>Ga0307516_10000920_pt1 | contig 40435 bp, 41 predicted proteins | sample 19_EM_MG_FD_203310 | JGI IMG/M metagenome (GOLD analysis project Ga0307516, IMG submission 203310) | Populus trichocarpa ectomycorrhiza microbial communities from riparian zone in the Pacific Northwest, United States - 19_EM | ecosystem: Host-associated > Plants > Roots > Unclassified | place... | reverse complement strand
GGTTTTACTCCTCATCCTGTACATGCCACGCTAGCAACGGGGTCACAACCTTTTTCTTCGCACACCCTCTTTTCTCTGTGACCGGTCCTCTCCCTAATCGCCTGCCCCCTAGACCATAGGCTTCAATGTGTACACGCTGTACAAGTATCTAGACGAAGTAGGATCTGAACTGGGGGTGCTGTATATTAGGTGATTATGTGATTCTCAAAATATTGTGCTTGAATAACGAGTCCCTTTTCTCGTAAGATGCTCAACTGACAATGCGAGAAACCGTAACTGATTAAATTCCTTCTCGATATATCTAGAGTAAAGTAGACCGAGAAAACAAATAACGCCCCCAAAAAACACCCAACCTTTTTTTTAGTGTTCGCTCATCTCCACATCTCCAACCTCCACATCCTTTCGCTTTCCCTCGTTCGCTCTCTCGCCCGCAGCGACCCTAAACTCCTCCCCACCAGTACTGCCTTTGATCACCTCCTCGAGTCCTTCACAGTGTCCCAGCAGCCAGTCCACAACCTCGGCCTTCTCGTTTGCCTCGGCCTCGAACACCGCATCGTGGCCGGCGGCATTTGTGATAGTCGGATCCGCGTTAGCCGCCATGACGAGGGTCTGGACGACTGGCAGGTGTCCGTTCAGGGCAGCCCAGTGCAACGGCGTGTTTCCTGCCGAGTTACTCTGCGACAACAACTCATGCGGTGGCGCATCCGGTGCAGATGGGGCGGGCAGGAAGGTGAGGATCTTCTTGGTGAGTTCTATCCCGGCAATTAGTACCTCCACACACACACACACACACACAAAAGGGATTGTGATTGCGATTGAGCGAAAGAGAGAGAGAGAGAGAGAAAGAGCGAGCAAACCAAGATGACCGTTCCCACACGTCATGTGGAGGACATTGTTTTGCGAGGACTCGTCGCGGGTGAGCAGGAGGATCTCGGCTTCGGTGAGCGAGGGCAGCGTCGCTTTGGTTTCCGAGAGTGCCTGCAGGAATTCGACGCTTTCGCCGGCACGCGCAAAGTACAGAAGGTCGTCAGTTTGGTCTTCCGTGGGCTGCGGCGGTTGTGGGGCCATTGCTGCGACGGTGGTGATGGCAATGTTGGCGGGACTTGGCGAGGTGCCAGTGTGCAAAACCCCAGAGGCTTGATGTTTGGCGGGGTGGTGGGGTGGCCGGCGCTAACTGGGTGAGAACTAGTTTTTGCGGGTGGTTATGCATCATCGCTTCGCCGTCTCATTCGCTTTTTAGGGCGCGAAGCTCATGAAGGATCTGAACCTCTCAGTTCGAAGCTGTGGATTTTCAAATAAAGAGTAGACTGTAGTAGACTGTCTCAAAAAGCAAACAACGCCAGAACTAAAACACGCAGAGAAATACATAAGGGAAATTAGAGAAGAGAAACTGAAGAAGGGCAAATGAGAAAAACGAACCACCCTGTAAACCAAACACCGAACGACGAGTCGAGTACCCATGCAGAGACAGGAGCGGACTGTCGTTATGGAAAAGAAGAATCACATCTAACTCCGCAGACCCACGACCATCCTCCTCATATCCCCTCTCGTGTTTTACAGAACCATAAACACCCTCGTAAATCAAGCGACGCTATCCACTCAGTCCTTCAACCAAGCTTTTCTTTTTTCCTCCTTACGCACCCTCCGCTTCTCCTTGAACTCCTTCAGCTCCCTCTTGCTGAGCTTCCTCGTCTGGCGTTCAGCCTTGAGACTCTTTCCGTCGTGACTATTAGCCGCCGCGTCGACGTCAAAGTAGAACTCCATCTGCCTCTTTGACTTGTGCTCATCATTGAAATTCTCCGGCACAAGCTTGGAAGACGATGGCTGGAACTTCCCCGTGAAGCGGTTGAAAGCCGCAGTCACGGTGTAGTCACCAGTCTGCGCGTCGAGATTCTCACGCGGCTGCGCATACGGCGCTGTCGGGTCATAGTCTCCATGTATTGCGGGGTTGTACTGGAGCGGATCATGGTACGCCGCAGCCGCAACAGCGGGATCCTCGGGAATTGCGACAGCATTATTGTCGGTGCCGGCGGCAATGGGAATAGCTGGTGTTGCGTCGGGCACCCGCGGATTTGTCCAAGTCGTCTCCCCTGTGATCGAATTGTAGAAGTAGTAGGAGCCGTACGTAGCATCCCACACCGGCTGCCATCCGTCATCGCCTTCGTCCGGCACGCCTCCTGGGGGTGAGCCGGGCGGAAGGGGGGGCGTCACTTCGTCATCCTCCTCCTCCTCCTGCTGCTTTTGTTCGTCGGTAGCCACCGTCGCGTCTGCCGGCAATTCAGAGGCTGCTTTCGCTCCGACGACCTCGAGATTAGACTCTGCTACGATCGTTGCAGAAGTCTCCTTGAAAGGAAGTGGTGTATCTTCCAGTGAGTCCTTCCGTTCCTCCGGAAGCTGCTGGACGAAGGGGCCTGGAGAAGACATCGCTATACCGAGCTGCGGGTTTCGGTGTGCAGCGTGGGGGAAATGCGTGGTTAATCGGTAGTAAATATGGGTTCGGTGGGTGCGGAAGGTGGGATGTAGATAGAGTATTGCGTGGTTACTTACGTTTATGCATCTGGGAGGCTAGAGGTTGAAACGGACTTGGCACATGTGCATGATGAGGATGCGGCTCTTTCCTTCGTTCAACCTCTTTTTTTTTTTCTTCGCGTCCTACATACAGTTCCTTCTTAAATCCTCACCCTCCACTGCCCAGCTCTCCACGAACTTCACCACCCCTCCAACAGCCGCTAGCATGCATTTAATGTACACTCTCGACTCTAATGGCAAGCGCATCTACACGCTGAAGAAGTTGACCGCTACGGGTGCCATTACCAAGTCTGCACATCCCGCAAGGTTCTCGCCAGATGACAAGTACTCCAGGTCCGTACCCTCTCAATTGCGTTCGCGTTCTCACTCCGTACTTCCCATTGATACCATGATGAGTATTTGGCCTCCTAATACGCAAAATAAACCCCATGAGGATTAACTCGAAATTATAAAAATCTATTCAATTGTTCCTTCTGATTCCATATCAATGTTTTCACGTTATCGCTTCACTTTGCGCTGGCTTCAAGGAAGAATCGCCTTGCTAACATGTACTCTCGGTAACACAGGCATCGTGTGACCCTCAAGAAGAGATATGGACTCCTTCTCAGCCAGCAAGGTACTGCTTCTCATCTCATCGTTTCCCGACTCGCGCTTACACTGGCTCAGAGGAGAGGAAATACTAGACGGGATACCGCATAATATTGAACTTCTACGGACCGAGAGAACTGCTCTCACCTGGGGCTGTGGTGGCCGTGCTGAGCCCGGTCGATGATGACCAATTACTGGCGTTTTACTCGGGGTTGTACTGCGTTCAAAATTGCAAATTTCTTTTACGTGGCACTGTGTTCGTTTTTCTTCTCTTAATTTTTACGTCCGCTATGCTGGTGGGTGTATAATACCACAACCGAGCGGATCAGGTTGGTCAGAATTTTTCTTCACGTTGGATTCGAGTATCGGTTGAACGGACTCGGGGTGAGAGCTTGTGCTGGATCGGATTTCGACGTGCGTGTAAGGCTGCCAAACTTCGTGGGAAAGATGGTTCAGCGCTGTATCAGGCGCTCTTGTATCCAATAGAATCCTCACATGAGCAGTAAACACTCTATTCCTCGGCTGGCTTGAGGCTATTGCTCTGTAGGAGGTTGAATGTTGCTACGATTTATTGTCGTGATGATATGTCGAGGACCTCTGACACCAGCTAGGCAACAGAAAAAGCACCCAGACAGTTCTTATGGTCCCCGTCCTGTAAGGATTCCTCTCTGCGTCGCAAATCGCTGAATCGACAACTGCTACCAAGACTGGGAAGAATTCCCGTTGTCGGGAGTAACATGTTGTTCAGCACTGTCTAACAGGACGCATGAGTAGAAAGGAAGAGAAACAGAAGTGGAAGAAATGCAAGTCTTTTGTAATGTTCGTGGGGCGCTAGCTGCAACATTTTACCCGCCCCAAAACATGCCGTGACTAAGCTGAGGCTGGGAGCGTTACTGTAGTAGAGATATGTGTGGTAGCTCCAACGCTATGTACAAAGACCAGCGCCAACCAACAGACAGCATCAAATATCAGCACCAACTTCTATTCTTCACACAAAGCCCCAATCCTGCACGCTCAGCAGTCCCGACCGACCGCGCGGAGCAACTCGACATGGCTTCTGCCATTTTCTTTCTAGACCTCAAGGGCAAGGTACAAAAGGGACCTCGGCTAGCGAGGGAGAGCTCGGGGTGCGCTGATCACAAACTCAATATAGACTCTTCTGGCGCGAAATTACAGGGGAGACATTCCCATGTCTGCGGTCGAGAAGTTTCCGATCCTCCTTCTTGAAGCGGAGGAGGAGAGCTCCGCCGTGCCCCCGTGTTTCTCTCACGAAGGTATCAACGTATGTATCCGCCTTCCCTTCACACCTCCCCGTCCATCTACCCCGCGCTCATACGGAACGTACAGTACCTCTACATCAAACACAACAATCTCTACGTCCTCGCGATCACGAAGCGTAATTCCAATGCCGCTGAGATCCTGCTGTTCCTGCACAAGATTGTCGAGGTCTTTACCGAATACTTCAAGGAGCTGGAAGAGGAGAGTATCAGGGACAACTTTGTCATCATCTATGAGTTGCTGGATGAGATGATGGATTTTGGATATCCGCAGACCACCGAGACGAAGATTCTACAGGAGTAAGTGGTAGTGACTGCGGGGTTGCGGTGGGTGTTTGGCTTACATTGGTGTCTGAAGGTACATCACTCAGGAATCCCATAAGCTAGAGATCCAAGCCCGGCCGCCAATAGCTGTTACCAACGCCGTCAGTTGGCGTTCCGAAGGGATCCGCTACCGCAAGAACGAAGTCTTCCTGGACGTGATTGAATCTCTGAACCTTCTCGTCAACAGCAACGGCAACGTGCTGCGCTCGGAGATTCTCGGTGCCGTCAAGATGAAATGTTACCTTTCGGGCATGCCGGAGCTGCGCCTGGGACTCAACGACAAAGTCATGTTCGAGAATACTGGACGGACGAGCAGAGGGAAAGCTATCGAAATGGAGGACGTCAAATTCCATCAATGTGTGCGGCTGTCGCGGTTCGAGAACGATCGTACTATAAGTTTCATCCCGCCCGATGGAGAATTTGAGCTCATGAGCTACCGCTTGAATACCCAAGTCAAGCCGCTGATCTGGGTGGAGTGCATGATCGAAAGTCACTCGGGTTCTAGGATCGAATACATGCTTAAGGTTGGTAATGCCTCGATGAGCACCGATGTTATCCATCGCTAATAGATGTGGTTAGGCCAAAGCACAGTTCAAGCGACGGTCGACCGCGAACAATGTCGAGATCATAGTGCCTGTCCCTGAGGATGCTGACACTCCCCGCTTCAGGACCAATATCGGCTCAGTTGCGTACCACCCGGAGCAAGCCGCCATCATCTGGAAGATCAAGCAGTTCGGAGGTGGTAAAGAGTTCTTGATGCGCGCCGAGTTGGGCCTGCCAAGTGTCAAGGAGGCCGAGCCAGAGCGGAAAAAGCGCCCAATAAGCGTCAAGTTCGAGATTCCGTACTTCACAACATCCGGAATTCAAGTCAGATACCTGAAGATCATCGAGCCCAAGCTGCAGTACCCCAGTCTGCCCTGGGTCAGATACATCTCTTGTGCAGCCGGTAAGTCCACCTCCCGCTCGCTTGCTTGTGGCCGACCTGACAGCTGGATCCCCCAGACTACCACGTTCGATTGCCGGAACCCACGCAAACATGATTACGAGGGCTCGTTGCGTGATGTAAACTACTTATAGTGATGTTCTTCTGGTGCGCTGTGTACATAGAACGTGGGAGAGTTGGGTGAGGATCACGTCTTCGAGCAAGTTCAGTTTAGTTCGTTTGCCTCGCCGCGCCCCTCCCCACAATCCCGAGTAGCACATCTCCCATTTTGCAGGCCATCTACACACCCATCTTCCCAAATACCCGATCCAATTCGTCCCCCACCCCCGAGTTCTTCGCCTTACCCTCCCCACTCGCTTCATCCATCAGGCTCGCCTGGCTCTTCCTCGTAGGTTCCAATATCTGGATCCCCGTGTCCAAATATCCTGGCGCAACCCGCCGCTTTTCCATCAATTCCCGCTCCGCTATGCCACCCTCCCAGTCCGCCACCGCCGTCTCTGCCGCCGCGCGCTGCGTCTGAAGATGTGCTAGCAACATATGGCAGGCGTGGATTATCTCCGCTGGTGTCTGGCTCACGTTTCCCGAGGGTGAGGTGATCGAGACGCTGGATGCTGGGGGCAGGCGCAAGGGAAGGGGACTCTGGTAGCTGTACGGCAGAGTTACTGCGACCGGGAGCTGCAGGGCTGGGGACACGGTGAGCGGAACCTGTTGCAGGTGGTGATTCGCTGCATAGCCAAAGTTAATGACCCGAGGGGAGGGCAGCAGGAGGAGACATACCGCCGCGGTCGTGCATGTTGAGAAGCTTTCCTTACGTGGTGGTGAGGTGGGGGGAATGTAGAGTGGGGGTAGGGATTAGGATAAGCTTCTTTTTTGGCTGGCGGGTACATAAAGCAGCTTGTCACGGGTTCTGCCACGACGATGAAGCTGGAAACGGAAAACTGGTGGCCTGTGCAGGAGCTTCTCCACAGGTTCGCGTTCACAGACCCTTACGCGAGACATTGCAGATAATACCGCGAACTTCCATTTGAACCTGAGAACAGAAATCTGCAACAGGTGCCCAGCCCAGACCATCACTGAGTTTCAGCTTTGCAGGTCACGCCAACCTTAGCAGCAGCAGTCATTTCAGCTTCCACGTAAGTTTTCCCTCTACGATTGATGATGTGAGATTAGGCTTATCTTCACGGCTTCTGTCCGTGTTCCAGAGACCCCGCTTCTCGTTCGCGAAGGGGAAGGATGCGCAACGTTCCAACCAAGGGCCGGCCGCAGAGCCGACAAAGTCAGATTCCCGGAAAGGACGGACCAAAGGACCAACAAAAGGCATTCGAACGTTGCGGTTGGAGAATTGGAGATCACGGTCGATAGGGGAAGGAGCCCAGTCGGGAACCGCAACATCCTCATCTTTGCCCGTGGCAACGCACCACAGCGAATGGATTTTGTCGAGCCGGATGTCGGATGCCGGATGCCGGATCCCTCTGTCGTTCGCGAGTTTATGCTTTTGCGCGCGAAGCACCGTTTCCTACATATATATCATCCTGATTCGCTACATATATATCATCCTGATTCGCAGAAATCGTCGGGCTCGCAACCATCCATCAGCCACTGGCATGCCCTTTAGCGAACATTGCGAACATGTGGCTGGCGCGATTGCTTGCTGCATCTGCCTAACGAGCAAGGGCGGGGCATGCTCAGTCCTCTCAACATCTTCCTCCTCTCTTGTTCGCAGCCATCCAGAACTGCCATGGGACAACCAACGTGTAGTCTGCATCCAGCCTGATGTCTAGCTTTCCTCCAGCCCCCAAACTCCCAAAGAACTCGTAACTAAAGCAGGTAAGTATTGTTGGCCGCCGTGTTCAGAAAAGGAAAGGACGGAGAGGAAGAGAATGTGGATACGGAAGCCAGCAAGTCAGCGTGAACAGCCACTCCTTCTTGTTCTTCATCATCATTATCGACTCTGCCATACGACCTCGGCCCCCCACGACAGAGCAACCTCACATCAACCACTGCAAGGCAGGTCATTGTCCTTGCACTCCCTCTCCTTATCACGTATCCATCCAACCAACCAGCCCAGCTCCAACTGGAAAAGCCCTTGCTACCCTTCCTCACTCCCGCGGAGTCGCCCCTGAAAATAATCCAAACCAACCCGACATATTTGATTCCTTCTTCCTTCTCTACCCTTCTGTCCCACACCCCCGGTCGTCGTCGATACAACACCAAACCCCACACTTCCCACCCCTCATCGTGTCGTATCGTCTCTCCCCGCCACCGCTGCCACCAACACTGCCCTCTACAGTTCGTGTTTTCCAGCGCGGACTCAGTGCCACCTCTCGGAATCCACGAACAATATCTACCCTCCCCTAACCAACCAAAGAAAAAACTTCGTACCATGGCCGACGCACCGCCCTCATCGACCGCTGCACTGGAGAACTCGCAGAAGCTCGAAAATGCGATACGTGCTGTGAACGAGAAGCGCCCTCCGCCGGAGATTGACTTCACCCTTCACACGATGGAAGACGGAACGCAGGTGTCTACGCTCGAGAGAGTTTGCAAAGGTCAGTCGGTTACAGTTCCATTTGGCATGCTCGGTGAGGCCTGCTTGCCTATACGAGCCTACCTCGGTACTTCATCGTCGCTGAGAGGATAGCTGGATGAATCCAAAAGCATTTTCCCTATCGGACCCCATTTGCCACCTACCCATGGTTGTTCCATAGCCGTCACTAAGTGAATATTTGCTGATTGAGACACGTATTGTGTGTAGACGTTCAAGCTCCTGCTTTCCACAAGCCGTCGGACGATCAATTTTATGATCCCAACGACCGCTCGAAGCCCAACTTGGCTTTCCTGAAGCAACACTTCTACCGAGAAGGTCGCCTTACCGAGGAGCAGGCGCTGTTCATCCTCTCACGCGCAACCGAGATTCTCAAAGCGGAGCCTAATCTTCTGGAGATGGATGCTCCTATCACTGTGTGCGGTGATGTTCATGGACAGTACTATGACTTGATGAAGCTCTTTGAAGTTGGAGGAAACCCGGAGGATACGAGGTATCTATTCCTGGGAGATTACGTAGATAGAGGTTACTTCAGCATCGAGGTATTGACATTCAACACTCTCAGCAAAACTTTGGCGTGGTCGCTAATGTCATTTCGCCCGATCATAGTGCGTCTTGTATCTCTGGTCCCTCAAAATATGGTATCCGAATACTCTGTGGCTGCTGAGAGGCAACCACGAGTGCCGCCATTTGACCGATTACTTCACCTTCAAGCTTGAGTGTACGTCCGAGATCCGTTCCCCGGTACCGCCGATCGCCTGCTGACTTGAACCAATAGGTAAACACAAATACTCCGAGCGCGTCTATGAAGCCTGTATGGACAGCTTCTGTTCGTTGCCATTAGCTGCTGTCATGAACAAGCAGTTCCTGTGCATACACGGAGGTCTCAGTCCAGAACTCCACACGCTGGACGACCTGCGAAGCGTGGGTTAACTCTGTTTGAGATTGCGCCGCAAGTGAAGCTTACATGCCATAGATCGACCGCTTCCGTGAGCCACCTACTCACGGTTTGATGTGCGACATCCTGTGGGCCGACCCTCTGGAGGAGTTTGGCCAGGAGAAGACTTCGGACTTCTTCATTCACAACCACGTCCGCGGATGCTCATACTTCTTTTCGTACCCGGCCGCCTGCTCTTTCCTGGAGAAGAACAACCTCCTCTCGGTCATCCGCGCACATGAGGCGCAAGACGCTGGATATCGGATGTATAGGAAGACGAAGACTACTGGTTTCCCTAGTGTCATGACGATCTTCTCGGCGCCTAACTACCTGGATGTCTACAACAACAAGGCAGCTGTGTTGAAATACGAGAATAATGTCATGAATATTCGCCAATTCAGTAAGATGCCTTGTCCTGTGTCGCGTTGAGCAAGAGTGGCTGACAATGCCTCGAGACTGCACCCCCCATCCCTACTGGCTTCCAAACTTTATGGATGTCTTCACTTGGTCGCTTCCCTTCGTAGGAGAGAAGAGTGAGCAATCCTGATATCCACAGATTCCTTTTTGATGTTAACATGGCTCACAGTCACCGATATGCTTATCGCGATCCTCAACACCTGCTCCAAGGAAGAACTCGAGGAGGAGACCCCACTCTCTGCCACTTCTATGGACCCTCTTCAATCACCCACGGCCGAACCGGACGTGAATAGCATTGAGTACAAGAGACGCGCCATCAAAAATAAGATTCTAGCGATAGGACGCCTCTCTCGTGTCTTTCAGGTATTGCGTGAGGAATCCGAGAGGGTGACGGAGCTCAAGACCGCCACCGGTGGCCGGCTTCCTGCTGGTACGCTCATGCTCGGCGCTGAGGGCATCAAGGAGGCCATCACTTCCTTCGAAGACGCCCGCAAGGTTGACCTCCAGAACGAGAGGCTGCCGCCTACTCACGAAGAGGTTGAGAAGAAGGAGAAAGATGCCAAGGCCGAAGCAATGAGTCGTGCTGTTAGGGAAGCTGATAACGATAAGGAGTTGAACAGAGTAGCCAGGAGAATCAGCATGTCAGTTTCATCTACCACTGCTCGAAACTTCTAGGTCCCTGATACTGATTTAGGGGCCGTTAGCAGAGGTTAAATTCTCTGAACCTACATAACGCATAGAGCCTTACCATCTGGAGGAATGTCATCGTATTGGTGTGTACTGCTGTTTACCATAGTATCCGAAAGCTAGGGCAGATGGGTTGCTTTGGTTGTTTTGGTTGTGTTCTGTGACTTTTTTTCGCTTCTGTTCGGGGTTTCGTCACAAACTGGTGTCTTATTCTTCTTTCTTCGTTGGTAAATGGGGCGAATGATTGGGGTATATCTGCAGATGTTTTGATTGTCCATGTACCAATTCGAATACTCTAGGATACTGCGAACAAGTCCATCATATTATTCCTATTCTACCCTACGTCTACTCGTGCGACTTGGGGTTGCTGGTGTGCACCGAAGACATACCTCAGCACTCACACTTACTCTCACTGTCACCCTCACCACTCTCGTACGTAACCAACTCCACTCCACCTCACCATGTCTACCATCACCATGTCACCAGAGCTCGCACCTCCAGCCGGAAACCGGACCGCCTTGATCGACCAAATCAATACACTCATCACCAACGTCAACACCCAGCTATCCCTCAATCGTCCGCTCACCCTCGTGATCCTAACCCGCACCTCATCACCGGCGACCCCACAGACGCTGCGCTTCCCAGGTTCGACCCCCCACCAGTCGCACCGCTTCAGCGTCTACCTCCTGATGCTGAAGATCATCCACGACCTCCTCGTAAGCAACACCACGGCCACGAAGCGCGAAATCTACTACCGGCGAGTCGCCTTTTTCCGCACCCAAGAGACAGTGGACCGGGCGGTCGACGACATAGCGGCCACACTGGGTGTCCGGCGCAGGGAGCTAGGCATCGTGGCAGCCACGAAGGGGCTCGTCAGCGGCGGCGAGGCCGCTCTGCTACTGCACGACTGTTACAGGGCACATTGCCACATACCCACGCCGGTGACGGAGGACGAGGGCCTGAAAGCGTCCGGACAGCCGTGGGTGCTCTACATCGAGAAGGAAACCATCTACCACCGCCTCTTCTGCACGCCGCTTCGCCGAGCTGGCATCCTGATCACCGGCAAGGGGTACGCGGACATCGCGACGAGGGAGATTGTCGCGACTCTCGCGCACCAAGGCAAGAACGTCTACGCACTCGTCGACCTCGACCCGCACGGACTCGAGATCATGCTCACCGTTAAGGACGGCAGTATGGCGCTTGCGCACGAGGGTGCGGCGCTGACGGTGCGGCGGTTGGTGTGGCTTGGGATTCGCTGGACGGATGTGCAGGATGCGAGGAATGGGTGGATCCCGATGAGGAATGGGGACAGACAAAAGGCGAGATCGATGCTGGAGAAGACTACCGGCGAGATCAGGTCGGCCCTGCAGAGATTGCTTTGGGTCGGAATGAAGGCGGAGATTGAGATTATTGAAGAAAGACTTGAAAAGTGGGTGACCAAGAGGATTGAGGAGGAGGAGAAGAAGGAGATGCTACTGAAACAGTGGATCCCTTGGGAGGGGGATATATGGTCGGCGGATGGGGTGGAGGAGGATATGGATGACATGTTAATTTGATACAGCGAGTGAGAACAGGTGATCTATCGATCATGAAGACAGCTACAATGCATCGTCAATGCTACAGACGACTATGATCCATTTCGTAAAGTCGTGATCTAAATTATCATACACTCGTCTCAACCCACATGGGTTTCCCTTTCCAACCAACCGCGAACGAACAGCTAATTAGCAAGCAGAAAAATCCCCCCCATTCGCCTTACGTCTCAACTTCCATTAACTCTTGCTTCCTCGCCGAGTCACCAGCCAGCAAACTATCCTTTAGCTCTCCGTTGTTCTCTTAAGGCTTCTCCTTCTTCCTTGGCACGAGGGAATTGACCACAGGGGCTTCCTTCTGCTGAGGTTGCAATGTGTTGACCACAAGACCAGCTTTATCCTCCCTCTTCCGAGGCTGCAGGGTATTAACCACCGCCGCCGCAGTCTGCTTCTTCCTCACGGCCAGCATGTTGACACTCGCTCCCGCCGCCTCCTCTGTCTCCTCCCTCTGCACCCTCTGCAAGGTCCCCGTCACCACCTCACCCCAGTCCCATCCGTCGCGAATGATGACATCACTAGTTTTCACCACGGCATACGAGCTCTGGACCCACTTCCTAGTCCCCGCCTTTGCAAGCTCGAGCGTCTTGAAGTCGGTATGGTTCAGTAACGCATCGATAGTGCGCTGATACCGCTTCTCATCCAGGGCGACGGCGGCGCTGACGAGCGGCTGCTTGCGCAGCACGATATCGGTATCGAGAGTACGAAGCTTTTTCTTGCGAGGCGACATCAGGACAGTGGCGTGGCTACGCTTCTTGGGGGATTTAGGGGAGGTGGAGGATTTGGCTTCAGGAGGATGGATCGCCAGTGGTGGAGGCGGGAGTGGCGCGGATGATGGAGGTTGGGTTGGAGGCGCTGCGGCTCGTGGTGGTGAGCTTGGACTACCGGCGTCTATTGGTTTGAGAGATAAGAGTGGTGGCATTGCAACCGGTGACATGGTGACCGGAGACACCCCGCTCCCAAGCTCCAATGGACTCAACGGGCTCTCCAGCTCCGTCGGCGAGCTAGGCCTCCTCGCACTCCCATCACCCTCAACAACAACCCACATAAAGCCCACACACCGTCCACCCGAACACTCCGATCGCATGCTCATGAGGTCCCAAAAGTGCTCCACCGTAGTGATCCCAGCCCACTGCTTTGCGCGCTGAGTCTTTCCATTCTTCTTTGTCGCTCCGTCACCATTGAGCTCGTCCAAGAACCGCGCCTTGGGGTCGTCAGGAAAGTACGGAATAATCTCGCGGACGAGCAGGTCGCGCTCCGGATCGATCTTGAGAGGGTGGCCAACTATCCATTCCGTCTTGCCACCAGTGTCATGCGTTGGGAAGAGCTTCTTCGTCTGTAACCTGTCAAAGCCTGGAACGAGCAGGTACGCCTTCGCCCCGCCAGTCGTTGCTGCCGAGTACTGCTGAAACACCGGGTCGAGCACACGGCACCACCACGCGATCAGCCCTCTGTCCTCGAGGATATGTTTATTCTTATTCTCGAACGAGTTGGGGAATAGGTATGCGGACTGGCTCCTGGCGAAGAGGGAAACGGTGACCTTGGCCGCCGGGTTGGCCGTTTTGGCGCCGTCGAGGACAATGCGGACTGCCGTTTCGGCGACGCTGCGAACGAGGGAGATGCGCGCGCCGCATGCGGAGGTGGCGTAGGACGCCGCCGAGAACGGGAGGTATCCGCTACTGTCGGCTTTGGAAACGAAGACTATCCGCTCGCCGGTGTGCACGAGGGTGTAGACTAGTAGTTCGATTGCGAAGACGAGAACGTCGTCATGCGATATCGCGATGAAATGGGATTCGAGTGTCGTCGAGGACGGTTTCTTACCCGGCGCAGGTGCGAAAAGAGGCTTGGTTTTGCCGGGCGAGGTCGCGATGTGGTAGAGTGAGATCGTAAGGTCGGAGGGCAGAAGGGAGGAGAGCGCTGTGGCGATCGCAGAACGGGAGTGGACGGGGGCTGCCATTTGAACGGATCTTATGGTGTAAGTGATGTTGCAGAACAGCCACTCAATTGTTTGTGTTTGTGTTGTAAGCTCTCCGGGTTGTCGAGGGACTTGCGTTGTCGAGTATTTGAACTACCAATCTAAGTCAGGTCGCGATTCGCGAAGTCTAATGTGACATTTGCACGTGATCAGGCGTCACGCGTCCGCAGTGTCCGCTAACACCCGAGCGAAAGACTCGCTACACCCGACTCGCTACCCACACAGTACGAAGGAGGCGTTCTGCCGCACTCCTTCTGGCCGCATCCGCCCTTGCCGAGTAGTATCTGCCAAGGTTGTCGCTTTGGATGCTTTGGCGAGCGGAATCAAGGATCGTTGAAGCATAACTACCACCTCGTGGCTGTATCCGAACCATCGTCCACACTACACACCCACCGAAATCGGAAGCGACCGAGGATGGATCGCAAATGTCACGAGCTTTTGTGCAGCTTGTATAATGTAGAAATCACGTTCAACAGGTCAGTCTATGAGTAAGCCACCCCACAGCCCTATCGTCTCCTCTGCCAGTCCTTCTCGCCAGCAGTCCTCTCGCCAACGACCCGGTTCAAACGCGGCGAGGAGCCCATCTGCTTATATTCAGATCAGATGTGAATTTGGAATTTGATTTGTGTATCAAGGATGAACGGAACACGACCATCATACGATGTCACTCGCATGTCTCTGTTGTAGCTTTCACTATCTTCCTATTTAGTAGGACTACGTTTGGACTTAGGAAGTCTTTAAATCCATCCTAGGTTTAGAAGACTCATTTGGAGGGTCTTGATTCTTGCGCTTGAAGTTCAATGACTGCAGCAAGAGATCGAGCTGAGAGAAAGGTTCTGGGTGGGTTATTAGCTGATGAGATTACTCCCAGATGAACGTCCACCATGACGAGTCACTAGCAGATGGGAATACTCCCTGATGAAAGCTCATACAGTCTAACTACTTGAAGTAGCAATGAGCGGGTCAGGTCCGAAATCAATGGATCGCTCCCTCCAGAAGAATAAATCCCGAGTGACCTGGGAAGTCGTATGAAACTCGCCAACTGGCCTAGGTAGGAATGACAGATGAAAACCCACCACCATATGGGTTTGAGGAGAGGTGCTGCGTCGTGCTCTGGCCCTTGAATTCCCGAAGCTTGGATTGGTCTCTTCGTGAGTTCCTGGCGAGTTTTAGGGTTTTGTGGGCCCAGAGAGGCAGATGTTAATCGCCCTTTCCCTACTTCAATCCAGGAGTCTTCTCCTGGCTCGCTATGATCTAAATAGGTCGCATGCGAGTAGTTAATCAAAAAGCTTGCAACGAGCCGCTTTCGCGCGGACTGCGGACAGTCGAGTAATGAATAAGTGAGATAGTAATGATAATAGTAGGATTACGGTCCATATCACCATGATCTTGATAGGTCGTATGCGATTAAGGACAAAACAAACCAATAAAGTAGGATTACTTTCGCGAGCTGCAAGAACAGTGGAAAAGTGTGTATCGCCATAATCTAGACAGGTCGTATGCAATTAATGAGTAAACAAAAAAAAAGGAGGATTCTTTCGGTAGCAGCTTTTCTTCTTGCTTCCGTGTGTCTATCTCTGACTGAACTAAAACGGAATTCTGGCACGGTATTTGAATGGCGCTTTTGTTGTGATTACTATAATTCAGGCTCGTTCGGTATGATTTGTACTAGTAATCAATGCGATAAAATACAGTGTTGGCCCTTCGGTCTCTCAAAGTCCCAATGACCATAGATCTACCGACGGAAAGTCATAGCTTTGCCCTCCCGTCTACTAGGCCGGCCCCTTCCTCTCCGTCTTTCCAATGCTTCCCCTCCTTGAGTGCGTACCACTCTTCCAGCGCCTCCTTCCCTCCATGTCCCGGCATCACCGCCGTTCCAGTCCACGACTCATCGCCCGCCGGTAGAGCTGGGCTCTCCTTCAACGTCACAACCGGCTCATGCTTGAACCCTTCCTTCTGCAGCTCCTGGTATGACTTTACCGGCGTAACGCACGCATCGCTTCCATCGAAGATCTTCTCCCATTCCGCGCGATCCTTCAGGAGGAATGTCTCGGTGAAAAGAGTCTTGAGCGCGGGCCAGTTTGCGCGGTCGGCACGGTCTGGAATGGAGGTGTGATTGGGTAGGAAGAGCGAGAGAAAGATGGCATAGAAATGTGGTTCTAGGGGACCGCTATTTTCCATCCTTCAATCCTGTAGGGAGGGGAACCTTACAGGGGGAAGCGAAGACTCACATAGCCATAAACCCGCCATCCTTGGTCGCATAGGTGTCGTACCATGGCGCCCCCCCATCAAGAAGGTTCTCTCCTCTACCCTTACTCCACATACCGGCATTTCTTCCAGCGGGATTCATCATCGCGAACCTCGGAAAACTGGTCAGATACGCACTGCCGTCGACCATATTCGCTTCGACGACCTGCCCGCGTCCCGTATTCGCTCGGTGCAGCAGCGCGAGGAGTATACCGGCGAAACAGACCATTCCGCCTCCGGCGAAATCCCCCAGAATGTTGGCTGGCGCATAGGGGGTCTCGTGCTTTCGCCCGAGCATAGCAAGCGCTCCCGAGACAGCGATGTAGTTGATATCGTGGCCCGCCATGCTAGTGTACTTCCCTTCTTGTCGGAAGCCGGCCATGCGCGCGTAGATCAGGCGGGGATTGGCAGCGAGTAGGACGACGGGCCCGAGGCCGAGCTTTTCCAGGACTCCAGGGCGGAACGGGTCAATCAGGATGTCGGAACGGTTGGTGAGGGCGAGGATGAGGGAGACGCCAGAGGGCGATTTGAGATCGACGCGGAGACTGCGTTTGCGGCCAGCGAGGAGGTCAATACTGCTCTTGCTGGTGTGCCGGTCGATACGGAGGACGGAGGCACCGTAGTCGGCGAGCAGCTTGCCGGCGAACGGACTGTGGATACGCGTGTAAGTGTGGATTATGATCAGTGGAGAATGAAGATTACCCAGGCGCAAGGCCGGCGAATTCGAGCACACGGAGGTCGGTGAGAGGTGGAGACGACATCTTGGATGTGTGGTTGTACGGAACTGGAAAAAGAAAAGTCTGGGGAAGACTACTCTGTGAATCGGAAGCTATCTATCAGACAGCTCAGACCGACCGTTAGCACGCGGGGAAGGTAGCTTACCGGCATAGATCCGAGGGGTGGATACAGCTAGAGTGCGCTATCGCTTAGCTATCTACGCGGTGAATTTGGCGATCACAGATGTAGAGACTGCCGCCCAATTATATGGATGAATTCGATTCCATGCGCCGTGGGCTCCGCACCCTCACTTTTTACATAATTCCAGCCCTTCATTGACTTCCTCTTCCAGTACCCTCCTCATTCTCATATCTCTCTCCACCTCTTCATCCACCTCCACCGACCCTTCCTTCAACCTGCTCCATGCCCACCTTTCGCTTTCTACAACGGCCATTCTCGCCTTCTCTCTGACCGCCTCTTGGAACCCCCCCCTCTCTCTTTGCCACCTCTTCTGCAGCCACCTTGCGCTCGCCACCGTACCCAGGGCCGCCGCACTAAGTGCGGTGTACAGACTCACGTCCGACGCGACCAGCAGCGCCGAGAACGCGCCCGAAAGCACCATAGTACTTAGAGATGAGACCAAAAACTTCTGTCCGGCGATGTGCAATGCGGGGACGAGCTCCGCCATCGCCGCCTCGCGCTGTAGGGAAATATGCGTAGGCGCAAGGTTCTCAACGGATTCCACCACTTCCCCAGTGATGGTCCGGCTCTGCGAGACTTTATTGTATCCTGCGCCGTGCATCCGTCCGGCAAGGAATGTAGCCGCTCCCTCGGATTCGGGGAGGAATCCGATCGTGAGGATGTGCCGCGAGATGTTGGGCACATCATCGATGCGGTAGGGGAGTTTGTACCAGTCCAGCTTTCTCCACTCTTTGCTTCTGTACGCGGCCTCGGCCGCGGACTTGAGCTCCAGGTGTGCGGAATGGCTCCAGGTGCTTATCGCCGTGGCAAGGGATTCAGCCGTGTCACCTTCTGTGGCCGCCTGTGCGGATGGCGGTGGTGGTGACTCGATGGGTTTCGAGGTGAGTGAGAGGCGGGCGTGCAAGAGGATATCGTGTAGGAGCGCATTGACGGCGGGCTTTACTCCATCACCGTCCGGCGATGCAGCCCCCTCGAGTAACCACTCGGTTACCCTCTCCATCACCTGCCCACTCATAGAATCCACAACCATCACCTTCCCCCCCTCCGCCGCCTTCCCCGCCCCCGGCATCGCCAGTACTCTCAACACTCCCTCCCACTGCCCCCTCTCCATGGGAAATTCCACCAACCTCCTAACCCCCTCCGCCCCCTCACCCGCGCACAACACTGTCTTGTGTACAGGATACTTGATAACCCTCGCACCAGGAATATCTGTTGCCTGGAAAACCGGCACTAGCGGATCTTTGCCGCAGTGTGAGGAAACAACGAGTTCGACATCCTTCAGGAACGCCGTCGGCGCGGTGAGGATGGACAACGGCGAACCAGTGGGAGTGGTGAGTTTCAGAGATGTTCCATGGCGGATCAGTAGGCCGCGCCCAGGCTTGTCGTGGGACGCGACCCAGGCGAGAAGTTCCTCAGTGGAGAAGGAGGCGCCGAGGAGAGGAGGCACGATGGAGACGACCGCACCCATGACGGCAATGCGTATCGGTGCATCCCGTTGCTCGAGGCCGCGGAGAGCAAGTTCGATGCGGGAGGGTGGGCCGTGGCCGGTGGTCTGAAGCGTTTGGAGCGTGCGTTGGAGGCGGGAGAAAGGGTGCGTGGGTGGGCGCTGGGTGAGTGGCGGGGGGACCTCAACTGAGCTAGTAGATTGCGAGGAGGTATAGAATCGTGCACTGCGGTATGGGATTCGCCTGACGATTCGGTTGGGGTCTGGCGGTGGGCGCCGCCGGAGAAGGCGCAGTGGCAGCGGCTGCGACATTGTGGGATGTGAGATGACGAGTTTCGCGCTTAGGATGTAAGCTTCGCGATCATGGGCGGGCACTCGGCATTACAGAGTAACGAGAGACAAGTCTCCCACGCGTTTTCTCGCTAGGTCGCATGCGAGTAATGAATCAACAAAAAAAAAGTAAATCTCCCACGCCCTCTTGCTAGCTTCAGCAGAAGAGGGTTAAGGCAGGCTTCTTTTTTCCTTTTATTTGTTATTCCCTTAGAGCTCTCTTTATTCTCGAGACAGATAGAGGTCGGGGTTTGGACAGTGGATGAGAACCGGAGAGAGTGTATATATTGCCATGATCTAGGATAGGTCGCATGCAATTAATGATTAAACAAAAAAGTATAATCAATATTCACAGCAAGTATCATTATCGCCGCAGGTACTAATGTAACCCCATCGTGGGTATCCTCCGGATTCCTCCCTCCCAACTTCCCAACCGCAAGTTTCATACAAATCCAAACAAATAAATACAGATCAAGGGGAAAAAGCGGTCATGCAAACAAATATTCTACACCCGACCCCCGGGAATCGCACTCCTCCGTCTCGTTGACCCTTCGGCTTCTCTCGTACGTTCGTAATAGTCCTCTCCATCCTCCTCATCGTCACTCTCACCGCTGATCTCGCCCTCCTCATTGTCGTCGGACCTTCTTCTCTCATAATCTTGCAAATGTGCTTGATTGAGCGTTCGCCCGACTCGGTTCATAGCCCGAACCATGGGGCTAGGTGGTGCCGCGCTGCGCGAGAAACGGTGACGGAGTGTGTCCGTGCGCTCGAGATCGAGCTCCACAGAGACATTGGTGGCGTCGATGGGCTCGAGCGATTCATCTTCGGTCGGTGGCGAAGGGGACTCTCTGGCGAAGCGGTAGGGGAGCGGTAGGTTGCGGTAAGCGCGGTTTGCTCCGACGTTTCCGACGTGCTCGTTCTCCATGCGGAAGAAGCTCCACATGAATCGTCGCAGAACTTCGGCAATGGCCAGCATGAAGGACATCAGCGCGGAGTGCTGGAGTTGGTTGGCGTACACGATGTAAAAGAACCAGGTGCACCGCAGAATGGGATCCACAAACATGGCCAAGTAGTAAGGCCACGCCTGTTTGTATCCGAGGTTCTTGCGGAGGAAAGGCCGCTTTGCATATGGATCGAGGAGAGACCAATCCATGCCGACATCCCAAATGGTGGTATAGATGGAATTTATACTGGCGGTCGCAATAAACGCCGCCTTAAAGCTTTGGTTGGATTTGTCGATACGCCAGAGGCTCAAGGTCATGTAGTAGCTGATGGTGCAAAGGTACTTTGTGGCATTGACTAGATGCGGGAACCACATCTTCGAGTTCTTGTAACGTCTGATGCACTGGAAAAGACGCCAGGTTGAGGGGAGAGCTGAGAGGAATCCCATCAAACGGGAGTGATCGGAATTGCATTGCGCCGGCTGTTGCCACCCATTGATGTAAAGGCAGAAGAAGAGTGAAATATTCTACTCAAACGGTCAGTGTAGATCACGGGATCGGAATGGTCAAAACCCACCCCTAGCGCATACGTTTGCGAGCACAGTAAGTCGCCCAACCAGAAGTCCTTGAACTCGACCGGGTAGAGTCCGGAGAAGCACAGCCGCCAGAGCACGCCCAGTAACCACATTCGCGTGTGATAGTAGCACATGTGGAGGGGATTGAGCAGGAGCACGCTAGCCAGACTGATGTAGATCGCAGGCCAGTAGATCATGTCCATGCGGCCATTCCAGAAATCTTGGCAGCTGAACCAGAAACACACCGAAAATATGAAGTTCAGCAAAGCAGGAAGCTACATCCAGCAATTAGCCTCAGACTTGAGCGTGAATCATTGAAACGAACCTCCAAGAACTGTCTATAGTTCAGCTGGTGGCGGGAGTCAAACTCGAAGATGAAGGCGTAATTGATCCTGTTGAGAGTCCAGACCCGAAGATTGATGGCGCACAGGAACACCTGGCCTAGTAGCAGTGCAACCCCAGCCCAGATCTGCCGCGCGATCAGTTCCAGCCCGCATCAGTGGGGCGCGAACGGCACATACTTGTAAGAGATAGCTCATTTGTGTAGCTCGCTCCGGCTGATTATCGTCGTACAACAGGATCGACGCATTGAAGAGTCCATATATACCCACAACCAACGAACATCCAAGGTAGAACCCCGTCATCCACACGCTTCTGTAGTATACTGTCTTGCTCTCCCTTGACCTCAACCTCGCCGACGCTTCCTTCCTATTCCCTCTCTCAAAGAACCGCGCAAACAGCACCTCAGTGTCGTTGAGCATGTCGTCCAGATCGTTGTCGGCTCCTCCGAATTTGCTCTTGTCGACGTACGCCGTCATGAATCGATGCGACGTTCTCAACCCACTAGCTTTATCGAACTTCTTGGTAATCTTACGGAAACATTCCCGGTTGACCGTGACGTAGGATTTCAGCATCTCCAGACCATGGTAGTACTCTATGTAGGCCTTCTTGAGTTTGCGTTTCGCGACTCTGTGCGCGGGGTTGTTGAGTGGTTTGCGAGTTGGAGTGGGCAGCTGACGGACATAATCCCTGGTTCCCTCCGGGCCGTGATGCATGACCGCCGTGTTGGCTTGCGCGGTCGTCGGGTATGGTCGTGTAAGGCCGTTCATAGCTTCGGCAAATGACTTCCACCCCACTCTCTTCTTGGGAATCACGACGGTATCCGACGAAGCTGAATCGTACGACTCTTGTCCGTTCGCCTCGTCACCGCCAACGTCCTCCACGTCGTCTTCTTCGAAGGGAATGTTATGTTTCGCCTTGAACCATCGCTCTCGCATGGTATCCAACTGTTCCCGCATCTCGTCGAAGCGCTTCGAGAATTCCATTTCGCGGTGGACGTAGAATTTCTCACACTTCTTGAGCTGTCCCAGAAGCCATTTCAGGAATTCCTTCTCAGCAATAGTTTGCGCTTCCTCGTATGAGGGCTCCTCACTAGACGGCTGCACCACCGGCGTCTTCCCCAGTGTAAAGAGCCGCTTCAACAGCGGAGGATTCGGTCCTATTCCAGTTTCCCTCGTATCAGACCTTGTAAGCACCGGTCGGCTTGCCTCAGTAGTCGGACTCGCAATCGGCACACTCTTGAGACCCATAACGGGCGGGGCGGGCGATATGCCGTCGCTATCGTAAGCGCTGGAGGATTCAAACGGCTGGATCGGATCCGGCAGTTGCAGCGATGGCGGCTTGGGCGGTTGTGGGTGATTCTCGTCTGGAGACCTCGGTAGCGAGAAGCTGGGAGAGAACCCGGAGGACCCATAGTTTATCGACAGCCTCCTAGATGGTGCCGCGATGGAGGGACTGGCTGTTTGCGGACGTTGGATGGGTATCGGCTGCAGAGGCGATCGCTCCTGGAGCGCTTCCGGGGTGGCAGATTCGGCTTCACCGCTGGAGGTCCGTGGCGTCCGCTCTGGATTTGGTGAGGTCGTGGGTTTCAACAGTATCGACAAACCTCGCACCCGCCTGGTCGGAGTGCTTCCGACCGCAGTGCTCCCGCTCCATTTCAGTTCTCCGTCACGGCCGCGGCCGCCAATGCCGCTGACACGCGTCGCGGTGCGCCTCAGGGATGTGAGCGCAGGTGATGGTGATGCGTTGCGGAGTTTGTTTGTTGTCGCTTTGATGCGTTTCTTTCCAACCTGCATAATCGCCTTGCTGTCAGCGACGGGCGCGAGGGGTTCAACACGTGCAACAAACCTTGTAGTCGACGTACTGTGTCCGCCATTCCGGGACCATAAGGTCTTCGAGAGTTCTGTCAAACATAGCCCACGGGACCGAGTCAGTAATCGAGAGAGCCGCTGCGGGGGAAAGCTATTCGGGCTGTCTTACTTGGCGAACTTCATCGGCAAGGTAGACGGGGGGGATGGAGTTGACCGAACGACAGCGGCGGCGGCTTGAAAAACACGCGTTGTGGCTAGGCGAAATACGAAGGTCGTCCTTCTTCCCCTCGTTCCGGTCTGCCGACAAATGGGACCCTTTATCAGTAACAGCGGGGAGGTGGCTAGGGCGGATGTGACGGGTCGAAAGAGAGGCAGAGGTTCATGGGGGGGCTTTGCTCCAGTTCGTGAGCGAATTCGTGGGTAATCGACCGATTCGGTATCCCTGCGACGGATCGGTACATTTGAGTGTGCTCGTTCGTCAGGGTGAGAGTGAGATGTTCGAATACAGTAGATGCTCGTGTGCTCTTGCCCTCACTCTCCCGATGGTCCATCTATCTACATAAGATATGTAGCGTCTGAGGGGAAAGGAAAGGGACCACAGTGATCGCGTAACAACAGGGATACAAAAGGGGGAGTGGAAAAGCGGGGGTGGGGTGGTGGGGGTGTGGTGGGGGTGTGTGTGGGGGGGTTCAACCCCATTAGATGAATGGCTGTGATGGCAAGATGCCCGATCATTGAATTTTGGTGGAAAGCTGTCGGATAGTTAGGCGCATCCGGCGTGTACTCACTTATGTTGGCAGATATGGCACTTGACCTCACTCACGCACTTGGATTTGACTGCGGGCCAGTGGGTAGCCCTGCTGGGGGCGGTTTTTGTATGTTGTCGCAGTCTAGATCTGGATACGGCTGTATGCATTCAACAATGAAGCAAAAAAAAAAACCTGTAACCTCAGCCCCCTCCTTGCCGAGGAATGCCCCGCCAATCGGCTTGCAGTGAATAGCGCGAGCTGGAAATTCGGACCAATCAGAACGATATCTATTTAACTGGATTTTCAGCCAGCCCAGTCCCTCAGGGAGGTCGCATGCTGCATTGCACCCCACAAATTAAATCTGGAATTCATCTTAGCCGCAGCCGCGTATATCATTACCAAACGAAAATTGATTGATCAAAGAGATAACTCAGTTACATGTAATAAGTACCACTCGGTAACTTTACTGCGATCGCGGTACATATGCGTACCTGCGGGACGACACCGAGACGGCTTTACAGACATGACAACAACGACTATGCGGATTGAGCGAGCGAGAATTACAATCTACCAGGACAGGATGTCCACCTCCATTACGCCTGTATAGATAGGCGCGCGTAAGCACTAGTCTTGATTGAAACCGCGTTATCCCCAACGTAGCGAACCGAGTGAGTGAGAATGAACATTTAGTATCGGGGACAAAAGTGATGTCCACCTGCGAAATTTTCATCGAACAAAAAAACATCATGATCAATTCTAATACGGAATCGGCTCTCCTCTAGCATCAACCACACCCTGGAGGATACTATGTACCAACCAATCTATCTAACACCTCCGTGATAGCTAGGTAGGTGTCCGCCACGCAGTCCGTATATGTATACAATTGTAAAACCTCAACGTCAGCTGCGCGTCCCCTTATCTCACCCAACTCCGTCTCCAACTCCCTCCGCGCCTCAAATCTGGCGGTTATGCTGGCCACGGTAGAGCCTCCATTTCATTCATGCGTCGGAAGTGTTTGGCTACTCCTTTGTGGCCTAGAGCGCTGCCTTCCTGAAATGACAGGCCATCCAAACTCTCCGTGGCACTGGTGCCAAAAGGGAAGCAACATAGGTCCCATGAGGTGACACTGAACTTTCCCCCTCGGGACCCTCTTGTGGTGGCCCATCTCGTGCATCACCCTCATCGCGGTGCGAGCAGCACAGGCTTAGTTCATCTCTGTACAAATGGCTTCCCAGCTAGGGCGGCGGGCCCAGTTGTTACGCGTAACGAAGGATAGAAGTCGTTCTCTTTCGGCAGCGTCAAAGATCGTGGGTCTGCTTGATCGCTTTCTGTTCGAGGGTTTGCCGTGCTGCGTCCAGCGCTCGTAGATACGTGCGCAAGTCCTCCTGTTGATTCACAGTGTTCTACCGATCTTGTCCAGTTCCATCGGCGTCGTCACGCAGGGTGATCTTGCGTATTCGTTCGTCACGCGTTGCTTCTTCTCGGGTGCGCCCTTCGAGTGCAGCTGCCGAACGACGACCTTTCTGCTTCATGTGCTATCGAATTGCAAGTACTAATATAGATGGCCTAAAGGCAGTGGGTGATGATAGTAGATGTGGTGATGGTGATGGTGATGATGGTGATAATGTTTAATATCTTTCTTCAGCACACACATAGTTCTACATATTAAATCGTAATTCCCACGGCTGACTATTTTCCTTCAGTATCTGTCCGGGCAATGCATCCGCCAGTGGCTCAACCACTTCCATATTTTTCAACCCGATAGCTACCAAAGTTCTCACCGGAGACATAGCAGAATTATGTGTCTTTTCGGTGAGTGGGTTTGAGATGTGCTTTAGTTTTGCACAAGGGCACGGAAATAGCCCAGCCTCCGGGTATCCGTAATATATAGGTATGTAGACGATTGATAGATAGTTGACGCGAAAGTCATTGTAGGTACGCCTTGGGTGCATTCGCATCACGGTTATCTGCTTGCTGCACGATGTGAAGTAGATATCATGATGTAGATTCCTATGATTTAAAAATTACTAATACGAATATTAAGAAAGAAAAAGCGTGATATGAGTATGTACCTTCCGCGACACAACCCACTGCTTTCACTCTGGGTGATCCTCGGTGGTGCGTAGTCGACTGTGTTTTTGATAAGGGGGTAGACACAATTGTTTTGGTGGTGGTGTGGGTGGTTGATGCGGTCGTGCCTGTCTGTAAGCGCTAGATAAGGTAGTTTTATCCTTAATGCTGTGGCTCAACGATCTCCGAACCCGGCTAGCGGGGTGCAACGCAGCCTGCGATCCCCAAAAAGGGGCACTCAAAACACTCCTATATTGGCTGCTCAGCGCGGCCCATTTTCCAGACACCCAGCCAACTTGAGGACCTCTATGTAGTTGTCTATGAAGTGAGTGGATTTTACTCGTTGGATGCGTATCTATATTCCGCGGTGTTAAGGCACTCGGATGGGTTAGCGTCGATTCAGGGGGTTAGTCAGCTTCGGCGACTCTTTAGTGTGTTTGCCCTGTACACATCCTTCGATCACGGAGTCACAATACAATTCTCAGTTTTCCTCCCATCACCTTCCTTTCGTGTGTGCTTTCTTCTATAGGCCTGGAACAGGTCTTCACTAGAGTGAATTATGCGGAAGAGTGGTCCGGTGACAGTGATAACTACTTCTAGCTCAAGGTATAAATCTTCAGGTCTTCTGGGCCCGGAATCGTTGGCGTTCCACCAATATCAAACCTAGCCCACCAAACCTTCGTTCCGTCTCCTCCATCTAACCTTAATAGTAACGAATACTCGATCATTATTAAAAAGGTACTTGTTTGATGGACGAATGCAAAGAAAACCCATTTCGCTCAGTATTCCCAATCCACCCAAGTTATGTTCGATTCAGTTAGTCCGTCAGTTCGAGATGATCCATCACATGGCTCTGCCCGCGTCTGGACAAATCTCGGCGCCGCTTACATACCGTCCATCCCCAACTCCTCCACCTTCATATCCCGCCACCTGATTCGATACAAGCCCCCTCTCCAGCTGATGGGACCAGGCCACAAAGCACTCAACCAGACCGGGAAAGCGAACGCTTCCCGTCCGATCCACTGGAGCATCCACTCCGCCATAGTCCTTCCGCTGTGTTGCATGATGAACTCCGGCGTGTTATCGTCGACCGCCACCGATTTGTGGGCGTGCAAGAAGTTGAACAGCACCCGGTCCAGAAGCCCCCAAGCTGCCATACTAGCGGTCCAGAAGCCCCAGAAAGTCATCCACGAGGAGCCCGCTCGGCTCACCAGGGAGGGGACGGTGGTCACCGCGTAACTCCCGATGAGCGAACATGTGACTGACTCCGTAAGGCTCTCGACAAAGGTTGCAGGGAGGTTTGCGTACTTCCTAACCCTGATCCACCGCATCCGTCGCGCAAGATAATCGCCTACAGTCATGTCCTCGAGTGGCTGAAAGACGAGATCCGTACCCATCCCATGCCGCCGCCATTTTCGCTTGCCCGAGACTTCCTCGTCGAGAGGTGTTAGGAAGAGCTTCTCGGATATCATGTGGTCCTCGCAGATGTAGTCGGAGAAGTAGCTCAGCCCGTTCTTGTCGCCTCCGTCGCGAGTGACCTCGGCAAGGTGACTGCGTCGGAACATTTCCGATTTCCCTACCACGCATGATGCGACAGCGAGTGTGTTGATGGCGCAGTAGATTTTTGCGTGTGAGCTCGACAGGAAGTTCTCCTCGAGCCTGCCGCCACCGTACGCCAGCGCACCCGCCAACCAGCTCTTCTCCGTTCCAGGGACAACGGGATTCCTTCGCAGCAACAAGCCGGACGACTCGGTCGATGGCGTCCTCATCGAACGATCCGTTGAGTACGAGCGAACATCGGAAACGTCCACAGCTATCGGCAGGTGATGCACCAGCTTATATCCCGTCTGGCTCTGCTTTCCCTCCAGCAGTTCGACACTCCGTCTCAGGGTGCCGGGGTTAACCCAGATATTGCAATCGAGGATCCAGACGATGTCTCCGGTAGCTTCACGGTACGCCTTGCTGAGATTCCTTATCTTCGGATTCGGGCCTATGCCTTCCTCGCCAATCTGTAATTTCGCGTTGACATCAGGGTGCTGCTCGAGGACGTGGTTGATCACTGGAACAGCGGCGTCTTGAGGGGTTGCAACACAGAAGACAACTTCGAACTTGGATCGTGGGTAGTTTTGGAGACACGTCGAGGCGAGGCATAGATCTAGGTTCGGATCGTAGCCCTTGATCGGCCGGAGGATGGTAACGAAGGGGACATCGTTTTCCGAGACTGGTGGCAATGGAGGTGGGAGTCGATTATAGGTTCGGAATCTGCGGAACCCAGCATTGTCAGTCCGCGATGCCAATCCAACCACATTTTGTAGGTAAGCTTCATAGTCTCTTCCGGAACAACCTACATCCGCGAGTATCCAATAGCACAGACCACCCAGTTGAAAACATACCAGCCGAGCGCGATGCATCCGAGAACGAGGTGCACCGACCACGCTGACTGGCCCGCCGAGATGTCCGGGCCGACCGGGTCACCGGAGATAGGAATTGCCGACGCGAAGGCAGGCATTCTCTGGTCCTGTGGCAACACGGATCCCTTCCGACAGAGACCGGTCTCGATAAGATGTGACTTCGAGTACGGTACTAAACCGCGTGCAGGAGAGGTAGCATAGGTTGAAGGGGGGATTGGAGGAGTGCAAGCGAGTTTTGTGTCCATGAGGTGAGTGACGACCCTCCAGCAACCGCAATGTGGGCAGGATTTTGGATTCCACTTGGCACGCAGGAAGATGCGTGGGGCGCGCGCGGGGGGGCCGAAAAAGGAGAAGTCTGCATTAGGTATGTAGCAGACCCAATCTATTTTCTTTACTGGTGACTTGTTTTTGGCGGATCCATTTAAAAGTACGGCTTTTATCCCCTATGCCCTCCCAGCACCAAAATATCCAGCGTGCAACCCTCTATCCACGATGGAGCCTACACAAATTTTTCATAATTAAGTATGATTTTGAAGTAGGGTAAATTTTCACCCATGTGTCTGTCCAGCTGCCTATCATACTACTTAGGCGCGTAGATGCTACAGCATGGCGCGGGTTTATTGGGAACATCCAGCAGGCTACATAAGTTCATCAGTGCTAGGATTGCAACCCCAGCCTTCCTCCGCATGTCGCCCTTCTGTACTTGCTTTTTAGCAGGCCCACCCCGAGGTATCTTGGTCAAGGTCAAGTTCGTTTTCTTCACTAACTACATATTATCTTACACCTGGGCGCAGCAAGTTCGGGTCCAGCTTGGTCAACTTTTGGGGCAACTCGGTATCGAACACGGCAATGTCGGCTTGGTAGGTTTCAACCCAATTGCCGCGAGAAAGCGTCTTAGGAATGTGGATACATAGTCGATTGGAGCGCTTGGATGGTTGCGACCGCATGACCACATGATAGTCTACGCCCATGTCCTGGCAACGAATGCAGGAGTCGGAAAAAACTGACATATATATATCTGGGTGACGTGACTCTTGGTGCTACTGCCCGTATGTGTATCGTCCAGTTCCGTCCAGCGATTCACGGAGCAGTAAAGCTTGAACCCACGGAGTGAAACATTGGGGCTGCCATCTGCTGGGTGGCTTTCTGATGCCATAGAATTATTTTTTTGCGCATCCCCTTATGGCAAAATCCGATCACCATATTGATGAGGCCGCGTTCCTCCTTTGTGTGTGGCATTCGCAGCTTTCAAGATATTTGGTCCATATACACACATTGGAAGGTGTCTCTCTCTGTCTCGGCATACGGCACATACATATACGGCGCGGTGGGATAATAAGAATAAAAGTAGTGATTTAACTCGTCTATCCTGCTCCAAACTGCTAAGCTAAGTAACTAAGTATGTAGGTAATGCAATTTTGTGTGGGGTCCATCGTGGATAGAGATATTTGGTCCATGGGGGATAAAAAAAACGGCCGTTTAAAGTAAGGGGCTACATACGATTCGGAATATCTACTCTACATACTCTACATCGAGTGATGGAACTAACTAGATACATACCGTCAGGAGTAAGTTGTGCGGCTCCGCGCGGAATGGGCGTCAAACATACGTAACCCATTCCTGCAGTTTCATCAACCCCACCATTTGCCACAACAACCATCGCGTCTTAAAAATGCCGCTCACAATCATCAGAGAATCCCCCGATGTGGACGCCTACACTCCGCTGTCGACTTTCCAGTCGGAGACTCCGGCGTCGTTCTCGACGCCTGTTCTCCACCACCTCCAAGCTGACTGCACGGTCGTCGTATCCAGCGACCAGGCCTCACTGATCCCGATCTTCGACGTGAAAGCCGACGGCGGCGGCGGCGGCGGCATTGAGGATGTTCGCGTCGACGGCATTGATCTCTGGGTCACCAATGAGTTAACTTTTCCGCCCTGTCGCCAATTCCGTAGCGTCGAGCTAATGTGATCTCTCCCTGCAGGAACCTGATCCTCTTCAACACATCGCTCTCCGTCGGTGCGATGGTCTCATACCTCTCGCTCACACTCCACGCGGTCCAGCGCGTCCACGACGCGACGGGCCTGTACATGCAGATCTCGCTGACGCCCGACATCTCGAGCACGTCGAACGACGACGTGCACGACGACGACGAAGTGGTCGAGCTCACGGTGTTCCCCAAGCCGTCTGGCGAGTCGTCGCAGGCCGTCGTTGCGAACGCGATCTTCAAGGAGCTGAGCGTCTGCACGAGCCTCCATTCGACGGCGTCGGTCAGCGATGATGGCGATGACGAGGACCGTATCGTCTTCGAGGGGGACGGCGACGAGCTCAGGTTCGAGGGGTTCCCCGGAGAGGGCGGATGGATCACTGCCGAGAATGTGGATCAGTTCCGGTTCGAAGACGCGGATGAGGAGACCACTTCCATTCTCGGCCCCGGTGCTGGGAGCATACGACGGAGGGAGGGGGGCGATGGTGGGGATGATGACGCGGAGGATGCGAAAGCGGTGGAAGATGCGAAGTGGCGGCGGACCGAATGATGGCAAATATGAGCTGCGATACGGTACTTCCCCTGACATTTGTGGGGGAGAAACGCCATACGGCACCGCCCGTTTGAAAGCGTTGTTGTATACTAGGTAGGGGGCAGGTCCCATAGCGGCAAAAGCTTTGAAATCATTCTCAGAAACCAAATGACTTCTCATTACAAGAGTATGATTACACGAAAGGGGGCAGCATGGTGTATTAACCGCGGAATTGGGATGGCACAGTCTGCAGCATCTACAAGAAACCTAATTCTCTACAGCCCCATCGAGAAAAAAGAAAGAAAGGAAGACGACCACACATCCTTTAACTACAATGCACCGTGCCACCAACTTTTAGGCAACATACGGGAGAGCGCGCGTCCATTATCGCCGGTCGAAGAGATGGTGTGGAGTGTTTGCGAGGATTGTTCGTGCAGCAATGTGCAGCCCGAAACACTGCGGATTGGTAGTTTGCTGCCCGGTACCGGCTGGACGGACGTTGAGCTCCTCGGGCTGAACTGAAGATCCAACGGCATTGGATTGTCGCCCCAGGAGGGTCGGCCCAACACTGGACAGTCGCCTTGATCGTTCGACGACCTCAACGGTGGCAGTGGTGAACTGCTCCGCGCGCTGGTGGATCGGCGCTTGTTGTACTCGAGCGGCGCCGGAGTGGTTAGCGTCACGTCCCTCGACTGAGCCGAGACCGGTGCGGGATATGGAAAGTGTGTCCTCGGCAACTTTGCGCCGCCGTCCGAATTCCTCACCGCTGTCTGCCTCGTATAGACAGCCGGCTCCTCCTCGATATACTGAAACGACGGCGACGATGCCAACGGCTCGACACTGCTCGCCGCACTGATGATAACCCTCCCATGTCGCCCAATGAGGCTGCTCGCACTCGTCCTCGGTGTCAGCGTCGTCGCTGGGCCGGGGATAATCCCGTCCGGCAACGAGTGCCGGCCGGCCCCAGGGATAAATGTCACCATCGGCGGCCCGGTGGCGCTCTCGCTGCTAGCTACGGATGACCGGAACTGCGAGAGAACCAGCGTATGGCTCTTGGAGCTGCGCGTACTCGATCTGCGCATCGAAGCTGCGGGGCGTGTTTGCGATTGGAGACTGCACACGCTCGACGGAACGGTGGGGGTCTCAGGCGGAGGGTACTGTGGCGGTGTGTACCGCCCTCCCGGCAGGGAGGACGACGGTAAGATGTGTAGCTGCGGGAGCTGACTTCCGCGACGGCCACCGCCCTGTGGTGCTCTCGGGCGTGGCGCAGGCCGCGACGGTGGCAAAAGGTTCACCGAGTGCGCGTCCGGCACATCCACCCCAAACCCGCCGACTGCGGGCATGCTGTTGCTCCTCCGTGGCGGTATTCTCGCACCCGACGGCGGCATCGGGAAGGCGCTCTCGAGATCGTGCAGTTGGTCCTTCTCGGGCGTCTTCGGCTCACCGGTACCCATCCCTGCGCCAACCCCCTTCGAGGGAGGAAGACATACGGTGATGCTGCTCCTCAGCAGCTCTCGGTTGCGGATCACATTCTTTCTTCTGCGCCAACAGAGGAACAGGAACGCGGCCAGCAGAACGAGGAGGATGCCAAGGACCGCTGTGCCGACTGCTATGCCTGCGATCGCCGCGCTAGGGAGCCCTTGTCGGGCGGAGGTGTCTGCGGCGGCGGAGGAGGAGGTGGGCGTGGGCGTGGTGGCGACTGAGACGGATGCGGACGCCACAGGGATGGCGACACTGTGGTGCGGTGTTGGTGCCGCGGAGGGGGGCGTTCTGGTTCGGGTTGCGGCCCAGTAGATGTCGGTCTCCGGCGAGGCGGAGTGCGAGGACACGGACATGCTCTCGGTGCCGGATGCCATGGCTGTCTGTGGGCGGTCAGCCTTCGACATCGGGGACAACTCGATACGGGGAGATCTCACTTACGGCCGACCTCGAATCGGCGAGCGGCGGGGGGACGGCTGTACGGAGGGACGGACGACGGAAGATGGGCAGGCAAACAGCTCAAGAGGGATTGATATGGGAGCCCGAAGAGAGACGGGCGAATTGGGAGGCGAGGGCAGGGGGACAATGAAGCTTCAGGGAGGGAGGGAGGGAGGGAGGGAAGGATGGACGGAAGGGGGCACTGAAGTAGTTTCTCTCGCACCGCGCCGCATCGCATTGCGCCCCACCCCCATCCTATCTCATTGCAGCGGCGGGCGTTCTGGGGATGAGTTGTGCATATTTTCTTCCTTCCTTTTTCCCCCTCTCTGTCTTTTCACCCCGTCGCCTGTGCAGCTGTACAGTACGCAGATCCGGACTGACTCGCCCGGCGGTGGTGGAGGGGGATACGCATAATCTTCCCGCCCCACGGCGCAGTCAGCACGGGGGAGAGCGTACCTGCAGGACCGGATGGGAAAAAAACAAACCAGAGGCACAGTTTTTGTTGATTACATAGTACATACATACGTGCTCTACGACTGTGCATCGTATTTCCACTGCAAGCCCACCATCCGTGCAGGTTTTTTTTTTTTTTTTTTTTTTTTTTTACCCTTTCGTTTTTTTTCTTCTTCAATAAGTAGATACCTACCGTACTTCATTTCACCCGGATCCGTCGGCCATACATTTGATGCAGATAGCTGTCACTCTGCTCTTGATAAAGTACAAAGTATCTACACTGCAATGCAATGCAAACGTAAATGTAACTGTAGAGTAAATGTGAATGCGAATAAGTGCAAGCCTGCAAAGTGCAGCCGCGGCCGAGTTGGGAATGTTGGGGCGAGGCCGCCATCCCAATCTGTCCGATTGCGGGCTTTTTTTTTTTTTTTCTTTTCTCCTGCCCACGCCGAACCACATGTATGTACCCACAAAACTACTTCCACAGCAAGTAACTAAGTAAGTACATGATGTACCTACATATGTGCATATGTAGTGGCACGACGACGATAGGGAGCCACCCAGCCAGCGCCTCGCCATACATGCTCCCGTGCTAGCTATTACTGGGGGGGAGTTGTCCGCAGGAAAGAAAAGAAAAGGCGGGGAGGAGAGGAAGCTCAGGGGGGCATGCGCATACATATCCAGAGTACAGAGTACCTAGAGTATGTAATGCACAAGTACGTGCCTGCCTGGTACTTACAGTATGTACTCAAGTTAGATAAGGCCCTGTTCTTTTTAGGGCGTGTATGTATGTATGTATGTGTGTATGTATGTATGTATGTATGTATGTATGCGTGTATGTATGTATGTATGTATGTATGTATGTATGTATGTATGTATGTATGTATGTGTGTATGTATGTATGTATGTATGTATGTGTGTATGTATGTATGTATGTATGTAGATATGATATATATGTGTAGATACATTCCGGCGGGAAGATCACTCTCCCCCCGAACGTGCACATACATGATGACTACATAAGAATCTATATTTCCGCGCCCAGACCTTTCAGCTAGATAAGTAGATACGTAACGACACATCTAGTACCACAACCACGTGTGTATGTAGACGGAATTCAGGGGCCGCCGCTGCCTATGTAGTTATGTACATAGGTATCTACATACATATGTACATACTTACTTATTTACACACATGTATGTACCTATGTAGTTACGGGAAGACGAGTGCTCTCTTCCTCATGTATGTACCTATGTAGTTACGGGAAGACGAGTGCTCTCTTCCTCCGTCAAAAAGGCGCACAAACGCGGTATGTAGGCGGCAAGGAGAGGAGGAGGAGGAGGAGGAGGAGGAGGAGGAGGATCAGAAACGTGGGGAGAGAAAAAGAGAAAGCGAGGGAAGGGCATGCAAATGGCCGGAGCGCTGGAATTTTTCTATCAGCCCCCTAATTTGTATAGCTAAGTACATAACTCGGTGGAATAGAGGGCAATTCCAATTATTATTATTATTTCCCCCCCAGTCGCCCGCCCACTGTTTATTTCATTCTAGAGTATGTACATACTATTTTGTGACTGAATCGGACTTGAGGTGCCCACCCCCCACGAACCCCACCGGGGGGGGGGGGGAAAAAAACAAAAAAAAACTATCTATCTAATGAAACATACCATGATACTAACTAGACATTTTTTTTTTGCCGTAAAATACTTTATATGATGTATATGTACTTACGCATACATACATAAGTAGATATGACACGGGCCGTGGTGAAAACCTTAAACGAACGCCAGTGATCGCCCCGCCCGCCTGCCGTTATCTATGTATCTAGCCGGTCCGTTCACTAGATAGATACTTACTTAGATATACATAGATAATATCTAGAGTTTGTTGAGCTTGGGAAAAAATGAGTGATCTCTCCACTTCCGCTTCCGCTTCCACTCCCCCCACCCCTACCCCCCCTTACCTACATACCCCCTATGTAGGTACATACTTAAGTATGTAACGGCACGTGTCTGAAGTACGTTCACAAGAGAGGTCGAGCTCGTCATCGTGTTGCCCCTCGCGTCCGCCGCCACCTTGCGTGCGTGTAGTTACATGTCTGCGCAGGGAAAATAACCAAATCCCCCCCCTCCCGATCATCACTGTCCGCGCGACAAATGAACTCGGTTTGAGAATCGTGGACTCAAAAATAGTGGCTAAGCGGCTGAGACGTGTATGTACTCTGCATCACTATCTATCACTCTGGTGGGTGCGGCGCGGGGGGTGGTAACGGGGGGCCGGCATGAGGCGTGGGGAGTTTCAATCCTTCAAATTTCAAATTTCAAATTTCAAATTCAAATCTCGATCTCGACTTCAGTTTCGATTCCAAATAGTCGGACGTTACCTTATAGCTACCTGGCGATTTCCTCGACTATCTACCATGTGGGGTGATCGGCGCGGTACATAGGTAGGTACGCAGCAGAGCATCTTACATTTCTACTCACGTACATACACACACATATCTTGGGTAATAATTGCAACAACGCCCTCGGAATGGAAGAAAAAAGAGAACCCCCCCCCCTGCAAAGTTTGAGAGGAGAAGAAGAGAGAGAAAAAAAACCAGAAGACGAAACGGAAGAACGTCCATATCCATCCGTATGTTTCTCACAAACCCCAAGAGGCAGAAAAAAAACTCTAGTTTGCCCCGCGGAACCCCACATCACTTGAGAACCCATCGCTTGTCGTCCCGCTTCTCCCCCACACGCTCGGCGACCAGATCGAGCGTGTTCTTGATGCAGTCCTTGCCGATCTTGGGAAACTTCTTCTTCAACACCTCGACCAGGCCGGTCTTGGTCATGTCGCTGTCGTCGATGATTGCGCGCTTGAAGTCCTCCATGCTGTCCGGGGTCACGAACCTCTTCTGCGTGCCGGCGACGGTGGCCGCTGCCGCCGGAAAGCTGCGCGTCAGTGCTGTGAAGTGCTTGCGTGGTGGACCAATTGCGGTCGGGGCCGAGCCGCGCTTGCTCTCCGCCGACGGTCGAGGCTCCCAGTACTTGGTAGAGAATGGATCGACTGGGGCCGAGATGCCTTCTGAAGATAGCGCCGTTAGCGTCCTGCAGAACGATTTCAGGGGGATGTCAAACGAACCCATCAGAAACCCGATCCTCATCACCTCCAGATCGGGACGCGCCGCTCTGCCCGCTGTATCCTCCCAACACATGCCCGAATTCGTCGCGATGAGCACCGCCATCCTCGCACGCTTGACCTCCGTATCCTCCTCGTCGTCTAGGAACCCGTCTAGCGAATCTCCGCCCTCCGAATCCTTGTCCTCTTCATCCTCACTGAGGAGATCCTCGCCGTCCTCGTCGTCTGCCACCCACTCGTCTGCGGAATCGTAGTCGTAGTTCACACCGGGAAGAGATCTGTCGAACGGCTTCCTGCCGGTGCGGAGACCGCTGGTGCTGGGCCTCTTGGTGTACGTACCGCTGTACGGCGGCCGTACTTCGGGAAACTTGAGGAACTTGTGCGGTAATCCGTTTAACAGCTTGAGGTAGTACGCGGAGGTGTAGGTCTCCTTTCCGATTCGGCCCGCAGTCATCAACGGCGGTAGGCTGGGGTCGTCGGGGTTCTCGATGCGGGCGAGAATGTCTCGGGTGGTAAAGGTCGCCGTCTTTCCTCGTCGTGCTCGCGCCTTGAGCGGGTGCATGTGCAGCAGCTCGGCGATCTCCACCACCGTGACACCACGCACCGGGGCCGCCTCGTCCGTCTCCATCTCATCCGCCGCCGCCTCGCCGCGCGGCAGTCCGAGGGCCGCATCGATGGCCTTGGTAACCGCGAGCTTCGCTTCTGTATCTCGCTGAAACGGAACCTCTGGTGCCATGATCATATTCGTCTTGACGAAGAACGGAACGAAGGCCCTCCGATAGTCGTGCGACGCCGAGGAAGTGTCGTTCGACCTTCCCGCCTCGGCCCCCGCCGGCTCCGACGCCGCAGCGCTCGCCCCCGCACCCGCGGTCGACGTCGACAGGTCTTTCTTCGGCGTCCGGAAGAACATGTTGAGTGTGGGCTGGCTGCGTTCCTTCTTCTTCTTCTCCTCGTCCTTCTTCTGCTTCTCTTCGTCGCGGATGCGTTTCTTCTTGTCTTTCTCCGCTTTCTACCCCCATCCTCCCTCCGGAGAACATTCCATCAGTCCGAAAGAAAGGAAGGAAGGAAGGAAGGAAGGAAGAAGACAGAAAGGAAAACGTACCTGGGCCTCCCGCTCCCTCCTCCGCTCCTCCTTCTCTTTTTCCCGCAGGTCCCGCTCGCGCCGCTTATCTTCCTTCTCCTTGTCCTTAGCCTTCCGCTCCTCGTCGGTCATCTTCGGCTTCTTGTTCGACGTGGTCGTTTCCGCCGCCGTCGCAGGAGCGGACCCGTTCGGCGTGTGTTCCGCAGCGTCGGCATCGTCAACGGCGGGCCTCTTCTTGCCTCCCGCCGAAGCGCCCGAAGGCACGGTCATGGCCGTGGTCGTGGTCGTGGTCGTGGCTGAAGCCGAAGCCACGGGGACGACGTCCTTCGTGGGCTCGGGAGCTGCAGTAGCTGTCGGGAGCTGCTGTTGCTGCTGCGATACGGCCATGGTAGTACCTTCCATCTTCTTCAGTTTTCACTCTGCACTCTTCTCTCTTTTCTTTTGCTCTTTGGTTTCCGGATCAATTGAACTTGCTCCGTCCCTTCGTTTCTCGCGCGCGTCCGACGGGGCGCAGCTCGTTTGGTGATACACAGTTGTCTTTCCGTGCAGTCAGTGTTACCTAGGTAGGTGGAAGTAGGTAGTTAGGCAGACGGGTAGATAGGTAGGTAGGTAGGTAGGAAGATGGAAGTAGGGTAGGCAGGGGGAAAGGCAGTATGGAAGTGCGGGAAAGAAAGAAGAAAAAAATAGATGCAAGGGCTTAGATACAAGTTTTCGTGTTCGCGACGTGATTTTTGACGCCGGGGACGAGTTGGGTCAATCCCGCCAAGACATCCCGGGGCGTGTTTTGCTCGGTTTGTCGAGCGGAGACTTGGGGGAAGTTTGGAGATCGCGCGCGAGTGCGCGGCGGCGTTGCACGGTTGTGGGTCGCGGGACGGACCCGGACTGACCGCAGAGCTGGTGAAGGATCGCGGAGACACTGAGACGGAGACTACAGCACAACGCAACGCAACGTGTTTGCTCGCGACGCGTTCGCGTCGACAGGACGCAAGAATGCTTCGCGCAGATGGTAATATAACTCCATATAGCAACTACATGAGAATCGCAGCACACAAAGTCACGGTTGCCATCCACCTCTCCATTTCCACCTCCACCTCCACCAGCCAAGATAACAGACGACTACCATCCGGCCCCCATTTTTGTTTTGGTGTGAAATACAGAGACAGTTCCCAGACAAAAGTATTTGTAAAGCCAGGCGCTACAAGTTCAACCAACTCCATTGCCCAGATTTAAAACACCCGATATGAAAAGAAAAGAAAAAAAAAGTGAACGAGACCTTGTTACTTCAGAAAGCCGCCCCGCCCCCTCTTTCCCTAGTATTCAATGCGAAATAAAAATAACCAAAAAGATGGACGAAAACGATTCAACACCGAAGGACCCAATAGAACACCGGCAAATGGTCAAGAAAAAAAAAATGAACAAGAAAAATTTCGCGGGCGAAAAAGATGAAAAAATAAAATAATAATCCCCGCCTCCGCTGCTAGGGGTCAGTCGGGGTTCGCGACGACCAGTCGCAGTCCGCTCATGGTCATCGTCCTGACGTCGCCTTCGTCGACACTTCCGCTTCGCCGCAAGGCGCTGCCACTCCGACGGACACCACCTTTGTCGATCGGCGTTTCGGAATAACCGCCGGAGATGGTCGCGTGCCGAGTTGTCTCTTCCATGATGTACGGAACGTAATAAGGTATCCTCGAGGGCTTTCCCAAGCGCGGCTGCTGGATCTCATTGAGCTCCGTCACGGACATGTTCGGCGAATAGGTCGAGGAACCGCTGCCGGTCGAGGTCGTGCGTTGTATTCCGCCGATCGACGAATTGCGACAGCCGTTCGGGTAGCTTCGGTGGTTCGAGTTCAAGGACGACCTTCCGGACCCGGACCCAGACCGCTGGCGGTGGCCCATGTAGAGCTCGTCCTCGTCGCTGCTGTCGTCATTCGCTTCCGTGGCGGACAGTCGCGGTGGCGGTTGATTGACCAGACTGTTCGCTCCTATGCCAACCGTGGTGTGGCAATGGCTCTTCCCTAATTTGTGATGACCGGAAGCCCTGCCGCGCAGCGACGTACTCGAGCTCGAGCTGGATCCTAGCCCCCCCTTCGAAGCGCTGGACGACGGCCCAACTACATCCTTTGCCCGCCTCGCCTTCGCCGCCTTCTGCGACGCAACCAGTAGTGGGTCCTCCAGTTGCGACTTGTCGCACCACACGGTAGCCTTCTGGCGTCGCAACGCGGCAACATAATTGGTGCTCGACGGTCCGGGGATAGAATTGGTGTTGTTGCTACGCGAGCGCCCGAGCTGCGTCGAGGAAGCAGTGCTCCTCACCGTGCCCGTCGAAGCCGTGCTCGACCGGTGATTGTGGGGCTGCAGAGGACCGTGGAGGTGCTGCTGTTGCGCGTGTGGCAGCGGCTGCTGGTATTGCTGGTAGTTCTGATAGTTCTGATGCGGCGACTGGTGGGAGAGATACGCGCCGTAGGCTGCCTGTTGCTGGGCAGGATAGATCTCCGTCGACGAGGTACGCCGCAGGTGCGGATGCGAGGGCGAGGAGGCACGGCCGTAAGCGTTGTGCGGGGCGAGGTGGGCCAAGCTCATCGACATCGTCCGCGGGGCTGGAGCACCGTCGTGTGGGCGTGGGCGCATGCTCTGCGCTCGAAACTGGTGCGATGGGGCTGCATAGTCGACCATGGCTTGTTTCGCTGAGCCCGAGTGGTAAAGCCGGAGGGGATCAGGGATCGGTGGCGGAGGAGAGCGAGACGCGAAAACGAGCCAAATCGGACCGAATTGTGTTCCTCAGAGCGTTTCGTCCATTCGGCGAGATACAGCGGGCCGCGAGGTGCAGACGATGCAAGGAGTAGGCGGGACCGTAGATCCTGCGAACGAGAAGAATCTAGGGGAGGGGAGAGAGAGAGAGAGAGAAGTGGTCAGCTGCACAGTTGTTTTTTTTTCTCGCGCATTCTTTTCGCACGCGGCGGGCTGGCGAGTCTTATGGGAGGTGGGGCGGGGGGGGGGGACAATTGTGGTGGGCTTGGGTGCTGGGTGCTGGGTATATAATAATGGGGCCGGCCATCTATGTACATAGAGTATCTACCCACCTGGGTGCAGGAAAGACCTGTTCCTGATTTTCCTAAATTTCGAAGCTCTTCGCTTCGGCGGGCGGTTGCGTAGTGTGTTGCAGATCCTTCTTTTTTTTTTTTTTTTTTTCTCCCACCGCACACTCTCTCGCCGGCCGGGCTGAATTGCCGTGAACGGCGGCGGGGGATGGTGATGACGATGAAGAAGCTCAGATATAGAGGGACGACGAGGGCACACCCAAGAGCTGGGGGGGGGGTATATCGAGACGAAGATCGACAGAGAACTCGGACGGCGGTGGCGGACGGGAGGTGGGCAGTGAATGTCCCGGAAATGGTAGTAGTATGTAGTGGTGAGAGGGTGTAGTGGCAGCGGTTACTCCAGTGGCAGCGGAGGAGGTGGTGTTGCGGTGGACGATTAGCGGCGGCGGCGGTGGTGGTGGTGGTGGTTAGCGACGAAGTGGGCGTCGTATTACATATGCGGGCGTCCGGCTGCAGAGGCCAATCAGAGAAGTCGTCGCCATGCACGGCCGCGACATCAACAGCTGAAGACCTTGCAGCCCTCTGGCACGGGGGAAGGGGGGGGGGGGGGGGGGGGGGGGCGGGTAAAAATTTAAATATAAAAAACAAAGAGGAAAGATTGTTT
>Ga0307516_10000919_pt1 | contig 40463 bp, 67 predicted proteins | sample 19_EM_MG_FD_203310 | JGI IMG/M metagenome (GOLD analysis project Ga0307516, IMG submission 203310) | Populus trichocarpa ectomycorrhiza microbial communities from riparian zone in the Pacific Northwest, United States - 19_EM | ecosystem: Host-associated > Plants > Roots > Unclassified | place... | reverse complement strand
ATTTACAAACCGGCGCCGCCCCGGTCAACCCATAATTCCCGTTTGGGGGCACCCCCCCCCCCCCCCCCCCCCGAAGGTCGTTCGAACGGCAGTTTGTGATCAACCGTGGTCTCGCCCGTGGCTGTGCCGTACGTTTTCCCTATTGAACATTCTGCACGCCTAGCTAGCGTCCGCTTTCGCTCGACGGCCGTTAGCTATGTACGTATGCTAGCTGGCGACTGATTTCGTGACCACCCGAATCCTGGCACCGTGCTGTATGTAGTCCGGCTGGGGGGGCATCCGATCCTCCCTCCAGTTTTTCCTCCTTAAGGGGTCGAATCGACACACGGTCACCCAAGCTTTTGAATTTTTCCTGGTGCCGATCTTCTTAGCGGACGACTCGTTGAACTCTCGGTTTTCTTTTTTTTTATTTGGAGCTTGCTATTAAAAAAGTCCGATTTTGCCTTGCTGTCTATGGAGGAAACCATTGTGCCTGCTTCTCTTGGTCTGCAGCAGCATGGAAGAGATCCGTGATCTGAGCCTTGTTTTCCTACCCAACCGCAGATAGCATTACATATGATACTGGCCACCTGCGCCACGCGGTCCTTCCGCGCGGGCATCTTCGCGCCGCTGTTTAGGCAGGCCACGACGGGTCTCGTAGGGCGATCGACATACCTAGCAAAACACTACACGAACCCTGAACTCTGAACTAGCATACAGCAGTACCACTGCGCATCCTGCCCTCATCATAGCCGGTGATTAACGATGGCTTGGGATACGGTAAAGATCCCCTGCGGCGGGGTTACCACTGTTGGAATGTAAGGATCAATGGAGATGAAGATAGTGAATTTGTTGATGATATGTACACAGCTGAAGGCAGAACATTCTCTCTATATACATACAACGGGACCCCGGGACTCGCCCGGCGAAATGGACGGAAGGCGGTCTCCAGAGCCGGCGCTCGGAGACTCGGGCAGCAGTCATCTCCGGACGCCCATTGTTATGACAACCACGACTACTAATCCCGCGACCAACAGCCAATATTAATTTCACTGCAAGCATATGCTGTCAGCATCTCGACCTCCATTTCACCCAACGAAACAGATGACCGGTCAATCAAGCGGCCATAGTATGTAGTAGCGAGCTCAACAATACCCAGCGTGAGATACCAGGACTGCATTGGGCTTGCGGAGCAGCTGGTACCGCGCCCCTTACATCGTTGCCGTCACCGAGCTGGCGGAATCGGAACTGCGCCTTTCGAAGGCGGTCTGTAGAATGCGCATCAGTGTTTCCAGTTGTGCTGGCGTACCGATGAAGGCAAGGCCTTGTGGTCAACGGAGTGTCAGCCGACCTGGGCGTCTGGGTGTTCGCCTGCCGCCGGGGGTGTGTCATGACTGTCGCGGCGCGACATTGTGGCAGTGGAGAACGATGGAGAGGGTGCCGTCGATCGGGTCGAAGTTTCTCCGGCCGGAGCGTAATGGACATCTTTGCGATCGAACAGTGACCCCGGGGCTGGGCATGAAACCTTACCACCTTGGAAGGGGTTGGCGTCTTGCTATTCGGCGGAGGACTCGTGGTTCGCGGTGCGCGGTTCAAAAGGAAGTGCTGAGGAAGAGAATGATTTCGGAGCGTGTGGCGAGGATGTGGGCTAGGTGGGAGCAGCGGTGGTGGAAGGTTCAAGTGAGAGGTCAGAGCGGACCACTCGGCCGAGAGAAGCACAAGGTTCCCGGCTCGGAGGGTGCAGAAAAGAGTTCGAGGCGAGCACTGTGGTGAACCACCGAGTCGGAGACAGGAGAAGAAGCTGTTGTTGTTTGATCGAAGAGAAAGAAAAAAGGAAAGAACGTACTCTGGAGCCGAGGTGCCAAGCTGCCAAGCGGTCTAAGTACCGCGCCTTGTCGTTCTCCCGACAGTTGTTTCGTTCGTCACTCGTACGCGGCCTTGGTGCATGGATGGACACCACGTCCGTGTTTCCCATCGCAGTCCGCGCGAAGACAGCGCGTTGCCCTCCAGCCAGGCAAGTGCCCAGAAGATGTGATGCGCACCTGTGGGTTCGAAGCCAAGTCGGCTTCGTTTCCGTTTGGGTGCGCAAGGAAAAGGTGGCGTCTGCGCATGTGGGTAGGGGGAACCGTTACCCATTGAGCCTGTCTTGCCGCGATCTACCGCAGTATCATGGCGAGAAAATTCGAATCAACCTCGTGATCGGCCCCAACATTACCTACACCTCGTTTGCACGAACCGTTCTCAAGCTGCCTGCAAAAGACGCTGCCCTAGCAGCAAGCAATCAATGCAGCATGGCGCACAACATCCAGGCTTGGACCGATCTTTCCCGGCTGCCGGCTCGCGCAGGCACGATACTCGCTGTGATCCCCCGCAGTGGCCCATCACGGTCCAGCGTACGTGTCCGAGGCATGCTGCCGTTTCGCACGTGTAATCTTCGCCGCCGCAGCCCAGTGAGTTCGATGCTGGGGATCACTACCTTCAACCTTGACGCAGCGCCGCCGGACCAGCTATCTCGCACTTGTTTCCCGCTGCGCCACGAGGAGCGCAGTAGAGCCCTTTTTGCCAACCTCAAAAAAAAAAAATCTGGATGTGCGGAGTTGTGGCTCCTCTGGAGATGACGCTCCGAGCGCCGTCATGGCAGATAGCCAGTCTCCCGTTGTGTCCCCTGATGAGCCCCTCAGCGTGGTACGCCAGACGCGCACCCATCGCCCAGTTCAAACTGCATCAAGGGCCTTCATGAAAGGTTGAAAATGTAGCCGGACCGATCAGTCCCTAGCTTGCACACCCCGGGTGCAAAGCCTTTGCGTAAGACGACTCTACCTTCTTGCCACACTAGAATAGCGCCAGCAGTCACCGTGAACGTCTCGTAGCCGTCGTCGGTGATCCTGCTGCCGGTAAGGTTGGAGCAGACGAAGACGACGAGCAGTTTGCTGTTGACGTTTACCTTGACCTTCCGGTCGTCGGTGATGCGTCCCGTCATCACGCACGCGCCCAACCGGAACCTGTAGCCCGAGTACAGCGCAGGTGTGCTCTAGAGAAAAACGGTGAGTATTACTCAGAAAAGAGTGATTGGCGAAAAGTAGCAGCGAGGCAGAAACAGGGGAATGAAGTACCCTCGGATGTCTCGCTGGGAACCGTGGCTGTGGAAGAACCTCGTGGGTGGAGCACGGAGATAGGAGGAAGAATGCATCCTCCAAAGAAAGAAGGAAATGTTCAAAAAACATTATTTCAGTTGCACGCTCCGCCAAAGACTGCCCCGGGAATCAGCCGGAGGATCCTGAAGCTGGTACTCGATTCGACCGGATATTGAGGAGGCCGAGTTGCTGCCGAAGGAACTCCGAGAGGCGGTGTGTGAATGCTGATTCGCTCACGGACGGCCTGCCGATGACGGTTTGAGTCGTAGGTTCAACGGATATATCGAAGTCAAATACGATTCTTGGTACTGCCTTCAGGCCTTTTTTTTGCGATGGGCTGCGGGTCTAGCGGCAGTTGGACTCGGAATATCCATAGCTTGCAGGTGCGCGACAGTCTCCCGATAGGGTACCTGACCATCCATCAGTATGTTCATGCGTGGAAAATAAGTTGTCTCCCAAATTACACGGACTCACCGGGCCGAGTCCGGGTGTACTGGCTGCGATCGAGGTGCCGAGGGCGAGGGCGACTCGGCTCGAGACGTCGCGTTAGACTCTCAGCCACCCGGCCGTGCGTCTTGTCCGAGCCCCAGTCGGCACAGAGGGATTGAGCACGAGTCCTGCCGATAGCGTTGAGTCGGGGTCTGAGTCCGTCACCTGGGCGTTGGTTGTAGGCTTCCATCTACCCTCCAGAGCGTGATGTCAGTGGGCTGTAGGTTGATGCCGCTATTCGATTCGAGTGCTTGTAGGCTGCTTACACTTTCCGCACGGTGCGCAGGGTCATCTTACGGTCGGCGACTAGGTCGGCTGACGCTGGGAGGAGAGGTTATCGTCGGAGTAACGTAGCGTGATTGCGAGCATCGCGACAGGTATTCGAAACGGGTATCGCGACGAGCGGCATCCGATATGTCGATATTGCGATCGCTTTCGCATCGCCGAACGGCGAGGAGATCGGCTGGTGCTTGCTGGCCGTCACCAGGGCAGGAAAATGGTATCCGTATGTTTCCGGGGGAGGGAGGGAGGCTGGTGACAATCTCAATTTAGTCGAACGTTCCCTCGCAGGTAGATTTAGCATCACTTGCGGGCTTTGGCGCTTACCTTGATGGTATTTGTCCGATTCGGATCGAGCCTTGTGTACGTCATACGCTCTCGGTACGACGCCGGATTTGCAGCATCACGGTTTCCTCATCCACCCCAAAATATGCGGTGGGATAGCGGTGCGCCGTCGGCCAAACGAGGTGCGGTGGGAATGGCATCAGCCACGCTGGGTGCGGCAACGTCAAACCATGAACCTCCCCAGCCGCAAGGTCTTCAGCTCGTCGACAACCGCGGTCGCGCTGCCCAGCATCGCCTGGGGCCGGGAGGTCTGGGAGACGTGTCGAGCTCGTAGCGGGGAAAGAGGAGCCGGTCGACTTTTGGCGATGAACGTCGCGTCGTCATGCGGCTCGACCGTCGAGGCTTAAAAAGCAGTGCGCGGACCGGATGTTTGTAGGAGAGACATATTGCTGGCGACGAGTAGGGGAGCGCGCGAATGGATCGAGCGCCAATCCGGGCACACCACCGGTCGTGGCAAAATCAAAAGAGAGAGATGAAGGAGAAGAACTCGATACTGATGCGACGTCGGGCACGGAAGGTTCGCTATCCATGCAAAGGTTTCGTGAGCGCAGTCCGTCCCAGCGACGGAGCCTGGTGCCCACGGGGAGCAACGGCTACGCAGTCAAGCGCGAGGTATGTAGCACAGAAAAGTTGAAGCGGAGCCCGGCGGTGCGGTGCGGGGGGGATTCGTGTTGCTGGCTGTATGTACGCGCAATCGTGCGAGCCCAGTGTCCGCGGACGGGACGGCGGGCAGGCTGCAGGCCGGGGCTGGCCTCGCTGCTCCAGCACGTGACGACGGGGCACGCCGCACGTGGCGCAGCAGGTGCCAGAATCGGCAGAGGAGGGAGCCGTCACATGCGCCGGACGGACCTTCCTTCTTCTTCTCGCGTGCTTCAGCTGGGATCGGTCGGGCGGCAGCAGCGGAGCCAATTCGGGCCGCGTGCAGACGGAGTAGTCAGTTTTTTTTTATTTATTTATTTATTTATGTATTGATTGATTACTCGCGTGCGACCTATCTAGATCATGGCGAGACCATGTACAGTCCGTTTCCTGTCCGCGCAGATGGACAACGTTGCTGCGATCGCTGCTTTCGGAAATCGTGTTTCGATCCCAATAGCTGGATCGGCTGTTCAGTGGCACATATTACGCCTTTCCAATATACCTCTGTCAGTATATAGTGGCCTAGAATGACAACAGCACCATGGAGAACATTGTCCATCCTCCTAAGATATCGGCCGACTCAGTATACGGGATATGTCTTGCTGCGCATCAGATCTGGAGCGCCACTGAACCAGCCTGGTGCACAGCCGGACTGACCTGTTGGAGGAGAGCCACCTTCTACCCGATGCGTGGATAGACCTGGCTGCCTTGAAAGCTCTTAGCATCCAACGTGCGGAGGATCTCTGGAACCCTTCCCGTAAATTCCCACTCGGCCAATACACTGCCATCGGTGGCGGGCTACTTCAAGTCCTACGCTTCTAGCCGTCATTCCGGATACTGTTTCAAAATCCGATGGGCCTCAGTATGGCCCGCAGCGACAAAACGAAAAAGCGGCTGGCCATTGGGCCCGAAGAGCAAACCGAAGAGGGTGGAGCAAAGAATAGGTAAGCAGATGCCGGTAGACTTGCTTCACAGCTTTTTCTATCTACCTCCTGGTGCTAACAGGATGACATCAAGCCTCCAGGTATTTTTGGGGTTTTGCTTCTTTTGTTTTTGTGCGTTGGGCTTTTACACGGGACTTGACAAGATCGTTGGAGCGGTTGCGGATACAAATTTCAGAGTCGAGAATTCCGCAGAGACCAGGGTTTTCGGGGCTCAGACTATTCCCTCCAGACCCTGAGTAGCAGAAAATATTCATTAGAGATCGCTTGCGCAATGACATGTCAAACGATGTTCGGGTGATAGATAGGTCGGAATTCCGTTGCTTAATCATTTCACCGAGACTGGTGGACCGCTCGCGATATACATGCGCATTCAATCCGTTACCCTTCGCCGGATCGTATACCTGTTGGAATATAGGGATCGATAGAGATGAAGATAGTGAATTGATTGATTGATACATAGTCGAAGGCGGGACATTCTCTCTGTATACGACAGCCCTGAGGGACTCGCCAAGGGGAAAGGACGGAAGACTGTCTCCCGAGCCGGTGCTCGGAGACTCTCAGGCAGCTGACATCTCCGGACGTGCCGTCTCCAGTCCGTCGTGTCCGAACGCCCATTATTCTGACACAGGCCATCAAGTGGTATCCACGCCCTGTCTGTATCCTTCAGCTCCATCCCTTCATCAGCGTCCGGATACCCGGGGATCACCTCACTGCAGAGACCCCCAGTTGTATCGGGTCTGGCTTAACCAAGTTCCCCGAAGTCCCCTCTCTCTCTGTTTCCGTAGCTGCCCACAACACCTCCTCTGCCCGTCTCTCTTCATTACTCTGTAGTGTGGCGTGAATGCAGTCCAGCTGGGCAAACAGCGACATGTTTGCGGGGCCTCGCACTTCTCTAGCACGCTCACCATCACCTGCCCACGGATTTGGCCAGGCAGGCAGGGGTTCTTCTGATTACGTAGAGTCTGGATCCGTATCTTTGGTCCCAATAATTTCCAGAGCAGTCTGACTCAGACTGTTAACTTCCGTTCCTAGTTACAGGGCACCCACGCCGCTCAGGGCGTTCACAGCTCTCATTTTTCTCTTTCTTTTTTGCGCGACACCTATCCTCGGTCTTACTGTCTCCCTCTCACGGCAACCACGCTCCTTGGACTTCTCTCTGTCAAAATAATGGGCGGCCGGAGATTACGGATCGGAGACGGCGTCCGGAGATGACAGCTGCCCGACTCCCCCGAGCACCGGCTCGGGGTACAGTCTTCCGTCTTTGCCCCCCTGGCGAGCCCCTCAGGCCCGCTGTATATAGAGAGAGTGTTCCTCCTTCGAAGTTGTATCAATCAATTAATTCACCATCTTCATCTCTATCGCTCCCTATATTCCAACATTCTTCAAGGAGAAACATGACCCCGGAACGGGTCACAATCTTCACTGACGCTCAAGCCGCTATCAGACGGATGGATTCGGACGAACCAGGCCCGGGCCAACGGTACGCAGTCCAGGCTAGGAGGCACATTGCGGCGTTTCGGAGAGCTAGGCCAGGTATCATCATCGACATCCGGTGGTGCCCAGCCCGCAAGGGAATCGCCGGCAACGAAAAAGCCGATGATGGCGATCCTGATTGTGTCAACGTGAATTGCGTCGATACTTTTTTCGCAGCAGCCAACTAGTTCCTGGATGTCGTCGACGACGTGACACCATCTCAAGCACGCAGACCAACCGATGCAAGCCGGTTGTACCTGGCGTCTAGCTGGGCGGATCCGGCGATGACACCCAGATAGAGGGGTTCGCAACTAGAAACCAGTCTACCGTCGTTTTACCGCATCCACCTACCAGGCAGGACACGAGCTGGACAGGCTGGAAGCGTTGGAAAGCAGCTTAGCGCCACCGGACAGAGCAGGCATGGGGAGGAACCTGGGCGCCTGCGAAAGGGGTGTGCTGGAGGTGCTGAAGCCCAGAGCTGCGCTTTTAGGAACTGCAGGAGTGGTTGCAATGCCTTTTTTATCTTGTCTGCTCGGGAATCGCCGCCGTTCCTCAGTCGGCTCGTGGAGACGGCTGTCTGACATCTACTCGGGGATTGTCGCCATTTCCCACGTCTAGTTGGGGCTTGCCGCCGCTTATCACCTCGGCCCGTAGATTGATGGTATTCCCACGTCAACTCGCGGCACGTCGCCGCTACTCGGTCGGCTCGTGGCTAGACGCCCTTCTCACGTCTACTCTGGGCTTCTCGCCGGTTATCACGACGGTTCATGGCTCGTCGCCGTTTCTCACGTTTACTCGCGACTCGTCGTGGTTACTCTTGTCAACTCTTGGTCGCCGTTTCTCACCCCAACTCGAGACTCTTCCCCGTTTCTCGTACCAGTTGTCCCGTCGGTTCGCGGTTCTCGACCCCCAAGCTTTCCACCGGTCCTTGCCTGGTCTCCTTCTTACATTCTCCGGATCCCCCCGGCCTCTCTTCCGTACTCTCTTTCCCCACGATTGACCTAGAAAACGGCCGCAACCGCAAGAACATTGCAGAAAGATATAATAAATAAGTGCATATCATTTTTTGGATGTCATGTAAAAGCAGTCCTCCACCGGCTGCCTGTCGGGAAGTTAGTTGTTGCGTGGCTCTCCACCACGGTTCACGTCACCCCGATTCGACCGGCCCCCGGCGCCCCCCGCTGATAATTAGCCGGCAAGTATGAATTAATACGAATAAAGCAGATACTAGTATGTACATTTGAGGATGTGGAGAAGTCAACAGAAGCAACCGATTCAGAAACCCCGCTCCACCACCACAATCCCTATTGTTGAGCTACTAGCAGAAATTTTCCTTACAAGCGCATTATGCCCGTCTCCTGTTGGGCAGTGTAAACAGAAAACAATCCCATCAGGTGTAGAAATGTCCAACCACTCCAGCCAGCGCGACGATTTGCGATTCAGCCATCACCGTCCAATATTTTGCTAGACCCGACAGAAACCCCAAATCCTGTCCATCCATAGATCTATCTAGCTAGACGTGAGATCGGAAATACGACTCTCTTCGAAATCCGGGGGGTTATTGTTCCACAAACTTTCATCGCTGACCGCGAGAACGTATTGGTCCCACTTGTCGAAGGGAGAGGTGTTGCCGGCTGCGGGCACTATGGTTTGCCTGGGAAACGTCTTTGCGATATCGACCGGCACGACAAAAACGAGTAAGGGCGGAGTTTTCTTGAGGTCCGCAGGTATTCCCGCCCAAACACTTGCAAGCCCGTCTGCCTTGACGGGGTGGGATGTGCTCACTGTCATATGGAATATCACCAGCACCGGTTCCCTGCTTGCGGCGAATGTGGTGACGGCAAACGAGTCCAACGAACCCAGACTACATCCCTGGGACTTGAAATACGCGCCGATCATATCCGGATCGATATTTCGGGATTGAGGCCCTCTCCGAAGTAGGCTACCGAGTTCCGACGCCTGGGAGAAAGTGCAGCAAGGCTTATTGCTGATTTCGATGGTAATGGTTGTCGACCCACCTATCTTGGTTACTTCGAAACGACCACCACGTTGGAAGATTACGTGTGTGCGGGCCTCGAAAATCCAACTAGCGGATCTCTTGGTTTCAGCACGGAGCTGAAGGAACTCGTACATCATCTGGGCACCCTCTAGGGTAGCGTTGACTGTTGCTGCTCTAACCCTGTAGCTGATGTACTGTGTGGCGAGGCCGAAAACCGAAAAGAGAGACAGGTACTGCAATCCCTCAACCTTGCAAGGATGCATAGCAAATATAGTGGGGTTGCTGTCGGCGCCATATTGCTCAGTCCAAAGCGCAATACTGGGTTGCCTACTCAACAGGTCCTGGATTTTCCGGTCAAGAACAAGGTCATACTCTGAGATTCGGACCTGCAGTGACTCCTCGACCTCTCCCTTGCCGCCCTCGACATCGTCCGCAATGCACTTATCAGGTGGGAGGAAGTAATCGAAAAGCAAGCCCGGAATTGGACCGTATTTGCTGAAGAGCGTGAACAGTGTGTCCCACTTCTTCTGTGAGACGCCCTTGAGCGCGCTAAGTTTGAATGTTAGTATATGGATCGAGCAAGAGGCTCACCTTCTGACACGCAGCATGTGCACAAACGGGCAGGCAGGACTTACGCGGCTGCCACAACTTCTTCCCAGTCCCAAACAGGGAGGTAGTACTTCACGGGTGAGTACTCCTTGCATACGTAATAACAGTTGTCTTCTCGTGGCGAAGACGTCACCACGACCAGCCAGTTGTGGTCTTCCGCGAATCGTGGCTGACGTAGTGGCTTCCGGTCGGCCAAAACCCATATGTCCGGGTTATCCATTTCGGAGAAGGATGGTGAGTCCATGTGGCGGACACCGTTCTTGTCGATGAGGTAATGGATTGGTTCGGTGTGGGCGTCGAGATCAAAGTCGGCGAGCTGGAAAATAGTGGGCTTCCCTTCCAAAAGCCTCCGCACGAGAACATACGTGAGAAACCAGGTAGTTCCGATACCCGGCTGGCCAAGAACCAGGATGATCTTCCTCCAATTAGGTATATACCCCAGATTTTGGATATGCTTCAGTCGGTGTTTCTGAGATTCAAGAAGAACAGCGTACATCTCCCGGTAGGCTTTACGGACGAGCAGCTCACCGGCCCCGCATGGTAGACAACCACCAGTGAGCCGGCGAGCCTCGCTAATAATGCCACTTAGCGACAGCTTCTCCGCGGTCCGCATATGACCATTTATGTGTGGGTTCGTATCGGGGTCCCACGACGGATGCACAAAGTCGGAAAAAACGGTGCTGAGTAGGCTATCCTCCTTCGCCCATAATAGTCCGTGGAGAAACTGGAGCCTGGCAATTTCGATGCTCCAATCCTTTGGCGGCGGAGGCGACTTAACTGTGAACGTGTTAGCCGGTTAGATAGAGCCCAGATGGAATCCATTACCTTGTGATTCCTCTTGATCCATGCCCTTGATCCTCTTCCCATATTCGTTCACCCCACTGCTTGGCTGCGAAGGTGGCTCATCTGTGAAAGTGTTAGCGGTTATACAGAGCCCAAATGGAATATATTACCTTGTGATCCCTCTTTGCCCGTGCCTTTGATCCTCTTCCCAAATTGGTTCATCCCAATCCTTAACTCCGAGGGAGGCTCAACTGCGAAAGTGTTAGCCGGTTAGACAGAGCCCAAATGAAATGCGTTACCTTGCAATTCCTCCTCGCCCGTGTCCTTGATGCTCTGCTCTAATCGTGCAAGCTCACAGCTAGCTTCGAATGGCAGTGGGTGCTCCTGCAACCAGTAATGTCGGAAGAGGCCATCACTCGGAAATATCTTGCCGTTGATCTCAGTATTCCGGAACGTCATCCTATTCATGTCGTTCCACAAGATGTTCTGCATTTCATTGGAGCCGGATACCTCCCCTGCTCTCCATTGTTCAACGACGGATGAAGATGGCGTTTCTCCAGCTGCAGCACCCGGTGCTACATCTACCATCGGGATATCTGTAGGCATGATGTCGATATGCGATAGGCGGAGAGGGAAACAGGAGATTGCGGATCGGTGGTAGGGGATATAGAGGTGGTGGATGACCCGGAAGAGATGGTGGTGGTAGTGGAGGTTGCAGATGTTGTCGAGGTTGTGGACAAGGTGGGGAATGAAAGTATCGTCGCACTGGTAGTCATGCAGCTCGCTGCCAAGCCTAGTTAACTTCAGTCTTGGCACTATTGTATTACACGAGTTACTGGTGAGGGACCTATGCCAGGCTCGAGGTAGAGAACGACAAAGAAAGGAAGGTGGAAAGAAGTGGGAGTGGGTGGGTTGCCGGTACCTAATGATTGTCTGATTCTGTCCGGCTAGGATGATGTACAGGATAAAGTACCAATTCCGCTCCGCCCCTGTATACATATACAGATGGGGATGGTAAATCCTCCCTGAACCCACGGATCCCAATCTCTCGATGATCCACCAGAACACACTGCGATCTCGCTAATGCCACGGTGTTCGCCGTCGGTGCTTTAACTGCCATGTAATTCGACGTCGACGGTCTTTCAAATACCACGCTCGTCGTCGGCGGTGCCGTAAATGCCACCGCGTTCCACAATGGCATCTGCACTGCCCGTTATTCGTCGTCGGTGCTGTCGTCGTGAACCCTAATGTCTTGCCGAAAGCTTGTTGTTGTTCCGCTTCGGATTCCGAGCTTCCGTCTTCCATTGCGTCCATCTCTTCAATCTTCCTCCTCTTCCATCATATTCCATCATCCTCGGTGTTCCATCCTATTCCAGCAACCTCGGCGTTCCATCCTATTCGTACTGCTATTGGCTTCCACTCCATTCCTTCTTCTTCCGCCTTCTCTTCCATTCCTTTGTCTTTGGCCGTCATCCCTCCGATACATTCTTCTTCGGCCTTCTATCCTTGAGTCCCGACGTCTCCGTCTGCACCTTGCGAACCCCCGTCCTTGGCGCCTATGCTCTGATGTCGGCTCTCAGCTGATCTCTGCTCAATCTCGCCGGCGCGTCGATATACGTTTTCTTCGCAATTCGTTGACGCCCGTCCTCGACGGCTCTTCGATGTTCGTTCCAAAAGTCCGTACTTCTCGCGATTCCTTCGTCCAAATCCCGCAGCCATTCCACCTAGACATCCCACGGAATCCACGGGTCCAGCAAGATAAGCGTCATCCTCTTCCGGCTTCGTCCTTCTCCCAGCTTCTCCTACTTCATCCATCGGCACCAATCTTCCCAATCTCCGCCACCACCAAACAAATCACTCTCGCCCGTATCCAACAACCACAAAAAGCAAATTCGTGCATCCTGCATCAAATCCGTCGTCACTTCAAACTCCTTCTTAGATCTCCTTTTCTTTTCTTTCTTTTCGATTTTATTTTCGGCGCCATTCTTTTCTGCGCCGTTTTCGTTCTCCTTTTTTTCTTCTTTCCGGCAGACTTTTCTTTCTTGGTTTCGGCAGCGTTTTCTTTCTTTTCTGCATCGTTTCCGTTTTTCTTTTCGGTCTTCTTTTCGACATCGATTTCGTTTTTCGTTTTGCTTTTCCTTCTTCTATCCGGCAGACTTTTCTTTCTTCTGTTCGCTCGTCTTTTCGACATCGTTTTCTGTCTTCTTTTCGGCGCCGTTTTCCTTCAACTTTTCGATCTCCTTTTCCTTCTTCTTTTCGGCATCGCTTTCGTCCTTCTTTTCGGCATCTTTTTCTTTCCTCTGTTTCTCGGTATTCCGCCCTTCGACATCACCGCTCTCCTTACACTCAACCGTAACCACATTCACCTCCACCTCTGTTCTCAATGCCCTTCTGCACTCCCTCGAAACGACCCCATAAGAGGACCTATCCGATACGTCCCGCTTTCTCTTGTCCGCACGTTTCGCATCCGGTCCGTCCCAAGCCAATACGTCCTCTTATTGCTTATCTTCCTCATAGGTCAGATCTTCCAATGCGGAGGCCATCATTCCCAAGTTCTCGGTCTCAATCAAGTTCACGGCGTTTGCTCCTTGTCCTTGTCCTTGACGTTGGCCCTCTCCGCTTGCCATGGGACCGTGGCCGGTCGTGAGCTGGCCCTGTCTGCTCGCACTTTGACCCGGTCCGGCAATGATCATTCCTTGCCCGACCGTGGTCGGGTCATACCCGGCCGCCAACTGTCCAGGTCCGGCCATGATCCGCCCTTGTCCTGCCGCGATCTGCGTTTGTCCGCCCTGAACTGACCTTGTCCGGCCGTGAACTGACCTTCTCCGGCCGCGAACTGTCCTGGTCCGGCCGCGAACGGTCCGGGTCCGGCCGCAATAGGGCCATACCCGGCCGCGAATTGTCCGTGTCCTTGACTAGCTCTCTGCAGCTCCGGGTTCTATCTTCGAAGAAACTCCACTCCTTGCTGAACTTGATTGTCATTCTCACTCTGCCTAGAGCGAGGTGGATACGACTTTCTCCGACCGGAATTCGCGTTGATCCGTTGGCTGTGTTCTGCTTGGATGTCTAAAGCAACCCCTGGCCTCGGACATCGATACTCGTAGTTTCCGGAGTTTTCGCAATTATAACAGACGATATTCGGATTCGTCGCCGTCCAGTCAGGCCTCGCTGGTACGATCAAGTTGGGTGGTTGGCGACGAGGTTCGGGTACTCCATAACCCAACGGCGACACATACTGAGGAATCATGGGAGAAGGATTTACCTTGACAGGACTTACCGGAGCAATGGTTATCTGCAACGCTTGCCCTTGGATCTCCTCCACTTCGCTGGAGTCCGAGTCGGAAGACGAGTCAGCGGATGACTCCGAATCGGAATCAGAGTCGGTCAAGAATAATGATTCTTTGTACGAAACATCGGAACGGGCGATCCGGTACGCATTCGCGATACACGTTTCGAAACGGATTCGTGCTGGCTTGGCGCACATATCTCCCATGACTGCCACCGAGTTCCGATGTCCTTTGGCCACGCCATAACCGATCCGACAAATCCTCTTGCATGTCTTCGCGGCCGTCGCATACCCCATTCAATTTTAGGGCCCGTCGAATGTAGCGGTCCAAAGATTCTTCTGGTCGCTGGTGGAGGTTAGCGATCTTATCTTGTCCGGTGATGAGGCGCTTGTTCCAAATCTTCGGTACCGACATTTGAGGCCCTCCTGGACTCTCTTCGGTTCCTCTTCCCAGCTCCCCTTCAGGCTTCGAATGTACTCCCGAGCGCGGGAGCCATCATTCCTATAAATGAGGGCCACATGATCAGCGTTCTGTTCTGCCTCAGTATAGTATTTATTAGCCTCCAGATTCCTGTTCATTAGCCTCTGAACTGTCCTCAGACCCGTTCCACATCATCCCCCCTCTTCCCCCGAAACTGGTCGATAATCACACGATCATTTGATCGGGTACGGCAGCAAAGATGCTGTGGCAGTAAGCCTCCGTCGTGACCTTCTTCGGAACGGCCTCGGCTCCCCCAACCATTGTTAGTCTCACCCACAAGAGACCTACTTCCCGAACCCGATGAATTGTCCCGCGGGTTTGTTCTCGTGGCTGCCCACATGTTTGCTGACGGCAACGCAACACTTCCTTCACAGTCACTAGCTACTACCTGTCAGAATAATGGGCGTTCGGAGATGACGGACCAGAGACGGCGTCCGAAGATGACAGACCGGAGCCAGCACGTCCGGAGATGACAGCTGCCCGAGTCTCCGAGCGCCGGCTCGGGAGACAGTCTTCCGTCCTTTACCCCTGGCGAGTCCCTCAGGCGCGTTGTATATAGAGAGAATGTTTTTCCTTCGACGTTGTATCATTCAATCAGTTCACTATCTTCATCTCTATCGATCCCTATATTCCAACACTACCCACAAATCTGATGTTCCCGATAGTTGATTTCTCTCACCTTCCTCAATCCTGTGTTGATTGAGCCGGTCAAGCAATCTCTGAACTGCTGCCTGATCTTCACAGGTTCGTTGCTGAAGGTATTCAATTCTTCCCACCCAATAGGATGCATCTGCCAGGGTGCTGACACTGATCTGAAGGGAATCGAGCTCCGGGTTTGGCCACCAGATGAGGGACCTATGCCAGGCCCGAGGTAGAGAACGACAAAGAAAGGAAGGTGGAACGAAGAGGGAGTGGGTGGGTGTTGCTGGTACCCCAATGATTGTCTGATTCTGTCCGGCTAAGATGATGTTCAGGATAATAGGATAAAGAACCAACTCTGCTCCGCCCCTCTATATATATACAGATGGGGATGGTCAATCCTCCGTGAACCCATGGATCCCAATCCCTCGATGACCCACCGGAACCCACTGCAATGTAGCAACAGGACCCAATCCAATGAAGCAACAGAACCCAATAAAGTGCTGTCAGAATAATGGGCGTCCGGAGATGACGGACCGGAGACGGCGTCCGGAGATGACGGACCAGAGGCAACATGTCCGGAGATGACAGCAGCCTTAGTCTGCGAGCACCGGCTCGGGAGACAGTCTTCCGTCCTTTCACCTTGGCGAGTCCCTCAGGCGCGTTGTATATAGAGAGAATGTTTTTCCTTCGAAGTTGTATCAATCAATCAGTTCACTACAGTATCTTCGTCTCTATCGATCCCTATATTCCAACAGGTTATGAGCCCGGATTGAACGCACTGCCAATCCGCTACCCATCTATAATCGCACCTGCCGTACCTGCCGCTTGGCGCCTCGCTTCCGCGTCTCATCCCTGCACTCTCGTTTTTTAAGCATCAAATTTTGGAGCCGCGTCGCGTACGACATCGCCAGGATGGTCTCAACCAGACAACGCGTCACGTTTGCAGCCACCGAACACCCGAAACTAACGGTTGTGGAGAACGGAATGAGATCATTCCCTACTGCTGAGGCTGTAACTACAGTCAATGCGACGACCGCGCTGCCTCGACGATCCACCTATCGGTTCAACCCATGATTCGAGCCTTCATCCGAAGTCCTCCCGCAAACGAAATCGATTCTGCAGCCCGCGTTTGGGAGATCCTTAGCCAGGACTACGACTCTGCCTTCACGATAATCGGTCGCCGAATACATCTCTTGCCTTCTCGTCATTCGCCAAGAATTGGCCAGAACTGAAGAAGCGATCTCAGATACCACCGTCGTCTGCCACCTCGTTCGAACCGTACCTAAATCGTTTCGCAATTACCATCTGCGTTCTCAAAAACAAACCTTCGGAGGAGCATACCGTGAATGCTGTTACTGTAGCCCTTATCGAGGAAGAGACATCGCTCGCACGGAGGAACGACCAAGTTGGTTCAAACCTCAACATCGCAGGCACTACCCGTCAAGCACTCGCAGCAAGAACTCAGCACGGCAAGCGACGGGGCTATGGTGGTTACGGCAATCGGAAGCCATACAGAAGGCCTAGAAATTCACGGCTACGATGCTTTTACTGCACAAAATGACACTAGGAAAGTGACTGCCGGGTGAAGCAAGAGGCAGAGAGGCTCAAAGAAGAAATGAGCTCTCAGCGACCCTCCGTACAAACTGCCCAGGTGAACTTCGGGGACTGCCCGAGTGAGGTTGTGGTCCACAGCTTATAGCCGATTGCAGGCATGTATTCTGAGCCCCAAAATGTTTGGGCGGAGCTGTGTGCGCGCTTGGTGATGCTGGAGCTGCTGTGGCGTCCCATACCGGAGCTGCTGTCCGCGCTTGATGTTGATGGAGCTACTGTGTACGCGCTCGGTGATGCTGGAGCTGCTGAGGCGCCCCATACCGGAGCTGCTGTCCGCGCTTGATGTTGATGGAGCTGCTGTGTATGCGCTCGGTGATGCTGGAGCTGCGGAGGCGCCCCATACCGGAGCTACTGTCTGCGCTTGATGTTGATGAAACTGCTGTGCGCGCTCGGTGATGCCGGAGCTGCCATGGCGCCCCATACTGGAGCTGCTGTGTACTCTCAATGCTGACAAATGGACAGATTATCCAACGGATCGGCCTGCGAATCGGCCTGGTATCGAGGGGAAGCTTCCGGTGAAGCACATGCAGGAGGTTAAACAGGTTTCTTTCCCTCTCCTTTCTTTCTTTGGTGGATGCCCTCTTTCTCCTATGTCCGTGGTTTTTCCATGAGGTTTTATTACACGGTTATGAGTTTTATTGAGGCATCCGAGGATATGAGTTTCACTGTTTTTTTCTTTTCTCTGCAACTGTTTGTTGCTATACTGGCGGATTCGTTTTCTCCTTCTCTCCTGCATTCTTTTGCATCTTCCGTGTGAGGGGAAGTGTCAGAATAATGGGCGTCCGGAGATGACGGACAAGAGGCAACATGTCCGGAGATGACAGCAGCCTTGGTCTCCGAGCACCGGCTCGGGAGACAGTCTTCCGTCATTTCCCCTTGGCGAGCCCCTCAGGCGCGTTGTATATAGAGAGAATGTTTTTCCTTCGACGTTGTATCAATCAATCAGTTCACTATCTTCGTCTCTATCGATCCCTATATTCCAACAATTCCATGTTGCGAAGTTCGCATCTTGTCGGATAGCTGAAGCTTGGGAATGAGGCTCAAAGGGATTGGAGCTTGAAATCGACAGTGCAGGGATGAGCTGAAGAAGCGAGGCGCAAGGTGTCAGGCACACGCCGCCTGGAAAATCGCCAAGAAAAGGATATGATGAAGATGTCTGTTCTTTCGAGTAAAAAACGAGAACGTCTAAACTTATCCCTAGCGTATCCGCCCCCTAGTCAGCCGCCTTGGCGGATGCTCCTTTCCCCACGTGACACAAGGCGGTAGGTAGATACGATAAGTGCGATTATCGGTGGGTAGCGGATTGGCAGATCGTTCAATCCGGGCTCATAACCTGTTGGAATATAGGGATCGATAGAGGTGAAGTTGGTGAATTAATTGATTGATACAACTTCGAAGGAGGAACACTATCTCTACATACAACGGGCCTGAGGGACTCGCCAAGGGGAAAAGACGGAAGACTGTCCCCCGAGCCGGTGCTCGGGGGACTTGGGTAGCTGCCATCTCCGGACGCCGTCTCCGATCCGTCATCTCTGAACGCCCATTATTCTGACAATTATTTTCTGGATTCGGTTAGTGGACACTATGGACACCCTCGTTGGGTTGCGTAGTGCCAAGCCCTGGCGAGCCGTATGGCTAGTATAACTGTAGCATCCTGAACTTCTCTCTTCTTCCCTCAACCTCCTCCTTTACAACAACAACCGACATCACTGCCCTCTCTGTCACGTCCGTCACCACTACATCTCAACCTATCTCGTGCTCGCCGCTGCGTCTACCACAAAGCCACGTCATGCCTAACAGTGATCGTAAGGAGGATATGTCAGCAGCCGCCGCACACGGACAACTTCCAACCGTTCAGTCTATTGAAAAGTGGACAGCAGTGGAGTTGCTCACCTTCATACTATCACAAAACATCCTGCGGAATGACGAGAGTCGGGAGAGATTCAAGTAGGCGCATGGCGGCGGTTCAAGACATTACTACGGAGTACATGGGATATCTGATTGGAGAGGCAAAAGCAGAAGCTGGCGTGAGGTACGCCCGCGAGATGTACCAGTTCCTTATTAGGCAGCCCGAGACCAGGACATCCGCCAGTTGGGTGTTCAAGGCTGGCGTGCACCCTGTTTTCCAGGGAGGTGGGCGGTTCCAAGTAGCAGACCAAGGAGGAGGGAGAGCAGTTGAAGTCGAGACGGGCGTCCAGCCTTACCGCACGTTCAGTAAGCTTTCGGAACTCGGTAGGCAGCTACGGGAAGATGCTGGCTCCTCCAATGTCAATCCGGACTTCATGGGCGTGCACTTCCGGCCACAACAAATGAATCTTGACTCGCTGGACTCCTTGGTGGTGAACAATTCACCCTCCCGCAAAACACCAACGCCAATGCTAGTGTTATTCTAAATCACACTGAGCATTTCCCACCCGGTGAAGGAGCATTGGCTTGCAAGAATTTAGAAGGCGATGACTGAGAATCTTCAGCGAACGACTCCCATACTCGTGTTCGTCGTACCGGCCGAAGTCGCAACAAAGTTCCGAAGGCAAACCGTTAAACCCTCGGACGGCGCAACCAATGCTCTGAGCGCCATCCTTGAGCAAGGCCTATATATACCACGAATGGGGTGATCGACGTATGTTTCCGAAATCAGGTTGCTACAAAATTGTTCGGCATCCCCACGTGGTTGAACGTGCGGCGTCAACGATTCGCGTAGTTCAATTATAAGAATTAGAGACGTATTCTGAATTCCTCGGATACGCGTATCACGGATCTCCCGGACAAGCTCATTACGGACCCCGAGGATGAGTGGCATATGGCCGATCCTCCGGACGAGTGGCATACAACGTGGGGGCCGGGCAAGTCTCGGACAACCTGGGAAACACCGGGATTGCGTCGGACGCGTGTCCATACCAAACGACACCAAACATACCGTACGTACCAGGGCATCCCGGGCCTCAACCCCATTCGAGCGCGCGCACTCAGGTCTCTGTGGGCCAATGGAACACAGCATCGGAGGAGCTCAATGCTACATCACCTGTATTGACGATTGCACGAGAAATATTGGGGTGTATTTCCCGATCACAAAAACCACGGAAGAAATATCGGCCAAGTTTCGTCACTATCAGGCCTGGGTCGAAACCCAAGGATTCCATATCAAACGATTTCGTAGCGACAACGGATACGGAGAATACAGCAATTCAGGGTACCTAGAATTGCTGGGAGGAAACCGAATCACTTTGGCACCCTCCCCCTCCGTACACCCAAAACAAGAATGGAGCGGCCAAGCGAGTGACCCCGACACTGAATACAAATGCACAAAGTATGATGTGTGATGCCAATGTACAGATAAAATTCTGGCCCGAAGCCATAAGGACGGCGTGCTACCCAGCCGAAGCATTACGGTTACCTTTAAGCACACCCGCAACTCTGGGTACCACAGGTGGTTGTGGATATCGATATCGATCTTCGAGAAAGATGGTAATCCAAGATTGATTGCTACCGTATTGGAGAATCCGGCCTCCATTCACAGCCCCATCACCGAGAGGACGAGGTAAGTTCAGCTCCTGCTAAAAAAATATTTACCCTACAGAAAAGGAAAAAAAACACGAAACCAAAAAAATTACATACTCACAGGTCCCGAACACGTCCCGCAGACGAATACTGCACAAAATCCCCCACTAAATTCAGATGCAACACGCGCGGTGGCTCTCACATTAAAAAATCCCACCCAGCGAGAAGGAAAGAAAAAAAACCAAGGTGGAAAAAAGTAGGGGGAAAGACGGAATAAAACCCATCGACACCCAAAACCCGAATGCGGGGCCGAATTATGAAATGGCGGGGGAAAGGAGAGGTAAAGGAGTGCTGGAAGAAAGTCCTGTGAGTGTAGTCAAACGGAAGGATATAAAAATTGTTATTCAAAGAAATATTTCCTCGATCAGTATCAAACCGAAGTTATTGCCCCAACCTATAGAGGGAGATCGCTGAATCGTCTCCACAACCTCTTATTGTCCCTTGCGTGCCTCACCGCCGATGTGCTGGCAAGCAGCTACTCGTGGTCCTAGAACCCTTCTGCATCGTGTGTTGAGGGACAGCGAACGCCGTCCGCCCGCACGAGTGACGAGCTCTTGTGTCGGCTATTTCTGACTGCCTGCAGCCGATCCGATGGCGTGCCATAGATCGAAACGGATGGTGGACTGCGTCGGCCCCCTTTCCTGACCACTGCAGGAGCGCGCCCGCCACCCCTCACCCACCCCTCGCGGACCCCCTTCTGTGACCGCTGCGGTCGTTTTCCCCGCCCTCGTCTCCTCCGTCGTCTCCTTCTTCCGCCGCTCCATCCTCGTGAGAGCCCAAACTGCGACTGTTACCACCGGAGCCCTTGCTGCTGGTTCCATCGAGGCTGTCCCTCCCCTGCCCTTGCAGCTGTTGCGGGCCCATCTGTGCTTCTTCCCCTTCTCTCTGTTGTACCACGCCTTGTACTTCTCCAAGCGCTTCACCAGTGATTCCCTTCGTTGGCCAGCTCCCTCTTGGTGCATGCTGAGAAGTCGGCATTCCTCAGGCCGATAGCCTTCCACCTATCTCTGCTGCTGCGCTTCTCCAAGCCGCCTCGCCCCGGCCGCCCACTGGGATAGCAGATTGTGCTCAATGCCTTTGATCCGCTTCTCAAGGCGGTCGGCGTCGCTGTGGACAGCCAAGTTGACGTTATCGGCCGGCGGGGAGGACGCACGCCGGACTTCTGCAGCTCCTCCGCGGGAGAGATTGTCTGTATTGGCGTGTTGCGGATGCGCGCCATGCGGGTGGGAGCTGGGGGTACGTTCTTCGAGGGAGAGTCGAGGAGTTCGGTGGCTGGAGGATCAGGCAGTTTTTTTTTTGTTTAATTATAATCGCATTCAACCTATATAGATCATGGCGGTGTACATTTTGCCCAGTTTTCCGGTCCGCAGTCCGCGCGGAAGCGGCTCATTGCGAGCTCCCCCTTTGCCCTCCGCCCAGGCCTGTCCCAAGAGAAAGTAGACCCCTCCACGGAGATTAACAAAGGAGAGAACACAAGAAACCCACGATCCATCCCCTACTCCTGGCCTGCCAATGCCATGAATGAGGGGGTGGGAAGGAACAGCGGAAGTTCCTCCCACTCCACCCGCTCCTCTTCCCCCTCCCGGCGCTCCCGGAGCTCCCACTCAGACGCCTCACTTCCTGCGTCGCCTTCCTCTCCCGACGGCAGCACCACCCTCCACACGTCCCTTAAGGAGAGAAAGGGAGGATCAGGCAGTGGGCTCCGGCTGGACGTAAGAGGCACTCGTATGTGTCGCGCCGGACGAGTCGCATTTAGATATCGCCACTCACTACCGCCTTTGCATCAGCGCACAGCTCGTGTGCTGCCCCAGCGCGGGGAATTGGAGAATGAATACGGATATCCACGTTCGGGATCGTCTAACCACTCTTCGTATTCGCCCCTCTTCCCCATGCCATGGCTTCGCAGTTCTCTCCCCTCGTCTATCCCTACCAACTCTTGCTGCCGTCACGCCTCATGTCTGCCTCATCTTCTGCTGCTACTGCTCGACCTCTCTATCGTTGTCCGTCGCAGTGTAAGTGGCAGAAGTGCAGGAAGCAATTGAACGGAGCAATTATCATAGGTCATGTTCATCCCTTCAGCTTGGCAGCTCGCTTTAGTTGGGGAGGTGAGCCGCGTCGCCGGTGCTATTACTGGCACCTCCGATTGAAGTTGGGCCGTGGCATGGTCTGGCGCGAGTGCGGCGTGGCAAGGAGGTTAGGTGAGGCATGGTGAGGGCGAGGGTGCGGATGATCGAGATGAGGTGCATATAGAAATCGCTCTGCCAGCCACTTCGGTCCATGGGCGAATGGTGTGTTGTGGCGCCTCGCTCTGCGTATTGAGTATTTTTTTTTGTCACGCGGCACGGCCCCGAGCGGGAGTGGATGTGTAACACGACAAGAGGAAGCACGAAAGGCCTAGCCGGCACGATTCGAGCTGTTTTGGACGGAATATGTCTGGAGGTGAACTGGGAGTTAGCCACGAACCGCAGCACAGCAGGGCGAGCGACCGGGGGAGGCAGCGCGCCTACATATCACTCTCTTTGGCGGCAGGTCGGGCAGGTACGTGACGCAGTACACAAAGGCTGCCTTCAGCTGCTTGTGCCGCCAAACAAATCGGAGTATCTGCTGCCGCGCCGCCACATCAGTCAACAACTCGAGGCTAACCGAAACGTGAATTGTGCGGCCTGGCAACACACTCAGTCAGCAAAGAAGCCGCGCCGGCCAGAAGGGAATTCCATCTTGGCGGTGTCCACCAGACTGTTCGAAGTCTCGTAGGCACTGGTAATCGGCGATGGCGGCATGGTCGACGACCAGCACTCGTCTAGCCCAGGATCCCTGAGTGTTGTCCCCAGCTCCACCATGTAGTCCTCGAGGGTGGTCGGTGCGGGTGGCGGTCTCCGTGGAGCTCGGCCGTCGTGGACTTCATCACGGCCGTGGTGTCCTGCTCTTCCTCCTTCTGTTGCTCGTCCTCCGGCACTGCATTCGGTTGGTTGGGAGTCCTGTTCGTGGCCGCAGGTGGATTGTACTGGGTTTCAAAGTGAAGCGAGATTTTGATAGACGGGCCGTTCTGTGTCAGTCCTGTGCCGCTGCTGCATGGATATTGTCAGAATAATGGGCGTCCGGAGATGACGGACCGGAGATGGCGTCCGGAGATGACGGACCGGAGGCGGCACGTCCGGAGATGACAGCAGCCTTAGTCTCCGAGCACCGGCTCGGGAGACAGTTTTCCATCCTTTCACCTTGGCGAGTCCCTCAGGAGCGTTGTATATAGAGAGAATGTTTTTCCTTCGACGTTGTATCAATCAATCAGTTCACTATCTTCGTCTCTATCGATCCCTATATTCCAACAGATATGCTGCTGTTGACCGCCCTCTATCGGAGCCGGCATATCGGCACTTCTGCTGGACGATTGACCTCGCTGGATGCCCTATGGCGAGGTAGGGCATACGCAAGAAGGAACACGGATTGCCACTGGCCTGGGGAATGTGGGGTGGTGTCGTTTGTCGTCCTTTCTGCGGGTGACTGATATTCTATACCTTGTTCTGATGGTGGTTGGTCGCGCCAGTGGTGTGGAAAATAGTGAAGAATAGAGAGAAAACCAGATGTATTGGGTTGTGTTAAGGAGGGAAGACAGTGGATCGCGAGAGAGAACGAAATAGGGTTAGAGGCTCGTGCCTTGTACCGCGAGTAAGCATCGAGCATCATCTTACAACAGGCGGGGCTATTGCGAACCCCGTATGAACAACGTTGCGAGCGTGAAACGATTCTTGGAATTGCCGAACCTCTTGGCGGACACGGGGTGAAGGTAGCGGGTGCCGCACTTCTTCTACATCATGGATGTGGGGAAACAGGCGCCGCCTCCACCTGATTGCGATGGGCAGATGCGATGCGTCAGAGTGGCATCTCCGGGAGCGGAGAGCAAAAGACGGCGAGAGGATGGTGGAGGTCAGGGAGCAGGTTGTGAAGGGTGAGGAACAGCCGCCGTTTTACCCCACGCCCTCCTTCATGGAGTCGGGGGTAGTGGAGTAGGATTAGGGGCGGCTTTCTCCCTTGCAGTCTTCACTTACTTGGGACAGGCCGGGGCAGAGGGGAAAGAGCAGCTTGCAGCGGGCTGCTATCGCGCGAATAGAGGACGGGAACCGGTCAAAATGTACGCCGCCATAGCCGATATAGGCTGGATGGGAGCAATACAGTAATTATGTAGACAAAGAACAGTGATACAGTTCCGGGCTCCGCGGACCAGCCGCTGAGCAATAAAATAAACATGGGGAAACCATGACATCGCCTCCCACAAAAAACTGTACCCTTCTGGGAAGTACACGATCAACCTGTCCACACTTCGTTGTCTCTCCAGATAGCCAGAAAATCGGAGCCACGCCTTTGGACGCCGGAGGGTAAAAGGCGCACAACGGTATCTAGTTGGGCCTGTTGCTGCTCGAGGAAGGTTTCCTGCAGTGGAATGGGTGGGTCGGTCTTGCTGCTGGGTAAGTCCCCTTCCTCCGGAGCAGAGATTTGACTGTCATGGCGCGACATCGGCAGGATGGCGGCGTCAAGGATGCGGCTGAGGGTTCGTCAGCCGCGGCGTCACGGAGACCTTCTCGAACGAGCAGTGGCCCAGCGCCTCGGGACGAAATCCTACCAGGTTTGGTCAGAGACGTGGTAGCCTCTTCGGCGGAGGACACGGGGAACACGGGTGGGCGGTTAAACGTAGGTGGCGAGGGAGGACGTGGTGGTGGCAGTCGCGAGAAATAAACCCCGCGGCCGCTGGTGCCTGGTGTTGATCATAGCCAACTGCGGGTGTTTGTGGCAGTCTTCTGACTACGGACACAAGATGAGTGCTGCGTAATTGGAGACTTGTGGGGACTTACGAGAATGTGGTTGTTGCGTCGATCGTCAGTTACGGGCAGAGCAAGGGTGGAGCACGAGTTTGGCTGAATTCTCCCCACCAACGCCGGATACAGGTGCAGAGGTCCTAGAGGACAAAGATAGGAAAGGCCGGGTTAGCCCTGCCGATGGCGATGGCGTGGCGCAGCCGTCAGGTGGAGATGGAGGTGGTGGTGGTGGTGTAAAGTAGCGGGGAATGAAGCAAATGACCGCAGGGATGTCCGAATTTGTCTTGGCGTCCAGCTTCACCGAATTGGATGGCGATCTTGGCATCCTGGGTGCTGGCCCCGCGGATATACCCGCGGTTCTGGTGCCTTAGCGGAGACCGGGTAACCAAGCGAAAGCAGATGCAGCAGCGCTCAATCGTGGGGTGGAGAGGTAGGAGGAGGAGGTGGTTGACGGTGCTTGGTCGTGGCTGGTTGTCGGTCTTCCCTCTTGACAACAACATTCTACAAATCTGACCCCCATCAACACTACATCCACCAAAGTGACTCCCGCCTCTATCGTAGCTCCTTCTTCGCCGGAACGCCACCAGCTGCCTTCGTACCTGCCAGCCTGGCAAGGCAGGACTCCTCGCTGGAATCCACCTTCTCCTGCCGCGTTGGGATGCTGGTTGGTTGATATGACCCTTTTCGATGTCCCAGTCCATCCAGCCACCGGTCAACTACTGCCTGCAGCTTTGGGTGCTTTTCTTGAACGCCTCTGTACAGCGAGCAATTCATGGCGTCATATATGGGATACCACTCTGTCGAGGTGGGCTCTTCGCGTTTAGCCGGTCCTCACAAAAGCACCTACAGATGTCTGTAGTATCGATTCCGCCATCCATCGCCGATTGTGTAGCTGATCGAATGCTTTGGGCGACATGTAGATTGACTACCTACATGCATACCGCTGGAGAGACTGGACTTGAACGACCAGATATGGCGCACTGCAAAGCCAGGAAGTACAGCTGATCAACACTACCACACAGACGCGAACACTCTCCAACCGCCGGCGACACCAGCATCTTGCACTCGGGCGAGCTCAGCGGGGAATGGTTTTCGGTTCATTCGGAGATGTACACAGCTTGCTGGACAGCACTCGTTTGTTTCACTTTTCCATCAGCAAAAAAATAGAAAGTTGTAGTATAACTATTGCTTTTTTTACATATGAGCCATAAATTTGAACTAACATTTCTCGAGGTTTCAGCTAAAAATAAACAACTTTTTTTTCTTCCAAATCCTTACGGGAGCAAAATATAACTTCTCCTCTTACGGGAGTTAGCGATGCTTACGGGAGCTACAGGAGCACCAGGAGCAGTTTTCGATTTTTTGCTGATGTCGTCAGATTGCACGATGGTTTCACCCACGTTTAGCTCGTCGGATGGCTACTTTTGCTACTCTATCCTTATATCGTCGCGTGCTTTCAATGGTAAGTGCAAAATTGGTTCCCATCACCAAACTTCCTCGTTCGAACAGGCGCGGCCGTAGTATCCGGTAACGAGAAAACACGCCCATGTTAGTTGCAGCATCAGAGACTGCGAATCTGCATACTGGGCGTTGCGTAAAGCAATGCCGGCATCAAGTTGTAGAGAACAGCAGAGAGAGTGACTGAGACTTACGGTAAGTCGCCATTCCGGGAATCAGAGAATTCCCTGCAAGCGCCATGTAAAACAACTCAGTCCCTAATTGCTGAGAAAAGAAGAGAGAGTGAGTGTGCGATGTATGGTGCGTCGACATTCCGGGTATCCGAGTCTGCCGAATGAAATCGGGCATCGTGCACAATACTTCGGTCATTACGTTGTAGAGAATGCCAAAGGGGGACATTAGAGAGAATAGATGAGCAGAGATGGTGATGGCGTGCCCTTGGTAGATCTGCGCGAGATGTAGACGACTCGTATTCTACCGCTTTTCCGAGTATGCAAAAGGTAGTAAGAAGAAGAAACCACGTAAGTACAGAACGATCTGCGGTTAAGCGGTGCCTCCGGATCCGGCTCCTATCGCAGTACAGAGTTACCTTTATTTATTTTTTAGTTTAATCATACTCGCGTTCAGCCTGTCTAGACTATGGCAGCGTACATTTTATCCGTTTCCCGTCCGCTGTCCGCACGGTGGCGGCACGTTGCAAGCACCCCCTTTCCCTCCGCCCAGGCCTTTCCCGAGAAGATATAGAAAACCAAAGAAATGACAATGGAAAGACAACAGAAATCGTTGGAGGACCTCCGCCCAGTCCTCCCTCTTTCCTCCGGAAACCATGAGGGAAGGGATGAGGAGGAACAGCAGTAGTTCCTCAGCCTCTGCCCCCAACTCCTCGGCTCCAGACTCCTCTCTCTACGGGCTGACACGCCAGCTCCCTTTCCCACCTCTCCTCTGTCTCTCAGTCTGAGTACTCGGCTCCGACCCTTTTTTGGGTTTGCGTGCCTTTTGCGGCCTGGCATCCCTGTTCGCGCCGACGAAGACGGCCACAGCGACGACGCCCCTGCCCCAAGCTTTAACAACCTAGGACGGGACGCCCAACCCCCTTCCAAATCCTGCCGCTCTCTTCTCTCTTCTCCCGTTGCGCTTCCACTCAACCTTCTTCCATCCCTCATCCGTTTCGCCATGGCGAGGTGCGGGCCCTGCGGGCCGTGGCAGATGATGACGGCGGGGGTTACGAGGGGTCGGTTTCCACATCCGCATGCTCCGAGTGCATGAGAGTTGGTGTGGGGGAGGTGTCCCTCAGTTGCTTCGCTGGCTGGTACAGGGTTTGAGGCCCCGTCCATTTCCGCTTTGGCCGTGGAGGTGGCGTCGATGGAGGAGGCGACAGCGGTGTAGCTGCCACTGACGATTGCTTCCGGAGTGCCCGGTTCTCCTCTATGAGCTTATCGATTCTCTCACTCATCATAGTCATAAGGACCGTGAGGTCCTTCATCCCGCACGCTGTCCCCCCGTCGCCGACGTAAGAACTCTGACGGCAACTGACTGCTCCCGATGTCGTCGCACACGATCGCTATCTTGGAGCGGAAGAAGGACTGAAGCGTTGTTGGGAGCAGTTCGAGATTTTGCACAACAGTCTGGGAGGCGATGTTGTCATCGCTTCCAACCTCGGAACAATCCTCTTCCTCCATTGGCAGTGATGCTGGTGGAGGTCTTGGCGAAACTAGGATGCGAGCGTGTTGTAGCGGGGATCGTTGAGTCAGCGTTGCCGTGGTATTGTAGTGTCGTTCCCGCTGCGTCGCTCAACGCCGGCATCGACCAACCCTACCTGCGTCCCACACCGGAGCAGAAAATAGTAATTCCAACAGAAGCGGCCGAACGTCGACGGCGCCTTCGGCAACGGCGCCATCGGCGACACAAGATGGGGCGAACCGGCTAGGACGAGCTCTGTGATCAACAACTCAGTCAGCAAATGCAGAGAAAAGTGGGGAGAGCGAGCGTCGCGTGTAACGGGAGTGGGCTTGCAGGGCGGCAGATAGAGGACAGAATGCTGGGAGAAGGCGAATAGCAGGGCGTGCGTGAGGAAAACTGGACGCGTGTGAACGGATAGCCGCGCGATCGGGCAGTGACCGACGTACGGCCTGCGGACAGTTGGGCGTGCGAGCAAGCGGACAAGGCCAAAGATGAGGAGAGAACCGAGCAACCACCGGCGTGTAGGGAGAATAATAACTGTGAGTAAGAAAAGAAAGAAGATGACGCTTATATGTGAGAACGGACAAGACAAGACCGACGAGGTAAGTCCAGACGAGACAGACAAGTTGTTGTGTGAGTAAGGATAATAAGAAAAGAAAGAACGTGTAGAAAGAAAGAAAGTGAACAACTGCTCAATTTCAGGGAAACAAGATGTCATTCGTTACCCGGCTAACACAACCTAGCATTTTCTATAAGTACCCCGCTCGCTTCCACTCCTTTCCACAACTGTTTCTCCTCACCGCACGCCCTCCCTCCATAACCGCCCCCCCTTCATCATCGTCATCCTTCCCCTACTCACCAGAATCCCCCTATCCACAACGGTTCCTCCTCCCGCTTCAATCTCTCGCATGGTGCCGCGATGCCACCTGAACATATCACGTCGCTATTGTCTCGTCACCCCGCTAGGCCCACCCCCGTCGCCCGCCCGTTCAAGTTTGACACCTTTCATCGGCGTCACCACTTGATCCCAGCGACGGCGTCCGGACCCCATGACGTTGCCTGCAGGCGTCTCCAGGAGTGGTGGGAGAATTGGTGGTCCTGGGTGATGGTTGACGCCAAGCAGCGAGAACGGGCGGGAGGTGCTTCCGGATGGTGCTCTCCTCGAAGTGGGCTCCATATTCCTCGAATTTAATGTTGATACTAACGGAGTCCAGGCCCATGCAAACGAGTTCTCTGTCAACTACACCTGCCGACTATTCGAAAAAATCAACTCTGACACCGTTTTGAGCAGTATCAACCAAATACCTCCAGGTTGACAAGATTCTTTTCCCTTGGAGTTCACGCAGGAGAAGTGCAACGCGTGTATCCGTGGTGAAGCTGCACAGCTCGTTCAGTTCAGCTACAACCAAGGCGAAATCTTTGTATTCTGGCCTAGGAGAGGACCTTCTCAGCGCCGCGAGCGGAAGAGGATTCCACAAGTTGAAGTTTCGAAGACATCTGCATTCAGGGTGCCAGAGCTTTTAGATGATGAAGGTGGAAATGCGGACCATCAGTGACGAGACTGAGGTGTAGGCATGAGCGGATGGTTTTTCGTTGCGGTCATTCACATGTTTTGTTCTGTTGAGGCGTCAGATGATGTGGTCATCGAAGTTTGGATGGTGGATAACTGGCTTGGTTGGGATTCTGCGATCGTTCCGATGTTATCTCTTGGAATGTAGGGATCGATTGAGATGAAGATAGTGAATTGATTGATTGATACATAGTAGAAGGCAGAACATTCACATCATATACTACAGGCCTCAGGGACTCGCCCGGGTGAATGAACGGAAGACTGCCATCCTGACATTATCCCAGTCCTTCATACTGCATTGGTCAAATGATGTCTGTATCGTGGAATACTCTGTCTTCCATTTCCTTTTCCACTCATGGTGTACTACCTGACGAGCTGAGCCGCTGATTAGCTGCTAGTATGCCCAGCACCTGTCCCACTGCCACTGTCGATGCCGCTGCCGCACTGTGCCAAGAAATTGCAAGGAAACCGCTCGAGGGCGAGTATCCCATCTGCTCATCGAACTCGTCCCCGGCGGCGAGGCGAACGCCGACTCGTGCAAGGCCCATGTCGGAGCAAATGTGTACACCTGCTACTTGGGCACATGGGGGACCGCCAAAAAGGGCCCCGCCTGGTGTAGCCTGCGTCGCCTGAAGTGAGTCGACACCGTCACAATAAACTGATGGCCGTGGAGCCGTCAGTATCTTGGGAGAGGGATATGGGGAGTATCTTGGCGGGATGCACAAGCAAGTCTGGCCGGCGGGTCAGTGCGTATGCGGTCGGCTTTTTTTTCCTACCCCCCTGTGTCCGCTCGTGGTGGTTGGATATCCATAGCCCTAGGGACGGCTTCATTACGGACGATGCTTTGTTTCGCTGCAAATGCACTCGAATTCAGGCTATGGCCTGGATGCCCTTTCGCCTCTCCAGGTGGTCTGCAATCAGGTTAGCAGCCGGGCACTCCACCAGTTTAATGATGACGTCCATCAGTGAAAAAACCCGGCACGCCCTGACCTTGGAGCTGTCTGGCTTCCGCGGTTTCGGGATAACTTCCCCTTTCGCTATTTTCCAGATTTCGGGGTGGAAGCGAAGCCGAATACACGCCCGGGCGATTTGCATGATCCGCTGCTTGTCCCACTGCCGGAAGACCTTGTCAATGACCCCTGTGTCAGAATAATGGGCGTCCGGAGATGACGGACCGGAGGTGGCGGCCGGACATGACAGAGTCCCCGAGCACCGTCTCGGGGGGCAGTCTTCCGTCCTTTGTCCTGACGGCCCTCCTGTATATAGAGAGATCTTGTGCCCGCATAATACTGCAATACAATGTTCACGTTTTATCGATCCATAGATTCCAACACCCTGAGATCCGGTCGTGCCTGGAGGAGTAGGGATCTGGGGCCGGGGAGCCGGGCGCTGGGGGGGAACCACCGTTGTTCCTACCCCCCCGGACTTCATGGCATCTGCAGGAGAGAGCTAGCAGGTTTCATTTGTCTTCTCTCTCTCTCTTTTCCTTTCTCTTTTCCTTTGTCATTTCTTTGGTGCTCGACACACTTTCTTGGGAGAGGCCTGGGCGGAGGGCAAAGGGGCGCTTGCAACGTGTCGCCACTGCGCGGACTGCGGACAGGAAACGGACTGTACATACAGCCCTGTCCCAAGAAGATGCGGCTCGCACCAAGGAGTAGAAACGAAAGAAGAGCGAGCGTGAAGGACAAAGGAAAGACAAAGGAAAGACAAAGGAAAGAAGAACACCGCGCAACGCCGACACCGTTCCTGCGGACGCCATAAAGTCGGGCGTGGGCAGGAACAGTGGAGTCCCCCCAGCACCCACCCCCTCCGCTCCGGCTCCCTACCCGCCAAGCTACTCCCGCACCTCCAGCTCAGACACGGCACTCACGGCGTCCTCTTACTCGGCTGGCACCCGCCATCCCACGTCTATGGTGGAAAGGAAGTCCAGTACCGCCCGCCCACACCCCTCATCCTCTAGGAGGTCCCGGATCTTGCACCGGCTCTTCCACCTCTTCATTTATAGGGTGTACCTAAGAAGTGAGATAATACGGTATTGCTTTGAGTGAAATAAGGCATTGCAGTTGACTACCAAGTGATGCGAAGAGTTTTGGCAAGGTCATCCTGTCATCTTATTTTGTTGACTCGAGTCATTCCTTTTTATTGACTCGAGTCATTCTATTCAATCGATTCTAGTCCGTCTGTTTTAACGACCTGTCATTCTATTTATTTTGACTCGAGTCATTCTGTTTCATTGACTCGTCATCGTTTTCATTGTCTCACGTCATCTTACTTTGTTGACTCCAGCCATTATATTCTCTTGACTCGGATCATTTTATTTCATTGACTCGCCAACACGGCTACAGTGTTGGCGGTGGAGGAACATCAGTCACCAGAAAATGTTTCAGCACTCCCGAAGGCATTTTTTTACTTCTGAAATAAGTGCAAGGAAGTGCATATCCGGACTGCAGTCTTGAGCGGACTATGTGGAACCCTGGCTATGGCGCGGCTTCGTCGGATCGCATGGTATGAAGGTGATGATACGAGAGGGAGAAGGGGGGTTGTTGGTTGTATGGAGGTGGTGATGCTGGAGGGAGGAGGGGGAGCTGGCAGTGTGGTGTACAGATGCAGAAGTAGACGCCATCACGACGATTACATCTTCTATCGCTCGGCAAGTAAAGAAGTCGACGCCTTCACAACGATTTCATTTCTATCACTCGGCAAGAAGGGTGATACGGGAGACTCCCTAAATTTTGGATGGTATCGGAGTCAATTTCACAAAAACGTGTGGTATGGGAGTCAATTGCCGTAAAACAAAACTATATAGACGGCATGACATTCATTTTGGCCGACGAAGCATGTTTTCGTCTGACAAACCCAATGAATAAAGCGAAAGATCACCATATCTGCAACTGGCAAATAACGAAATCATCTACCATCCAGAAAGTCCCTACCAACGCAGCACCTGTCCTGAACAAGCCCCGCACCTGTCCTGACCAAACCCCGCACAAAGCACTGGTTTTCCATGCTGGTCGCCCGCTCCTCATACGAATGATAGTATGTGTACCGTTGCAGCCCGCTCACCATCTGTCACTCAACTCTCTTTGCATGCATCTTGAATTTGATGCTGTGGCGCGCGAGAGGGGCAGAGAGTCTCATTAATCGGATGCGACCCTGTTGGATCCCGTCCGTTCCCGTTCGCCATCCGCCCCCACTCCTCTTCCACTCCGGGCACGTCTCCGCCTTCCCTCCTCGTCTTCCCTCTCCTCTCCATCTTCCGGCCCCAAGTTCTAGCTGGGCTAACTTTCTCACCCAGTGCGGTTCCACCCTACATCCCACCTCGGTGCACCGCTCATCCATAAACAGGTCCCGTATCTTGAATCCAGTCTCTCTGCGAACCTCCGACCACAGGGTCTTCTGCTGCGGCTTCCAGCGTGGGCAGTACATCAACTGCTCCCGCTTCTACGCCCAGTTGGTGGAACAACAGCATGGCCAGTGGCATCGAGCATCCTCGGGCCAGCAATGGCGTCATCCTGCTTTCCCGCAGGTCTGCGCCGCTTACTTCTAAATGATATAAGCAGCTGGCGCGTCCGAATCGGTGCACTAACAGCCTGAAGTCCTGCGCAGCGACTCGTGATGGAAGCGGGCAGTGTCCAGCATGCGCGAGAACATAACAACTGGGCCAGTGGCTGTCCAAGCATGCTCGTTCACTCACGAGAGGCGGCGGCCGGGGCTGAGGATATCCCCAGCGAGCGAGAGCGATAGCGCATATCAATTCCCACGGCATGCTAGCCCGCTTCAATTGCCCCAGCCGGGGACGCCCTCCATCTGTTCATTCCCTCCTTAACACCTCCAAGTGAGCAGGTCCGCACGTCTGGCAACAGCGGCTACCCAGGGTGAGTCTTCGCACCTCCACTTTCCACTCGGTGTGATGGATGGCGTCGGAAACTGCCGTTTCTCTCCTCCGCCCGGCTGCGAAGGCCACTGCTAACCACCGCCGTCTAGAAGGAGAGTTCTTCCGCCGCGTGCGAGCAGAGAGAAGGTCGTCCTGACGACACATCCAAGCCCGAGCCCGGGCGCAAATGTTCCAACCCGCCACCGCTACCGCGCCATCTCAAAGCCCCCGGCGGTCAAGGCAAGCCGCCTCCTACGAGCCCATGGAGAATGCCGTTCTCCTAACATTCTAGATCCAGGCTTCTGCTGTGTCCACCACCCGGCTTAACTCTCAGTCAGGCATGTTTTTTTTTTAGCACAGCTACACACAGAATCTTTACGTACCGATCATGCTTCTATCAGCTGCACTGCATTGCGCTTCATGTTTCGATGAAAAGCGCAACTATGTCACCCTACGGACACTATTACTTTTCCCCCGGTAGCCAACAATCATTGTGCTTCGCTACGTGAGACCCTACCCCTAATCACTATAGCCAAACAGTGGAGGAAAAAATGCACATGGCCCGGTGCAGTCGTAAACAAAAAAGCAAAGCAATCCCCATCCAATGCACGGTAGCGGGTGATAACGCCCCTAAGAATAACGCCTGTGTAAAGGGTTTCCACTAAAACCACCGATCTTTTATAGGCCTGTCGCTTCGTGCTCACTGCTCAATGAGTTCATGTATCATACATGCAACCCCGAGGCGGGCAACACACCTTCCTTGGTCGCAAACCCCGGCTACTATATAACAGTCCTTGCCTACGGACTCCTGGCAACGCTTTATGCGAGCAGCAAGTGCATGCATTCCCGTAAGGTTTTTTGTTGCCATGGCTGCTGTGGCTTCTCGGGCAATCGTAAGAATATTACCGTTCATAATATAAAGACTCATCTCAATAGCCTCCATCTTCTTCTCCATTTTTTCTCGATACGGGAGATATCCGCCTTCAATTCGGTTTTGACGTTTGCATTCCCACTCTTCGTCTGTCGAGGTGAAAGCACCGGTGGAAAATCCGCGACCTCCTGGCGGATGGGAGGTGCAGCCGGGCGGTGCTAGACTTCCTCTCCTCTACGGATGTGGGAAGACGGGTGCCGGCCGAGGTGGAGGATGTTGCGGTGAGCGCGGTGTCTGAACTGGAGGTGTGGGAATGGCTGGAGGAGTAGGGAGCGTGGGCCGAGGAGCCGGAGGCGGGGAGGAACCGCCGCTGTTGTTACCCACGCCCGACTTCATGGCGTCTGCGGGAACGCCTTGAGGGGGCGGATCGGGCGACGCTTTTCCTATGTCCTTTTCTTTTGTTCTTCACGCTCGCTTTCTTTCCCTTTGTAATCTCCTTGGTGCGCTCCACATCATCTTTTGGGATAGGCCTGGGCGGAGGGCAAAGGGGTGCTTGCAACATGCCGCCACCGGGCGGACAGTGGACAGGAACAGGACTGTACATATTCTCGCCATGATCTCTACAGGTCGCATGCGAGTAATGATTAAACCAAAAAAAATCAAAAAATCTTCGTCTGCCAAATGACCATAGCAGTTCCAATGGCAGCAGTCACAAGACTGGGGGCATAAACGAGGTTAATCTCTATCTCAAGAAAGAGTTTGTTAGCGAACATCCATCGCCACGGTGCAAATAGAAGGCAACTAACTGCTGGAAGGACTCATGTTTGCTACAATTATGAGACGTAATGAAGCTGATGTCGCTCGTGACTGCCCAAGTGATCCGTGTAGACCTTACTTCTCGTGAATGTTGCAGGTCGATCTTCAATACATTAGATAGTTAGAGAGATAATGTGAGCGTGAACGCACTCACCTGGTCACTGTACTGTACCGTGAATGCTCGCTCGAATATGTTCTTGTCCGATCGCTGGTTGCTAATCGAAATGTTGAGACTTCGTCACACTTTCCCTAGCGTGCCGGGAAACCGCTCCCCTTCAACTCATTCTATGTGCTTAGAGAGTAGAGTATGTAGGGCAGAGAGTATGAGGTATTCGCATGCGTAGTGAAGACTAATGAGTGTGGCGGTGGTGGTGACGATCGTCGTGGTGGTCGTGGTGGAGGAAGCGAGTGGTGCCGCCGGTATAGGCTGCCGCGCTGGGGTGGGCGTGCAAAGAGCCAGAAACCCGATGGCGCGGTGGCCGGTAGCACCAAGAGACTCGCCTCGCGGTTCTACCAAATCAAGACAGGACACTGCCTGACCGGGCAGTACCTCAACTGGACCAACAATCGGTCCACCCCGCAATGTTTGTGGTGCCAGTATCCGAATCAGAGGCGCGAGCACCTCTTCAAGGTGGTAGGGAAGGAGGAGGAGGCGGGGAGACGGCAGACGTAGATAGTATTTCTTGTTTCCGTGTTGAAGACCGCGGAGAAGAGAGATCGAGCAGTAGAGTGGAGTGGAATAGAGTGGAGTGGCGTGAGCCAAAAGGGCAGGTAGATACCGATTGATGACGTGCTAATAAAGCCGCAAAAGCTGAGTAATCCGCCTCCGCACTAACCCCCTCCGAGACATTACTTCGCCCTATTATACCGCCTTCCTTGTGGACGGAACGAACGAAGAATCGAACGATCTGATTCCGCACAATCTAGTAAGCACTGACCATTGACCATATCGAACCGGGCAACTCCAGAACACCAGTCCCTGCCGCGCAATGTCACTGTCTCCTCCGACCCGGCCGTCAATTTGACATCCACGATGGGCTTCTGCACGGTCGCAATCACGAGAGCGTCCTCCAGGTCTTGGCGCGTCTTCTCGTTGAGTTGAGGACCTCCGAATTGCCCTACAGCCCATGGTTAGCCTCGCTCACGTCCATCTCTGCACCCTCTCTACCGGTACATACCCGCCTGCACTGGACGACCCGGGCCCGGACGACGCTGTCCCCCCTTTTGGCGGCATCAGGGCACTGGAGGCCGGTGGTATTGCCCTCCTTCTGCTGGCGACTGAGCTGCTTCTTGCTCTTCTTCATCGTCACGCCGTTGCCGCCGCCGTCCGTCGTTGTGCGTAGCTGCAGCACGGTGCACCGCTTACTTCTAAATGATATAAGCAGCTGGGGCTCCGTGGGGCGTCCGAATCGGTGCGCTAACAACCTGAATACTTGCGCAGCGGCTCGTGATGGAAGCGGGTGGTGTCCGACATTGCGCGGGAACAAAACAACCTGACCAGTGGCTGTCCATGCATGCTCGTTCGCTCACGATGGTGATGATGATTCATTAATCGTATGCGACCCTACTTAGATTATGACGATATTATATACAGTCCTTTCCCGTTCACCGTCCGCGCGGCCTTCTGACAGTCCGCCGGCGGACTCGTTCGCTCACGAGAGGCGGCGGCCGGGGCTGAGGACATCCGCAAAGAGCGCGAGTCGGTGAGCGAGTGATAGCGCATATCCCCACAGCAAGCTATCCCGCTTGAATTGCCCCAGCGATGGTTACTCTTCAACTCCCGGCGTCCCACATTACTTCTCCCTGCAGTATTCCGAGCCGAGAAAATCCTACTAAAAACTGGCATGGAGAAACCCTTGTGGCATTGTGGAATTTTTTAGCATATGTTCTGGCATTGTAGAACTTTTCTCATAATATAATAGGTTCATCAAGTGCAATGCTATTGAAAGTGCAATTCCAGGGCAACCACCCATCAAACATAAGGCAACCACCCCCACTCACCTCCAAGTTCCTCTGCCATACTATCCAGGAGCAATCCCATAGGCGTGACGGTGTTGAAAGTGCCGCCGTTGTTCATGCCTGTAAGTAGGCCTCCTGCTCGGCACTCCCCCCCTTCCCCCTCAATCAACACCGCAGAACCCAAGTCCCCCATGGTCCCAAAGTACCCCACCCAGTCACCGATGACACCAATCTCATTGGTAACCATCCCTTCGCCCCAACTCTGTACCACGAAACCTGACACCCTCCCCCAGATATTTCCTTTGGTGCGACCACACTTCACGACGATGTCATTCGGCGCCAATAATCCATTGTCGCCACCGGTTCAAGAGGGTCACTGGAAAAGGGTGCAACCTCATTGCCTCCAACCCTCTCCTGAACTGCGGAGAACAATATCCAATCGAGTGCAGTGTGCCCGACGGATGGAGGAAGGTGAAACATGGTTTTCGCTACTCTCTGTAACTGCCGGTTGTGTTCCTGCAGATATTGACAATCGCGACGAAACACGCCACCGGCCACTTTGCCCAGCTCACCACCGCTTAACAGGATCTGTTTGGTAGCGTCACCAGCCATCACCATTACCCCCTCATGGGCGACTATCTCCACCTCGTATTCGTTGATGAGGCTGTGCGCTACGTCGTTGCGGGTAGGTCGAAAAAACCTCCGTTCCGGCGATAGGGTCGAGTATGGAGCGTTGGTACCGAACACAGTGGTAACCTCAAGGGTGGTTGGTGCAACGACCTCCGAACCAATCTCGGCGTCGGGAAGGCATTGGTAGCAGGTTAAGCCGTAAATCCCGTCTTTCTCCTTCGCCCAAGTCAGCGAAGAAAGTCAGAGTGACTAACGGCACATACCGGCCCCAGCTTTGTTCCTCAAAACCAACCGCCAAAACTCCCCGCCTTGCTCATATCCCATTTAAGTCCCAACGAGACGTCTTGCAAATGAATTTTTTCCAACAAGGTACTGGTAACTCGGTCACTCCAAGCACAGTTGCTCGAATTGACAATCCAATCCTTCCGGACGAGAAAGGGCATGCCGCCCGGAACTTCCACGTGTTTGTCGAACTTCTCGGGTTGCGGAAACCCAAAGACCATGAAGACTTGGCCCACCTGACGGCAGCGAAATTTGAGAATCGTTCCGTAGGACCTGTCCTGCTGAACCGAACTGAGGACTTCGCTGATCCATCCCTAAATCCTCTCGGCCAAGTCTCCGGGGACCTCGCTGAGCCCGCTATCTCGGCAGTGAAGTCAGACAAGAGGGGGCGACCGAGTGGGAAGGTGAGCGTCGAGATGTGCTCTCCGTCATTGCGCCGTGGCCGAATTGGCCCTGGGGCTTCTTCTGTTGGACCTGCTCTCGAGATGCGGGTCGTTTGTTTCTCGACTTTGTCGATCTGAATATTGGCTGCGGCGGCACCCACTTCGACTGGCTCTGCTGCTTCCGAGACGGAGTTCAATTGGTTTCCTTATTCGGGGACCATTGCGTAGGACAATCGGTTGTTGAACCTCTGCTGACGTGACGCTGGAGGGGAAGGGGGTTGCAGCTTTTCCATGTTAGATTAATTGACGATGCGGCGGTCGGAGGAGATTGTGGCACTTAGACAGGGTCAAGGCTTGGCAAAAACCTCAATTGCGCAGTCTGGTGACTAATCACGAATGCTCGCCTATGACTACGCCGAATAATCTTTACATAACCCGCCTGGACACCGTTGATACGGGTGAGGATGGGGAAGCAGCGCAGGAAGGAGCGGAGGGGGCGGAGGCGGGCGGACGGGCGTGAATTTTCTCTCCTATGTTTCATTTCTTTCGAGTCTTCTCTCTCTCTTTCTCTCTTTTCTAGGGATAGGCCGGGCGGCGGCAGGGGGAGTTACCGCGAGCCGCTGGCGGACTGCTCGAGGTCGCAGCGGACGTGAACAGGAAAGGACTGTATATGTATAATATCGTTATGATCCAATAGGGTCCCACACGATTAATGAATCATCATCATCATGGACGCCGTTAATAGCTACCCAGCCAGACCGTCCACCGACCTATCTTGTAACGGGCGGGCGGGCGAGGCTCCAGGTAGCAGCGGAGGACGGCGAGCAGGTAGGCAAGCGGAAGTGCGCGGCGGCCAAGCGGACGGACGCGGCGCGCAAGCGGGAGTGCACGGCGGGCGAGTAGACGGGCGCGGCGGGCAAGAGAACCGGAGACGAGGACGCGGGACGAGGACCGAGGGCAAGGACGGAGGACAAGGACAGCGGACAAGGACAGATGACATGGACTGAGGACACGGTAACAGTGTAAACAAGTTGTAGCGTACCGATCTGCGGCGGGCGACGGCCCTCGTTATATCTGCCGTCAATAGGAAGTGATATCCCTAAGCATCGGATTTTCCGCACGATGACCTCTTGCTGCTCGTTACAACGCTTCTTTCATGCCCTAGCCACACAATGCGCCATCATGACTCGCATTTCTCCGGTAGCGCTGCTTCTCTGAATTGATTCAGCTCCTTCGATATCGTGCCGCTCAAACTCAAGATCAATTTCCTCCTTCAGCAGATCTTTGAACGGTCGGTTAACCGAGACATCGACTGGTTGAACAAGACCCGTACATCTTCCAGGTACCAGCGAGAACGTAATATCGTGAGTTCGAAGGACATCCCAGACAGGGGAGGTTTTCTGAGACTGAAGCACATCCATCACAAGAAGGGTAGGGGGGATACCCAGGACTGGGATAAGTAGATTATCTAGTGAGGGGGGTAATGGTAGCTGAGCGGCGAAAACGGAGAATTGGTGGCTCAATGGGGTTAGCGGGGATGCAGGAGGTTTGTCAGCATGGAGGGTTCATTAGCCAGACTCCGAGAAGGATTTGCTCGTCACCCTGACATCATCCTGTACATGCCACGCTAGCAACGGGGTCACAACCTTTTTCTTCGCACACCCTCTTTTCTCTGTGACCGGTCCTCTCCCTAATCGCCTGCCCCCTAGACCATAGGCCTCATCTGGTGCGCCAAACCCGGATTGGACGGGTGACCTTCAGATTAGGGAAAATCTTCATCGTCAAGCGTCCTGGCGGACGAGGCAGAACACCGGCAGCGCAGACGCGAACGTTTGGCGGAGAGCTACAGAGAGTGGGCCAGAGATAGCTACGAGTTCG
>Ga0307516_10000918_pt1 | contig 40494 bp, 56 predicted proteins | sample 19_EM_MG_FD_203310 | JGI IMG/M metagenome (GOLD analysis project Ga0307516, IMG submission 203310) | Populus trichocarpa ectomycorrhiza microbial communities from riparian zone in the Pacific Northwest, United States - 19_EM | ecosystem: Host-associated > Plants > Roots > Unclassified | place... | reverse complement strand
TCGATACAACCGTTGTATTGTGTGAAGTGTCCGTCGATGGCATGTGACCGTGACCCTGGGCCAAAAATGTCCGGTCCAGGGGGGTCTGTGATGCGTGACCGGACAAACGGTCGTAATAGTACAGTATCGCAAAGCATTCTGAGCAGCTTCACGATTTCCAGCTTGGCCATCTTGAAGACATGTATGAAAGGTATGATAAGCTCTTTGGACAAGTGTTCGGGAATGAACTCACAAAATCGTCACCGGCAGGCTAGAGGTCACTCAGCGAGAAAAAATGGAGCGACAGATCGAACACAGATCTCCGCCGGTCTCTGTTAATATAAACTTCTTAGTGCGACGTTTATGTTTCCGGCGCGTTGGAAATTTTCAGTCCTGCACAGATGATAGTGCGTTCTCAAACGGAAGTAGATGGTAAGTCGACCTTGACGCTTTCATTTATTCATCAGGGTTCACAGACACGAAACTCTATACAAGAGCAGAGCTGAGTAGCGAATGACGTGATGAATTCGCACTTCAGGTTTTTCTCCCTGATCACGAGCGAATCAATGAATGGCAATGCATGTTATCAATTGAAAGTTGAAACCAAGTCTGACCTTGGCCGTAAGATATTCCTCTTACTGTACACCGAAAATAGGTAATGGAAGCATGATCATGATATTGCGGAAAAGCAAACCGCACGCTCGCATAGATCCCGAAATCTAACAAAATATGACCTGGTTCACAACCTGGATCCTGCCTTCCGTGGTACATCCTTTTGTTCCACTTGCAAGAATGAAGGACTCGGGAGCGAATGAAAGTTGTTGCAGGTCCGCGCTCACCACGTGACCAAGCACCTTGTTTTCCGGTCCGTTTCCGGTCAGGCAGCATGGAGTTCCTCTCTCAAACGTATGTCGCCTTGCGCGGACCAACTGGCGCCCCTCAGACCCCAGCGGATACAATCTCCCGTCTCAGTGACAGACTCTCGCCAGCAACACTTCTAGCAGATAGACGCGCCGCAGTCTTAGCACTCAAAGGTCTTTCGCGCGATTGCAAGCCCGATGTCGGCGATCGCGCTCTTCCCGGTCTTCTCGAGGTTTTGGCCAACGATGCGGAAGTGGATGCCGATACTGGAAAGGCGGTAATCGAGACATTGCAGATTCTCTGCGATGTAGAGGAAGGAGGAGATCCCCAAAGCAAAGAGCTCGCGTTTAGACACACTGATTACGTGCTGGCCAACGCGACGGCCACTCACGTCTTATTCGCCCTCCTCGCTGATCAGAATTTTTACACACGTTTCGCGATACTCCAGTATCTATCCACGCTGCTACAGAACCGCCGCCAGCTGGTCCAAGCGTACTTCTTAAAGGCGCCCACCGGGACAGCAAGCGTAATTTTAGCTCTGGAAGATAAAAGGGAGATCATTCGCAATGGTAAGTTTACCCTTCATATCTAATCACATTTCTCACTCATACGTCGTGTTCAACTTCTTACTCTTCTCCGACTTTGGCTCATATTGCAAATCTCAATAGAGGCCATGACGATGGTTCAAGCACTAATATCACAAAGTCCTGATATACAGAAAGTACTCGCATTCGAAGGCGCCTTTGAAAAGCTCTTCAACATTGTAACTCAAGAAGGCGGCGTAGATGGAGGCGCTGTCGCCAGTAGTGCTTTAACGTGTGTGGATGGACTACTCAGGTTCAACACTTCGAATCAAGTATGAGTTTTATGCTAGTATCTCCTTTTTATTGACCTGCATGTTGCTTGTCAGAGTTACTTCCGCGAAACTGCCTTACCGCCACTTCTCTGCTCTCTGCTTCAGTTTCCACTGAGTTTGCAACTTCATGATCCGGCACCTCAAGAATTTGCTCTACAATTTTGGGATAAACAGAAGCAGGAAAATGCCAGACTTGTGGTCGGGATCATGGGAATGCTTGTGGGACCCAAGAGCAGTAGTGTACGTGGCAGGAACTCCTTCCGCCTCGTACGAGTTGACAAAAAGGTTAGGCCCAAGATTCCTCCATATTTACAAGATGCTTCGTGGAAATGGCACTTGCATCGAATGCGCCGACACCTTTGAAGACGCAGGTAAACGTCAAACAGTATCCTTTTTCATGGGCTAATATTGTTTGCCTCAGGCTCTCCGTCTCCTCCCTTCCAATCTACAAATATCTTTCTCCAGCCTTACGCTGACACCATATATGCCTGTTCCTGAGACGAATGGAGAAGAGTGGGATCGTTTAGAACCAGCATCGGCTCTTGACGTCCTTGTCGAACTTGTCATACACGGAGAGTACAATGGATTAGAACGGGCGAAACGCACCAAAGATGGTCTCGAACTTCGCGCTGCAGCTGTTGGAGTATTCGAGGTAATCGTCTTTCCAATGGCCAAGATCCCAAGTTCAACAGAATCTACAGAATTTCGTCCGTAAAGAGGAGACTAGGCAGGCCATCGTGCAGGCCATGCTACCACCGGAAGGTGCAGGTATGCGCCCAACCAATGGACGAACTGCGGTAATGAGGACTCATCTTGCCTTCAGGACCATCGGGAACACCTGCAATGACACCCTTGCTACATGCTTTGGCGTCTCCGCCTGCTGCAACATCGACGCTCGACCCAGCCAATGTATCTTCCACCCACCTCGCAGTCCTGCTTTTTTCCCATCTGCTCCGATCTTCTCCTCGCGTAAAGGCCCAAGCGCGATTGATCACACCACCGCCACCATCTGCATACACCAACCCCAATAGCGGCTCCTTCTTTGTTCCTGCTGACGGCGCACCGCCAGCATCCCATACCGACGTTTCCGATGATGATGAACCGCAAAATCTCCTTCAGATTCTGAGCGAGAATTTGTCTCTCTCGTTATTGTCTCGGTCTCGTGCCACCGATTCTGACCGTGAATCAAGAGAGTGGGATAGACTCGTCGTCGGTTATCTGTGTTTGCTCTCACAATGGCTATGGGAAGACCCCCCATCTGTCAGGGAGTTTCTCGATGCAGGTGGATTCGGAGTGGTGCGTCAGAGTTTCCTACGTGCTGCGCCTTCCTGACTTTTGTACCACATAGCTCGTCGAGCCTATCAATCAGTCTTCGGAACTGGATTCCATGGTCCCTGCCTTGTGTGCCTTCCTTCTCGGCGTGTGTTACGAGTTCGACCGCGAGCCGGGGGAGATCACGAGGTATGGGTCCGTGGTTTGCATTGTTCAGACAATGACTGATGAGGTTAAAGAACGACCATTCACCCTATCCTCAACCGTCTCGGCGTTGAGACACTTATAGGGCGAATTTCTCGGCTTCGAGAAGATGAGCGATTCAAGGCAGTGGGGCCAGATATTATCGTTTTACCCTATGCCATCTCGTCTCATATTCAACCCTCCTTGAAACCGGATACCGACGACGAGGGGGAGATATGGTTCGACTGGGCATTTGTTGATTTTTGGAAGTCAAACTATTGTCGGCCTTTTTACATGTTTATCTTTCATTGGCTCACGCTCGCATTATAGATGCAGTTCAGAGAGGATTATCGACTGAGCCAAACCAACTCTCATCATCGTCAGGTCTGTTGTGCCCCACCTGTGTTCATTATCGTATGATGAATAAATGGGCCGATTCTTCACAGGACAGAATGTTGAGACAACAATGCTCATCACCTCCTTACGGGATGTCATCCGTACCCAGGCGGAAGAGATGGAGGATTTGCGCCGGAAAGTCCAACAATTAACTCCTTATGCAGACGAAGTAAGTTTGTTCAAAATCGCACACACGCCTGACTTCTCATGGGATTTTAGGTCGTGGGCTTGAAAGCCGAAATAGCTTCATTATCCAGCAAGTTAGAAGCCTCAGAGATAAAGCAAAAAGACACCGAGAAGGAGCAAGAAGATCTCTTGGTGTTATTGGACGAGGTTACGACGAAGCGGCAGAAGGACAAGGCGAGACTTCGGGATCTTGGACACGAGGTATCAGAAGATGAGGATGAGAGCGATGATAAGGGAGATGACGATTGATTGACAGCTTTGTATATGGACCTATCATTTGGCCAACCGACCTCACCGGGATGCTCGGTATCTTGTTATGGAGATGCGTTGCGATTGACCGGACGCTCTCAGCTCTGATATAGATAACTAATTCTCCGCGAATCGGGCATTTTTTCTCCCGTTCTTGCCACAATAGACTCCTTCCAGTTCCCTCCAAATTGCTATCTCGATGCCTTGGCCAGCGCCGAGAGTGGCCAGTGAGAGCAGGCATCGAGCAACTTCAGCGACTAGCAACCCTCCTTGCAAACCATCCATTTCGGCCGATTGTGCTAGAAAAACTTGGAGTTCAACCAGTGTTCCACCGCAATGCGCAAGTCGTCAGGGGAGTTGTTATCGTTAACGTTGGCCGTTCAGCTCAGTACGTTCATGTCAGACCTCACCGGGAATCCCCGAAGACTTTCGGAAGAAGTGCACATGAGAAAAACATGGAATATTCCCATTCATTAGGGGTGGTCAGAGACTCAGAGTGGCCGATTTTCGAGTCGATTTTTCCCGGAATCGAAAGTCCCCAGAATCATAGGAAAGCGCATAGTCGGCGATTCTGCATATCAACTCATATCTTCCGTGCATATTTTAAGTAGAATTTAAGTTCAAATTTATTGTACTTTTTAAGTGTGTGCCATCCATTCTGGCGCGCGATTCAAGTTAACAGCAAGCAGAGGCTGCAGAGCCAAAATTAGGGTTGTTCAGCTCACTGAGCTCAGAACCCACCCTCGATATTGCCACAGACAAACAGGAAGACTCCATGAAAGAAGGAGTGCAAGAAAAAGTACTCAAACATACACTGTATCACTAGGGAGCAACTGGTGCCAGAACTTGGAATTATCACACAATGAATTCTATTGTTGCGCGCCGACCTCACTTGTGCCGAGGTGGCCGTGCCAGTGGACTTTAAAATTTGTGATTGCGCGAGGTGATCGTCTTTCTTACTCCAGTCTCCAGATCAAGAGTCCAGAACGGCCTGTTGCACAAGAAACCCGACTCGCACGAAGCACTTGCGGAGGCCCTGGATTCTCTCTTCGCAAGGAGTGGAGCTTATCACGGTTCTCCGGTTTTCTCATCGCATCGAATCGTTGAGGCTCACGTGTGCGGTGCGCGGGGGAACATGCTCCCGTTCTATCTCTCACTCCTTGTCGTATATAAGCGAGGTGTGGCGGATATCCTAAAGTCTGTCGAACACTCGTGGGACGAATTCAAGTGATTCCTTCCATGGAACTCATTTACACCACTGCATTCGTCTGTTTCTTCTCCACCTTGTACAATCTGTACCATCGATTCAGTCGCATCTCAATTGCACATATCCCTGGGCCTAAAGCGGATTCATTTCTACTGGGTGAAGAAACCCTGTTTCTTTTTTCTTATTAAGCTGGTATAAATTAACGGCCTCTTTCTAGGGAGTTGGGGCCAACTTTTCGAGTCACCGGCAGCCAAGGTAGATCTCCCGCTCTTACACATGGTATCAGCCATTCACCTCACGTCCATGGCAAACAGTCCGACCTCAAATGGCAAGCCCAGTATGGAGATATCCTCAGGTTGAAAGGTCCCCTAGGGGTTAGTCCTCAAGCCCAACCTGGCATAGGCGCTGACCATAATAAATCCGCAGGCAGACTACCTATTCATATCGGACCCTAAAGCTATCCAATATATTTTCGTGACATCGGGCTACAACTTTCAGAAACCAATTGAACGCCGTGAGGTATCCAGAATTCATAGCGGTAAAGGTATTATGTGGGCAGATGGTAAGGTTTTTCAGTCTTCAAGCAATACCCGATACCTCGGCCTCAACCTTGCCTAGGCGAGACTCATAAAAGACAGAGGAAGGTAGTCCATCCCGGATTTTCTGGACCTGTCATCAAAGCGTGCACTCCCATTTTCTTTGGCTATGCCTCGAAGGTCTGGGGCTGTTAATCTGATAAGTATATACATGCAGCCTGACAAGTAACCATCCGAAGGTTGCAGCCAAGTGGAGGGAGAATATATTCGCGACGGCCGAAAATTCAAGCATATGCAACGTACCTTTCCTTATGTCGCGTGCAACTCTGGATGCTATTGGAATAGGTGATAAAGGTCGTGTTACTTGCGCCTCGAGAACTTAAGTTACTCTTCACAGTGACATTTGATCATGAATTTGGGACGATGGACAATGCTAATGATCCTCTCGGCCGGGCCTATGCCAAGTTATTGCAAGTTCTATCCCTCGAGTCGCGCCTTGGGATGTATTCATCTGTTGACATAGATTCAATGTCATCGCCACGCCGACGAAGGGCGAGCTTCTTACGCAAACTCTCCTCGGTTATTTACCGCAACCCATCTGTGAATATATAATGGACCATGCGCCAGGCCCTAGAATGGCCCAAGCTCGGATGACGGCAGCACTTGCAACAAAAGTTGCGAAGGAATTCGTGGAAGCGAAGTCACAGGCCCTGCTCGAAGGCAGAGGTCGTAACGACATCCTGACTTTGTTGAGTAAGCCGGCCTCACCGAGGGCCGTGCTTAATCTTCTGACTTTTTCTTCTTGAAGTCAAAGCCAACGCATCCGAGGACCCGAAGAGAAAGTTGAGTGAAGCGGAGCTTCTGTCACAGATGCGGTATGTTAATTATATTGTGATCACTGGTTGTGACCTCAGAGATGCTCAGGACAACCATACTGGGTGGCCTCGAGACAACTGCAAACCTCCTCAGCTGGATTTTTTTAGAATTAGCACGAAACCCTTCCATGCAGAAAAAACTGCGGAACGAAATCCGATCGATGGAACAAATCGTACAGTCTCGAGCCGATCGCGAATTCACGTCTGCCGACTTGGATTCCATGACGTATCTCAACGCAATTATAAAAGTAACGATAGCGCCTGAGTTCAATGTCTCTATTACTTACCGCCCACCAGGAGGCACTTCGATTATATCCCGCTGCTGTTACTCTCTTCCGTCAACCCACGAAGGACGACGTTTTACCCCTCTCAAAGCCTATCGTCACGACGAGTGGTGAAACTCTCACTGCACTTCCTATTCCCAAAGGCCTTCGCATCTTAACATCTGTTAGTGCTTATAACAGGTATTTCCCACTTTGGTGCGGGGTTGCTGAAAAAAAAACTTACTTGTGGCCGTTTGCAAAGAAACCAAGACGTATTTGGGGAGGATTCTCACATCTTTGACCCTGAACGTTGGTTGGATTCACGTACCCAGAAGAAGTCCACGATAGGCCCCATCGGAAATCTGTATGTCCTGCCTAGTGATGTTCTCGATGAGATTTCATGGCTTACTCTGTCGTGTTACCTAGCATGACCTTTAATGCTGGTGTCCGGTTCGTCGTGACCCTTGTGAATCAATCATAACCGGCTTAACACATCCCTCCCGTATCGGAAGGACTTGCCTCGGGTGGAAGTTTGCCATTATAGAAGTCCAGGCCTTTCTTGTTGAGCTTGTAGGTTCCTTCGAGTTTGAACTCACTCCGGAAGCGCGGGCCGTCGTGTCAGCATCATCATTGGTGAGTATCCCTGTGGTGGAGGGCCAGTTGGAAAAGGGGACACAACTGCCGCTCCGGCTTCGGATCGCGTCGCGGGAACAGGAATTGTGATTCTGAGGCAAGATTTGAAAGGTGACCCTACGCCCCCCATCCGAATCTCAAAGTCCAGGACGTCTCGCTCATGCTCAGAAGGCATATCTTTCAAGCAACACGACATTCACTCTTTCGTCCTTTGATAGCCTGTAGGATAGTTTTCTATGGATGAAGTTTTGTTCCTGTAATTCAAATGTGTCAGATAGAGTCTACAGCCGGGTCGGCTTTTGCGGCGCCACTGGATGACTTCCCGTAAGGTTTAGAAATATAGAAATAGATTCTAAACTAGTTAAGCGAGGTTAGCCGAGATGACAGTTGCCAAATGGGTCGCAGCTGTCATCGGACCTTGAAATCGCGCCTTCTTCCAAACTTTAATCTGGAACAGGTGTACCCCCCTCTTCCAGTTCAAATTCTATGTTTCTAAACGCTTTGTCAGCAGTTTCATCGTCCGCGATCTCGGCTAACACTGATTGTCCCGTCCACGATAGGTGCCGTCGACTGCCATCCCCCTCCCCATCATCGTAAAATTACCGCCACCACTCAAGAGCGGCTTGTACTGCAGAGAACGCTTCCTTTCCCAGAAATCGTCGTTCTGGAGAGATGGGGACTTTCGACGAGATCTCGATGCGTGATCACCCTGGCGCAAAAATATCCAGCTATCTAGACTAGACAGGACAGGTGGTTATGGTTTAGAAATATAAACACAGATTTTTTCAACTCCGCTCGCTTAACGATTTAGAAAATATTCTATGTTTCTAAACGTTACGGGAAGTCATCCACCTGAACCTCTTTTACCCATCTGACACTGATATTGCACCTTGATGCATCATGATCTTCTGTATCGCGCACGACTAGATCTATACCCATGGAACGGACGTCTTGCGTACAGCGGTCAGACTGACTGGTTCGCGTCTGGCCGAACTCGAATGACGATATGTATCATGCTGCCTGGATGATGCAGCTGCCAGCAACACTCAAAGAATCCAGCATCGCCGATCGTCACCACCTCTACCTCGCCATCATTTGCTGTCCTAGTGGTTTCGTTCCCACTTCTCTCTTGGGTAACACACGCATCCTCGGGCCTCAATGAGGGGTTTCCTGCCCTCTGGATCAACAGGACCCTTGCTGGTTACTTTTTGAGGCGGGATAACCTGTGGTTACGAACGAAGCTGCTCCCCGGCGACACCGAGGTTTCTGTTGGTCTTTTACACGGGCTATTAGTCGCATGTCTACCCCCGCGAGCAAGGGCGATGACTCCAATGTATGAGTGATGTTGATATGACGCTTTCATTATCCTTCGAGGTTCGACATTCGTCCGAGGACACTCCACTTTCATTATTGGTACATTCCAACTTCGCTTCGGCTCGAGTTCGATCTGTCTTTCGGCTTATTCAACGATTCAAGTATCATCTGTTATTGGGAACATTTGGATTGATTTGAATGACAGATGTACATCAAATACAAACATCGGCAAGAAGGTCGATGGGTGGATCACAGTGTGGACCTGAAGTCATGATCATCGGCCCTGTGCACATTGACACGAATGTTCACACGACAGACCCCAGTGCATATATGAAGGTGAGGCCAGCTCCCAGACCATTTGAAGTTGAACGTCAATGGCTTTCGACGTTCAAACCTTCCCTGTGACAATTTGCGTGTCCGTTGCTCTTGTATCGATTTATGCACTCCGAACCATCGAGAGCTATCGCAAAGGAAGGCTGCCACCAGGGCCCAAAGGTCTCCCGTTTCTCGGGAATCTCTTCCAGCTATCGTTGATGCCATGGAAGCAATTCGAGGTTTGGAAGAAACAATATGGAATGTCTACCCATTCCTCCGTCGGTTTCGAAGCTGATTTACGTTCTCAATGCAGGACCTTTAGTGTACCTAACAGTCGGCGGCCAAGGAATCCTCGTCCTCAACACGCATAAAGTTGCAGCTGACCTACTGGACCGTCGGGGACATATCTATAGTGATAGACCTCGTATGATCAGTAAGTACGACTGTTGTCGTCGGCATTCTGTATTTCATTGCTATATGACTTTTAGTGACGCACGAGATACTCTGCAGTGGGTTGATGATGGTTTTGCTCAAGTACGGCGAAATGTATCCGCAATTCCCTTCTGTTAGGTCCTGTAAGAAAACTGATGGGAGCACAGTTGGCGGAGAATGCGTCGCGCTAGTCAGGAGGCGCTAAGCAAGACACGTGTAACCGAGTTTCATCCCCTTCACGAGAAGGAAGCCGTCATGTTGATCGATGGCATGCTACAAAACTCGAAGGGCTGGGATTGGGAATTCCTTCGGTGAGTAGAGCTGGTGAGTCGCGTGCAACCTTCGTTAATCTATGAACGCAGAGCGGCAGCGTCCACTGTGTTATCCGTTGGATACGACCACCCCACGATTTTATCTACTGACGATCCTACGGTCCGGGAGATAAACACGTTCACTGAGATAGCTGTCGAATACGCGCTTCCAGGCAATTATCTCGTGGAGTTTTTTACATGGATGTTATATATCCCGTCGTCAATCGCGAAGTGGAAGAGGGTGGCCGAAGAACGGCAGAAAATGTATTCCGCAACGTTTGAGGCCATGTTCCGCGACGTTGAAGATCGGATTGTATGTGTTTGATTCCTCCTAATTTGCCCAGCCTGCTCATCTATTTTTGTAGAAACAAGGGGACGAACGCCCGAGTTTCGCTGGGACATTGATTCGAGAGCAGGAACGCCATCACCTGAGTACCCGAGAAGCGGCGTGGGCAACTGCTTCGATGTAGTATGTATTGCTTTCAGTCCGAGATTCCACGTATCAACCTACGCTCCCAGTGCTGCAGGGTTTGAAACGGTCGGTCGGGTATTGATGCTAAGCTAGCCCTCTTTTGATTAAGCTCTACAGACTTCTACGTTGATGACCTGGTTCATGTTGGCCATGATTGCATACCCAGAGGTGCAACAAAAATGTCAAGAAGAGCTGGACAGGGTCATCGGTCGCTCCCGCATGCCCACGTTCAGAGACCGAGAGAGTCTGCCCTATATTCGTGCTACCGTCCGCGAATTGTTCCGCTGGCGGACCCCTACTCCTATTGGTGAGGTCTTGTCCAATATGAATCATTCCATCCTCTGTATTCACCGCGATGTTGGTGAGTCAGGCGTACAGCACTGTACCATGGAGGTAGCTTTCTCTCGTCGCCTCTTGCACACTTCCGAGATCCCTATCTCACGCTACCAAAAACATCCAGGATGACTGGTATGACGGATTTTTCATCCCGAAGGGAACGATGTGTCTTGCCAATATATGGTATGATGTCCCACATCGTAGGCTTTCCCGTTAAAGAAATCTGATTTGCTCGTTTAGGTGTATGAACCGTGAACAGACGGTCTATGTGCGTGGTGTATTCTTCGGAGGACATCCCCTGACGTCCGCTGTCCCCCAGGGAACCGATGCAGACGATTTCAATCCGGACCGCTTTATTGATGCAGACGGAGAGGTGACTCCCGCATTAGCAGACACGAAGGATGGTGCGTCCGGTTTTGGCGAGAAACACATCTATTCTTTGACTCACCTGCTCCCCCTTTGCAGAAGGTGATCGTTCCTATATATCCTGTATTATCGCGGACTTTAACAGTGAGTTACCATCTTTGTACAGGACATGTATCCTTTGTAAGTTGTTGTCGAAAATTAATTCCCCCCTTCCACCCTGATACATTTTGACTCAGGGCTTCGGACAGAGGTATGAATGCGCGATGCCTCCGACTGTCAACCCGACTGAGATCTAACCATAGAATTTGCGTGGGACGACACATGGCGAATAATTCAGTGTTCATCAATATCGCGACGATCCTCTGGGCGGCGAATGTCACTGCCCCGAAGGACGAAGCGGGTAAACCGATCGTCCCAGACACACTGGAAACTGTTAACGCTGGACTCGTCATGTTAGCTTTCATCTATCATCCCGTTCCACCCTGATGCGATAGATGACACCCTTCTCGTTTAGACGCCCTTTACCCTTCGACTGTGTGATGACTCCTCGTTTTCCGGATGTCACGGCTGTTATTGCGCAGACGCGGGAGCTGCTAGAATGAAAGAAGTTGATGAATATGTACTACTGTCTGTAGTGCTGGGGGCAGAATGCCCCACAAGGGGATTTTCCCATTTGCCGGGTAAAAGTAGAAATCAAAGTCATGAAAGTTCTTCCGACCACTTCAGCAAGATGAATCCCCCAGCGGACTCCACCTTGTAGCTTCGGGTCACCGACTAAGCTGGCTCGCGAGGTCTCGCGGGTTGGCCTCTCCTGTACCGAGGTCGAGAGTCCTGGGCTCGAGCCCAAGGGGTTCGGAATGGGAATCCCGGACCTGGTCACACCAGGCTGTTATCCATGCATCAATGATTGATTGTGGTCTGACGATGTATCAGAGAGATCAAGGTCGTCAATTGAAACGACATCAAATTGCCACTGGGGTTGCCCGACATGTAGGAATATAGGTACAGGACCTCCAGACGCTAGTGGCTGGCCAAATGCCGCCAAAGAGTCTGTCGATGATCGCACAGACACAGCTTCATCATCGGGACCTACTGGGGATACGACCACAGTCTCGTTCACATCCCCTTCCACGGCCGAGGCGCAAGTAATTTGCGTTTTGAGTGCTGTATTGTCCTGAGCAAGCACTGCAGCCTTTTCCGATGGCGCGTTCAGTTGCGCCGTCGGCTGAAAAGGTTCGGACAACACGAGTCTGTTGAGCTGGTCCAACTGCGAGTACTGCGGGGGCTTCTAATCCAGAAGGTATCAATGAAATCGGTTGATGAGCAGACGGCACAACTCCACCGAGTCAACATAAGTCCGGCACGTCAAGAAGAAATCCAGCAGCTCAGCATAATTGAAGATCGTTTGTCAGCTGGGCAATCCATCATTCTATCCTAGCAGCTAAAAGAAGCTTCTGCAGTTCTAGCACTGGTACCCTTGTAGTTGACGGTTCTGGAGCCTTGGCCTTGATGGTATGTTGGAGATGGATGACGAACCTGTAATTTACCCCATGTCACGAAGTGGGGTTATCGCGTGGAGTGGCACTTTCATCTGCAGACAAGGACATCTTGATGGTGGTTGTTCGGCTTCAAAAGATAGTTGATCAAGCAACGATATGTCTAGAGGACGTCGAAATCAACGGTAGAGTAGTGCGAGAAAAGCGCTAGGTCAGGAGAGGGTACGACAGGTGCTACCGGCGGTGAAATGGGAGTTCCCGGGTCGGTTGCCGATGGCGGACGATCTATATCACGACTTGCAGGAGCGAACTCGAAAACCGTGCGAGACGGCGTCCTTCCATAATGAATAGTAAAATCAGCCTGGCGAGCTGCCAGGCCAGATTCAAACGGCGTAGATATCGTGGAACAGATAGATGTAGCGTCTCATCATTCGTCGGGTTGCAAGAGGGTGAACTGTAGGTGACACCTATCCAAAAGAATGAGCAATTTTGGTGTTAGACTGCAAACGATCACAAGGTTCGATAACTTGATGATGATGGCATATGAGGGGTACCGACCATTCCATCACCTCCGAAAAGATATCATATATGGGAGATCAGAGCGAACAACAGTAGTGAACGGTGCAACGTCAGCGCCTGTCACTTTTAGAAGACAAGCGACCGACGGAAGATGCCCCCGCGTTTCCCTGGCAAAGGGACTTGGAAGGGTGTCACATGGCCCCTCGAGCTGGACGATACAGTTCCATTCTTGAACATGGAAGGAAAGGCATGCATACTCATCCGGGAGGGGGGAGAGCTCCTGGGTGAGGTGGAGGTTTCAGTAGGTGACGAGGATCAGGATATGCGGTCTTCCATCTAGGCCCCGTTAGCAGCGGGGGCCGAGAGTTCACGACGGCCGGAAGATTAAGAAGATGAAAAAATGGCCCAGTAAGCGGCGCAGACGTGCCCGACACGAAACATATGTTTACCATGCCGGTTTACAAACACGGTGATGGACTTGCCAACCCCAATATGCAGATCCCAATGTCTCTTTAATTCATGAGCTGCAGGACCCGAGGTCAGTTCGGCGTATCGGCTGCAAGGTCTCCTTCGTGAAAAGGAATCAAATCGGAAGCAGTGGATTGGACGTACGAGCTATAGCAGCTTCTGCAGAGGCAAGGTCGTGGGATAGCGGTTCTAAACCGCCAATGATTCAGCAAGCATGAGCGACGCCTGGAATTTCTTTGTTAAGGGGGAAGAATGAGGGAAAGCCGACTTCTCGACTGCGATCGTGGGTTATCTTGGGAAAGTTGCAAGGCATTCGTGAGATCTGTAGTGGCGACGGAGACGATGGTCTTAGGTGATTGCGATACCAGGTGGGTCTAGAGTGGCAAGAAGTCCTCTACTTGGAGAGTCGGGGCCACTGGGGGGATAGAGCGTAAAGTCCGGGTGAGGAGGCTAAAGGAGACGATAACAAGGTTGAAGATCTGAATGGAACATGCCAATAGCTGGAAATGATCGGAGGAGGTTACAGAGGAGGACTCGCAACTGGCAGGGCATCTGAAGGAAGAGGGTGATTATGGATGGGAGAGTTGTGAGGCAGAACTTGTTGAGAAGTAGGAGTGAAAAGACGATCAAACAAGCCTCATCGTTGTTGTACTGCAGTCGTGTGACTACAATGAATCGGGGCTGCATCACCGGCCGGCCCCCTCAGGCTGTACATTACATCGTCCCGTATATCCAGCTCATCATGGTTGGAGCAATAGTCAGTAGCGGTGAGTGTCGATTTGTGTCCGAAACCTCCACCACGGAAGCGCATAATCATGTCGCTATCCACAAACCTAGGAATTAGATATGCGGTGACAGACTCGGATGTAATTGGCAAGACGCACATAGAGACATAGTATAATTCCCTGTTCCATTCCCCTCTCTCTCGTTTCGTGCCGTTAGACTCTGTGATAAGAGTTCGGATGTCTTGCCATAAGTATTCAAATGCAGGGATTGCACTACATAGTCTCCCATAGGCAGACCTTCCTTATTAGCGATGGCAATTGATCAATTGATATGGATTGCACGGCTCGAATGGTGATGAGAGCAAGAAATCTGAACGCTGCGGGATCGTTAATAGGACATGGCAATTTTGTGTGTGGCGTTGGTGTCGAGAGTATGGAGGTTGGTTCAAAGATCGTAGAGAATGGAAGGCGGAGGGAGGTCGGACTGTTGGAGCACGTCGGGCACAAAACCGCTGCTGAGTCAGTCCTGACATATGGAAGCTAGCTAGGTTCCTAGTATCTCCCGTTCGCCGACCCCCTTCGTCACAACCGACGCTTTCCTTACATCCAAACGAACTGCTCGATCGAGAGAGCGAAAGCGTTTTAAATCATCTCAAGATTTTATTCTGTGCTTAATACTCGTCTTTTGCCTCTTTCGATCGGACCGTAAATGGAGGACGGCGAGCAAACTCTCTCTTAGATTTTGAACCCTTGTTGTGCTGGGCAGCTATCGTCTAGAATTGTACATCAACGGCACGAAATGAGGCACGAAACATGTTGCTATCATCGCCCTTTCGAGACACAAACTGAACCGGCAACGGCATCGCAAATCTCCCAACCACGACCTGCTTAACAAATCTGACAGGCAAGTCATGAAGCTAAATGTGGAACCTCTATATTCTACTCTACTATGGGCGTGTTCTACAGTCACTCTCCTGTCTCCTGGACTAAATCATACACAATTACCCCGAGGGAAGCGTGCTTTGAAACAAGAACCAGGGGAAGATCCCTATTATATGGACGAGTCTCTGTTACTAAGAAGTGCTCCTTCCAGGCGGCGAGGTCCGAATATCTACTGGCTGGGTGATGTAGTATCCTCTTCGGAAGGGTTATCTTTGGACAGGAATGGATCTGCTGTTAGACGAGAATCGACGTCCAACCTGATATCAAGTCAGCATATCACCCACTCGGAGGGCTTCTGCTGTCTCTGCAGATTGTTTTCGTGATTTTTCTCCTGATCTCTGTGGCTCCAATAGAGATATCGACCTTGCCTGTCTTTCCAAGGAGTCTGTGGGCCCACAAGGAAAATCGCTAGGACACACGACTCAGCCTCAAATTTCCTGTCTGGAGTGATGAGCCCGGTGGATCTGAGCTTGACGTGGAACTTGAAATCGCGACATATTTCCAGCTGGGCTGTTGTTGTTTCCTGCGAGAATATATATTGATAGGCTTCCCAGTTTTCGGCCACGCTGCAGCCTTTTCGAATTCAGGATCTTTTAGGATAATACAAAATCAGACATCGTGAGCAGCGCGTAGTAGTAAGTGGTACAAGATGGGCCCACTGGTCATATTCCCTGTTGAAGGCTTAACCTTCCTTCTCGTTCATTACAGAGAAGTACGCATTCATGACCTCCTCCGATTCTATCAACCTCGTTTTTATCTTACTAGTGTTATTCTCTTTGAGGGATAGCCCCACGGCCGCTAGATCAACGATAGAAGAGCCTATATTGGCGAGGTCGAGCATAAGCGCCAGGGCCATGTTGGTTTGAGGGCTGTCTGAGTGTAACAAATTATCAAGACCATCCATGATTATGCTGATGGCGCAACGTCAGTATCCCATCCTGATGTGTCTGATACGGGATGTCATCCGTACGCAAGGCGGAAAGTTGACTCGGAACAATTTCGGTACGTTCTGGAACAATTAGCTCAGACGAAGTAAATTTGTTCAAAACTGCACACACGCCTGACTTATCATGGGATTTTAGGCGGTGGGCCTGAAAGCCGACATCGCTTCATCATCCAGCAAAGTTAGAAGCCTAGAGATAAAGCAAAAAGACACCGAGAAGGAGCAAGAAGATCCCCTTGTCTTATTGGACGAGGTTAAGACGAAACGGAAGAAAGACAAGGCGAGACTTCGGGACCTTGGACACGAGGTACAGTATCGCAAGATGAGAATGACGGCGACGATTTGGCCAACCGACCTCACCGGGATGCTTGGTGTCTTGTTATGCAGATGTGTTGCGATTAACTGGACGTGATTGCTAAATTCTCCGCGAATCGGCAATTTGAACCCAGCGGATCCTGTCAATAGATCTACGCTTTCCTGGATAGCTCAAGTCGAACCGCGGACCGCGATGCCATTTATCTGAGGCCATACGCGTGACGTCTCGTGTGTTTACTTCTTTGTACCGCTGATCAAACTTGAAATCTGATCCCCAAAGTCTGACCCCCAGAAGGAGTTGACTTCCCGACCTCGCCGATGGAGTCGGATAGACTCCTTCCAGATAGCTAATCCGACGTCTTGCCCGAGATTTGGGAATGAGAGCGGCCATCGAGCAACTTCAGCGACCAGCAACAATCCTGGCACACTGGCACCAGCCTTCCATTTTGGCAGATTATACGAGAAAAAAACTTGGAGTTCAACCAGTGTTCCACCGCAATACGCAGGTCGTCCTAGTAAGGGTGGCTGCTACACCTGGAACCGCGACCTTATCGGGGGAGTTGTTCACAAGGTCATCCATGTGCGGTGCGCGGGGGCACATGCCCCAGTTCTATCCGATCTTCCCTCTCCTTCTCGCAGATATCTAAGTAAGGTGCGGCGGATATTATAAAGTCTGTCAAAACATTCGCGGGAAAAATTCAAGTTATGCATAACCTTCCTTCCATGGAACTCGTTTCCACCATCGGATTTGTTTGTTTCTTCTCCGCCTTGTACACTCTGTACCGTCGATTCAGTCGCATCTCCCTTGCACACATCCCTGGGCCTAAACCAGGTTCATTTTTACTTGGTGAGGAAGCCCTATCTTATTTTTTATTATGCTGATATAAATCAACGGCTTCTTTCCAGGGGGTTATGGCGAACTTTTCAAATCACCGGCGGTTAGGGTAGATCTCCCGCTCTTGTATATGGTATCAACCATTCACCTCACGTCCATCGCGAACAGTCCGATCTCAAGTGGCAGGCCCAGTACGGAGATATCGTGAGGTTGAAAGGTCCCCTAGGGGTTAGTCCCTCAAGCCCGACTTGGCACGGACGCTGACCATTATAAATCCGCAGACAGACTACCTATTCGTATCGGACCTCAACGCTATGCAATATATTTTGGGATCTGGGTACAACTTTCAGAAACCACCTGAACGCCGTGAGATGTCCAGAATTCATAGCGGTAGAGGTATTATATGGGCAGATGGTAAATTTTTTCAATCGTCAGGCAATACCGGGTACCTCGGGCTCAAAAGTTTTCCTAGGCGAGATTCATAAAAGACAGAGGAGGGTAATCCTTCCCGGATTTTCTGGACCTGGCGTCAAAGCGTGCACTCCTATTTTTTTCACCTATGCCTCGAAGGTCTGGAGCTGTTAATCTCATATGTACAAACATGAAGCCTGATAAGCATCGTCTCATTCGAAGCTTGCAGCCAAGTGGAGGGAGAATATATTCGCGACGGCCGAGCATTCGACCATATGCAACGTCTCTTTCGATATTTCGCGTACAACTCTGGATGCTATTGGAATAGGTGATAACGGTCGTTCTACTTGCGCCTCAAGAACTTACGTTGCTCTTCACAGTGGCATTTGATCATGAATTTGGGACGATGGACAATACTGATGATCCACTCGGCCAGGCCTATGCCAAGTTATTGCAAGTCCCATCTCTCATGTCGCGCCTTGGAATGCATTTATATATTGACATAGACTCAATGTCATCGGCTTGCCAAATAAGGGCGAAATTCTTGCGCAATCTCTCATCGGTTATGTACCGCAGTCCATCCGCGAATATATAGTGGACCATGCGCCAGGTTCTAAATTGCACCATGCTCGGATGACGGCAGTACTTGCAACCGAAGTTGCGAAGGAACTCGTGGAATTGAAGTCACAGGCCCTGCTCGAAGGCAAATGTAGAGACGACATCATGTCCTTGTTGGGTAAGCCAGCGTCGCTGAAGGCCGTACTTTTCCTTTTGACTTCTTTTCCTTCTTTTCCTAAGTTAAAGCCAACGCATCTGAGGACCCGAATAGAAGGTTGAATGAAGAGGAGCTTCTATCACAGATGCGGTACGTTAATTACATCGTGATCACTAGCTGAGACCTCAAACGCGCTCAGGACAATCATACTCGGTGGCCACGACACAACTGCAACCACCCTCAGCTGGATTTTTTTTGAGTTAGCGCGACACCCTGACATACAGAAAAAACTGCGAAACGAAATCCGATCAATGGAACAAATCGTACAGTCTCGAGCCGATCGCGAATTCACACCTGCCGACTTGGATTCCATGATGTATCTCAACGCATTTGTGAAAGTGATGATAGCCCCTGAGTTCAATGTCGCTATTACTTACCGCATACCAGGAATCACTTCGATTTCATCCTACAGCTGTTACTCTCTTCCGTCAAGCCACGAAGGATGACGTTTTACCCCTCTCAAAGCCTGTCGTCACGACGAGTGGTGAAACTCTCACTGCACTTCCAATTCTCAAAGGCCTTCGCATCGTACTATCGATCAGTGCTTTTAACAGGTATTTCCGCCTTCGGGTTGCTTGAAAAAAAAAAACTTATTTGTGGCCGTTTGCATAGAAAGAAAGATTTATTCGGGGAGGATTCTCATATCTTTGACCCCGAACGTTGGCTGGATTCACGCGTCAAGAAGGCGTCCACAATAGGCCTCGTTGGGAATCTGTATGTCCTGTCTAGTGATGTTGTCGATGATATTCATGGCTCACTCTGTACTGATGATACCTAGGATGACTTTTGCTGCTGGTGTCCGGTTCGTCATTGACCCTTGTGAAACGATCATAATCTGCTTGACACATCCCGACCAGCTCATGTATCGGGTGGAAGTTTGCCATGATAGAAATCCAGATCTTTCTTGTTGAGCTTGTAGGCTCCTTCGAGTTTGAACTCGCCCCGGAAGTGGGGAATATCGTACCGGCATCATCATTGGTGAGTATACCTATGTTGGAAGGCCAGTTGGATAAGGGAGCGCAACTGCCGCTTCGACTTCGGATTGCGCCGCGGGAAGAGGAATTGTGATTTTATGGAATGCAAGATTTGAAAAGTGACCCTACCCCGCCCGAATAGTATGAAATTCCTGCCCGCCACCAGAGGTCCTGTCTCCCAAGCAACATGCCATTCACTCTTTTGTCCTTCAATAGGATAGTTTTCTACGTATAAGGGAAGTCTTGTAGGAATATGTTCCAGAGCCCAACTAGCCTGTACTATACAAAGATACTCCTTCAAATTTTCAGTGAATTGACACCACGTGTGGTCGGCGTTCAAGTTTGTGGCGATTTCCAGTTCGACCTTAGGAGAATTCGGTTTTTGACTAGGTTGCCGAGGTTCGGTTCTATTAGGTTCAGCAGCCTGTCGTCGCTGTGGAGCAGAACGTTTGGCACCCTCACCACAACACCTGCCGGCTGCCGTCACTTCCACTGACGATGATGGCCCCGATGGGCAGAACTGGTCCTTACTGTTGGCCATCCACCCCACCGTCACCACCTCCCCTTCCCGTCTGACGCCCACCTCCACCCCAGTCGCCATGCTATACTGTCCAATAAGCACACCCACGTCCCGCTCTCCTGACTCTCCTCCATCGAACCCTTTCGCGATGCTACACGGCACTCAGCAGCCCAGCCCGACGACGCCCGCATCCCCCGTCTCAACCACTAACCACCAACTGGAAGAGCCATTATGACTACCCTTCACGCCGGTCCATGCCGCCTGATAAGCGCCTCCCCTCAACACCCTCTCTCATCGGCTACCCAGTCTGATGCCGCTCAATGACAATTGACGCCCTACCCCCTGCTGTTTTCAAGGACTTGACACCCTGTCTGTTTTTGTCAGCGTTGACGCTCCATCTACTCGAGCCATTGCATCCATCCTATCCTATCCTATGGCATGATGCCCTCTTACTTCCGTGTCCTCGCATACCTTTTTTTACACACTGCCGTTGATGCTGCATCCATTGCCTGTAAGAGTGTTATAGCATTAGTGGAAATACACGGCCTGATCAGGACCCCTCTGAAGAAGCCTGAATTAGGAAGATCTGGCCAGATCTTGCCCTGGGGATTTTTCCGACAATTATTATTAAAGGCCGACTACTAGCTTCATTAGAATGTCGGAACTTCACGTTGTCAACTCCTATCCTATCCTATTGTACATACTTAGTCTGAATGGGTCCTAAATCAGTGGGATTCCACCTGGCATTGCAGTGGAATTTTCGTTAATCAGTGGGATTTCATTGTCCAAAGTGGTGAGAAAAAAATCCCACCCCCACAATTCCTCGTGTGATTGACTGGACGCTCTGATTGCTAAATTCTCCGCTCATCGGCCATTCTGCTCTTGCCAAGAGATATACGCCGATTCATTTTCTTGGATTTCTCAAGTCCTTCCGCCAACGGTAATGCCACTGCTTGATCCTGTGCCTGTGATACCTAGTGCGTTTTACTTCTTTTCGCCCGCTCTGATATCTCAAAATCTCATCCCCAGAAAAGAGTTGACTCCCTGAATTGGCCGATAGACTCTTTCCAGATTGCTAATCCGAGGTTTTGGCCGGTATTTGGGAATGAGACATCGAGCAACTTCAGCGGGAAGAAGTGCGCATGAGGAATCATGGAATTTATCAAATGTACTGAAAGGTTGAAAACACAGTTGGTACCCGACCGTGCACATATCCTGAAGACAACCCACTGAACCAGTCCACCCGTTCGGATATGCGGACCCAACCCTTTAGTTCCACCTTTGTCCCAGGACCCACAGCCTCCGAGTCTCCGTGTTTTTCAGGCTACATACGCCCCTTACGACCCTTTTACTGAATGCCACCGCCTGCCCTGCCAAGTCTCTCGGCTGTTAACAGGTTCAACAGGTTCCGGTGCGCGCAAGGCCTATCGTGACTTATGTCGACGTGGACTTTGTGACCATCTTCACGCGAAAACGTAATTGGAGGGCCAGGCATACCATCGTGAGCGTTTTTCTTGCTCCTGTTTGTTAAGTCCTACCTAATTGTCTCCAGATGTCCAGATCCAGAGTCCAGAACGACCCGCAAGAGACCAGACTCAGGAGTGGAACTTCCCAAGATTCCCCTTGGCGAATCCTTGATGCACCCAGGGTCATCATGTGCGGTGCGCGGGGGCACATGGTCCCGTTCCATCTCTACCCTCTCCTTCTCGCATATAAGTGAGGTGCAGCGGCTATCCTAAAGTCTGTCGAACACTTGCGCGGCACGAATTCAAGTCATGGATCAACTTCCTTCCATGGAACTCGTTTTCATCATCGCATTCGTGTGTTTCTTCTCCGCCTTGTACAATCTGTACCGTCGATCCAGTCGCATCTCCATTGCAGACATCCCTGGGCCTAAACCGGATTCATTTTTACTTGGTGAGGAAGCCCTATCCCCCCCTGTAACGCTGGTATGAATCAACGGCTTCTTTCCAGGAAATTATGGCGAACTTTTCCAGTCACCAGCAGCCAAGGTAGATCTCTCGCTCTTGTGAGTGTTATCAGCCATTCACCTCATGTCCATCGTAAACAGTCCGATCTCAAATGGCAAGCCCAGTATGGAGATATCACGAGGTTGAAAGGTCCCCTGGGGGTCAGTCCCTCAAGCCCCACCTGGCATAGTCCGCATGGACGCTGACCATTAAAAATCCGCAGGCAGACCACCTATTGATATCGGACCATAACGCTTTGCAATATATTTTGACATCGGGATACAACTTTCAGAAACCACCTGAACGCCGTGAAATGTCCAGAATTCATAGCGGTAGAGGTGTTATATGGGCCGATGGTAAATTTTTTCAATCTTCAGGCAATACTCGGCCTCAACCTTTCCTAGGCGAGACACATAAAAGACATAGGAAGGTAGTCCTTCCAGGATTTTCTGGACCTGCCGTCAAAGCGTGCACTCCGATTTTCTTTGCCTATGCCTCGAAGGTCCGGGGCTGTTAATCTCATAATTATAAACATAATAAGTAATCATCCTCCCATCCGAAGCTTGCAGCCAAGTGGAGGGAGAACATATTCGCGACCGCCAAGCATTCAGCCATATGCAACGTCTCTTCGGATATTTCGTGTGCAACTCTGGATGCTATTGGAATAGGTGATAAAAGTTGTTCTACCTGCGCCTCGAGAACTCACGTTACTCTTCACAGTGGCATTTGATCATGAATTTGGGACGATGGACAATGCTGATAATGCACTCGGACAGGCCTATGCCAATTTACTGCAAGTCTTATCCCTCGCGTCGTCCCTTGAAATGCATTGATGTGTTGACAAAGGCTCAATGTAATCGGCTTGCCAACGAAGGGTGAAATTCTTGCGCAATCTCTCATCGGTTATTTACCGCAGTCCATCCGCGAATATATAATAGACCATGCGCCAGGCTCTAGAATGGCTCATGCTCGGACGACGACGGCACTTGCAACCGAAGTTGCGAAGGAACTCGTGGAGTTGAAGTCACAGGCTCTGCTGGAAGGCAAAGGTAGAGACGACATCATGACTTTATTGAGTAAGCCAGCTTCGCCGAGGGCCGTACTTTTCCCTCCGACTTTTTCTTCTTGCAGTCAAGGCCAACACATCCGAGGACCCAAAGAGAAGGTTGAATGAAGAGGAGCTTCTGTCACAGATGCGGTACGTTATTTACATCGCGATCCCTGGTCGTTACCTCAAACATGCTCAGGACAATCATACTCGGTGGCCACGAGACAACTGCAACCACCCTCAGCTGGATTCTTTTTGAGTTAGCGCGACACCCTCACGTGCAGAAAAAACTGCGAAACGAAATCCGATCAATGGAACAGATCATACAGTCCCGAGTCGATCGCGAATTCACACCTGCCGACTTGGATTCTATGACATATCTCAACGCATTTGTGAAAGTGAAGATAACGCCTGAGTTCAATGTCGCTATTACTTACCGCATACCAGGAATCACTTCGATTGCACCCTGCTGCTGTTACTCTCTTCCGTCAAGCCACGAAGGATGACGTTTTACCCCTCTCGAAGCCTGTCGTCACGATGCGTGGTGAAACTCTCACTGCACTTCCTATTCCCGAAGGCCTTCGTATCGTAGTATCGATCAGTGCTTATCACAGGTAAGTATTGCACCTTTCGGTGCGAGTTGCTGAAAAAAACTTGTGACCGTTTGCTCAGAAACAAAGATGTATTTGGAGAGGATTCTCACATCTTTTATCCCGAACGTTGGCTGGATTCACGCGTCAAGAAGACCACCACGATAGGCCTCGTTGGGAATCTGTATGTCCTGCCTAGTGATGTTGTCGATCAGATTCCTTCGCTTACTCTGTCCTGTGTGACCTAGCATGACCTTTTCTACTGGTGTCCGGTTCGTCGTTGACCCTTATGAATCGATCACAATCGGCTTAACACATCCCTCCCGCATCGGCAGGTCATGCGTCGGGTGGAAATTTGCCATGACCGAAATTCAGGTTTTTCTTGTTGAGCTTGTAGGTTCATTTGAGTTTGATCTCGCCCCGGAAGCGCGGAATATCATACCGGCACCATCATTGGTAATGAGTATACCTACGGTGGAGGGCCAGTTGGAGAAAGGGGCTCAACTGCCGCTTCGACTTCGGATTGCGTCGCGGGAACAAGAATTGTGATTTAATACAGGATTTGAAAGGCCCATTCGTATATATTTCGGGACGTCTCGCTCATGATCGGAGGTCATGTTTTTCAAGCAACGCCATTCACTCTTTTGTCCTTTGATAGGATAGTTGTCTATAAGCGAAGTTTTGTAGGAAGATGTAAGTTCCTAGCCAGCTGGTACCCGGAGTTATGCTCCTTCAAGCTTAGTGAAACTCGATCAACGCGACACAAGGTACACAGCCACTTCTGCAGCGATACCCTTGCAACCTCTTGCGACACCTTCAAATTGTCTCCTTTGCCAGCTTTTGCCCATCATGACTATGGTATTGCACCCGAATGCATCTTCTGTACACGACTACATCTATACCCATGGAGCGGACCTGCTGCGTACAGCGGTCATTCTCTCCCAGACCATTGGTTCCTGTCTGGCCCAACTCGAACGACGATGTCTTGCAGCAACAGCTAAGAGTCTCCGCACAGCTATTGCGTGGGGTTCCGAGTCCTTGAAAACGCTAGGCGTGCCTATACAAACGATCAAGGGGAGTACACCGGAGGGTTTGGGCTCTTCTCATGTTCCCTCAGTAGGCAGCTTTTCCTAGCGACATTGAGATTGGGGCTTATGGGACGATCTCCAGATCATTTTTCAAAAACCTGCTTGCCCGGTACTGGAACCTTTCTTTGCTTCAAACCGATGTCTGTCGCCCGGAGTCTTTGGTGTCAACGATCTTCTCTTGGGGTCGGAAGCCTTTGTACCGCCAGTCCTCGACCCGCCGTCGTTGCATTCCGGCGTTTTCTCGTCGGAATCACATCCTTTGATCATTTCAACACCCTGGATGGCCATACAACATGCCTTCTCTTTGGTCACATGTACATTACCGTTACGGCCTTCGACAACTATCAGCCACAACTACCGATTTTGCCCCTCAGGATGTACTGCTATTTCTTATGTGTCTTTTGTTCTTCTCTTGGTGCTGGTTGCTTTGCTTTGCTTTCTCCTGCAATCTTCTTCTGTGGACGACGTTCCTGATATACCAAGACCTTGGGATTGGATCTTTCGCATGGAATTTGGCCTATGTTCCCCTAAAGGAATGGTCCAGATTGAAACGCAGGAGGACTCACAAGTTCAATTGCAAGTGGTGTCACCCCTCCTTCCCGAGGTTCCGTCTTCAAGTACGATATATGAAAGCGCCATGTCCCTCTCCTTCAGTAGCGAAACAGACTCGAACATGCCAGGTGTCTCCTTTCGACCCTTCGCGGACGACAGCGATCAGGTTCTTCCTCGTGGTATCACGGTCGGTCTTTCAAGATCGCTCCTTTGTCCTGCACCGTCCTTGAACAGCAGTCTTGCCCTTTTGGATGCCGGACTCGGAGAATCCTTCTCTTGTTTTACCCTTGGAGTTTCAGATTCATCTATACAGACCCACCAACACCCCAGACCATCCCTCCTGGCTCAGAGAATTTCCAGGAACCCAGCACCACCAATCGTCACCACCTCTACCTCGCCATCATTTGACTGTCCTACATAGTTTCGTTTCCACTTCTACCTTGAGTAATACACGCATCATTGGGCTTCGAAAAGGGGTTTCCTACCCTCTGGATCGACAGGATCGCCAGTTTCCTTCTCAGGCGGGATTACAATCTGTGGTTCCGAATGAAGCAGCTCCCCGGCGACACCGAGGCTGCTGTTGATCTTTTACACAGGCTATTAGTTGCATGTCTACCCCCGCGAGCAAGGGCGATGACTCCAATGTATAAGAGATGTTGATATGACGGTTTTATTCAAGTTTCTGATATAGATTTGTATTCCATCTCGTCCGAGGACAATCTACGTTTCATTATTTCCAACTTCATTTCGGCTCCGGCAGGATCTTCTTATCGAACGTTGTTGGGAACATTAAGATTGATTTTGAATGATCAGATGTACATCAGATACTAGACTCAAGGAGAAAAGTTGCACCTAGAACAGACGGAAATCATTTCAGGAGGTCGGTAACGTGCATCAGAATTCCTGTCCACCTCCTTCGAAGGAGCCACAGCTTACCGTGTGGTCGGACCTCGTCGGCATCATCATCGCCGCTCAATTCTCGCTAGCTTACCGGACAGAGCACAGCCTCGCCTTTCTCAATCGTCAGACGATAAAAGCCGTCCTTACTCTGCTACCCTCCAATGGCTGCATCGAACCCGACCCCGTATATCGGGCGTTCAAATCACGCTCATTCTCGCGACTTCTGTAATTCGTTCTGGGGACCAGGAGATGATGGCGTCCACATCTTGCTGTCGCGTATGCGTGGTGCGACCAAAACAACTGAAGAAATCCGTCGTTTCTGGGTGGAAAGGTATCTCTTTCCGCTTTCCGTGTTGATACTTTATGCTCAAGAACACAGGGCTGCCATCGAAGACCAGTACGCGGCTCGTCTCCATGCCTTGTCTAAATTCCCACTGGGTGGTGATGAAATCGGGTATGCTTCCAATCACTTTCGATGACTGCACAGGCGCTGATGCATACTTTAGGGATCTTCTCAACTCCCTTGAAACACTTCGAAAGGAAACGGAAAATCAAGCAAACTCGCATACCCTACTCGCTCAGGCAATCAGGACTGAGCTCGAAACCCCCACCTCCCATTTTTTTGCCAAACAAGCCAACCACAGAAAGAACTTTCAAGCTCCCATAGAGAAGAAGTTGAAGGCCAAACAAACCCAGGAGTCCTATGTGCTTAAGGCACGCGAGAAATATGAAGGCGATTGTGGAAGGATCAACTCTTATACCCAACAAAGCTCTTTCGCGCAAGGAAAAGACTTGGAACGGATACAAGCTAAACTCAAGAGGGCCAAGCAGACGGTTCAAGCCAATGAGCAGGATTTGGCCAATTTCACACAAGTGCTGCAGGATACCTTGCCGGGGTGGGAGGCGGACTGGAAAGAATTTTGCGACAGGTCTCAGGATTTAGAAGAAGATCGATTGGATTTCATGTTGAACACTCTTTGGTCATACGCAAACGAGGTTTCACAGCTGTGCGTGAATGATGATCAGGTGAGAATAACGATTGCTCACATTTATAGGTCGCGCTAAAAAAAACCCCCCCAATATATGTAGTCATGCGAACGGATACGAACGGCACTGGAGCAATTGGACCCTGCAAAGGAACTGGTTCATTTCGTTACTGATTATGGCACTGGAAACTCCATCTCGGATCCGTCGCCTTTTATTCCCTACAATGTCCAGGATCCTACGTCGACCTCTCAATCTGCTGGTACCACACGTCCGGCTGACTTCACGCGTGTCTCGCGAAAAGCAGGACCTACATACCAATCCTCGCAACCGGACTTGCGTGAACAACACACGCAACCGGAGGTATCTCATGCGGAGCCAGTTCAAGCCAACGGCCGTGCGGGTTCTCCGATCATAGCTTATATTCAGCCGGGACCGGATCCAGTTTCGCAACAACCTAGCGTCTCCAACCAGTCGCCACCTCTTCAACAGCAGCACCTCCAGCAACCATCCCGGTCCGGCAGTCGGGATGATGCTGCCGTCCCGACGTCAAACTGGTCCCAACCACCTACGGGACCGCCGAGCATGGCCCCGCCGCCCCCGCCGGCGGCTGAACCGTACGTTGCACCGCCGGCTGCGGTATCGCGCCCACCATCGCCGCGCAGGGTACAGCGTGCATCGCAACCCTTGCCAATTCCGCAACTCTCTCAGAGACAACAAGACCATCCGCCTATGCCCAACTTACCACCCCCAACGCCACCTTCACAGATGAACAGTGGCATTTTATTCTATGGTACGCCTCTTGATGTGTCATGTTACTCTAATGATTGATGGGTGTTTTGGATTTGCAGTTAGAGCGTTGTTTGATTATACTGCGACTATTGATGAGGAGTTTAGCTTCCAAGCTGGTGATATCATTGCGGTCACTGCCACTCCGGACGATGGGTGGTGGAGTGGGGAGCTCCTGGATGAAGCGAGGAAGGAACCAGGAAGACATGTCTTCCCGAGCAACTTTGTGGAGTTGTTTTGAAGTCTGATTTTGCGTATCTGTTTGTGGACGCACGGGATATGCTTGTTCTTTTTCAATGCTGATCTTAAGTTACTTACAAAGTACGTTCAGTACGGTAATGAGTAATGGAAGGGTGTATATGCTGCCTTATAAGGAAAGACCCTTGTTGTCCCCCTTGTTGTCTTTTCCCCATAAGCAACAAATTCAAGATGGCTCTGTCTGCCATGGTATTTGTTCTCGTCGTCTCTGAAATCTCCCTGACTATTTTACAGGTCTCTCTGGCATATATGTCCCACCACTGAGCTTGCTCGCTTCACGTTAATTTATGCCATTGCTTCTACGACCCCTGTTGACGTTCTATCTATTCTCCTACGACTCGACGACTTTTCCGACGCGCACCATACTCCGTCACGCCCATAAATGATGACCTCGAATTTTTCCTCTGCAACACCGGCGGATAGCTTTTTCAGCCCACCACCACATCATATGGAACTCAATCCTCGGCAGGGGCATCCCCCCATGCACAACAGTTTCGCTGGTCTTGAGCAGCTACCCGTTCCACAGGGTATAAAAATATTGCCTCCAGAACTTTCTCAATCCTACTGGCAACACTTGCAACAGTTGCAAGGAGGAGCACCAGGTCCTTCGCATTGGCCGATAGATCCCCTGAATATGCCCGATATTCATATCATACAACAACCTCCCCCTACCAACTCGTGGGTGAAAGACTTTGACGGGCAAACGGTTTACGTTGGACGAGGGAAAGTCGAAGAATTGGATTCTGAGGGGAATCCAGTCAATCCCAAGACCCCACGCTCGCTTGAGATGCTTTCCACTTCGGTCACACCCCCACCTGCTCCTCGAATGAACCACAAGCCGCTTGAACCGGGGAGCGCGGGTTGGGGTCTGGGTTGGGGCGGGACCTGGGGAGGAGATAGGAGTGCCCTTCCACCGGATGCTCAAGCATTTTCACTGCTCAAGCCACCATTATCTCCGGTAGACTCGAACATCTCGACTCCTTGGAACACATCCCAGCTTCAAACTATGGCCGCCAGCGGATTTCTGTACCCTCACGAACCCAATTTGCAGGAAGCGAATGAGAGGTTGTCGGATCATATGCTGAGGTCTACAGGCTACGTGCCCGCTTCCCATTCAGCGTGGCCACAACGTCCTTTAGGCGGGCGGAGCGAAAATGGGAATCCCATGAGTCCCTCTACCCCTCCAGGTATCCGCAGACCCCGACGTGAGCACCCTCTTCGAGCTTCGTTTACTTTTTCTGAGTTGGGAAGCGAGTTTGGAGGCTTACTCGGAGAAAAATCGCGATTACCTGATCCGCTTATCAGTCCGGCGACGCAAAACCAGCGTCTACAGGACCTCTTGACCGATTCCGTGCGTCCTCCTGAAAGCATGCGTCAGACGCGTGACCGCGATTATGATGAGAACAACACGAGGCAGACGTCATCTTCGGTACATCCGCAGCCTCGTGTTGGGCCATTTGACCAGCAAAGAATGCCTTCCCTGCATCCCCCTTCCCCTTCAGATGCTAGTACGGAATTACTGGAAACAGCAGACGTCCCCCCGATTCCGGCTGTGCCTCCGGTTTCTCAATCCCCACGATTGTCGACCCAGCCCTCCAACACGGGACGAGGATCCTTTGCTACGGATCATTTCCCCCTTTCCAGTACTCCGCCTCCCCGCCACAGGCAACGAACTTTGGGTCGGGCAACCCCATGGCCAGCACCTTCTCGCAGAAGAACAGATCCTGCGGTGCCTCCGGCGCGTCCACCTCCACCCCCTCCTGCACCATCCGTTCCACCACCACCAGGCCAACATGAGGCCGAGTTATTGGCACGCATTTCCTGGTGGATGGGGGTCGGGTTAACTGGCATGGATAGCCTGCGCATAGCAAGTCTCAAAGTTGACGTAGACGTGCACCTTGCTGATGTCTGTCTAGTTTTTCATGCGTGTTGGTCATCTTTACAACGTTCTTCCCCACACCGACACTTGTTACCGGATAAAAACATCCATCTCTGCACTAGCAACCACTTTGCGGAGACGAGATCGATTCACTCCGGAACACATGGGGCTATGTACGGAGGGCTGGCGAACGAAATACGTGGAACGTCTGGGTTCGACGCAAAGGTACCTCGGAACCTTTGTGGCGTGTGTGATGTTCTGACGTACATCTTGCCCAAAAAACAGAACCCTACAAAAGTTGTGCGAGTTCGCTTCTGAGGTCAATGGCCGTGACCCCACATTGAGCACGATCAACAAGGTGCTGACAAAGCTCGAAGAGTACAACACGAAACTGACAAGCCTTGCAACGAAGCTCAACGTGCGTGGCTTTTCTTTATTCTTTTTGTCTTTTGCTCAATTTGTTGTACCGTGTGCCTAGTCCCTGTTTGACCGTCTTAGGGTGCGGCACCTGCATAGCTTACTTACCAAGGAGCACGCGGAAGCGGTAGCAGCGAGGTTGCGTCCTGAATCTGTACAAGATTTGAGGACTTGGGCGGAGGGCAAGGTGCGCCGAGCAAATTTGCGTCGTGAATTTGAATCATATCGGGCTGGACGACGGACATCTATAATTTCATAATTTTTTTTAACTGCCCCTCTGAAGAAGTGCGACAGACTTTTTGTTAGATTCTGGCGTCCTGTATCTTTTCGCTGTGAGTTGCTGTGTATTTAATATTTATGGGATTCGTTGTCGTTCTGCCATGGCCAATATATATGGACCCACATAATGTGTGCACCAGGGGAAGACCCTGTTGCACGTTACTTTAATTAGTTACAAGGGTACAGGAAGGCAGCGGAATTGCAACAGTCATTTCAATGTCCCAACACACTCCTTTTTTTTAAAGAACTCGAAGCCGCGGAGCAAGACCACGCTAGGAGTGGTCGAGCGAGAGGGTCGTAAAGGACGAACGGAACCGAGGATGTTAAAGTTAGGCAATGTAGAAAGCCGTGTTCCGGTATATCGAGTGGAAGATATTTGAAAGTTGAGGGCGCGCATATTTGTTCTTCTAAAGTAGTTGAGAGCGAGGCGGGCGAGCGAGTCGGAATCCAATGGGTACATCGGAATCATCTCTCCCTCGAACCTTCTGTGGCTCAGAAAAGTGTAATGTCCTCCACTCGTCCCCGATCCGCTCCCAGCCTCAAAGCAACCACCTGCGTGCTCAAACTCGAATACCCATTCCCAACAAACACCTCTGCCCTCCTTGCCAACTCCACATCGACCGACACAGCCCAATCCGCCTCGCCCCACTTGATCGGCACCATCCCCGAATGCGTCATTCGCTTCATCGGTCCGCCCTCCCACCCCGCACCTTTCGCGCGTTTCGCATTCATGAGTGCACGTTCTATCTTATAGTATTGCGCGTAAACGAGCGGATGGTCCCATGCTCCATCATGGAGGATGTGCATCGTGCGAAGGTGGGGCTTCGCACGGAGCTGGGAGTCAATGGCGGCCAGGATGCGTTCGAAGGATGGGAAGCAGTGGTCAATGACGGACGATTGGTTTGCGGTGTCGAGAGAGGGAGGGAAGACGGAAGGTAGTAGGGTGGGCAACGTAGCCCAGGTCGTGAAGCCTGTGTTGCTTGCGGCGAGAATGTGGCAATGCTCTTCAAAGTCACCTGAGAAAGATGAAAATGTAAGAGGCGCTAGTTAGGATGTACTAACGAGCAACCTACCACGTCGCAGGTGCATCGCCACGTAGGGTTCACCGTCTGTACTGGAAGGCTGGGACCTCAGTTTCAACTTGGCATGTGCACGATCAGCAATCGTCTGGATCTGTTCAGACCATCGAAAGTAGTTGTAAAGATAATTTTGGAAGCTCGGCCAGATATCATGTAGCGCTGCGGAAGCTAAGAAACTGGTAAAACGTTCATGAGCCCACACTAGCGTCTCAAAACCAAGGACTTACTTCCAATTCAGAATCCAATCGTCAACAACGATACACTTCTCCCCGCCAGCAAGAATCTGCTTCGCACTTTCCCAGGAGGCATGGTCCAAATGAATCTGGACATGCTTCGTATGTTCCACAGGGCAGACCTCCTGGAAAACGGCAGCACTGACGCTGTTCTGGGTTACGCCAGACAAGAATGCTGAGAGGGGGATCAACGCATTGTCCCCGCGTGGACGCCAGATAAGAGGTTGATACAAGTACGTGCGCGACGTTTCCAGGGCCAGATGGTGAAAAAGTAGAATTTCTTGGGCCTGGAGAGCGTAGAGTCGTGCGTTTCATTAGAGGGCCAAATGTCCTCACCTGATTGTTGAACCCTGCTCCCTGGAGCTGTCTAAAGAGCACGTATTTCGTGTCCTGGGTATTTCTGGTAGACTTTCTCGACTGTTCAATCTCTTGCAGGAATAGTCTCTTGTACACTGTGGTGTTTGGCCGAGATTTGAGGAAGAAATACGAGAGAGCAAGAGATATTATGATTATGAAGAATAAAAGAGGGCGCAATAAGCGCCAGCGCGTCGGTAGGTTAATGGGGGTACGCATGCATGAAGCAGGCTAGGGTGGCTCCAGAGCAGCGCTCGTTGTCGAGGATGACGAGAAGTGGAGATGAGAGAGTTGATATTCATGCCGGAATTGCTGTGGGCCGCAGCACAGCAGACCAGTGCAAAGTACATCAAATAAACCGTCATGTGGACAGCCATCTAGCGTGAAGACCCTGCGTTTCTACGATTGTCTGGAACACTTGCTAGATATCAAGGAGGTGGTCGTGGGGATCAGTTTACCTGGGGTAAGGTCTGTGCAATCCATATGTACCCTGTGCGACAATCACTCCAGTGCCGAACGAGATACTTGGAGGGCATCAGCCTAATCAGTCTCTTGCGTGGAATATACAGTCTCATCCTACTCCCCACACCGTCTTACAAGGTCATCTTAACAGCTCGCTCGACGGGTCCGGCTTGCGAGAATTCTTCCTTGAAGTTGTTTCCACCGCAAAATTAATCAATGTCGGGGACTGCAATTGTCGTCAGCGACATACGCATCCCAGACTCACTCTATCTTTCCATTACAACTCAATGAATATCAATCTACGTAAATCCGATTGTGATTAGAGCCTGTTGATGTCATAGAATCGAATTTTTTTATCTTCTGCCATTCCGGTCCGTGGACGATATGGCTAACATCAAGCCACTGCGTGCGGCGTGATGCAATGCACTTGCCATCTGGTGAGAACGCAACAGACCGGATGCAATCTTCATGCCCCTCAAGAGGCAGTCACAGCAGCTTACCTGTCTCAGCATCCCACAGCCGGATGGTCTTGTCCATTGATCCCGACACGATGTGCTTACCATCCGGTGAAAATTCAAAAGGCGACAAACATAACCCAACCTCTATGTCCCTTGAGAGGTGGTCGCAGTGGATGCCCTGTCTCCCACAGCCGGATGGTCTGGTCTACTGATGCTGACACGATATGCTTGTTATCAGGTGAGAACGCAAAAGACATGTCCCAATCCTCATGTCCCTCAAGAGGCGGTTGCAGCACCTTCCTGTCCCAGCATCCCACATCCAGATGGTTTCGTCACTTGATGCCGAGATGATGTACTGGCTGTCTGGCGAAAACGCAACAGAGACGACAGAACCCCCATGTCCCTAAAGAGGTGGTCGCACCAGCTCCCCCATCTCAACATCCCACAGTCGGATGGTCTTGTCATCTGACGCTGGCACGATGTACTTGCCATCTGGTGCAAATACGACAGACCTGATGGAACCCTCATTCCCTCAAGGGGTGGTTTCAACAGCTCCCCTGTCTCATCATCCCACAGCCGAATGGTCTTGTCATCTGACGCTGACACAATACGCTTGCCGTCCTGCGAGAACATGGCAGATCTGACCCAACCCTTGTGTCCCTCGAGAGCCGACGAGAGGTGGCCGCAGGACTCGCACCAGCTCCCCCATCTCAGAATCCCATGGTCTCGTTACTTGACGCGGACACGATGTGCTTGCCATCTGGCGAGAATGCAACCGATATCACGATCCGCAAGAATGGACTGATATAACGAATATCATGATTTTGACAGACTCCAGCTCACCTTGACTCCTTCTGATATGGAGATTGTGTTAGGCTCGTGCAGTGGACGCAATAATTCAAGAAAAAACACAATGCGAGCGAACGAGCTCGAGGTGCAAGAAATCTGTTATGCTTCCGCGCGTTTTCACCTAGATGAATCTTAAATCCATTGGAACTAGGAGCAAGGAGGTCTGAACCAACGACTCACGCGCACACCCCATTTCAAAATTTCAACTTTGGTTCATCCTCGGACGCCGCACACTGACTCATTCATGTCTCCGTCGCCAGAATTGACCAACTCAGAAGGCATTTCCAATCTTGGTTTGGCGAGGTGATACTTATACGAGTGAACAGGATGTTTTGGTTGTAATTATACATTGACATTCGACGGCGAAGCAGAATGAAGTCTATCATTCCAACGACAACTGACCTAACTAACCATGAGTATTTTTAACAAAAAGAAAATTGTAATCACAGGGAGTTTATCAGTGGCAAGACGTCACCACATCTCGATCCCGAGCACATCCCGTGGCGACGTATAATCATATCCTATCCGTGGCATATCTGTCTCGTCCTCCCACTGCTTAAAAACATCATCCAAGTCCAGGACCTCTATACCTACCCAAATGTCCTGCAACGCTGCCACACCCAACGGCCCCACACCCCTGGACGACCTCGACACCACCATTTCGACAAAATCCGTGAACGCGAATAGCTTGCAATCATGGAGGAAATTCGTCCGGACATGCATCACGACCAGTTTTGGAAGGAGAACCTCCTTGTCCACCACCGAGCGTTAGCGCTTTGAATACCTCTCCGTGCCCGTCCTCAAACTCGATCTTGAATGTCGTCACATTTTTCGTTGCACGGAGGATATTGATCATATCCGCAGCGGCGATCCGTGCCCCGAGGGACAGCGTGGTGATGGACGCCAGTTGGCGGAACATGTGTTCTGGCGCTGTCCAAACAAAGTTGCCTGGCGCCAGGTGCACCATAAAGTCGTCGAGGGCTGGAAAGTAGATGCCGTCGAAAATCGAGAAATTAGAAGGGCCGAGGAAATGGATGTGTAAACTCGTCAAGCGCGCTAATGTGGTGGGGAGGCCATTGCCAGGATCGATCTCGATGCTGAAATATCCGGTTTCGAGGGCGAGGCATTGTGTCATGAGGACACGGAAAGGGCATTCCGGTAACACTTGGATGGTTAAAGATGTCAACTGGGACCACGGGAGGTGGATATCGAGTTCATTATGCTCGATGCCGCTGCTGACTCGGAGGTCGACCGTGTGAAGCTTGGGCATAAATTGCAGGGCACGAAGCGATTCTTCGCCGGCAAGGTTGCCAAAGCGGAGGTCGATAGTCAGATATTCGAGGTTTGGGAAACTCCAGACGTGGTAGGGGTGGTCATCATCCTGGTATTGCAGAAAAAGGATGATGTCATCAAATTCACCGAATGACAGGTGCAGACTCCTGATCCTCTCGGCTCGAGGCAGGACCAGTTGTATCATGAAGTTGACGGAGAAGTCAATCGGATCTTCGTCCGAGCCAATCAGATCCGACTTGGTCCCTATCTCCAAGTCGATGAGATGGCGCCTAGCCTGGGAGAACCAGAAGGATGCTACTTGGCTGTGGCGTTCTGGCACGACCAGGGTATCATATGGGGAAACCTCCATGACGAGAGAGGTCCATAGAGCCGGTGTCTGAAGAGTGATTTGTCTCCAGGGGGAACAGACATGACAGAGTGAAAGTGGCGCTTCGTTCTGGGTGGAGGATGGTGTGCGATGGTCCGAGGGATACTTTTTGCAAGGAAGACAATATGAATCAAAATCTCCACAGGTAGACGATGGATATCTTGTCCCATTCCGGCAAGGAGCGTCCTGGTATGTTTTGCTGTTTTATAGAGATGAGACTTGGAGCATCCGTACGATGGACTCGATGTGATGGCAATCCCATGGTTTCGATAGTGGCGATGATAGTACCGTGGGAACTATATTCCTGATCGGGATTCAACTGCTTCACCCCTTCCCAACGTTGAAAACGATTCACACGTAATTCCACCTCTCTCTTCTCAATGTCCACAGCCCACAGACCTACATGGGACCCAGCCCAAGCCCGAGATGTCAAGGGCGGCTCCCGCCAGTTCTCCGTGCGGGACATGGCAGCCCACACGAAACTGAAATTCCGGTACTGCTTCCTTCGCGACCTCGGTCAATAACAATTCTGACACAAAAGTCTCAACCATTTAGGCAAGTTGGACAGACATCAACCGACGAGGTGAAGAAACTTGATTTAAGGGCTGAACTCCTGGCTGCTGAGCAGGAAGCCCGGAATAAGAAGCGGAAGGCGGAGGGCAAACCACCGTTGCCTATTGAAGGGCCTGCGGGGGATGAAGAGGCAAACAAGCGGAGAAAGCTGCTGCAGGAAGCGCTGGACTTGGATAGAGATGATGATGACGAGGAAGAGGAAAACAAGGAAGAGAATGGGAAGGACAAGGTTGGAGATGGGAACAGGTATGAGGCCTCGCGTGCGCGCGTGTCATCTTGTCTCATTATTTAACGCATGGAACAGCGACGAGGATGAATCGGAGGAAGACGACGACGAAGACGATACGGCTGAGCTCTTGCGCGAACTGGAGAAGATTAAGCGTGAAAGAGCGGAGGAGTCAGCACGACTGGAAAGGGAACAGTCCGCCAGTGACGCTGCGGCTCGGGAGGTTGAGATTGCGACGGGAAATCCGCTGCTCAACCTAGCAGCTGCCTTGGGACAGCAAACACCGAATGGAGTCAACACAACCGTGCCAGGCACTTTCTCGGTTAAAAGGCGATGGGATGACGGTACGTGCCCGTCAGCCGTTTGTCTCCCCCCGCTGAGAACTATCATACTGGTTTTAGACCTAATATTCAAGAACCAGGCTATGAACCAACGAGATAAAGGGCAGGGCTACTTTGTCAATGATCTTCTTCGGACGGAATTCCACAAGTTCGTGCTTTCATATTTCTGCGGCCCTTTACATTAATCAACCTGTCCTTTTCAGAAAATTCATGGGGCGATTCATCAAGGTTAAGATCTATTGCATGATAATTATCGATGCTAACATGTGTGCTTCAACAGTGAATCTATCATCGTTGCCCTATTGTATCTCTATCCTCTACTTCTAAGTAATGCTATCTATCTGGGGATTCGTTTAACCGCGATCCCAGGTCCATCCCTCTGCTGCCCAATCCGGCATTTCGGTCTCGAACGACCCAAGACTTGTCGTATACTTGAGTGCATGTAAGAAGATATACAACCTCTCGGGCTTTGGGTCAGGATGTAAAGGTAAGTAGCATTCGGGACAATACAAGTTATCTGAATGGACGACTTCGGTCGTATCTGCGAGCGGTTCCATCGAAGATAGCTTTTCTCGGACTTCTTCCTCAGTGAGCTGAGGCGGAGATGAAGCAGAAGTCGATTCTGAACCAGGAGCCGCAGCCGTTGGCATGATTGAGGCGGACATCGACAAGGAACTGGATGCGATGGGGGATTCATGATCACCATTTGTAATTTTAAGCTCCATCATTCGGTTTAGCGCTTCATCAACAAACTTGGCATGGCCACCTCGTTTTCGTTGATTTGACGGCGGCGGTGGCCTGATTTCAAGGCCATGTGGTGTCAATGCACCTTTTGCACGGAAGACGACGTCGCGCCACCGACTCCAATCCTCGTCTTCATCCTAGAGGCTATTCAGCGAGCTGAAAGGGCAAAGGGCGGTCCGAGTGTGTCTGACCTTCATGTTCCTCAGGCGCGTGATGATCCGGACCGCTTCACTCGACAAAGGTACAGGTGACCCCATACCGATGTCCATCCCTGTTTCCCGGGGGAGAAGTTTGTTGTGTGCCTGATCGCTAGTATCATGTGCATTCGTTGTCAACGATTCGGGACTCCCTCTGGTCTCCGTTAATGATTGGAGATGAGCCGGTGGCGCCGGCGCAAAACGTTGGTCCGTAGGGACGATGTCGATACCCCCTTTGCCGAGTTTATCTCCCTGAAGTAAGGGTTAAGTGTTAAATAGCATCAGTGAAGTCAATGCGAACCCAAATTTTAATCTCGGAATAGACGGGATCATTGGCAATAGGATGTCCGAGGTACTGGAGATGGACTCTTATTTGATGTGCTAAAGCCAACGTCAGGATTATACGGGAAAAATTGGGGGAATACACACAGCGTCCTGTTAGAGGTCGACCTAGAATTAGGTCTGAGTTCAGCAGGCAATCGACCAAGTAAAGGCGTACATCGAACGATGGAGGAGTTGGTATTACGATCGTATCGTATACGATTGAATATGGTCTTCGCAGGCTGTCAAAGTGTTCGTCGAAAGGATATCTCCCCTAGAAGTGTTGCCGCACCTTCCCTCCTGGATGCACAATGTTAAGCCCCATCTGTCGATCGACGGTCAAGAGCGGTTCTTCACAAGTGACTTCCTCACTGATCGGGGATGGACGGTCATGAGAAAAGGAAGGACGCTACATGTAACATACGCTGGGAACTCGCCGAAACACCGTGCAACGTATTCTTTCTGAACGGTCCCAGCCATAAACTCACTGGTAAGCTGACGGGCTCTATCTGCAGAGAGAGGCATGATCATTAGACCTGACGTCAGTCGATCTAACCTGTTTACGGCTTGAGCCACGTCAGATTGCCTCAGGAAGTAAAAGGCTGGAGGACGCACTGTAGACTTTTTCATAGCCAAAGTCGTTTTCGAGAATCCCAACAAGGGTGTTGCGGAAGTAGCGTCCGGAAGCATGGACAGGCTGTGCGAAGGGAAAACGCCACAGATGAGAATGTGGAAAGTTTAAGGGAGTAGATGAACGAACGAACGATGCTGCCTGGCTTGTCTATGACGATGAACTGGCGTTCGACGTCGTGGAGAAGGATCTTAACGGGTTTGGATGAAACTGGTGGTTCATGCCTATGAACGACGTTCCTGATAGGATCACAGACTCAGTTTAACTCCGGAACGATGTTTCTGGCTTGGATTGACGTACTCTATACGATCGCCGTTTTGGATAAGTGTGTCTGGAGCAGCTATCTTTCCATTTATTGTAGTGACACCGGATTCCAGTGCATATCTCTAAGAGACTTGACGTGTAAGAGTATGTATGCGGCCCAAGCTGAAAAAGGTCACATAGTATTCCATAGAACGGTCGCGGAACTCGGTCGAGACGACTTCCAATAATTCCCGACCAAGCCAGCGCAATTTTGCCATTGTGGTGTATGGGTACCAGTATGGGGGTATTTTTTTGAGGCCTGGGGTCGCCTTGGGGCTATACGGTGTAGCATCGGACATGGTGGAGCGTACAAGGCTCGTTATGTTGCGCTGGAACTGTTCGTGGGAGGAGACAGGATGGTTAGATTGCATGGCGTTGACAGTTGTTTGATCCATCATCCTGGGCCACATTTGCCTTTTGTGTATGTAATAAATGTGGTTCTGTTCCTGCTCGGGCCCGACGCGAGTTACAGCGATCTATATCCTCAACAAGCGAAGGATGTCGATGAAGGACTCTGACACAGCTGGACTCGTCTCACGCTTGCCTTGCCACGTCTACCGATGGTTCTTATGCGGAGGAGAAGGACGAACTACGTGATTTGCCTTTGACTTGATGCTTTTTCATTCGACCACTTGCGAAACTGGGACTAGTCTGGAGAATCAACTCTCGTTTCAGTCAGCTTCTCTCTTGATAAGCCCTTTTCTGCCATTGAACCGAACACATCTGTTTCACGTCATCACCGCAGCATTGCCTGGGTGGAGACAGGCTCACCGCCTAACCTTTGCCCGTTGGGTTCGCCGGGCTATGCGGGCTTCACTCTGACGATGCGTCAGCCATCAAACTCGACGGTGATCAGGATATCTTTTTGAGGGAGCTTGAAAGGCTATCCTGTGCAAGATGCACTGGGACGGCTGTGGACATGTCATGGGACTGGATAGAAATGGAATGGACTAGAAACTGTTTATGACTGTGTTGCCCCATGGATTAACTGGCCGAGACGATTGTCACGGTCCCTTTGTCTTTCCGTTGTCAGTCTCCGTCCCTCGTGGATTTTGGTTCCCACCTTCCATGTAGATCATGACCCGTTTTTGGTCTGCCCTTCCCGTCGCCACCGATTAAAAGGTCCTTGAGCGCCTTCCTTTGATCACCCGCCGTTATTCACAGAATGGGCAATTCCCAATCAACGTCCCCGACGCCACAGCACCCGCGTACATTCAAACGGCGGCCTTCGGCTCTCTTCTCTCGCATCAACCTAGCTCATTGTGTCTCTATCGATTCACCACAATCACAGGAAACCTCCACCGTCGATCACCACGATGAGAAGTCCAGCTTTCACCGCCCACC
>Ga0307516_10000917_pt1 | contig 40499 bp, 44 predicted proteins | sample 19_EM_MG_FD_203310 | JGI IMG/M metagenome (GOLD analysis project Ga0307516, IMG submission 203310) | Populus trichocarpa ectomycorrhiza microbial communities from riparian zone in the Pacific Northwest, United States - 19_EM | ecosystem: Host-associated > Plants > Roots > Unclassified | place... | reverse complement strand
TTCCGATCGTGATACAGTGTAGCCGGATATCTTCTTCGTGATGGTTGATAGTTAGGTAGATTTGAGCGTCGTGGGTTACCGGCCCGCCGGTGACCTCACTTCCATCAACTGTCAATACTCGTCTTGGCGTTGCTTGCTGCTGCATAGGTATTCAACTGGCCTCCGCATATGCTTTATCGATGAAGTTTTCTGCTGTCCCACTGTCTACCAGGGCGGTAGTGGAGTGCTCGTTCCCGTGTATCCCCTGGATTCGTACTTCATAATTTTTTCCTCACGGTCGTATCGGGCGGTTCGTACTAGGTACGAGGGGTCTTCTTCGGGCTCAACAACAGGTATTTCCCTCGGGTGGTGGTTGTCGGCACTTATTCCCGAGGGTTGTCGTTTCCCGACAGTTCGGGTTCTTCTTCTGCCGTTTCTTCCTCTTGTTCTTCGTAGGTGGCTGCTGCGGCTCGATATGGGCGTCTGTAGGTGTTTTTCTTGGGTTGCGGGCACTCCCTTGAGAAGTGTCCTGGTTTTCCGCAATTGTAGCATTCTCGGTTCGTGGAAGGCCGTGCTGCTGCCTGCTGTGGCCGTTTTGCGAACCGGAATCTTCTTGTGGCGTCTAGGTCCATTGGTTCGGGGTCGGGCAGGGCGTGTTCTCTCGTTCTTTCGGCGTGGGGTAGTATGTGTGACGGCCCGGTCCGGGGCGGCCCCTTGGTGTGTCTCGCCCGGATGTTGTATAGTTTGTTGTCAATTTCGATAGCTCTGTTAGCATATGCGGTCATAGTAGTCGGTTTTGTGGGTAGCATCGCGAGCTGAGTCTGGGTCCGTTCTGGGAGGCCGGCATCGAATTTGTCGATGTAGGCGGAGTCGTTGTAGTCAAGGTCCGCGATGATGTTCTGGAATTCGGCCCAATACAGTGCTGTTGATCGGGCTCCTTGCTCTATCTTCATATACTTCACCCTGGCGACTTCCTTTGCGTCAATCTCGCCAAATGCGCGGTGGATGGCCGTCTTGAATTCTTCCCAGGTGGCGAAGCTGCTTTTCCCCTGGGTGATGGAGGGTTGGATCCATTTCCACGCTGCTCCCCGACACCGGCTGTTTGCATAATGGACTTTTCCGCTTTCGTTCTGGAATCGGTGTGCTTCGCAGTTGAACTTTAGTTCACATTGTACCAGGAAGGCTCGGAGCTTGGCGCGATCTCCATAGTATAGTTCCGGGTCTTCGATCTTTGGCTGACTGGCTCTATCGCCTCGTCCTCGTTGTGCGATGAGTTCCTGTAGGAGAGCTTGCATGACGTCCGGGCCGCTAGTCCCTGAAGCTTCGGTCATTCTTTTTTGTTGTTCGGGGGTGTCGGGGGTCTCGGGCCGGGATTGCGGTTCTGGGGTTACCGGGCTTGGGATGCGTGCGTCGTCTGGGGCTGCTCGGATTTCCCCGAGGTCGAAGGTGTTGGGGTCGAGGTCGTCTACCTCGAACTCGTGTTCTGGGTCTGGTCGATCCACGGTGACTTATTTTTCCTTTCTCGAGGATTGTCCACTACGTCAGGTGTCGATTGGAGACGCAATCTAGTGTCAAGATCCTGACTTCTTCGCACTGTCTGGGGCTCGACAGGCAACGTAGTTCCTCGGCGTGCCTACACGGTAGGTCTTTCCTTTCGTTCGGCTCTCGGGCTGTGTTTGTTCAGCTCACTGGTACGGGCAAGTACTTCCCTTTCTGGTTTGGTGAAGTCTGAGGATGTCCCTCGGCGTAGCCCTGTCTATGCTGGCGAGACTCTAACTCCCAGTCTTTCATTGTCGTCATCTACTACCACTCGATGGTCTTTACTGTAGCACGGTCGTTCGGTTCGGGGTTTCGGTCGCAGCGCCGGTTTCACGGGAAGGTAGAAGTAGGAGTGGTGGAGAGAGATAATAGATTGCGTGGAGAAGAATCTCCAGACTAGCTACCGTGCACTTTCCTTCATACTTTTCCCTCCCTCTGTGGAATCACAGCTTGCCCGCAAGACTGACACAGTTCCTCCATACTTCATCATGACTCAAGCGCTATGCCCAAGGAAAACACATGATCGCACTCGGCCGCCGCGCGGCCAACACTCTACTCGCTGCAACAGGAGCAAGGACATGCAAGCAGTAAAAGTAGGGGAAAAGGAAGAATGACGTACAACTTAATCAAGGGGAAACAATACTAGGAACGATAAAGGAGAAGGACGCGCAAGTAATATCAATCGGAAACGGCAAAGACGAGAAAGACGCATAGGCAACATAGAAGAACAAAGGAGAGAGATCTAGACCGGCCAGCGGTAGGGGAGTATCGCTGCCAGAGCGATGTGATCGGGTGAGGCGCCTAAGCGTGGAGGATGACCGTAACTGCGGCAGCCGTGATGAGGCCCAGCCACGGGGCGGCAAGGGTGACAGCGGCCCCGGCCGCGGTGCTTAGGAGCCTGTCGCGCGAGGTTCATGACAGTAGGAGTAATGAGCGATCCACCCTGCCATCCACCGAGCAACACAGTACACGAATCTACAGCATGTAGAACGTTTGCGTAGTCATCGAAACTCGTAAGAAATGAGTGAACCCACGAACGAGCTGTGCCCCCATTCGCCGTGCCATACGATGAGCGGAAGGTTGCGCAATCCACTGAGATATCTGCAGAGCAATATGGTGCGCGAATTGTCGTGTAAGCCATTGATGAGCGGATGAACGAGTGATTAGCCAAGTGATCCGCTGAGCAATATGCTGCACTAACCTAGGTGCCGATAGGTTGGGGGATCACACAATCTTCCGCTCGTCAACGGCTATCCGGACAATTCGTGCACCGTATTGCTGAGCGAATCGCATGGCGGATCGCTCAAACTTCCACTCGTCGACGGCTTACACTACGGTTTGCCCGCCATATTGCTCAGCAGATGGCAGTAGATTTCTTGTTCTTCTGCTCATCAATGGCTTTCATGACTGTTTTCGCGCCGTATTGCTCAGCGGATCACTCGGCGGATCGCGCAATCTTCCGCTCGTCAACTGCTTTCACGACAGTTCACGTACCGTATTATGCAGCAGATCACTCTGCGGATAGCTCAATGTTCCGCTCGTCGACGGCTTACACAATGGTTTGCCCGCCGTATTACTCAGCGGATGGCAGCAGATTGCTCAATCTTCCGCTTGTCGACGGCTTACATGACAGTTTGCCCGCCGTATTGCTCAGTGGATGGCAGTAGATTACTCATTCTTCCGCTCGTCAACAGCTTTCACGACTATTTTCGCGCCATGTTGCGCAGTGGATCACTTGGCGTACCACGCGATCTTCCGCTCGTCATATTGTGTGGCAAATAAGACTACAGCTCGTTCTTGGATTGACTCTTTTCTTACACTTTTCGATGACTACGCAAAGATTCTACGTGCTGCAGATACGTCTACTGTATTGCTTGGTGGATGGCTGCACAGATCGCTCATTACTCCTGCTCGTCAATGGTAATGTTTAGCAAAGTCATCGACAAGCGGAGGTGATGGGTGAGCCCTCGAGCTGGTAGTAGTACCAGCCATCGAGCAATATGGCACACGAACCATTGGGTAAGCCGTCGACGAGCAGAAGAAAAACTGATCCAGCGAGCCATCCGTCAAGCAATAGGCATGCAAACTGTCGTGAAAGCCGTCAAAAAGCAAAAGGAGGACCGATCCGGCAAGCAATGCAGCGAACGAAGTGTTAGTAACACTGACTACAAGTAAAAGATTGAGTGATCACTACAGTGGCGGCAGGCTTGGCATTGCCGCCATAGTGGTTAGGGTTGCACGCAGGAATTAACTGGCAGGTGGAGAAGCATTCACGTAACAAGATGGCTAGACTGCACGCGCTGTAGATTGCTCGCCGAATCGTTCATTTCTTCGCGCGTCGACGGCTTTCACGATGGTTTGTACACTGTATTGCTTGACGGATGGCTCACTGGAGCGGTTTTTCTTCTGCTCGTCGATGGCTTACCCAACAGTTCGTGTTCTGTATTGCTGGATGGCTGGCACTACGGCCAGCTCGTGGGCTCACCCATCGCCTTCGCTTGTAGATAACTTTGCTAACGTTCCGCATGCCGTAGATTGCAGGCGGAATCGTTCATTTCTTCGCTCGTCGATGGCTTTCACAATGGTTTGTGTGCCGTATAGCTTGACGGATGGCTCGCTGGAGTGGTATTTCTTCCGCTCGTTGACAGCTTACCCAACAGTTCGTGTGCCATATTGCCCGATGGCTGGCACTACAGCCGGCTCGTGGGGTCACATATCACCTCTGCCTGTCGACGACTTTGCTATCATTCCACACATGGTAAATTGCTTGTGGTATCGCTCGTTCGTCCGCTCATCAACTGCTTTCACGACAGTTTACGCAGTATATTGCTCAGTGGATGGCAGCGGATTGCTCTTTCTTGCACTCGTCAATGGCTTTTACGACGGTTCTCACGCCATATTTCTGAGCGGATGGCAGCGAATTTCTCGTACTTCCGCTCGTCAAAGGCTTTCGCAACAGATTGGACACCGTATTACTCAGTGGATGGCAGCTCATTGCTCGTACTTCCGCTCGTCAATGGCTTTCACGACGGATTGGGCACCGTATTACTCAGCGGATGGCAGCTCATTGCTTATACTTCCGCTCGTCAACGGCGTTCACAATGGTTTGCCCACCGTATTGCTCTGTGGATGGCAGCGGATTGCTCATTCTTCTGCTCGTCAACAGGTTTGACAATGATTTGTATGCCGTATCGCTCTGCGAATGGCTCGGCGGATGGCTCGCTGGATAGCTCCTTACTTCTGCTCTTCAATGGTCTAGCCATCTTGCTAGCTGAGAAAATTCTCCACACCCCAGTTAATTCCTGCCTGCAACCCTAACCACTTCCGCGGCAATGCCAAGCCTGCTGCCGCTGTAGGTAGTGCCATGGCAAGGATGACCTCTGGAAACCCTAACCACTGTGGCGGTAATACCAATCCTGCTGCCACTGTAGCTAGTGCCATGGCGAGAATGATGTCTGGAAATGCTAACCACTAGCAAGTCTGCTGCCACTGTAGCTAGCCCCTTGGTGATGATTGACCTACGAGAACTATAAGCATGTGACAATATTACGCAACAAATCTGCCTGATATTTTCACGTGCTTAGTACACGCCAAATCAATTGAACAAAATGATGAAATGAAATGATCAGGACCTGACTGATGAACTCGCAACGGGCTTGCACAAGGCTTTGCACGCCATATTTCTCGACAGATAGCACATTACTTCCGCACATCGACGGTTCACCCGCTGTATTGCTCGTCGGATGAAACGTCGGCACATTCATGGGTTCACTCCTTTCATCCGCTTGTCAATGAAATTGCTAACGATTCTGGCGCTGCAGCGGGCTCGCCGATATTCGTTCGCTCATCGACAGCTTTCACGACGGTTTGCATGCCAAATTGTTTGATGGATGGCTAGGCTGATTGCTCATTCCTCCACTCATCAAAGCCTTTCACTACGGTTTGCATGCCATATTGCTCGGCGGATGGCAGCGGATTGCTCATACTTCCACTCGTCAACAGCTGTCACGACTGTTAGTACGCCTTATGGCTTGGCGGCTGGCAGCGGATTGCTCATTCTTTCTCTCGTCAATGGCTTTCACCATGGTTTTCCCGCCATATTGCTCATCAGATCACTCACTGGATCGATTATTCTTCCGCTCGTATCTGGCTTTACCAACTGTTTGCATGCCGTATGGCTCGACGGTAGGTAAGTCTGCTCATCTGTGGGTTCACTCATATGTTCCGCTTGTCGATGACTTTGCTCACGTTCTACGCACCGTAGATTGCTCGCCGTATCGCTCATTCTTCCACTCATCGATGTCTTTTAACCCAGTGGGGTTCGCGGTCCGTATTCCTTAGTGGCTGGCAGCCGATTGCTCATTCTTGTACTTGTCAATGGCTTTCACGATAGTTTTTGCGCTGTATTGCTCAGCAGATTATTAGGCACATTACGCATTTGTTCGCTTGTCAACGGCTTTCATGATGGATTGCGCGCCGTATTAGTCCGCGGATAGCAGCGGATTGCTCCATCCTCCGCTCGTCAGCGGCTTTTACGACGGTTTTTGTGCCGTATTACTCAGCGTATGGCCACGTATTGCTCATTCTTCCACTCGTCAACAGCTTTCATGACGGTTTTCGCACCTAATTGCTCTGCGGATAACAGCGGATTGCGCATTCTTCCACTCGTCAATGGTTTTCACGACGGTTCACGCGCTGTATTTCTCGGCGGATGGCAGCGAATTGCTCATTCTTTCTCTTGTCAACAGCTTTCTCGATGGTTTTCGAGGTGTATTGCTCTGCGGATGGCATTGGATTACTCATTCTTCTGCATGTCGATGGCTATCACGACGGTTTGCGTGCTGTATTGCCCTGCAGTTGGCAGCGGATTGCTTATTCTTGCACTCGTCAACAGCTTTCATGATGGTTTGCACGCCGCATTTCTCAGTGGATGGTGGCGGATTGCTCATTGTTTCTCTCATCAACGGCTTTCACAACGGTTTTCGCGCCGTATTGCTCTGCAGATGGCAGCAGATTGCTCATTCCTCCGCGCGTCGACGGCTTTCATGACGGTTTACATGCCATATTGCTCGTCAGATAGCTCGCTGGAATGATTATTCTTCCGCTCGTCCTTGGGTTTGCCAACTGTTTGCATACCGTATGGCTCGACAGTAGGTAAGTCGGCTCATCTGTGGGTTCACTCATATGTTCCGCTTGTCGATGACTTTGCCAACGTTCTACGCACCATAGATTGCTCGCCGTATCGCTCATTCTACTGCTCGTTGATGTCTGTTATCCCCGTCCAGTTCGCGTACTGTATTCCTCCATAGATGGCAGCCAATTGATCATTTTTGCACTCGTCAACAGCTTTTACGATGGTTTTCGCGCCGTATTGCGCAGCAGATGACTACGCAGATCGCACATTCGTTCACTCGTCAACGGCTTTGAAGTCGGATTGCGTGCCGTATTGCTCCGCAGATGGCAGTGGCTTGCTCAGACCTCCGCTCGTCAATGGCTTTCACGACAGTTTTCACACCATATTTCTCAGCGGATGCCAGCGGATTGCTCATTCTTCCAGTCGTCAACGGTTTTCACGATGGATTGCCCACCGTATTGCATTGCGGATGGCTCGGCACATCGCTCATTCTCTCTCTCGTCAACGGCTTTCACAATGGATTGGATGACCTGTTGTGTAGCAGATGGCAGCAGATTGCATATACCTACGCTCGTCCATGGCTTTCCCGACATTCGCACGCCATTTTGCTCAGCGGAAGGTAGCGCATTGCGCATTCTTCCACTCGTTAACGGCTTTTCCGACATTTCGTGCACCGTATTGCTCTGCGGTTGGCAGCGCATTGCTCATTGCTCTACTTCTCAATGGCTTTTCCGATAGTTCGTGCGCAGTATTGCTCTGCAGATGGCCGTATGTTGCTCATACTTCCACTTGTCAATAGCTTGAACAACAGATTGCATGCCGTATTGCTCTGCAGCTGGTAGCAGATTGCTCATACCTCCGCTTGCTAACTGCTTTCGCGACGGTTTGCTAGCCGTATTGCTCAGCGGATGGCAGCGCATTGCTCATCCTTACGCTCGTCAATGGCTTTCCCAATGGTTCGTACGTCGTATTGCGCAGCAGTTGGCAGGAGATTGCTCATTCTTGCAGATGTCAATGGCTTGAACCATGGTTTTCGCACTGTATTACTCAGCAAATGGTGAGGCAGATCGCACATTCGTTCACTCGACAATGGTTTTCACGATGATGTGCGCACTGTATTGCTCTGCGGATGGCAGCAGATTGCTCACACTTCCACTCGTCAATGGCTTTCTTGCCGGTTTTTGCGCCGTATTGCCGAGCGGATGGCAGCAGATTGCTCATACTTCTGCTCGTCCATAACTTTCACGTCGGTTCATATACCGTATTGCTCTGCGGATGGCAGCGGATTGCTCATACTTCCGTCCATCAACGGCTTTCACTATACTTCGCGTGCCGTATGGCTCACTGGATGGCATCGGATTGCTCATACCTCTGCTCGTCAATGGCTTTCACGACGGTTTGCATGCTGTATTGCTCAGTGGATGGTAGCGGATTCCTCTTACTTCCAGTTGTCAACAGCTTTCACCACGGTTAGCGCGCCGTATTGCTCCGCGGATGGTAGCGGATTGCCCAAACCTCCACTCTTCAATGGCTTTCCTGACTGTTCGAGTGCTGCATAGCTCAGCGGATGGCAGCCTATTGGTCATTCTTCTGCTCGTCAATGGCTTTCACGGTTTGTACACCGTTTTCCTCAGCGGGTGGCAGTGCATCGCTCGTTCTTCCTGTCATCAACGTCTTTCACGGTTTGCATGCCATTTTGTTCAGCGGCTGGCAACGTAATGCTCATTCTTCCACTCGCCGATGGCTTTCACAATGGTTTGCACGCCATATTGCTCAGCGGATGGCAGCGGATCGCTCACACCTCTACTTGTCAACCGCGTTCACGGTTTGCGCATAGTATTTCTCAGAGGATGGCAGTGGATCGCTCACACCTTCGATTGTCAATGGCTTTCATGCCGGTTTGCGTCCTGTATTGCACAGCAGATAGCATCGCATTGCGCACACATCTGCTCATCAATGGCTTTCACGGTTTGCGCGCCATTTTCGTCAGCGGATGGCAGAGCATCGCTCGTTCTTCCTGTCATCAGTGTCTTACCTGGTTTGCCTGCCGTTTTGTTCAGCGGATGGCAACGCATTGCTCTTTCTTCCGCTCGTCGACAGCTTTCACGATGGTGTGCGTGCTGTATTGCTTAGCGGATGGCAGTAGATTGCTCAAACCTCGGCTCTTCAATGGCATTCTCTATGTTTCGAGTGCCGTATCGCTCAGCGGATGGCAGCGTATTGCTCATTCTTCCGCTCGTCAACCGCTTCTACAGTTTACATGCCGTTTAGCTCAGTGGATGGCAGTGTATTACTCGTTTATCCGTTTGTCAACAGCTTTCCCATCGCTTTGCACGCCGTATTGCTGAGAGGATGGCAGCGGATTGCACATTCTTCCGTTCGTCAATGGCTTTTACGGTTTGCGTGCTGGTTTGCACCATGAATGGCAGCGGACCTCCGCTCATCAATGGCCTTCACGATGTTTTGCCCGCTGTATTGCTCAGCAGATGGCAGCGGATAACCCATACTTCTGCTGGTCAACGGCTTTCACAACGGATTGTACACAGTATTGCTCATCTGATGGCAGCGGATTGCTCATTCTTCTACTCGTCAACGACATTCATGGTTTGCGCACTGTTTTGCTCTGCGGATGGCAGCGTATTGCCCATACTTCCACTTGTCAATGGCTTTCACGATGGTTTACGCGCCATTTTCCTCCGTGGATGGCAGCGCATCGCTCATTCTTCCAGTCGTCAATGTCTTTCATGGTTTGCGCACCATTTTGTGCAGTGAATAGCAGCGCATTGCTCATTCCTCTGCTAGTCCAAGGCTTTAATGACGGTTTGGGTGCCGTTTTACTCAGCGGATGGCAGCGGATTGCTCATTGTTCCACTCATTAATAGCTTTCATCACGGTTTGCGTACAGTCTTACTCTGCGGATGGCAGCGCATTGCCCATATGTCCGCTCGTTAACAGCTTTCACAACGATTCACCTGCCGTATTCCTCAGAGGATGGCAGTGGATTGCCAATACTTGCGCTTGTCAACGGCTTTCACAACGGTTTGCACGCCGTATTGCTCAGCTTATGGCAGCGGATTGCTCATTCTTCCTCTCGTCAATGGCTTTTCCGGTTTGCGCGCCGTTTTGCTCTGCAGATAGGAGCGTATTGCACATACTTCCACTTGTCAATGGCTTTCACGAGGGTTTGCGCTCAGTCTTACTCAGCGGATGGTAGCTCATTGTCCATACTTCCTCTCGTCAAGAGCTTTCACAACTGTTTGCTCTCCGTATCGCTCAGCGGATGACATCGGATTGCTTGTTCATCCGCTTGTCTAAGGCTTTCCTGTCAGTTTGCGTGCCATATTGCTCCCAGGATGGCAGCGTATTGTTTATTCTTCAGCTCATCAACAGCTTTTACGGTTTAGGTACATACATTGCGCTGACCTTCAAGAAAAAGATACTCACACGCCGTATTCACACGCCGTGCACACACGCCGTACACACACGCCGTCCAGCAGTCTCAACTACCCGTTCACGGGGCTGAGATACTGCCTATATAACCTGTTCATGGGGTGGATTCGAGAAGAATTTGAGCGAATCGAGTGGATTCAGGAAGAAATCGAACGCCGTATTCACATGCTGTACACACACGCCATATTCACACGCTGTATTCACACACCGTACACACACGCCGTATTCACATGCTGTATTCACATGCCGTAAACACACGCTGTACACACACGCCGTCTCGCAGTCTCAACTACCCCTTCACTGGGCTGAGCTACTGCCTATATAACCTGTTCATCGGGCAGAAGCACTGAGCATTTCCAAAGCACGGTGAGCATTTCCAAAGTGCGGTGGACATTTCCCAAGCGCGACGAGCATTTCCAAAGCGTGGCGAGCATTTCCAAAGCACGGTGGACATTTCGCAAGTGCAGCGAGCATTTCCAAAAGTATGGCAAGCAAAACAGGGTATGACAAAACAGCGAGCAATGTCAAACACGCCGAAATTCTGGTCTGTGCCAGGCGAGCTACTTGAGTGGATTGGTGAGGCGAATCTCTCACGCGATGAAAACTCGGTAGTTATAGCTGTTTCAGCTGAAGCGGTCCTGAATGCCTATGCTCAGTGGTACGAGAGTCACCAGAAAGCCTCTGAGGAGATGACAGTCTGGAAGTGGCGCTGCGATCACCTCTTGGTCATCAGCGAACAAGCCACAAAACTACACGCTGGGACCTTGAGCCAAAACCTGATCGTTCAAAAAATTAAACTGCATGAGCCAAAGAGATTTGATGGTTCCCAGGACATGGAGGTGGTCGCTCAATATCTTGAAGACGTTCAGCACTTCGTTCGACAGGGTGGAGCAGTCAGTCAAGGGGCATCCGAAGACAACCAGAAGATCGACACCTTCGGGTGTTTTCTCACAGCCAAGGTGTTCCACTGGTTCGAGAACAGCATGAAGAAACAGGGTGTGGACGCCATTCCTCCAGAGGAATACAATTACAATATCACATGGGATGCCATGAAGGTCCTCTTCAAGCGCCAGTACGTTCTGGAATGGGCTATCTCGGTAATCCGCCGCCAATGGTATGCGTTGAAGTTCAGCCACCAGCTGGTTTTGTCGTTCAACCAGAGAGCGTTGGAACTGATCACCATTCTGGGAGGGTCGCTCACCATTACCAGGGAAAACCCACTCTAGGAGGAATACATGATCAAGCTGCCGGAAGCAACGCAAAACGATATATCCCAGCAGGCACGCCTCATAGACATCCTCGGCAATGGCAGCCAGATGACACTATCCGGTATGATGGATATGGTCACCACGCGCACTCTCCCATTTCAGCCGATACCATCCGGAACTGCCGTCCCAGTCCTGAACCCAACCGAAAATAACGAAGTAAATACAATTGTCGATGGAAAGATACAATCGCGATTCAAGCATCGAGAAGGACGCCATGGAGGGCGTGATGGATCCCAGAAGTATCAACCGACCCATCATCCACCACCCACGCAGCAGTCACAGTACTACGCCAGCCAACCCAATTGGCGAATCCCAGTCATGCATCTTGACAATGTTGACAATCCGGAGGCAAAGTCTGGTGCATACATCAAAGGAGGTTGGCCAGACAAGAGAGAAGTGACAGAGTATCCTCCAACTAGGGAACGGGAGGGAGCAAGACTTTATTTAACAAACCTTAATGTTATACGGAAAGACATTATTGATAAAAGTGATTTGTTACGTTTTTATACTAAAGTCCAAACCTCTCATTCCAAAACTCACTCAGCCTACACCCTAATGGACCCTGGTGCGTCACACTGTTATATCGATACTGCATTCGCAAAACAGCTCGGTTTACCCTTTTGACATGCTGGACGCATGTCAATTATGACAGTCGGAATCAAACATCCCCCTGAAGATAGGTACCAAGTTTGGCTTAATGGACGGATACACGGTATCACTGGGAATTATACAGATGTTACAGGTTGGTACACTGTGTTTGATCATAAGTGCATCTACGGCATTATTATTGGAAAACATTGGCACGCGAAGACACGCCATCTGGTGGATTCAGACAACGTTTTACACCTGTTGGATGCCGATTGGTCATTGCTAATGGATGGACGACCGGCATTCATTCCCAGGCTTTCCTTAAAAGGACATTCATCTCACCAGGGCCGCTACCGGGAAGTTCACAACCACTGCGAAGCGGTAGCTCAAGCGGCATCCATCAACCTGATTTCCGCAAACGAAACACGACGGGCAATGACAAAATCCAGTGGCGACAGGATATTTGTGATTGACATCCGTGAACGATGGGTGGGCGAGGAATTCAGTGAGGATGAATCCGTTTTGGCGGATCTGGGGAAGTGGAGAGTCCAAATCCATCGGGACTTTGACGATCTCTTTCAGCCACCGCGTGGCGTTCAACCACCAGGAGAACATGATTTCCGTATCCATACCTATCCGACAGCAAAAATTCCACACCGCCAGCCGTACCGAATGACACAGTCCGAGAGGAAGGAATTCGAGGTACAGATTAAGAAGTTGCTTGCAAACGGGTGGGTGACGGACTCACATTCACGTTATGCAGCACCGATAATCTTTGTGAAAAAGCCAGATGCCACGCTCCGAATGTGTGTCGATTACCGTGGATTGAAAGCAATAATGGCTAAAGACCAGTACCCTTTGCCGTACATTGAGGATTTGCTGGATAAGCTTCACGGAGCACAGGTTTTCACCAAACTGGACTTGGCTAGCGGATACCACCAGGTACGGGTGCATTCAGACGACTGCCACAAGACCGCATTCATAGCGCTGGACGGATTCTACGAGTATAAGATTATTCCGTTTGGACTTGCAAACACACCAACCACTTTCATGGGTATGATGCACAAGATATTACATCCACACCGCCGAAACGCAATCGTATACCTTGACGACCTGCTCATCTTTTCAGGAACGCTAGCAGAACATAAGGCACATGTGGAAGGTGTGCTGGAAGCATTACAGAACGTACGTTTGCATCTAAGTGAGGCCAAATGCGTGTTTGGTACTCTGGAAACGTCGTTCGTCGGTTTCAGAGTCAATAAACACAGGATTCACACTGAGGAGAAGAAGGTCACAGCAGTACGAGATTGGCCAACGCCCAGGACGCCTACGGAACTTCGCAGTTTCCTCGGTTTAGTGGGTTACTATAGGAAATTTTTTCCGAAATTCGCTCACCGGGCCCATCTGCTATATGACATCATCGCAAAGCCCAGAAATGACTACATGTGGACCAGTTGACATGGGGAGCAGTTCGGACACCTCAAGCACGCACTGATATCTGCACCGGTCCTGGCAACGCTGGATCCGGAAGGCGATTTCATACTACGAACAGATGCCTTGAACATGGCTATCGGAGGTGTTTTGCCTCAAAAACAGCAGTTTGAAGGAAGATTGGTAGAGCGGCCACTGGGATATTTCTCAAGGAAGCTTCACGCAGTTGAGTCAAGATATCCAGCATATGACCGTGAACTTCTTGTGACCAGCACAAACTTGGAGCATTGGGACTGCTATGTCCACAGTTGAAAACGCACCACCATTTATACGGATCACGCGTCGTTGCAACATATTCTGGCGCAGAATAAGCTGACAAGCCGTCAGTGGCGTCACCATGACAGGCTCCAACAGCACGATTACGAGGTAAAGTACTTTCCTGGAGCAGTGAACGTGGTGGCAGACGTATTCAGCCGGATTGCCTACACTCAGGGAGGGCAGTCAGAAGTCGAGCAGCCAAAAGCCGATCCGCAGCACCTCAACATCGTCGAGTTGCGTGTATTAGCCTCAACCGAGTGGCTAAATGATGTGCGAAATGGCTACGCAGAAGACGTGATTTTTGGCCCCGTTCTACAATATCTGAGCAATACCGACGAAAAGGAGAACAAAAAGGCAAGGTCGAAATAGACTCGTCGTATTCAGGAACGAGCAAAGTCGTACATACTCGAAGAAGGCCTTCTGTTCCATAAGCCATCAGGCGGAAAGCTGTGTATTCTGAAGTCCATGAGAGCAGATGTGGTTCAGGAAGCACACGATGCTATTCTGGACGACGTACATAGCGGTATCGTAAAAACAGCAGCAGTGGTCGGTTCACGGTACTACTGGCCAAAGTTGACAGATTCAATCGCAGAATGGATTGCCAGATGTGACGTATGCCACCGAATCAAACACAAGAATGCCAGGCCGTATGGACTTCTACAGCCACTACCGATTCCACTTGAATGGACTGAACAAGTAAATATCGATTTTGTCACCAAGTTGCCAACACCGGAAGCTGGCCACGATGCAGTAGCAACAATTATCGATCCCCTACCAAAGCGAGCACGGTGGATTCCTGTTAAAGAAACCGATTTCACCACAGCGAAGTTTGCGACAGTATTCATCGACGGGTATATACGGTCACAGGGGCTGCCTGTATCGATTGTGTCTGACCAGGATACCCGGTTTACCTCTGGCTTCTGGCAATCGTTGTGTTCACAACTTGGAATCAGGCTTCAGATGTCTATGGCATACCATCCGCAATCGGATGGCCAGGCGGAAAAGGCGAATGGCACTCTGGAAACGTTTTTGAAGGCATATATAGCGCAACTCAAATCCCCTGAGCAGTGGAGCCATTTGTTGCCACTGGCGGAGTTTACCTACAATGCGGCAAAGTATAAGGCTATAGGCATGTCGTCGTTCGAAGCAGATATTGGATACATTCCGAGACTTCCACTAGATCTGTTGGCACCAGGACCACGCACGCCGATATCGAGACCGGGAACGGAATACGTAGAACGTCTCATCAAGATCCTACGAATGCTTCGAGAGCGAATGGAAGAAACCCAGCTGACAATGGTGTCAGAAGCGAACGAACATCGCCAGCCACACCCGTTTCGGGTAGGCGATTCGGTATTCCTGGACACCCGTTTGCTGCCAGTTGGCTACGCTAATGTCAATTCCACTGCCAATGACAATGTCAACGCGCGAAAGTTTCAGCATCAGTACACTGGTCCGTTTACGATCCTGAAGTCTGCCGGTGAGAATACATTTGTTCTCGACATCCCAGCGCACTGGCGCTTACACCCAGTCTTCAATATCACACACCTGAAACTGTCGAAGGTCGACAAAACCCATGAACACCCACCCCCACCACCACTATGATCCAGCGCTACCATCGAGTATGAGGTTGAGTCGATCTGGGAGCACAGAGGCACCACGGTTCGAGATCTGGAATATCTGGTCAAATGGGTCAGCTACGCTGACCCTATATGGGAACCGCTACCGAACCTGAGAGGCAGCAGCAATGAGCTGCTGGGTGAATACCACGCTACGAATGGCCTGCGAGTCTACCGGTGGATGGAACGGGAGTGACAGGAGGTGTAGGCGATGTGTGGTGGGCCGGGTATATTTTGCTGTTTTCAGTTGCGTTGGAGTGCACTTTGTTATGTTTGGGGTTATTGTTATAAGCTGGGTTTGTCGTTGTTTTTTTGTTTTTTTTGTTGTTGTTTTGTTTGTTTTTTTTTGTTTAGGGGCGGCGCTTGTTTTATTGAGAGGGAAGTGGTTGTAGGAGGAGGATTCCGGGCGTCGTGGACGCCACGCCTAGAGTGGCTAGCATGGCCGCTAGCACAGCTTCTAGAGTTTGTGGGACTTAGCAGATGGCTACCCTAAGGGCTTCTGTAGATAGACAGTCACACACTAGCGCTAGCACACGGACACTTGTATAAGTGTCCGGTGCTCCCCTCTTTAGAATGGACATGTTTCTCGCTACCCCTCACTCTCCTGAAGAATCGAATCCTAGTTGGGACATGGCGCGGCTCCAGTGGAGGACTGATGACAGACCAAGAACAACCGTAAGACTACACAACGGCTTAGTCTGAGGGCCCAGACATTCCGACGGATTACAGAGTCATGCCCTGATCCGGTGTCTGGGAAGGCTGTAGGGGTGGAGGTGTACAGCCACGGGGACACCACCAAGTCACCCCAGGAACCACATCCAGAAAGAGATAGGCTACCTAGATAGAAGGAAAAGTGTTAGTGCTCAGGATGAGGCTAAGGCAGAGGGGAGGTAGTGTTACACCTGAAATATCTCGAGTACGTAGCTGAGCTAGAAAGGGGTACAAAAGGACGACGGAATGCACTCAGAGAGTCTAGGAGGGAGATAAGGTCTGGAGTTGAGCTTACGGCCGTAATGGACCTAAGACGCATAAACTCTGGAGATGAGGGGAAGATTGCAAACGAAGAGATGCTTGGGCTATGACCCCTCCCCCGAAAGGAGGGGATGCCATGTTGCCTGCTGATGGCACGCGGACTGCTAGGCTTGGGCTATGACCCCTCCCCCGAAAGAAGGGGATGCCACGTCGCCTGCTGATGGCGTACGGAAGAGAGTCCAGTAGAAAAGCACCCTGCCCGCTTGTATGAAACCTCATCTCCTCTTATCTACACCCTGCCAGGACCAATGGGTCACCCATGGGGTCCATGCACCTTGGGGGAATCCAAATCCGAGTCATTATTTCTCACGCCAGCTGCACTCCGATAAAAAGACAAAGGTTCCCGTCCCGACGGAAGGGAAACCAGCATGACTAAAAACACTACCACTGAACCCACACACAAGATCTAAGATTATTCTGCTGTGAATTATCGAAAGTAGCCTGATTACCTTTGATTCTCTTTACACTCCAATTATGATACAACCCCAGTGTCACAGTGGGTAACAATCCTTGATGGTTCCTGCATTCCGCCCACGGTAATCGACGCACAACCATAGGCTACCTCATTCTTTTTGACCAAAACAATTGGTCAGACTGCAGTGGAGAACAAAGCCCTAATGAATACCTAGCTCAAATTCTCCACTAACCATTCCTTTAACATCTGCAACTCGGTTCTGGACATCGAATATAGCAGGCCGAAGGGAGGCATGAATCCCTCTCGCAAGGGAATCTTATAGTCATAAGGCTGGTGGGGTGGTTGATTCTTTGCCAAAGCTTCCGAAAACCGTGGTAGGAACTTGTGGTACTCCGCCAGTATGTAATTCTTTAGCTCCAGCTCCTTCTTTGATTCCCTTGGTTGCTCTTTCACTCCGAGTGCTTGGTTGATCTCATATAGGGAACTTGAAAAAATCGTCAATTTTTGCTTATACACCGATCGTCGGAACGAATGTCTACCAATAGCTGAAATCAGAATCTGATGCTACAGCGTCAGAAACGTGAATCCGACGTTCGATTTTGGTGCAGCGTCAGTTTCGTGGGAAACGCTTGAATCCGTAAAAACACTCGTTTCTGCCGCAACGCTGGTTTCATGGGAATCGCTTGATTCCTGCAAAGAGCTAGTTTCTGGCACTACGCTCTTTTCGTTGAAAACGCTCGTTTCCTGCGCAGTACGGGTTTCATGGAAAACGCTTAATTCCAGCAAAGCGCTCGTTTTGTTCGGTCTTGCGTGACAGTTTGATGATCGGGCGCCCATTCCCAAATTGTAGTCCTTGTCGTGGTTAGCTTGATCCTCAGAAAAAAAATTGGGAGATGTAAATGACTGGGCCTCGAATTTGCCGGCCCCCACGCTTACCACTGGCTCCTCATGAGCTATTTTTGGTGTGAGAGAATGGGCGTGAACCATGGTTGGTGCTTGATTGCAGTGCAAGGTGCAGTATTACGACCCGAAGGTTAAGGTTTGGGAGCTAAAATGAATGGCAAGATCGTGGAGTTCCAACCATGGGATGCCAAGCACCACTGGGTAGTGGCCAAGCTTTGTGATGAACATCGGCAAGGTCTCTTGATGTTCGAGTATTACAAGGTGGGTGTTGGCAACATGTGGGATGTCGACCAAGGATATCGGGTGGCCATCGATGAACTCAAGACATTCTGTGATACCGCAGGGGTGTATGTGGGAGTTGGTGATGCCATGCAACATCTTCGTCTACGAAAGCGATTCCTATAGCTCCGCAGTCAATGAGGGTATGGGTGGCAATAGTCCTGTTGCCAAAGGAGATATTGCATAGTACAACAAGATGTTTTCCTTCCATTCTCCCCTCACAGACTGACAAACTAGACAAACGAAACGCAGACAATGACTTCTTTTGAGTACGACCAACAATAGTGCCATCATGCAGCTGTTGGTCTAAGTATTTCCTGAGTGGCCCTGGCCCCCATTTCCACTGCCACCACTATTTCCTCCTCCGCTGCCACTACCAAAGGGATTTGCAAGAGTGTTGAGATCCGGTTTCGAAGAGAGGTCCGGGTACTCCTCCACCTGCACTGAGGTGGTACGGAAATGGTTCCTCGTTTTGTTGGGGCAGTGGCGAGCCATGTGTCCTGCCCCACTACAGTAGAGGCAATGACCCTCTCGGAGTCTGGCCGCTTGTTCCTCTTCAGAGATTTTTCCACCACTCGCATCACTGGCACTGAGATCCATTGGTTCGGATCTGCCAATAGCTGGCGCGGTAGGTGCCACGGTTGACAACTGGGTACGGAGCTGGCTCTGGTTGGTGCGCTGAGCATGACTGTCAATGTGCTTTTCCTCACGGTGATGGAGGACCCGAAGTCCAACATCAAGCTCTTGGCAGAGTGCTACAAACTGCTCGTTGTTCAACCACTTCTCTTTACCAAGTAGCTGGCGATGAAGCTTGATTGATAGTCCCTCCCGTAGGGTATCCTGGCGTACGTGTTCATCCCAGCTGAGCTTTGCCACAAGGCTCTAGAACTCTGCATAGTAGACAGTGAATTCGTGTTTTCCCTGTCTGAGGTTGTAAAGCTTGAAACGGGTGGTGGATGCCAGATCGGGGTTGCCGAAGGTGTTCTTGAGGATCTGAATGATATCTTCTGTATCTGTGAGGTTAATCTGGTTATTCTGTACGTAGGGGAGAACTTGCTTCTGGGTATGTCCTTCTAGCCTGTTAAATGTATAGGCCATGTATAGGCTCTGACTGGGGAAACAGCATTCGTCGCTGAAGAGCTTCAGACGAAGCTGGACCAGAAATCCATCCAGTTTGTCACGGGCCCCACTAAACTTGCGAGGGTCTGGTATCTTGTCTTCTCGAAAGGGTTTCAGTGCACCATGAAGGGTCGACAGAGCATCAATGGTGCGTTTGAAGGTGGCCAGTTGCCCTTGCAGGTCGTCCACTTGCCAGGAGGGTGAGGAACAGGAAGTATTAACAATGTGCTGTAGCAATTCCTTGATGTGAGCAAATCAATCTGCATCCACCACGATGGCCTCGCTCTGGAGGATGAGGTTCATCTGCGTTTGGAGGTCGGCGGAGATCTCGCAGTAGACTGGGGGAGTAGGGGTCTCATTGCTCAAAGACATCTTTTGAGGAGTTGAGTAATCAGATTGTCAGGAGCGATATTAGTGACACAACAAAGTCTAATGGGGCAAGGTCAGGCTGGGCTCCCGACAAGGAACAAGACAAGGGCAGTGCACAGTGAGCGGAGTGGGGACAGGACAAGGGCAGCATACAGCGAGCGGAGCGAGGACAGGATAAGGGCAGTGAGTAGCGAGCGAACCGTGTGTGGCGGTGTGTGAAAATCAGATTAGAAGGGCGACAGCAATGGAAAGTACAAATGAGAGGGGTAAAGAAAATGAGGTGGAGAAGATAAAAGTGACAGTGAGTGAAAATGAGATTAGGAAGTCAATAGCAATGGTGAGTGAAAATCAGATAGAGACAGTAAAAGGAAAGGTGGGTGAAAATAAGAAGGATATAAAATTTGAAAAAGAGATGGTATAAGAGATAGGGAGTAAAATTCAGATGCAAAGGTGAAAGCAACAGTGAGTAAAAATGAGAGGGGAATGATGAAAATAATAGTGAGTCAAAATGGGATCAGGATAGTAGACGCAATGGTGGATGAAATTAATAGTATGTTAAATCAAGATAGGGATGATGAAAGAGATGAGTGAAAATGGAAGGGGTACAGGCAAATGAAATAGAGATAGTTGAAGTGATAGTAAGTGAAATTTTTATTATGAAGATAATACCAATAGGAAGTAAAAAAGAGATAGAGATAGTAAAAGCGATTGCGAGTGAAATCGAGAAGGCTATGGTAAATAAGAGGGGGCGTTGAAAGTGATAAGGATTATGGGAAAAATAAAAGGAAATAGAAAATGAGATGGTGAAATTAATCAGGAGATAAAATTACAAAAAATAGAAAATTAGATTGGGATTAAATAGTAAAATCATTTATTACTTGAATCCAGGGTCCGGGTATGAATTTTACCATACAAACTTTTGTTGTGGTGAGTCGCGCGCTAAAGGCGCTCCAGTGCGACAACTCTCGTGCAAAAATTCACTGCCACTCCACCATTAATAAGAAAGTTTTTTTCAGCATGTTGGTAGATGCTAGATAACTCATCTGGCAACTCCCTACAACTTTCCTTTTCGTCATAGGACTATTTGTTGTGGAGTTGTAGCTGATTTTCTGCTCTTGGTGGCAGAAGCAAGGCCAAAAAAGCACGTGAGTTTTTGGTGACAACCCTGAATTTCACGTGAGTTTTTGGTGACAACCCTGTACTTCACGTGAGTTTTTGGTGACTACTCTGCTATTTACATGGATTGTAGGTTTGCATACTAGCAGGCACGTGAGTAAATATCATGCATTTATTTAAATCGCTTTTCAGCCTGTTGCACGGTAGGCTACTCACCTGATCACTGATTTCTTCTGGTCATTAACGGATTTACAGACCGTCGGCACGCCATATTTCTTGGTTTTTTTTTTTTGGTTTATTCATACTTGCATGCGACCTATATATAGATCATGGCAGCTTACATTTTGACTGGTTTCCCTGTCCGCAGTCCGCCCGAGGCGGCTCGTTGCAAGCTCCCCTAGTGCACTCCACCTGGTCCACCCGTATTTCTTGGTGTAGACAGCGTGAGATAGACTCATTTCACTATTGTGGTAGCGCGAATCCGAAGGCAACTCGTTAGTGTGTTACCTTCTGAAAGGTCATGTCTATGATATTACTTGAATCTAGGAATTTTGCCATATTAAAGTTGTACCTGGGTGAGTTGCGCAATCCAGCATGAGAACTCTCGTGCCAAATTTCACCGCCACTCTACCATTAATATGAAAGTTTTTTTCCAGATGTGGGAATATGCTAGATAACTCATCTGGCAACTCCGTACAACTTTCATTTTCATCATAGGACTATTTGTTGTGCAGTTGTAGCTGATTTTCTGCTCGTGGTGGCAGAAGCGAGGCCAAAAAAGCACGTGTTTTTGGTAACAACCCTGTCTTTCATGTGAGTTTTTGGTGACAACCCTGTCTTTCCCGTGAGTTTTTGGTGACAACCCTGCACTTCACGTGAGTTTTGCTGACCACCTTGGTATGTACATAGATTATTGGTTTGCTCACTAGCAGGTATGTGAGTGTGTGAAGCGTAAAATATTGCAGTTCCAGTCACTATCATTTATGTATTTATATTGCTTGTCAGCCGGTTGCCCGGTAGGCACTCACCCGATCGCCTACTGTATTACCTTGGAGAGTATTTGGAGTGAACTTAAGATGTTTCAGGATTATGGTAAAGAGCACTGAACTGCTGTATAACTAGATCGAGTGTGGCGGTTCGAATCAGATTTTCTCTGTGGATGGCTCTTTAGTACTTGGTGCAGACAGCTGGATATATTACAGCTGTGGTATGTATCAGAAGGCAACTTGTTAGCGTGGGCGCTCCAGCATGACAACTCTCGTGCAAAAATTCACAGCCACTCCACCATTAATAAGAAAGTTTTTTCAGCATGTGGGTATATGCTAGATAACTTATCTGGCACCTCCGTGCAACTTTCCATTTCGTCATAGGGCAATTTGTTGAGGAGATGTAGGTGAATTTCTGCTAGTGGTGGCCAAAGTGAGGCCGAAAAAGCACATGAGTTTTGGGTGACAACCCTACATTTCACTTGAGTTATTGCCAACAACACTACTGGGGTCGTATTGCTGGTCAATTGGCTTTCACACGTCGACGGCTTTCCTGGCGGTTCGATTGTTGGATTACTCGTTCGATTGCATGTTTCTTTTCTTACACCCGTCTACGGCTTTCCACTGCAGTTCGCTCGTTGTATTACTCGTTGGATTACAGGTTTGCTCACTCCCGTCAACGACACTTTCCTGGCGGCTCGCTCGTCGGATTTATCGTTGGATTCCTCGTTGGATTCCTCATCGGATTCCTCGTCTATCTGCTCTACGGACTACACGTCGGATTCCATGTCGGATTCCATGTCGGATTCCTCATGGGAGTTCCCGTTGCACTACACATCGAATTCCTGATCGGAATCCTCGTTGGATTGCTTGTCCGCTACACGTGGGATCACTCGTCAGATTTCTCTTCGGATTGCTTGTCGGATCACTCGTCAGCTTGCTCTCCGGAGCTCTTTTCGGACTACTCATCGGATTCCTCATCAGAGGGCTTGTCGGATTGCTCGACAGATTACACATTGGATTAATCATCAGACTACTCGTCAAATTGCTTCTCTGATTGCTCTAGATGACTAAGCCCTGGAAAAGCAGTCGCAGTCACAGTCACTGTGGCCAGGTGGAGGTAAGTGCCAGTGAAAACTCCGGGTACTGGTGTAAAGCTGATAATTTGGTTACCCGGAAGTGTCCCCGGGCTAGCACCGTGACACTTCCGGGTAACGGTAAACAGCCCAAACTTCAGTGCACACAAATTGGATTGCTCGTTGGGTTCCTTGTCAGACTACACGTCGAAGTACTCATCAGATTCCTCATTGGATTCCTCGGATTGGTCTTTGGATTTCTTCTTGGATTACACTAGATGACTAAGCCCTGGAAAAGCAGTCGCAGTCGCTGCAGCTGGCTGGAGGTCAGTGGTGTAAACTCTTGAAAATGGTGTAAAACTGACAATTTGGTTACCTGGAAGTGTCTCCGTGCTAGTGCAGTGACACCTCCGGGTAACTGAATATAGACCAAACTTCAGTGCGCAGAAATTGGTTTCCTCGTCAGGTTTCTTGTCGGACTACACCATGGATTGCTTTTCAGATTCCTTGTTGGATTCCTTGTCTGAGTGCTCTACTAACTACACGTCGGATTCCTTGTCAAATTACTTGTCCCAATGCTCTATACACTACCTGTTGGATTCCTGATCGGATTGCTTGTCGGTTAGCTTCGGCTTGTATATATGTAGGTGCTCAGACCTCTCAACCAGCATCATCTCCACCCGTAGTTCGTGTTGGTTAACCTCCAACAATTGAGGCTACTCCTACACTCATAAAATTTCCAGGTGTGGCAAAAGACATTTTAAGTGTCCAAGTAGAGATGAACCATTACCGAAACTAGAAATATTCGTATTCATAGCCCAACATTCCAGACATGTAGTAATCAAATATCGTTTTTGTGTGCCAGGAAAAAATAAATATGCGGAACGCAAATCTCTGTAACTCAGGGGTAAAACTAGTACTTTCAACTTCTTGATTACTCGTAACTGCTATCAAAACATCATCTTCATCAATACAATACATACTATACATTGCAATCATGTCTTCATCTACTCCTCGTCATTCTGGAGGACGACCACCGAAGTATTCCTCTTCAGATGAAAGAAATTTAGCACGTCAAGCCCGTCGTCGAGAGGATACACGTCGACACCGTGAACGGAAGCGTGTTGAAAGACTTTCCCATTTACATTCTCCTCAAGTTCCTAATGACCACCGTGATCATATATCCAATGAGGTATTCCTTATGTTATCCTCTGAAGCTGAATGCATTAACTGACTCACTGGTCCACAGAACAGTAAGAACACTTCGAGGTAATACAGCTACAGATCTTAACATGCATCAGGTTACCAAGAACGATCCAGCGGAAGATCAGATAATATACAACCTGAAGAATGATCGGTTGTATTATTCACCAGTTCTGGAAGTCCAAGCCTTCCTCGTAATCCATTCAGTGGTGGAAGCCAGTCCACCCAACACTCGCCTGCGAACGAAACGGATGGTGAAGAAAGTTACTACCCATCGTCGGATGAAGCAACAGAATCAGCTCAAAGTTCCCCGGCTGGTCTATCGGAAGCAAGTTCACTTTCAACTCCAATGCAATTAATCCGCTCTTCGAAATTTGCACAGTCAAGGACCCCAGAATCACCAACTTTTACCATTCGTATCCCACTGCCTTCACCAACTAAGTTTTTACTTTTCCAAATTTTACAAGGCGATGAGACAATAACATTATTTCTGATCGTCATAGCAGATAAATCCTCTGACCGATGGGTTCTACCAGATTCCAGACTTGCAGCTATGGGGCGTCGGTTAACCTACAGTGAACCAATAAATTCCACTGGAAGCTCTTCTACCCAACGAGTGGCCAACACCATACATATTGATGATTCTGATCTGGATGAACCCGAAGGTATTCTAATCTTGACCATCATCAGTACAAAAACTAAGACAGACCGGTATGACAGATTTCAACCAAACAATCTGCAGACAGCTGAAGGTTCAACTTCAGCCATTCTATAGCCAGAACTTAGCACTGGGATCGAACTCTGAAGTAGGACCAGAGGATATTGGAGGTGTAGTTGCAGATGATGGAGAATCTCAGGACAATAATGGAGATTTGGAGGATGATAATGAAGAATCAGAGGATGGTGAAGATTCAGAACAAGATGATGGAAATTCAGCAGACGATAATGGAGATTCGGAGGACGATGGCCATCACCAGCTACAGCTTGGTCCACCACTCAGATTTGATCGATCAGAAAACAACTACAGTATCCTTAAGACTGCGGAATTCCTTGTTGACAACATGTTCAAGTTCCAAGGATGTCCTCCCAAAACACACAACCGTACTTGCCAGGCAGTTCGGGTTCACATGAGGGCTCCTACATCAAAACCAATTATTCTCAACCTGGACGGCTTATTGAAGTGCTTTTCGAAGCGTATTCCTACACCATGGAATCTCATTGCAGCTGGCAAGTGGTTGGACCCATCACATCCAGATATTCCCAGCCGTAGTATGATGGAACAATTAGCCTGTGGAACGTTGGATGAACATGAAGATGAGAGTGAAGATGTTTTTGAGACGATACCACTCCAGATTTCACTTGCATATTCAGAAAGTCAGCCTTCACTCCTGTCAAACCGCCCTTTGTCAGTCGCCTATGATATTGACAGTTTCCTTGCTCTTTCTACTTCCCTTGCAGTTGCAACCTCGGGACTCAGCATCGTACTCCATCCAGTCTTCACATTAAACATCCGGACAGATCTTCACCTTCAGATCACACTTCCAGAAACTGTGGAATCATCTCAACGTTCTGTAAAGATACGGAACATTCTGCACTTTCTCCTGGGTAATCTTGTCGGACTTCTGAAGATCAATGTATATCTCCTTTTTCCTGGACTGTACACCGAAAATCGCACAACAAATTTTGCAAGCCAAATACACTTGGAACAATTTTTTGATCGAATTTTTCTCCCGGCAATTTACGAGAACACAGATGCAACATATCTTCAGCATCTTCCAGGATCCTATGAAGATGCAAAGCTAAGAGCACTAGCCGCATCATCGGAACGACTCTCCGGGACTTCCAGATCTCAAGCACGACCTTGAGTCCAATATCTACACTACCATTTGCCTTCGGAGTCATTGTCTGCAATCTGGGATGGAGTGCTTAGGTGGGTGAAACTTTCTGGGAACAGGCATTTCCAGGGTGTCCAATTGTTCTTGAACAGCAAAAACACGAAGATGGAAACAAAACGGTCTACACCATTAGTGTGCTTTACAGATTTCTTGCATCGTTTGTCCCAATCCTGTGATGGCCAATATCTTCGACCATGAATGACCTATATTGACTATGGCAAGGAAACTGTCTATCCTGTTTCAAGATTTGAGTCTGGGGGTTTCTTGCCAGTTGATAACTTGGAGAAACCACATGTCCACCTTTGGCAAAGATGCTGTCTGGAAAGGTTGGTTCAGAATGCTCAGAAGCGATGCCACATTCAGTGCAGAGGTTTCCGAACCACCTACTACCACTGAGGGTATACAAAGGAAGCCGCGGACATGAACCTGATGCCTAACCAGACGAATCTCTTTTGGAGGGGTGGACTTATCTATTCTCAGTTTTATGCATCAAACAAGGAGATATTCGACGCAGCAAAGACATTTCCATTTGATAATCCCACATTGGAAGCACTTGCAGTGGACCCATACCTGACGAAGGCAACACAAATGGTTGGTGGTGGCCGGGGAATAAACCTCGGGAAAGTAGGCCAATCATACTTGCGATTGCGAGACCGAATACTGCAACCTCTTCAAACGAATATGGGAAAATCATATGGAGTCCGTGAAGAACACCGAGTCAATTTAGAACTGTTGCAGGCCATTGCTACTATTCTAGAGACATCCCAAGTTCAACATCGAGCTGCGGAATCCATAACTCCAGGGATTGGCAATCCCTTCTTTTTCCTACCAACTGAACATGTCTTCGAGTTCCTCCAATACAACTGCCTATGGTTTATCCTTCCTTTCGAGATGATTTCGAGATCTACAGCATCTGGACAGCACGTCTCTTGGGAGCAAACCCAGGTGATGGTTATACTGTTACAGTGCCTGCCCTCATTCAATACTGCACTTCTACGAGATAAGTCCGCCCTTTGGAAGTCCAAAGTAACTGATACATCTACTGGGAATCAAAAATTCGGCTTGGGTATGGAGGAAACACTGGAGAAATTCGGGTTTGGCTGGCTGCTACAAGGACGTATCGATTGGCTACGGAATCCCTTTTCACCTACAATTGCGAAGAAATTCATTTTCAATGACCAGGACCTGCTAAAATCGTACAAGGCACGTTGGGGACGTATATGTACAGTGCAGGACACTTACCTGGAGATTGACCATCTGGGGCGGCTTTTGGGACGATGTTTTCCTGAAAGATGTCAGCTTGGAATTAGCCATATTACCAAGTACTTCTATAATGTCTGCATTCGAGCCTACTGACACGACGTTTGGAGTGCATTAAAATACTTGATAGTCTTCAAAGATCAGGAAGATGAACAAAAGTGTTTAAATGGGGAGGTGGCACTTACTCATAGTGCTATTAACTCCTGAAGAAAGGAGAACGACTTCACCTGGTTCTTTCCAAAACCATGCAACAAACACCAGTTCACCACAGTTAGCATTGTCGAGGGTCAATGATTCTTTACCAATAATGGACAACGAATATGGGAGAAGCCTTACCATCATCTTTTCCAACACTGCTTTCGTGCAGTTGAACGGGCAAGCAATCCAGTGGTTGCCAATAAATGGGTTTCCTTCTTTGAGCCTGTATTTTTGAGGTACAACCGGACATTTCCTCAGACGTCGAAACACTCCTTTTTGGTGCATGACTCCAAAAGGAAGGGCAGTCCACTTAGTTTTCACACTACCGTGCATCGGCAATTGGAGGCTGGAGTTTTTGGCAGGGTGGAATGGAGCGATTTGTCATTGTGGGAAGTCGGCACTGAAAAAAGGTTTCTTGCGGGAGAGGCACCACACTTGGATACCCTCGATGCTTCAGGAGTTGCAAAGGAAGTGGAGAGAGCCTTAGGGCCAATTGGTGGGAGACGTCTACCTTCAGGGAACATCAGGTGTATCCCGGCTGTCTGTGTTTAACATAGTAGAAACAGTTTCGCTTATGAGAGAGTACAGATAGTATTTGTGACAGGATAAGGAAGATGCAGGGAGTGAGGGATCAGAGTGGAAGCACAAAGTGCAGATTGAGCTGGAAGAGGAGCAAACAGAGGCTGAGGTCTGATGAATAATCCAACAAGTGATCCGAAAAACAATCTTGGGAGTGAGTGGTCAGGAATGCTCAGCCAGCAAGCAGAAACACAATCTGACAAACAATGGTAAAAGCCATCAAAAGAGCGATCAGTTATGTGATCTGGCCAGTGATACCGAGAGCAATCTGGTGTGCATGCCAACAAGAAAGCCATTGACAAGCAAGTGGCCATGAAAGCCATTGACAAGCAAGTGGCCACGAAAGCCATCGACAAGTGGAAGAAAAGAAACGAGCAATTTGACAAGCGAGCTACAGGGAAAGCCATTGACGAGAGGAAGAAAAGAGTTAAGCCAACCGAGGTGCAAGTGGTAGGGAAAGCAGTCGATAAGTGGAAGAAAAGATTCGAGCAATCCAAAGAACAGTCTGGCGAGCAAGCAGTGGGGAAAGCTGTCGATTAGGGGAAGAAAAGAGTGGAGCAATCTGAAGAGCAGTCCGACAAGTGAGCAGTGGGGAAAGCCATCAATTAGTGTAAGAAAAGAGTCGAGCAATCCGAAGAGTAGTCCGACGAGTGAGCAGTGGGGAAAGCGGTCGATTAGTGGAAGAAAAGAGTCTAGCAATCCAAAGAACAGTCCGACGAGCGAGCAGTGGGGAAAGCTGTCGATTAGCAGAATAAAAGAATAGAGCAATACGAAGCGGAGTCAGACGAGCAATGCGAAGAGTGAGCAGGTGGGAAATCTGTCGATAAGTGGAAGAAAAGAGTCGAGCAATCCGAAGAGCAGTCTGACAAGTGAGCAGTGGGGAAAGCCATCGATTAGTGTAAGAAAAGAGTCGAGCAATCTGAAGAGCAGTCCGACGAGTGAGCAGTGGGGAAAGCGGTCGATTAGTGGAAGAAAAGAGTAGAGCAATCCAAAGCGCAGTCCGACAAGCAATGCGAAGAGCGAGCAGGTGTGAAAGCTGTTAATAAGTGTAAGAAAATAGTCGAGCAATCCGAAGAGCAGTCCGATGAGTGAGCAGTAGGGAAAACCATCGATTAGTGGAAGAAAAGAGTCGAGCAATCCAAAGAGCAGTCCAACGAGCGAACAGTGGGGAAAGCTGTCGATTAGTGGAAGAAAAGAGTGGAGCAATCCAAAGCGGAGTCCGACAAGCAATCTGAAGAGCGAGCAGGTGGGAAAGCTGTCGATAAGTGGAAGAAAAGAGTCGAGCAATCTGAAGAGCAATCCAATGAGCGAGCAGTGGGGAAAGCTGTCGATTAGTGGAAGAAAAGAGTCAAGCAATTGGACGAGTGAGCAGCTGGGAAAGCTGTCGATAAGTGGAAGAAAAGATTCAAGCAATCCAAAGAACAGTCTGACGAGCAAACAGTGGGGAAAGCTGTCGATTAGGGGAAGAAAAGAGTAGAGCAATCCGAAGCGGAGTCCGACGAGCAATGCGAAGAGTGAGCAGGTGGGAAAGCTGTCGATAAGTGCAAGAAAAGAGTCGAGCAATACGAAGAGCAATCCAACGAGTGAGCAGCGGAGAAAGCCGTCGATTAGTGGGAGAAAAGAGTCTAGCAATTCGACAACTGAGGGGCCGGGAAAGCTGTCGATAAGTGGAAGAAAACATTCGAGCAATCCAAAGAACAGTCTGACGAGTGAGCAGTAGGGAAAGCCGTCGAGTAGCGGAAGCAATGTGAAGCGGAGTCCGACTAGCAATCCGAAGAGCGAGCAGGTGGGAAAGGTGTCGATAAGTGGAAGAAAAGAGTCGAGCAATCCGAAGAGCAATGTGACAAGTGAGCAGCGGGGAAAGCCGTCGATTAGTAGAAGAAAAGAGTGGAGCAATTCGACGACCTAGGGGCCGGGAAAGCTGTTGATAAGTGGAAGAAAAGATTCGAGCAATCCAAAGAACAGTCTGACGAGTGAGCACTAGGGAAAGCCGTCGATTAGCGGAAGCAATGTGAAGCGGAGTCTGACCAGCAATCCGAAGAGCGAGCAGGTGGGAAAGGTGTCGATAAGTGGAAGAAAAGAGTCGAGCAATCCGAAGAGCAATCCTACAAGTGAGCAGCGCGGAAAGCCGTTGATTAGTAGAAGAAAAGAGTCGAGCAATTCGACGACTGAGGGGCTGGGAAAGCTGTCGATACGTGGAAGAAAAGATTCGAGCAATCCAAAGAACAGTCCGATGAGCGAGCAGTAAGGAAAGCTGTCGATTAGCGGAAGAAAAGAGTAGAGCAATCCAAAGCGGAGTCCGACGAGCAATCCCAAGCGCGAGCAGGTGGGAAAGCTGTCGATAAGTGGAAGAAAAGAGTCAAGCAATCCGAAGAGCAATCCGACGAGCGAGCAGCGGGGAAAGCCGTCGATTAGTCGAAGAAAAGAGTGGAACAATTCGACGACTGAGGGGCCAGGAAAGCGGTTTATAAGTGGAAAACAAGATTCGAGCAATCCAAAGAAGAGTCCGATGAGTGAGCAGTAAGGAAAGCCGTCGATTAGCGGAAGAAAAGAGTGGAGCAATCTGAAGAGCAATCTGATGAGCGAGCAGTGGGGAAAGTCGTCGATTAGTGGAAGAAAAGAGTCTAGCAATTGGACAAGGGAGCGGCCAGAAAAGCCATCAATGGGTGGAAGAAATGAGATGAGCAATTCGAGGTGCAATCCTACAAGTAATCTGACGAGCGAGCAGCGGGAAAGCCATTGATTAGGGGAAGAAAAGAGTAGAGCAATTTGAGGTGCAATCCTACAAGCAATCCGATCAGTGAGCAGCAGGAAAGCCATCGATTAGGGGTAGAAAAGAGTCGAGCAATCCAATGAGCGAGCAGTGTCACGGCGCAAGTCTCGGCAAGTCTTGGCACGCAGAAGGTTTGGTTTCTTGGGATGGTTTGAGTCTGGTTGTTGGATTCCGGCGTTGGGACGGTTCGTCGGCTGGGAAGGCACCTCTTTATGGAACTCTTCACCCTTGGAAGGCATGTCGGTTCTAGACTCGGTTGTATGAGAGAAGTCCGTATGAGTACGCATGTGAGTTGTGTGGGTTTGATTATGCACGTGAGTTGTGAGCATCGTGTATATAAGGGGACTTTCTGCTTCGTATTGTCCTCTTCCTCTTTGTCTCTCATGCAACCTGTTATATTCTATTCGGTCAATTAATCTTGCCACCGTTTCTCCGTTTCCTTTGATTTCTTCATTTCGGCGTCGCTTGTCCAGTGTCGTTCATTTCTGCCTGACAGGACCATCTGATGCTGTCCATCCCCGGTTAACACATTTGTCTGACACTCTTCGTTCCCAATTGACACGTCCGCCCGACGCTGTCCGTCCCCTGCCTGATACGTCCGACTGACGGTCCCATTCCCGTTCTGTTCCCACTCCCGCTCCTGCTCCTGTCCTAGTACTCACCCGACTACTTTGGAACCCAGCTGCCGGCTTCCCCCGGCAATACAAACGGCCGGCAAAGTTGTAATACCACTAGCAAGTAGCGGGGAAAGCCGTCGGCAAGTGGAAGAAAGGAAACAAGCAATCCGAAGAGCAGTCCGACAAGTAATCTGACCTGCAAGCAGGTGGGAAAGCCGTAGATAAGTGGAATAAAAGAGACGAGCAATCCAACGCGCAATCCAATGAGCAATCCAATGAGCACTCAGATGAGGTATCCAACGACAACTCCGACGATAACTCCCACGACGACCCCGACGAGAACGTCGACGAGCACCTTGACGAGACATCCGGCAAGTGAGCCGCTGTGAAAGCCATCGACGTGTGTAAGAAATGAGACGAGCAATCTGACAAGTAATCAGACAAGTAATCCAACGTGTAATCCAACAAGAAGTCCAGCAAGTGAGTTGCTGGGAATGCCGTCAACCAGTGTGACCTATATCCGTTATTGGTTGCTTGCAGTGCGGGAATTTGATATACATAATAATTCGACACATCGCCCTAATCGGTACCGTCACCCAGACTTAAAACATTATTCTCATTGCTGCCACCGGCTAACGAATGCGACCCTATCCATCCTCTAAACTCCAGTATGCCATCTAAAAAAAAATAACTCCAGCCAACATACACCGTATATGCTACCTACACCTTTGTCTTCTTTCCCGGCGGAGACTCCTTAGCTGGACTCACAGGTCTCTTCAGTTTCGAGCCTGATTCTCCCACTCCAGTTTGGATCTCTTCATTCACCCATGCATCGACCCAACGATTGGCCAACATGTCCTTGATGGTTGCAACCCACTTGACGTCGTTCCCAGGACTTGACCTCAGGTACGCCACCAACCAGCTGTCCCTTCGATATCGACAGTACTCACATTGTATGCTCATCGCGGCGCACATTGCAAGAACCTGCTCAAAAACGAGCTGTGTTTCGACCGCTTTGACAAAGGAGCTTCCCATGTGAGTGGCGGCCATGTAATCGTTGACGGAGTCCTGCTCCCATGACATCGCTCCCAGCATCGCCCGTGATATTGGGAAGTTCAGGGTTGCCGACATTGCGAGGTGGTCGGAGAAGGCGGTGATCACAAAGCCTTCATCGCCTCGCTCCACAGCCCCCAGATAGCTGTTGGCCTGCTGAATCGCATGAAGCCCCACCCATTGCTTAGCGGATCCGATGCATACGGCGGCAAACGTTGACTGGTTACTGTCTGGATACCAAACTGGCTCTAACTGTACTCTGGTCCATGGGTGGCTAATACCAGCAGCCAGAGACACGGTTGCTTCGAACAAGTTCAGGACGTCGATGTGCCAGTCGTTCTTTCATTTCTCACCAATCCATCCTGGTGACGGGATTGCGACAACCCGGTGGGTGCCATAGAGCAGAGCGGACACAACCCAGACCGATAGACTCTGCTGGGTGACTTGTTGTAACACGCTGTGCACCATATTTGGAACGACATTTCCACGTGCAAGAGCCACAGGCGAATGATGAATGTACATCTGTAGCTCTGCCTCCAGGAGGTCGAAAGTGTGTTGATCGAGGCCGTCCGGGAAAACTCGAAATGTGAGAGTTTCTTAGGCTTTCAACCGCTCAATGCATCCGACGCCCAGAACTACTTCAGTCGCCTTCTCCAGGGAATATAGGTGGGCAGAATCATCGTTGGTACCTGGAACAGACGTCATAGCCCGTGGTACCTCCAGCGATGTACCAAGCACACTGCCATGGTCCAGCAATGGAAGTGAAAACCGTTGCATCTTCTGTGGTGTCTCCGGGAGAAACACATTCGTTGCCTCCAGGTCGTTGCATGTTAGCAAGTGTGATCTGACGGGAATCCGTACCGGTGTCTCCGGTTCCTGGACGATGGACACTGTGGCAATGGTAGGTATAAGTGCCGGCAACGGGGCCCCCGCACCCAAGGCAGGCGACGAGATATTGGCAGCGGGCAAGGCGGGCGATGGGGTTGAGGTGCCGTGGATTGCCAACGGGCGAGGTGGTCGAGGCGGGGGCGGTGGGTGAGGCGGCCCACCAGGCTTCGGCGTCTGCGGCAGGCAACGCGATAATGGCAGCAGGCAAGGTGGGCGGGGCGGCCGACAGGGCTTTGGCGTCTGCAGAGATATTGGTGGCAGGCAAGGCGGGCGGGGCAGATGATGAGGTATTGCCAGCAGGCGAGGTGGACGACAAGCTTTTGCCAGCCCTCGAGGTGGGCAGCGGGGCTTCGGAGTCTGAGGTAGACGACGAGATATTTCTGGCACACGACCAGGTACTGACAGCGTACGACACTGACGACGAGGTTTTGGCTGTGCGCGAGGTGGACGACAAGGTTTTGGCGGCGCACAACGAGGTGTTTGCAGTGGGTGAGGCAGACAACAAGCTTTTGCCTGCCCTCCGGGCGGACGATGCGGTGTTGCCAGCGGCCGAGGCGGAGGAAGTCAAGCTTTTTCCAGCCCTTGAGGTGGGAGGCGGGGCTTTGGCGTCTGAGGCAGACGAGATATTGCCGGCGCGCGACCTGGACAACAAGGTTTTGGTGGCATTCGAGGCGGTCAAGGTTTTGGCGGCACGCGACCAGGTGTTGCCACCGGGCAAGGTGGATAACAAGCTGTTGCCAGCCCTTGAGATGGGTGGTGGGGGTTCGAAGTCTGAGGCCGACAAGGTATTGCCGGCGTGAGATGCGTACGACAAGGTTTTGGCAGCGCGCGATGCGGACAAGCTTTTGCCAGCCCTCGAGGCGGGCGGCGGGCCTTCGGAGTCTGAGGCAGATGATGAGATATTGCCTGGCGTGCAACGAGGTATTGCCGGCGTGCGACGAGGTATTGCCGGCGTGTGATGAGGTATTGCCGGCGTGTGACGAGGTATTACCGGCATGTGACGAGGTATTGCAGTCGTGCGACATGGACGACGAGGTTTTGGCGGCACCCGACGCGGATGACAAGTTTTTGCCAGCCCTCGACACAGTCGACGGTGCTTTGGCGGCGCCTGAGGCTGACGACTAGGTTTTGGCAGCCCTCAAGGCGGGCGGCGGGGCTTTGGTATCTGAGGCAGACGAGGTATTGCCAGCGCGAGACGCGGACGATGAGGTTTTGGCAGTGCGCGATCCGGACAAGCTTTTGCCAGCCCTTGAGACGGGTGACGGGGCTTCGGAGTCTGAGGCAGACGACGAGGTATTGGCGGCGCTTGACAAGGTATTGCCGGCGTGCCACGAGGTATTGCTGGCAAGTGACGAGGTATTGCCAGCGTGTGATGTGGACGAGGAGGTTTTGGTGGCAGTAGAGGCAGACAAGCTTTTGCCAGCTATCGAGGTAGCGGGCGGGGCTTTGGAGTCTGAGGGAGACGACGAGGTATTGCCGGCACGCGACGAGGTATTGCCAGCGTACAACGAGGCATTGCTGGTGAGTGATGAGGTATTGCCGGCGTATGATGTGGACAACGAGGTTTTGGTGGCGCTCGAGGCAAACAAGATTTTGCTAGCTTTCGAGGCAGCCGGCGGGGCTTTGGAGTGTGAGGGAGACAACGAGGTATTGCCGGCACGCGACGAGGTATTGCCGGAGCGTGACGAGATATTGCCGGCGCGTGACGAAGTATTGCTGGTGCGTGACGAGGTATTGCCAGCGTGCGACGCGGACGATGAGGTTTTGGCGGCGCGCGAGTCAGACATGCTTTTCCCAGCCCTTGAGGCGTGCGGCGGGGCTTCGAAGTCTGAGGCAGACGGCAAGGTATTGCTGGCGCGTGATGTTACACCCTAAATACTACAGGGTCAGAATGCGGATATGGACCAGGCAGGAAGGTATCGGAAACTCATCACACGGTCTTAGGACGGCATACTGAGACCCGGCAACCGACAGCGTTGGGGCTCGGCTCGGGTCAACCAAATCTGCGGCACTAGGAGGTCCCTGTGCCAAGTACCGGCACAGACCGGGAAAGCGCAAGCGCTGCCGTGGAGGAAGACAACCTTGGTAGTCATCATGAGAAGGACAAGCAATCGGAAGGAAACGGGAACGCAAGGAGTTGCAAGTCTAGATCGCGGAATAGGAGCGGGGTTGTTTCTAGAGGCACGGCCCAGAGGAACAACACCACGAGTCGGCAATCGCTGTATCGTTGCAGACGGCCGGGGGCCGGAGGCGATACTGCTGCACCCCGTTGTCAGGAGACATGAGGGATCATGCTACCACTCGCATCCTCGTCATTGACACCCGATTAGGGCACTGAACTGTGGGTTTTGCCAGCGCAGGGAGCGTGAGCATGTCCCCCACTTATCCAAGATACTTACAGCGATTATGATGCAGGGCATACGCTGCACCAAGGTGAGTGACGTCAAGTTGAACGAATACTGGAGCGGAGGCTTGTCTGCAAGACAATCCTGTAGTGCTGAGCAGCCCCCAGACCAAGAACTGGCTCGTGTTTGGGAAAGTGCCAACACCGCTACAGGACCGTACCTCAAGGTTCGAGAGTCTTTTGGGAAAGATATGGGTCGGAGCTATGCGTTGATGCCGTTGTGGCCGAAGAACGGATAGCTGGTACGGTTGAGAGTTCATTGCTCCAGCTCAGGTTGAGTAACGTAATCAACCCCGCACACAACCCAATCACATAACCCAATGGCGACGAGAGAACTGAGGCACCTGTTCTGGCCACTCTCCAGAGGATACGTGGAAGCGCTACTGTCCAATCCAATCGAGTTATCCTCTTTACGCTGATGAAGTCTAGTGCCAAGGCGAAGAGTTTTCACGTCTCGGTGCAGGGTAATTTCCCCACAGCACGTGACTTCGCCGAGCTGGATACTTATACGACGACCTGCCGACAAGCGGTTAGCAACGACATCGACATCATCAGCAGAATCATCACCTGAATCGGCTAAACATCATTGGAATGATCAGTGGAATCACTCACCACTTGAATCGTCTAACGATCAACAGACCACCTACCAGTGGCCCAGACATCGAGTCACCAATCTTCCCCCAACGAGCAATCCGTCGAGCGAGTCGTCGCCATGGAACTGAGCGATCCATCGAGCGCGCTGTTGCCACAGAACCACGAGCAATCCGTCGAGCGAGTCGTCGCCACGGAGCTGCAAACGATCCAACACCCAAGCCACACCGGTGAGGTGTGCAAGCCGTCAGGCCGCTGCCAGGCTTGCATCGAACGAACCGCAGCCGCAGTGATACTCGCAAGTCCCCGGCACGCCGCCGGTTCTGTGCCATGATTCGACGATATACACGCAAGTGGACAGACAGACACGAGGAGTACCGACCCATCACAAAGAGAACGAGTTAGTCAGTCTCAGAGAGTCTAGGTGGGAGATAAGCCAGGAGTTAGAGCCTTACGGACGTACCAGTCGTAAGGGATTTATCGCTGGACAGGCTGCAAAGCATCAGGAAAAAAAAAATTGCGTCCTGAGCGTCCAGACGCACTAGATGCTATGGACGCTTCGGACGCAACCTGCTTAACTCGGACGCAGTTCGCCATGGCACCGTGCATGCAGACGCAGCTCGCCACGGTACCGTACATCCGGACAGAGCTCACCACGGCATCTGCTTACCAGACGGAGCATGTCAGGGCATTTTCCTTCTGGACGCAGCCGTGTCAGGGCATTTTCCTTCTGGACGCAGCCGTGTCAGGGCATTTTCCTTCTGGACGCAGCCGTGTCAGGGTATTTTCCTTCTGGACGCTGCCATGTCAGGGCAAATGGCGTCTGGACGACACGTGTTATGGCACAACGGTCACGCTGGCTGTCAAGGCACGGAACATCACAGCAAATACTCTTGTCGCATTCGCAAACACGCAGCTGGTTCCAGGCATAGTGACTCAGTCCAGTTCTATTCATTCTATCTAATGTACATCTATACATGCTACTACCACACTTCGCGTGGAAAGAAAGGAAAGTTGGCAAATACGACACAACGTGTTGAGCACAACGCGATGAACACAACGTAATGAGCACAACGTGATGAGCACGACGTGTTGAGTACGACGCGATGAGCGCGACGCATTGAGTACGACGCGATGAGGGCGACGCGATGAGCACGACGCGATGAGCACGACGAGATGAACACGACGCGATGAGCACGACGACTATGAGGAGGTGGCGATGAGCATGCCACCCGCGGCATGGACGATAGCAAGTAGGACACGGCGAGTATGATTGTGAGCTTTGTGACATGGTTAGCGCAGCTCTCAGAGTGACAGACAGTGGGAAGTTGTACAATACAACGTGACGAGTAAGATGTCAATGAGGGTGGCAGCGGCGAGAACGATAGCGGGTAGGATGCGGCGAGTATGATGTCAATGAGGGTGCCAGTGGCGAGGACGATAGCAAGTAGGACGCGGCGAGTATGATTGCAAGTAAGACGTGGTGAGTATGATTGCGAGCTTTGTGACATGGTTAGTGCAGCTCTCAGAGTGACAGACAGCGGGAAGTTGTACAATACAACGTGACGAGTACGATGTCAATGAGAGTGCCGGTGGCGAGAACGATAGCAGGTAGGACGCGGTGAGTATGATGTCAATGAGGGTGCCGGCGGCGAGAACGATAGCGAGTAGGCTGCAGCGAGTATGCGTGCGCGTAAGAGACGGCGAGTATGATGTCAATGAGGGTGCCGGCGGCGAGGACGATAGCAAGTAGGACGTGGCGAGTATGATTGCAAGTAAGACGCGGCGAGTATGATGGCGAGCTTTGTGACATGGTTAGCACAGCTCTTGGAGTGACAGACAGCGGGAAGTTGTACAATACAACGTCACGAGTACGATGTCAATGAGGGTGCTAGCGGCGAGAACGATAGTGGGTAGGACGCGGCGAGTGTGGGTGAGTAGGACGCAGCAAGTATGAGAGTGAGTAAGACGCGGCGAGTATGATGGTGAGAAAGGCACAACGAATAAGATGTCGATTAGAAAAATGTCGACGAGTAGGATGAGGTGAAAGGAGAAGAAAAAAGGGGTCTATCTGTGAGTGATGAGCCGAACCTTGCAAAAGCGCAAGCGTTAGTAGTGGCTTGGCGCTTTCTATTGCCATCGTACTCGCCGTGACTTACTCGCTGCGTCCTACTCACTATCGTCCACGCCGCTGGCACCCTCATTGACGTCGTACTCCTCACGGTGTATTTTACAACTTCTCGGTGTCTCTGTCACTCTGAGAGCTGCGCCAACCTCGTCACAAAGCTCGCCATCATACTCGCCGCGTCCTACTTGCTATCGTCCTCGCCGCCGGCACCCTCATTGACATCATACTCGCCGCGTCCTACCCACTATCATTCTCGCCGCAGGCAGCCTCATTGACATCGTACTCGTCACATTGTATTGTACAACTTCCTCGGGTCGGTCACTCCGAGAGCTGTGCTAACCATGTCACAAAGCTCACCATCATACTCGCCGCCTCTTACTTGCAATCATGCTCGCCACGTCCTACTTGCTATCGTCCTCGCCACTGGCACCCTCATTGATATCATACTCGCTGCGTCTTACGCGCACTCATACTCACCATGGCCTACTTGCTATCGTTCTCGCCGCCAGCATCCTGATTGACATCATACTCGCCGCGTCCTACCTGCTATCGTCCTCGCCGCAGGCACCCTCATTGACATCGTACTCCTCACTGTATATTGTACAACTTCCCGGTATCTCTGTCACTCTGAGAGCTGCGCTAACCATGTCACAAAGCTCGCAATCATACTGGCCGTGCCCTACTTGCTATTGTCCTCACCGCTGGTGGCGTGCTCATCGCCATCCTCCTCATAGTCATTGTGCTCATCGTGTCGTGTTCATCTCGTCGTGCTCATCGCGTCGTGCCCATCGCGTCGTACTCATCGCGTCGTGCGCATAACGTCGTGCTCAACGCGTCGTACTCATAGCGTCGTGCTGATCGCGTCGTGCTCAACGTGTCGTGTCGTATTTGCCAACTTTCCTTTGTTTTAGCGCGAAGTGTGATAGTAGCATATTTAGATATACATTAGATAGAATGAATAGAACTGGACTGAGGCACTATGCCTGGAACCCACTGCGTGTTTGCGAATGTGACAAGAGTATTTGCTACGATGTTCCGTGCCTTGACAGACAGCGTGACCGTGGTACCAAGACACGTGTCGTCCGGACGCCATTTGCCCTGACATGGCTGCACCCAGAAGGAAAATGCTCTGACACGGCTGCATCCAGAAGGAAAATGCCCTGACACGGCTGCGTCCAGAAGGAAAATGCTCTGACACGGCTGTGTTCAGAAGGAAAATGCCCTGACACGCTCCGTCCGGTAAGCAGATGCCATGGCCAGCTGCATCCGGACTCACGGCGCCCTGGCATACGGCGTCCGAATGCACGGTGCCATGGTGTACTGCGTCCGAATTCACATTGCCTGTGCGTTTTGCGTTGGGAGCGGTATGTGCCCTGCCAGGGTGCATCCAGAGCCTCCCGAGTGTCTGGTGCGTCTGGACGCAGCCTGTGCGTCCGGATGCAGATTTTTTTTCCTGATGAACGCAACTATGCAGAGCGAGGAGGCCTGGACCCTTGAGGCTAGATAAACCTGCCAGACTTTGATAGGCCGGTAATCCCTCATTAAGGGAAATACGCAAAGCGGGGTTCAGTCGGTTTATCGTTAGACCGACCAGGACCAATGAGGATGTGTGGACTGATCCCATGGGGATCAGGGGCTATGACTCTCCGTGACATGACTGGTGAGCTCTTACACCTGAGGCAACTCTCAACCAAGAGGATTCATGTGGCAAATATTCTGTTCCCGCCTTGAGCGACCCGCCGAAGCACTGATCCGCTGAAGCAACACGAGCGAGCCGTTGGGCAAGCCACCGGGCCCGTCGCGAACCGAAATGATATATGCAAGCCGTCTGGCATGCTGCCGGATATGAGTCAAACCATCCGCAGAAGCGCAGATACGCCAAAGCGATACGAGAGAGCCGTCGGGCAGGATGCCGTGCCCCTCTTGATCCAACCATCCACCGAAGCGATACGAGCGGGCCGTCAGGCAGTCCGCTGGGCCCGTCTCGATCCAACCATCCGCTGAAGCACCGCAAGCGAGCCATCAGGCAAGACACCGAGCCCATCTTGAACCATCCGCCGAAGTGCCGCGAGCGAGCCATCAGGCAGTAAGCTGGACCCGTCTCGATTGAACCATCCGTCGAAGCGCAGATATTCCGAAGCTCGGCTGTTACACTCTAAATTTTACGGGTCGGACATTCGGATACGGACAGGGCAGGAAGGTATCGGAAACTCGTCACACGGTCTTAGGACGGCATACCGAGACCGGGCAACCGACACTGTCGGGGCTCGGCTTGGGTCAACCGACTCT
>Ga0307516_10000916_pt1 | contig 40515 bp, 23 predicted proteins | sample 19_EM_MG_FD_203310 | JGI IMG/M metagenome (GOLD analysis project Ga0307516, IMG submission 203310) | Populus trichocarpa ectomycorrhiza microbial communities from riparian zone in the Pacific Northwest, United States - 19_EM | ecosystem: Host-associated > Plants > Roots > Unclassified | place... | reverse complement strand
CGCACACATCAACCTGTTCGGTGCCTTGCCCAAAGGCATCGCCTCGCTCTCGCTGGGCCAGCATGGCTACCAGCGTGCCGTCGTCGCCAATTCGGCGGCGCTGGGTGACGGCACACTGCTCTACGCCTTGGAGGGGGCACACAACAATGGCCCGTGGGCCGTGGCCGAACACGCCCACCGCTTCAATGGGCAGCTTCGCTACAGCTTCGGCAATGAAGACCAGCGCTCGTCGATCACCGCCATGGCCTATTCGGCCGGCTGGTATGCCACCGACCAGATCCCGCTGCGCGCCGTGCAGAGGGGCCAGATCGACCGCTTCGGCGCCATCAGCCCCACCGATGGCGGCACCACCGCGCGCTACAGCCTTTCGTACTACACCGAGCGCAAGTCCGATGAAGATACGGTCAAGTTCAGCGCCTATGCGATCCACTCGCGCGTCGACCTGCTCAGCGACTTCACGTACTTCCTGGACAACCCCATCGATCTGGACCCGAGCGCCACCCACGGCGACCAGTTCGACCAAGCCGAGCACCGGCGCACCTTCGGCCTGGCCGCCAGCCGCAGCGTTGACACCTCGCTCGGCGGCCATGGCGGCAGCAGCACCGTCGGCCTGCAGTGGCGCCACGACCGGCTCGACCCGGTGGGGTTCTACAGCGCGGTCGACGGCCTGCGCCAGGCCGTGACGCAAGAAGCCACGGTGCGCGAAACCAGCGTGGGCGTGTACGCCGAGAACACGACGCCCTGGACGCCGTGGTTCCGCAGCGTGCTGGGCCTGCGCTACGACCGTTTCGATTTCGACGTGACCAGTTCAATGCCCCAGAACACCGGCCGGGTGCGTGATGGACTGGCCAGCCCCAAAGGCTCTGCGATCTTCGGCCCGTGGCACCAGACGGAGTATTTCGTCAACTACGGCCGCGGCTACCACAGCAACGATGCGCGCGGCGTGACGGCGACGCTGTCGCCCAAGGACCTGCTGCCGGTCGAGGCAGCGCCTGGGTTGGTGCGTTCCAAGGGTGCCGAACTGGGCGCCCGCACCGAGATCATCGGCGGCCTGCAAAGCTCGCTCGCCTTGTGGCAGCTCGACCTGGATTCCGAACTGGTGTTCTCCGGCGACGCCGGCACCACCGAGGCAAGCGGCGCCACCCGGCGGCGCGGCATCGAGTTCAGCAACCACTACATCGCCTCGTCCTGGTTGTTGTTCGATGCCGATCTCTCCGTCTCGCTGGCCCGCTTCAGCAGTGACCAGGGCGAGGCACCCCACATCGGCCGCCACGTGCCGGGCTCGGTGAACAAGGTCGTGTCGCTGGGTGCGACGGTCACCGACCGCGGCCCGTGGTCCGGGCATGTGGGCCTGCGCTACTTCGGCCCGCGTCCGCTCATCGAAGACAACACCCAGCAATCGCAGGCCACCACCCTGGTGTATGCCCGCATCGGCTACAAGGTCGCCAAGCACACCCGGCTTGCGCTCGATGTCTTCAACCTGTTCGACCGCGAAGCCAGCGACATCGACTACCACTACACGTCGCGTCTGAAAGGCGAGCCCGCCGAGGGGGTAAGCGACCGCCACTTCCACCCCACCGAGCCGCGCAGCTTGCGGCTCACATTGAGCACGGGCTTTTGATGTGCTCCGGCGGCCCCATGCAGAATGAAGGCCCAGCACCCATGCCCGGCCCCACCCCACCGCGGCACCCGCTTGCCCAACTGAATGCTGAGCCTGCACCGCACGTCGTTCCGCCAGCTCCTGCTGGTGGCTTTCCTGCTCATTGCTGCCTTGCTGGCTTCTGCCTCGCTGCAGGGCCTGGTCACGCTGGAGCGCCTGATCGCACAGAGCCTGGAGGGCGCGGAGCGTGCCGTGCAGGCCACCGCCGCGGTGCAGACACTGGCCGAGCGCAGCGTGGTCATGGAACGTGCCGCGCGGCAGTACCTGGTGCTGGACGATCCGGCCTTGCATGAGCGCTTCGACGCCGCATCGCGCCAGGCCGCCGAGGTGCTGGCCGGGCTGGAGCGCAACCAGTTGACGCCGTCCCTGGCCGAAACCTGGCGGGCCGCCGCCGCGGCCATCGCCGCCCGCCTGGACGGGCCCAGGGCCACTGCCCGCCAGCGCGAACAAGACCTCACTGAGGCCTTTGGCAGGCTTGCCGCGATCAACGACGACGTGGCCCGGCAGATGCAGCAGGTGATGCAGGCGCGCAACGAGTCCTTGCGCGCCGAGCTGGAGGCCGGCCGGCTGCAACTGGGGCGCCAGGTGCTGGCCGCCATCGTGCTGGCGGTGGCCATGGCGCTGGCTTTCGGGGTGTGGCTGGCGCGGCCCCTGAAACGCCTGGAAGCGGCCATTGCCGGCCTGGGCGCCAACCGGCTCGACGAACCGATCGAGATCCGCGGCCCGGCCGACGTGCGCCAACTCGGCCGCAGCCTGGACGCCTTGCGCATCCGCCTGGGCGAACTCGATGCCGACAAGGCCCGCTTCCTGCGGCACATCTCGCACGAGCTGAAGACCCCGCTGTCGGCCCTGCGCGAGGGCGTGGCGCTGCTGGAGGACGGCGTCACCGGCGAGCTGACGCCGAACCAGCGCGAGGTGGCGCGCATCCTGCGGCAGAACACCCGCGCGCTGCAGAGCCAGATCGAGGACCTGCTGCGCTTCAACGCGGCGGTGTTCGAGGCGCGCGTGCTGCAACGCCGCCGCGTCGACCTGGCCGCGCTGCTGGCGCGCGTGGTGGACGACCAGCGCCTGCAGGCCCAGGCCCGGCAGGTGCAGGTCACCGTGGCGGGCGGGCCGGCCTGGGCCGAGGTGGACCCCGACAAACTGGCCACCGCGTTCGGCAACCTGCTGTCCAATGCCCTACGCTTCAGCCCTGTGGGCGGGACCATCCAATTCGAGCTGTCGCGGCACGCCGGTGCCATGCGCATCCAGATTGCCGATGCCGGCCCGGGCGTGGCCCCGGCCGACCGCGACCGGGTGTTCGAGCCGTTCTATCGCGGCGAACGCCAGCCGCTCGAAGGCATGCGCGGCAGTGGCATCGGCCTGTCCATCGTGCATGAATACGTCGCGGCCCATGGGGGCCGCATCGAGTTGCTGCCGGACGGTCCCGGCGCAGTTTTCCGCATCGACTTGCCCTTGTCGGCCACAACTGAACCATGATCCAGTGCGCCAACGCCTCCTTGTGTGTACTTGCCCTGCTGCTGGGCGGTTGCGTGATCCCGCCGCAGCCGCCCGGGCCGCCGCCTGCCAAGGCCAAGGCCGCGGAGCCGGCCGCATCGGCCGTGCCGGCAGAGCGGCCCGCCTCTGCACCCACGCCGCCACCTGCTGCGCCGCCTGCGTCAGCGCCGCTGCAGGCCGAATCCGCCACGCGCGATCTGCTGGCGTTCCACGACCGCATACGGCAACTTCCGCCGCAGGACCTGGCCCCGGAGATTGCACGCCTGAACGACGAGCCGCCCGGCCCGCGCACCACATTGCAGCTGGCGCTGTTGCTGGGGCAGACGCGCAACAACGGCGACCTGGCCCGCGCCCTGGCGCTGCTGGAGCCGCTGCTGCGCTCCACGGCGCCCGAGGCCGCGCCGTGGCAACCTCTGGCACGCCTCCTGGCCAGCCGCTACGCCGAGCAGCGCCGCCTGGAGGAACAGATCGAGCGCCAGAGCCAGCAGGCGCGCGAGAACCAGCGCAAGCTCGAACAGCTCAACGAAAAGCTGGAGGCCCTCAAGGCCATCGAGCGCAGCCTGACCGCGCGTCCCCCTGCGGGCGGTGCGGCTTCGGCGCCCGTGCCGGCCCCGGCGCCGAAGGGAATCTCGCCATGAGTCCGGCGCACGGGAGCCTCCATGGCGGCTGAACACGTGCTGGTGGTCGATGACGACCCCGACCTGCTGAAGCTGCTGTCGATGCGGCTCACCGCGGCGGACTACCGCGTCACGGCCGTGGCTTCGGCCGAGGCGGCGCTGGCCCTGCTGGCCGTGGAGCGGCCGCACCTGGTGCTGAGCGACGTGCAATTGCCTGGCCGCGACGGGCTGGCCTTGTTCGACGAGATCCGGGCCCGCCACCCAGCCCTGCCGGTGATCCTGCTCACGGCCCACGGCACCATTCCGGACGCGGTGGAGGCCACGGCGCGCGGCGTGTTCAGCTACCTGACCAAGCCGTTCGACGGCCGCGCGTTGCTAGACAAGATCGCCCAGGCGCTGGCCGTGTCGTCAGCCACCGGGCAGACCGGCCTGGACGGCGAGGCCTGGCGCGAGGGCATCGTGAGCCACTCCAGCCGCATGACCGAACTGCTGGCCGAGGCCAAGATGGTGGCCCGCTCGGAGGCCAGCGTGCTGCTGCGGGGCGAAAGCGGCACTGGCAAGGAACTGCTGGCCCAGGCCATCCACCAGGCCAGCCGGCGCTCCGGCCGGCCCTTTGTGGCGGTGAACTGCGGAGCCATTCCCGAGGCGCTGCTGGAGTCCGAGCTGTTCGGCCACGTCAAAGGCGCCTTCACCGGCGCCGTGGCCCACCACCGCGGGCTGTTCCAGGCCGCGGACGGCGGCACGCTGTTCCTGGATGAGATCGGTGACATGCCGCCTGCCCTGCAGGTGAAGCTGCTGCGCGTGCTGCAGGAGCGCTCGGTGCGCCCGGTGGGCGCCAGCCAGCCCATTGCCATCGACGTGCGCATCCTCTCGGCCACCCACCGCGATCTGGACGCCGCGATGGCGCAGGGGGAGTTCCGCGAGGACCTGTACTACCGGCTCAACGTGGTGTCGCTGACCCTGCCCACGCTGGCCGAGCGGCGCGAAGACATCGCGCTGCTGGCGAACCATTTCCTGTCCAAGCTGGGCGGTAAGTACGACAAGCGGCTCAACGGCTTTGCCCCGGACGCGCTGAAGGCCTTGACCATGGCCCTCTGGCCCGGCAACGTGCGCCAGTTGCACAACGTGGTGGAGCAGGTCTGCGCCCTGAGCACCACCCCACTGATTCCCGCGGCGCTGGTGCAGCGTGCCCTGCGCATCCCCGGCGTGGAGATCCTCAGCCTGGCGCAGGCCCGCCAGCGCTTCGAGCGCGACTACCTCGTGGGCCTGCTCAAGCTCTCCGACGGCAACGTCAGCGATGCGGCCCGCCTGGCCGACCGAAACCGCACCGAGTTCTATCGGCTGCTGCAGAAACACGGCCTCACGCCGGGGCATTTCCGTTCGGATTACACGTCCTCCGACCCTCCTGTCGCCGATTAGCGACGCAGGAAACCCTGGGTATGCAAGCTCTTGGCCGCATTTGGGCGGAAGCCTGTCGCCGAACGGCGACGCTGCGGCGCACCAAATTCTGCAAACCACGTGAACGCAGCCTTGAATCACTTTCAATATATCGTATAAGTTATTGATTTAACTTGATTTAATTCGAGTGGCACGGTTCTCGCTGTGATCCTCTCGGGTGGCCAACCGGCCGCCTGAGCCGACCCAGAGGAATCGACCATCTTGTTTGCGCCGACCCTGACACGCGTGAGCCGCTGGCTGGCCTGCACCTTGGCACTTGCCCTGGTGGGCACGGCCCAGGCCTTCGGCTTTGACGAGCTCGCCACGCGGGCCCAGGCCGAAGCACGCCGTGCCTACCAGCCGCCGCCCCTGGTGCTGCCGGCGGAACTGGCCGCGCTCAATTACGACCAGTACCGCGACATCCGCTTCGAGCCCGCGCATGCGTTGTGGCGCCCTGAGGCGCTGCCGTTCGAATTAATGTTCTTTCACCTGGGCAAGTACCAGACGCAGCCGGTGCTCATCAACGAACTGGTGGCAGGCAGCCCGCGGCATCTGCGCTTCAACCCGACCGACTTCAACTACGGCCAGAACCGGCTCAACCCCGCGGCTTGGCCGGACCTGGGCTACGCCGGGTTCCGCGTGCACCACGCCCTGAACACGCCCGCGTACAAGGACGAACTGGCGGTGTTCCTGGGCGCCAGCTACTTCCGCGCCCTGGGCGCCGGGCAGCGCTACGGTTTGTCGGCGCGTGGCCTGGCCATCGACACGGTGGGCGGGCAGGGCGAGGAGTTCCCGCGCTTCAAGGAGTTCTGGCTCGAGCGGCCCGCGGCCGGCGCCCGGGCGCTGACGCTCTACGCCTTGCTCGACTCCCCGCGCGCCACCGGCGCTTACCGGTTCACGCTGGTCCCCGGCAGCCAGACCGAGGTGGAGGTGCGCGCCCGGCTGTTCCTGCGCGCCGGCGTGGCCACCTTGGGGATCGCACCGCTGACCAGCATGTTCCTGCACGGCGAGAACAGCGCCCGCCCCGACGACTTCCGCCCCGAGGTGCACGACTCGGACGGCCTGATGCTGGCCACCGCCAATGCCCAGGGCGGCAGCGAATGGCTGTGGCGCCCGCTCATCAACCCCGGCCGGGCGCAGGCCAGCTCGTTTGTCGTGCACGAGCTCAAGGGCTTCGGGCTGATGCAGCGCGACCGCGCCTTTGCCAACTACGAAGACGTGGAGGCCCGCTACGAGCGCCGGCCGAGCGCCTGGGTGGTGCCGCAGGGCAACTGGGGCCCTGGCCGGGTGGAGCTGCTGCAGCTGCCCACGCCGGACGAAACCCACGACAACATCGTCGCCTACTGGGTGCCGGCCCAGCCGCCCGCGCCCGGGCAGCCGCTGGACATCAGCTACCGCATCGCCTGGCAGGGCGACGAGCCGCAGCGCCCGCCGACCGGCTGGACCGTGCAGTCGCGCTTCGGCCGGGGCTACACCGCGCTGGGCCCGGGTGAACTGCAGTACGTCATCGATTTCGCCGGCCCGGCGCTGGACGCGCTGCCGGCCGACGCCGCCGTCGAGGCCGTGGTCACGCCCGGCCGCAACGGCCGGCTGATCGAGCGCAACGCCTACCGCAACGAAGCCCGCGGCGGCTGGCGCATGACCTTGCGTGTGCAACGCATCGACCCCACGCAACCCTTAGAGCTGCGTGCCTTCCTCCAACAAGGCCCTCACGCCCTGACCGAAACATGGACCACACTCATTCCAGCCGATTGATAGGTGAGCATCCGGGAGCGGGCCAGCAGCGACTGAGCCTGGCACCGCAGCCCACCCCCACCGCGCCCACCCGCGGCAGTGCGCCGCCGATACGCCGTGCGTCGATGGTGCCGCAGCCGTGGGTGGGCTTTTTCGCCAGCCTGCGCCAGGCCCTGTTCCGGCGCCTGCGCGGCCAGCCCTCGGACTACCCCAGCCGCCCACCCGCGGCCCCTTGGGAGCTGGCCGCGGCGCGCCGCCGCAACGCGCTGCTGCTGGCCACGGGTCTGTCGGCGCTGCTGGCGGCCAGCCTGCTGGGGCATGCCCAGCCGCCCACCGGCCCGATGGCGCTGCATGTGGCGCAAGTGGCCTTGTACACGCTGCTGTTCGCGTGGGTCACGGCCGGCTGCGTCACCGCCATCATGGGGTTCGTGGTGCAGTGGCGGGGCGACCCGCACATGCTGTCCGCCGCAGAGGTGGCGCACCACCCCATCCCGCCCGATGCGCGCACCGCCATCATCATGCCGATCTGCAACGAGCAGGTGTCGGCCGTGTTCGCCGGCCTGCGCGCCACCTGCGAATCGCTGGCGGCCACCGGGGCCACGCGATTGTTCGACGTGTTCGTGCTCTCGGACACCAGCGACCCCTCGCTGCGCGCGGCCGAGCTGGCGGCCTGGAAGCAACTGCGCGACGTGCTGGGCGACGACGGCCCGCACGTGTACTACCGCTGGCGCCAGCGCCGCAGCCAGCGCAAGGCCGGCAACGTGGCCGATTTCTGCCGCCGCTGGGGCCGCGACTACCGCTACATGGTGGTGCTGGACGCCGACAGCGTGATGAGCGGCGATTGCCTGCTGTCGCTGGTGCGGCTGATGGAAGCGCATCCGCGCGCCGGCATCCTGCAGACCGCGCCGCAGGCCTGCGGGCTGACCACGCTGCACGCACGGGCGCAGCAGTTCGCCGGCCGCATGGCCGGGCGGCTGTTCACCGCCGGCATGCAGTTCTGGCAACTCGGCGAATCGCACTACTGGGGCCACAACGCCATCATCCGCGTCGAGCCGTTCATGCGGCATTGCGCACTCGCCCCCTTGCCGGGCAATGGCCGCCTGAGCGGCGACATCCTGTCGCACGATTTCGTCGAAGCCGCCTTGATGCGGCGCGCCGGCTACCACGTCTGGCTGGTGCCTGACCTGGCCGGCAGCTACGAGCAGCAGCCGCCCAACCTGCTGGAGGAACTGCTGCGCGACCGCCGCTGGTGCCAGGGCAACCTGCGCAATGCCCGCCTCATCGCCGAGCCCGGCCTGCATCCGGTGCACCGCGCCATGCTCGCCACAGGGGTGCTGGCCTACCTGTCGGCACCGCTGTGGCTGGCCTTCGTGCTGTTCGGCGCGTTTGCGTGGCTGCACGGCGGCCCCTCCGGCGCGGGTGCGGGCCGGGTCATCCCGCTGGAGATGATCGGACTGTGGGCCTGCACCGTGACCATGCTGGCCCTGCCGCGCGTGCTGGGCGTCGTGGCCATTGCACTCAAGCGCGAGTTGCCGCTGTATGGCGGGGCGGCGGCGCTGGTGAAGGGCGCCTTGCTGGAAGGCCTGCTCTCGATGCTGCAGGCGCCGGTGCGCATGATCGCGCACAGCCTGTTCGTGGTGGTGGCACTCACCGGCCTGCGGCTGGAGTGGAAATCGCCCCCGCGTGAAGCCACCGCTGTGGCCTGGCGCGAAGCGGCGCAGCGCTTTGCCCCGCTGAGCCTGGGCGTGGCGGCGGTGCTGGCGGTGGGCTTGGCCACCGACCTGCGCATGGCCTGGTGGCTGATGCCGGTGGCCTTGCCCCTGCTGCTGGCCACGCCGCTGACCGTGCTGACCAGCCGGGCCGGCCTGGGTGAACGTGCGCGCAACCAGGGGCTGCTGCTGACCCCCGAGGAGCTGGCGACGCCCACCGTGCTGCGCCGGGCCTGGGTGCACATGCGGCAAGGCCTGCCCACGCCGCGCTGGCACGACGTGGTCACCGACCCGTGGCTCTTCAAGGTGGTGTGCATGGCCATGGGCCCGCGGAGCACGGCCGTCGGCGCACGCGGCCGTACCCGCAGCCGGCTGATCCAGCGCTTGTCGGAGCAGCGGGACGCCGAGGCGATTTCGCCGGCCGAACGCATGCGGCTGATGAGCGAGCCGCAGAGCATTGCCCGCCTGCGCGCCCGCCTGGCCGCCAACGAGAGCTTCGGCACCTTCGGGGGTGGCGGTGCCCACGGGCACGTGCCTTGCCCACGGTTTGCGCATGAGGGGCTTGCAAGTCGCTGACACCCTGCGCCCCGCCGTGCCGCCGCGGAGGGGGCGGCCGGCCTGGCGCCGCGGCGCGGCCATGGTATTGGCGGTGGCGGCGGCGCTGACGGCCTGCACCAGCGACAAGACCCGCATCGGCGGCACCAGCGAGGTGTACATCGCCAGCGGCGAGGACCGCATCACCCGCTGCAGCGCACGCATCGGCGCGGCGGCCATCACGGAAGCCGACACCAATGCCCAGGCCCTGAGTTCGGCCGGGCTGCCCCGCTCGATGGCGCCGCTGGTGCGGCAGTTGCTCATGCTGACCCGCTGTTTTGCCGTGGTGGAGCGCGGCGCGGCCTTTGCGGCGCTGGAAAATGAAATCCGGATCCGCGAACTGCAGGGCCAGGACCGCACCCACCAGATGGCCGCCATGACGGCGGCCGACTACGTGATCCGGGCCGAGATCGTGTTTGCCGAGCAGACGGGCGGCGGCAAGACCGGGCTGGGCGCGGTGTTCGGCAACCTGATCGGCGGCGTGGCCACCGAGACACGCAGCCGCGAGGCGCTGATCGTCATGAGCGCGGTCGATGCGCGCACCAGCGAGATCGTGGCAGCCGCCTTCGGCCGCGGCACCAACGACACCGCGGGCGTGGGCAGCATCGTGCTGGGCGGCGGCTTGCTGGCCTTGCAGGGCGGCTGGCTGGACACCCCGCAGGCCAAGCCGGTGGCGGCTGCGCTGGTGGATGCGTGGAACCAACTGCTGCCCAGGCTGCTGACGGCGCGGGAAAAGGGCAGTCCCGGCATGCCAGCGGCACCGGCAGTATTGGTAGCACCGGTGGCTCCGGCAGCATCGGCGGCGCCAGCCCAGTGAGTCTCCGCCTGTCAGTGGCCAAGGGCACGTTTTCGGCCCGCGCCTCCTTGGGTGTTCTTGTTCGCCGGCCCCTGGTCCGGGCCCGACCGGCGGACATCAATCCAGTCAAACGACTACGCGAGATGGCATGCCATCATCACGCCCCGAGAACGGAGTTCCCATGCCCAGTGCCACCGTCGCCGCGTGCCGGCCTGCCCATCCCACCCATTGGGCCAAGGCCCTGCGCACCGCCGCCTGGCTACCCCTGTTGTGCTGGGCCCTGGCCGGCCCCGTGCAGGCCGCTGGCGATGCCTACCAGAAGGTCCCGGCCAGCCCGGACGGCATCGGCAAAGCCTACATGGGCCGCGAGATCGCACAGGTGATGGGGTGGCAGGGCGCCGCCTGGCTGGAGCGTGAAGAACGCGAGAAGGAGGAGCGCGGCGACCTGCTGCTGCGCGAGCTGGCCTTGAAACCCGGCCAGGACGTGGCGGACATCGGTGCCGGCACCGGCTACTACTCGCGGCGCATGGCCCCGCTGGTGGGCCCGCGCGGCACGGTGTATGGCGTGGACGTGCAGCCGGAAATGCTCAAGCTGCTGGAAGAGGGCGCCAAGCGGGCTGGCCTCGCGAACGTCAAGCCGGTGCGGGCCAGCGACACCCGGCTGAACTTGGCCGACGCCAGCATCGACCTGGCGATCCTGGTGGACGTCTATCACGAGCTGGAGTTTCCCCAGGAGGTGACGGCCAGCGTCGTGCGTGCGTTGCGGCCGGGCGGCCGCCTGGTGCTGGTGGAGTACCGCGCCGAAGACCCGCGCGTGCCCATCAAGGAACTGCACAAGATGAGCGAAGCGCAGGTCCGCAAGGAACTGGCCTCGGAGCAGTTGACCTGGGAACGCACCGCCCACACGCTGCCGTGGCAGCACGTGGTGATCTTCAGGAAGAAGTAGACCCCAGGGCCGCCCCACTTGGCAGCGCTTGCGGCTGCCGCCCGGTCGCGTAGACCCGCGAGCGCCGCTTGCGGGCCCAGATCAGCACGCCGGTCACGCTGAGCGTGGCAATGACCACGCCCATGAATGACATCAGCACGCGGCCCGGCAGGCCGATGATGCGGCCCGAGTGCAGCGGGAACATGCTCTGCAGGAAGATGTCGCCGGCACTGCCGGTGCCCGGCAGGTCAGCGCCCGCCGGGGCACCGGTGCGGGAATCGAAGTACAGCCAGGGGTTGCCCAGCCCGCCGTCGCCATGGCTGTTGGCGGCCTCGTAGAAGCCCACGCCCCAGACCCCGAACTCGGGCGACAGGAACAGGCTGCCCACCGGCGCCGTGATGCCCAGCCGCAACGCCTCGGCGCGCGCCAGTTCGATGGCCCGTTCGGGCGCCACCTGCGGTTCGATCGGTTGTTCCGGCGGCGCGACAGAGCGGCTGGCAAACGGGGAGGGCGCCAGAGTGGAGAACCATGCCACCACCGGCCGCATCACCGGGTCGCGCAGGTTCATGGACACCGAGGTGACGGCCAGCATCAGCACCAGCGGGTACACCCACATGGCGCCCGAGCGGTGCAGGTCGAAGGTGAGCTTGTGGCCGCCGGCCTTCCAGCGCAACGCGAAGGAGCGCCGCCAGGCGTCGCGCTTGGGGAACGAGATCCACAACGCGATCAGGGTGTCCAGCACCCAGGCCATGGCGATGAGGCCCATGAACCACATGCCCAGCTCGATGCCCCAGCCCTCAGGGATGTGCATGGAGTAGTGCAGCTTGTACAGGAAGGGCAGCAGGTTCTCGCGTGTGAGGGAGACCTTGCCCCATTCGCGCCGGGCCTGGATCGCGCCGGTAGCGGGGTCCAGCGCCACCTGGTTGTAGCCGGGCTCGAACAGCTTCCCCGTGGCCGGGTCCACGCGCGGCGAAACCGAGGCCATCCAGGTGTGACCCGGCTCCACCGCCTGCGGCATGAAGGTGACGCGCACACGCGGGTCATCCGCCTCGACCCGGGCCGCCAGCGCCAGGGTCGGCAAGGCTGCGCCGGCGGTGTCCGCCTGGTAGAGCCGGGGGTTGAGCCACTCGTCGAGCTCATGGTCCCAGGAGATCACGGCGCCGGTGGCCCCGGCGATGAACAGGAACAGCGCCGCGGCCAGGCCGAACCAGCGATGCAGCAGAACGAGTAGCGGGCGCATGCGGGAAGGCTCCTCAAGGGCTGGCGCGGATGAGGGGGCATTCTATTGCGAATGATTCTTAATTGTGAACTGCTGGATTGCCATGGGGGCATGGCGCTTTCTTGCTGTTGCACACGGTGAAAGACTTGCCAATCCCGGATCATGCGAGCAGATAATAATGATTCTCAATTGCGATCAACAAGACAGGACCACCCGGATCCTGAAAGCGTCTGGAGGCGCGGCGACATGTCGGTTGAAGTGTCCAAGTCCTCGCTCACCGAGGTATTCATCGCTCATCGCGTGCAGCTCCAGGGCCTGGCGCGGCGGATTGTCGGAACGATCGAACACGCGGAAGACGTGGTCCAGGATGCGTTCCTGAAGATCGTCGAGGGGGCTTGCGCCGCGCGCGTGGACAAGCCCTTCGGCTACTGTTGCCAGGTGGTGCGCAACATGGCGCTCGACCACTACCGGCGCCAGAGCGTCGAGTCGGCCTGGCGCACCTATTCCGACGATGGCGAGCTGCCGCAGGTGGCTGGCGGGGTGGTGCCCGAGCGGGAGATCGATGACCGGCGCAAGCTCGTGGCCGTCGACCGCGCGCTCGACACGCTGCCGCGCCGCACGCGAATGGCCTTCGAGCTGTACCGGCTGGCCGGGATGACCCAGCGGGAGATCGGGCAGCGCCTGGATTGTTCGGCCACCTTGGTGAACTTCATGATCAAGGATGCCATGCTGGCCCTGGCGGGGTGCCGGCGGCTGATGGACGAGTGAATACAGCGGTGAGCACTACACTCGCTGCCCATGGGCGACGATGACACGACGCGACGACAAGATGCGGTATGGGACACGGCATGGGCCTGGGTGCAGCGCCAGCATGAAACCCCCGATCTGGCTGAGCCGCTGAAGGCCGAGTTGGTCCGCTGGCTGGCCGCCGAGCCGCGCCATCGTGCGGTCTACGAAGAAGCCAGCAAGCTGTGGCTGCTGTCAGGCCTTGTGCCACCCGTCAACGACATCGGGGCGCCGCCAGACCCCGCAGTGCCAATCACTCCATCCGGACGCCTGCCGCCTTGACGAGGCGCGCATTGGCGTCGAATTCACGCTCGACCTGCGTCGTGAACTGCTCGATGCTGCCGGTGCTGACCACGTAGTCCAGTCGGCTGAGCCGCTCCTGAACGTCGTTGTCGGCAAGCACCCGATTCACTTCGGCATTGATGCGCTTCAGCACATCCACGGGTGTGCGCGCCGGCGCGAAGATGCCGAAGACGGAACTCAAGTTGGCGTCGGCATGACCGAGTTCTTCGAGTGTCGGCACGTCAGGCATTGACATGAACCGCCTCGGTGCCGCCACGGCGAGAACACGCAGGCGTCCCTGCGCGATGAGTGCATTGACCGCGGGGCTGGGATTGGCGGTGAAGAGATCGAACACGCCGCCCGCGGCGTCGTTGATCACCTGCCCGCTGCCCTTGTACGGGATGTGATTGAACTGCACCTGCGCCTTTCGCGATATCTGCTCCAGCATCACGTGGCCGACGCTTCCCATGCCGCTGGTGGCAACCCTCAGCTCACCCGGGCGAGCCTGGGCCTGGGTGATGGCGTCGGCGAAGGTGTTGCCGCTGAATGCGGGGGTGGCGGCCAGGTAGATGGGCGAATACATCACGCGTGCAACCGGCACGAAATCCTTGCGTGGGTCGTAGGGCACCTTGCCCAGATGCGGATTCAGGGTGATGGGGCTGATGGCAGCGAAGGCCAGCGTGTGGCCGTCGGGCAGGGATTTGGCGACGGCGTCCATGCCGGTCGCGCCGCTCGCTCCGGCGCGGTTTTCGACGACCACCGCCTGGCCGAGTTGCATGTGTTCGGCAAGCAAGCGCGCCACGGCGTCGCTCGGGCCGCCGGGGGCATACGGCACGATGACCCGGATGGGCTTGGACGGCCAGCTCTGCGCCTGGACGGACGCTGCGGCAAAGGCGGCAGCGGCTGTGATGAGAATGGTGCGACGGGAAAAATGGCAGGTCATGGCGGATGCGGTTCCTTCAGTCGATGGTAAACAAATCCCGGGCGGGTCCGTCCCCTGTGGGATGAGCCGTGCAATCGTCGTCCAGACCAAACAGGCCAAGGCCTTGTCGTGCCAGGCAATCCACCCGGAATCTCGGCGTGGCTCCCCATCCAATCCATGCGTCCCATGACTCCCGTGACCCAGTCTCCCGACACCAGCACCCGACTCCAGTCCCTTGCCCTTGCCACTGCCTTGCTGAGCACGATGCTCGCCCCGGTTTGCGCCGCTGCGCAGGAACCCACCCCCAGCACCCAGGAGCCACCGCCGGCCAATGCAAATGAACCGGCCACCACGCTGCCCACCGTGTCGGTGAAGGCCAAGCCGGAGGCCGCCGCCGGGCCGGTGCAGGGCTATATGGCCAAACGCAGCGGCACCGCCACCAAGACCGACACACCCATCATCGAGACGCCGCAATCCATCAGCGTGATCACGGCCGACCGCATCGACGCCATCGGCGCGGCGACGCTGCGCGACGCCATGGGCTACACGCCGGGCGTGAACATTTCGCCCTGGGGCAGCGACCCGCGCTACGACAACTGGATCTTCCTGCGCGGCTTCGACGCCTACAAGCCGGGCTTCAACCTCGACGGCCTGCCACTGCGCAACAACGACACCTGGGGCGTGTTCCAGACCGACAACTACGGTGCCGAGCGGGTGGAGGTGCTACGCGGGCCGGCCTCTGTGCTGTATGGGCAGGGTGGCCCCGGCGGCACCGTCAACGTGATGAGCAAGCGACCCTCGGCCGACGTGCAGCGCGAGATCCGGCTGCAGGTGTTGGACCCGCAGCGCCGCCAGGGGGCCGGCGACTTCACCGGCCCGCTCAGCGAAGACGGCAACGTGCTGTTCCGCATGACCGGCCTGCTGCGCGAAGGAGAGAACAACCGCGGCGGCCTGCCGGACGACCGCGTGTACCTCGCACCCGCGCTGACCTGGAACTTCTCTCCGGACACCACGCTGACCGTGCTGCCTCACTGGCTGCACTTCAGCACGGGCACCACCAGCGGCGTGCCGGAGGCCGGCTCGTTGCTGCCCAATCCCAACGGCCCCATCCCGCTCGACGTCTTCACCGGCGAACCTGGCTTCGACCGCTTCGAGCAGGAGCAGTGGGCCTTCGGCTACCAGTTGGAGCACCGCCTCAATCCCGACTGGACGCTGCGCCACAGCGCCCGCTATGCCAAGCTCGACGTGGACTACCAGACCCTCACGGCGGGTAGCTTCGTGCCGGACAGCACGCGCGTGGTGAACCGCAACGTGTTCACCAGCCGCGAGGACGTGAGCAGCTTCGTGACCGACAACCAGGCACAGACCCGGTTCAACTCCGGGACCAGCCAGCACACGCTGCTGCTGGGGCTGGACCACCAGCGCACACGCTTCGACGTGCTGGCCCGCTGGGGCGCCGGGCCCACGCTGGACATCTACGCCCCCGTCTACGGCGCCGCCGTCACGCTGCCGGATCCGCCGTTCATCGATGGCAACGTGCTGCTCCAGCAGACTGGCTTGTACGTGCAGGACCAGATCAAGTTCGCCGGGCGCTGGTCGGCCACTCTGGGCGCGCGCTACGACAGTGCCAGCACGGACTCCGTGGATCGCTTGAGCGGTGGCGCGCAGACCCGCCAGACCGACCACGCGACGACCAGCCGCGCCGGGCTGGTGTACCTGCACCCGGATGGTTGGGCGCCGTATGCCGGCTACTCCGAATCGTTCTCGCCCAGCACCAGCCTCGATCCGGCCACCGGCAAGCCGTTCAAGCCGGAAACCAGCTGTCAGTACGAGGCCGGGGTGCGCTATCAACCGCCCAACCGCAGCGACACGCACACCATTGCCGTGTTCGACCTGCGGCGGCGCAACTACGTGACCTTCGACGCCAGCTTCGTGCCCGGCCAGACCGGTGAAATCCAGGTGCGGGGATTGGAACTGGAGTCCAGCCTGCGGCCCCGTCCCCATGTGAATCTCAGCGCCAGCTACGCCTTCACGCCGCGCGCGATCGTGACCACCAGCAGCAACGCGGCCGAAGTGGGCAGGCAGCTCAACCAGGTCCCCCGGCACCAGGCCTCGCTGTGGGGCGACTACCGGTTTGCGCACGGGCTCAAGGCGGGCCTGGGACTGCGCTACACAGGATCGCATCGCGGCTACGGCGAGACGGCCTCGGTGCCACTGCCGGACTACACGCTGGTCGATGCCTTGCTGTCCGATGACATCGCATCGTGGAGCCTGGCGCTCAACGTGCGCAACCTCGCCGACAAGGTGCATCTCACCAACTGCAGTTCGGGCACCTGCTACTTTGGCGACGCGCGCCGGGTGGCCGCCACCGCGACGTACCGCTGGTGAGCGTCGGCGGCTGAGGCAGCGCTCGCAGCGCTGCGTTCCATGGCGTACGCTGCAGGCCTGCCGCTGCGGGGGCACAACGCCCCCGCAGCGAAGCGGCTTTTCATCATGAGCAAGCACGAAGTTGGCTCCGAACCTGGCGCGGCCCCTGGGCCAGGGCCGTTCAATCGTCGCCAGGGGATGGCCGGCCTGTTCGCATGGGCCTGGCCTACCGGCGCAGCCCTGGCGGCCGAAGCCTCCACCGGGCCCGCGCCGCTGGCCTACATCACCAACCAGGGCTCCGATTCGGTCAGTGTGCTGGACATCCAGCGCCAGGCCGTGGTGGCCACCATCGCAGTGGGCAAGCAGCCAGCCGGCATCGCGGTCAGTCGCGCGGCCGGGCGCGCCTTTGTCACCAATCCCGGCGACCACACCGTGTCCGTGATCGACCTCGCACGCCGCGCCGCCATCCGCACCATGCCGGCCGGGCAGGGCGCGGTGGGCATCGCGGCCGCGCCAGATGGGCGCCGCTTCTACGTGGCCGACTGGTATGGCGGCCAGGTGCTGGCCTTCAACGCTGCCACCCTGCTGCAGACCGCGCAGCAGGCCGTGGGCAAGGTGCCGGCCGGCCTGGGCGCCAGCCCCGACGGCCGGCGCCTCTATGTGGCCAACCGCGACGACAACAACGTGCAGGAACTCGACGCCGCCACGCTGGCCCCGCTGCGCCGCTTTGCGGTGGGTGAACATCCTTTTGCGGTGGAGGTGAGTCCCGACGGCCGCCATCTGCTGGCGCTCAATGTGATGAGCGACGACGTGGACGTGATCGATCTGGCCGGCGGCACGCGCGTGGCGCGCATCGCGGTGGGTCACGCGCCGTATGGCGTGGCCTTCGCGGCCGATGGCCGGCGCGCCTTCGTCACGAACCAACGCTCGCAGTCGGTTTCGGTGATCGACCTGACCACCTTCCAGGTGGCCGCCACCTGGAAGGTGGGCGAGTACCCGGAGGGCATCGCCTGCCTCGGCGACCGGCTGCTGGTGGTGAGCTGGATGGAGGACGCGGTCAGCGTGCTGGATGCCGCTGGCGGCAAGCTGCTGGCAACCATCGACGTGGGCCGCAATCCACGCGGTTTTGGGCAGATGGTGGCACGGTGACAGCGACGTAAAACCACCTCGCGGAGGCCTGCGCTATCCTGCCCGCGGTTCCACCCGTTCGCGACAAGAGGAGACAAAGACACATGCGCAGGATCATCGCGGCCGCCTTGCTGCTGGCCACCACCCTTGCCGTGGCCCACGGCCCCACGCGCCAGAAAGTGACCGAAACCATCACCATCAACGCCGCACCGGAGGCGGTGTGGGCGGTGGTGAAGGACTTCGACAAGCTGCAGGCCTGGCACCCGGCCGTGGAAAGCTCCACCGCCACGCAAGGCAACGCCGTGGACTCGGAGCGCACACTCCTGCTCAAGGGCGGCGGCAAGGTGGTGGAGAAGCTGGAGAGCTGGTCGGAGCCGGACCGCAAGTTCAGCTCCCGCATGCGCGAGGCCGGGCCCATTCCGGTGAGCAACTACAGCTCCACCTTGGCGGTGAAGCCCGGCCCAAACGCCGGTACTTCGGTGGTGGAATGGCGCGGCGCGTTCTACCGCGGCTACCCCAACAACGACCCACCACCCGACAAGAACGATGAAGCCGCAGTGGCCGCGGTCACCGGCATCTACAAGACCGGGCTGGCCAACTTGAAGGAACTGGTCGAGAAGAAATAGGCGCCGTACCCATGACCTCCCAGGTCATCGACCCTGCGCCATCCCGCTCCTAGCATTCGTTCCATGTCAACTGGAGCGCACCTCATGGAACGTCGATCCCTTCTGAAGTCCGCCGGCTGCGGCCTGCTGGGCGCCTCTGGCGCCGTTGCCGCGGCGCCGGCCCCGCGCAATCCCCGTCCCACGACCCACCCGCACACCCGCCCACGCGGCAAGCGCGTCACCACGCGCGACGGCACGGAGATCTTCGTCCGCGATTGGGGTACCGGCCCGGCCGTACTCTTTCTCGCAGGATGGGCTCTGCCGTCCGACTTCTGGGCGCAGCAGATGGTGCCGCTCTGCGACGCCGGAGCACGCTGCATCGCCTATGACCGCCGCGGGCATGGTGCGTCGGACGACCCCGGCCAGGGGTACCACTACGACCAGCTTGCCGACGACCTGGCAGACGTCATCGATGCCGTCCATGCCGGGCAGCCCCTCGTGCTGGTCGCCCACTCCATGTCGGGTGGCGAGGTCGTGCGGTACCTGAAGAAGTACGGCAGCCGCCGTGTTGCCGGCATCGTGTTCGTGGGCACGGTCCTGCCCGCGCTGGGCCGCTCGGCCAGCAATCCGAAGGGCTTGTCTCCCGAGCAGTTCGAGAGCTACCGGCAGGGCGTGATCCTGGCCGACTTCCCGAAGTGGCTGCAGGACAATGCGCGCCCCTTCTTCGTGGCCGGCACGTCGCAGGACACCATGGACTGGGTGAAGTCCTTGATGCTCCGAAGCTCCATGAAATCGGTGATCGACTGCCACCGGGCGCAAACCAATGCGGACTTCCACGACGAGCTTGATGCCATCGACCGGCCGGTGCTCCTGATCCACGGCGAGCGGGACGTGTCCGCCCCGCTCGAACTCACGGCCAAGGTGATGGCCCGTCGCATGCCGAAGGCCACACTCAAGGTCTACGCCGACGCACCGCACGGCCTGCCCATCACCCACGCGAAGCTGTTGAACAGCGACATCCTGGACTTCGTGCAGCAATTGACCCACGCGTTCTCGTAGCCGGGCCGCCGCTGACAATCAGTCAGGTCCTGTGACGCGCGCGTGACTCTTTCTCAAGAGCCTTTTCGAGCGACCGGTGCCCCGCACGCCTGGCCACTTGGACAGGCGTCTTTCCCTTGCTGTTCTGGGCGCTGAGGTCCAGGTCTGCGCGGCTGGCCAGGACCGCCTTGACGGTCAGGACCTGCCACTTGGAGAAGTCCATGACTCCCAACATGTCCTCGGGTCCCATTGCGCATTCGGCCCGGGGGTGCCGCATCTTGCACAGGTAGGTCAGTGGTGTCTCGCCATTCGGGCCCGGGCAGTTGACCTCGATTTCGGGTGAAGCAACGAGCTTGCACAGTGTCTGGCCCCAGGCCCCGTGGGCGTCCTCGGGATCCGGCAGAGTCTGACTCCTGTCCCATCGGGTCAGTGCCTGCCACAGGGGGGGGCTGTTGTGGAGATCCGGGCGGTTGTGGTTGACATCGTCGCTGTGCAACAAGGCCTCGACGACGGCCGGGCGATTCCATTCGATGGCAGCCTGCAAAGGGGTTTGGCCCTCTCGATTGGCCTGATCCGGTAATGCCTTGGCGTGGACTGCAATCATGACCGCCACCTCGCTTCTGCCCGACCTGATGGCCAGGTGCAGCGGCGTATCCCCTTTGCCGTCGGGCAAGCTGGGGAGGATCGACGCGCGGCGCAACAACTCGGCAGCAAACCGCTGGTTTTTCTGCGTCGCGGCGAAATGCAACGGGGTCCGATGCAGCCTGTCGGCGCGGTTGACGTCCACCAGGTCATGGCGCAGAAGCGCCGTCGCCACCTCCAGGTGGCCGTGCTCGATGGCTTTTGCCAGCGCGGTTTTGCCGTCGACATCTTGGTAGTTGATGATGGTCGCGGCCTGCAGTTCGCTGGAGCGCAACGCCTGGGCCAGGATGGCCTGCACGGCGGCAGTCTTGCCCTCACGAGCCGCTTCGGTCAACAAGGAGTCCTTCTTGTTCCCGAAACTGGCTGCCAGCAATTCGGGGTGCTGCTGCAGCAACGTTTGCAGCGTGTCCGCATCGGCACCGCAGGCCTCGGCAAGGCGGTGCGCCTCATCGCTGCGGTGCCCGTGGGCTTGCAGCCGGCTCACATCGATGCGGCGGTTGCCTGCCCCTTCATCACTTTGAGAGCTCTTGTTCAGCAGCGGTGCCAGCATCTCGTTCGAAGCTGCCGAGCTTGTGCGCGAGCTTGATGCGGAGCCGGCTGCGCCGTCGGATGAACCGGCGGGTTGCCGGGAAAAAAATTCGGAGACGCGCTGGATGGCCATGATGCCGTGGATCGGTTGCCTTGGGAGGCGGTAGTCTGGCCCTCTCCCTTGGGCCGGACTGCCGTGTGACGAACTCCTGTGTCAGGCACCGAATCCACCGGCGACCTCCCGCCAGCGCCTCAGCTGTCCGAAGATTCGGGCTGGGACAAGGATGTCCGCTTGCCAGCCCGCCACATCACGAAAGCCGCCGCCAGCACGGCCGCCCACATGGCCGCCAGCCAGGCCAGGCTCATCGCGCCACCGCCCTGCGCATCGTCGGCTGCGGCATTGCCGCCCGAACCGGGCACGCCACCCTGGGCATCCGCCACCACGATGGTCGGGTTGTAGGCAATGGTGGTGCCCGTGCCGGGCGGCACGCAGGTGTAGGTGATCTCCTGCCCGTCCGTGGCGGCCAGGGCGCGCAACTCGGCGTCGCTGCGGCGCGTGCCATCGGCGGCAACGAAGTTCTGCGCCGCTGCATCGAACAGGTAGCCGCGCAACCCGCCTGCCTCCACCAGCCGGGCCGTCAGGTCGCACTCGCGGGCCGCCACGCCCAGCTCCTTGGAGATGAACGGGGCCAGGGCGCGCTGCACCAGCAGGTCGATGCGCGGGCCGACCGCCGCGGCGTTGCCGGACGTCAGCGTCACCTGCTGTCCCACCACCGGCGCCAGGTCGCTGTCGAAGGCCAACATGTACTCCACCACATCGCGCCGGGAGCCGTCCGGGTTCTCCTTGAGGAACCCGACCGTGTCCTTGGGGGCAAAGACGCCGGCATTGAAGAATCGGAACATGGTGTCCGACGATCCGTCAAAGCTGAAGCCGAAGCCGCGGATCTGGTCGCCGGTGAAGCTGGTGTTCTCCTTGTTGGAGTTGCCTTTGGTCTCCGGCCCGCCGAACATGCCGACCTTCTGGTACATGTTGCGCAGGTGCGGGATCTTGAAGATCTGCGGCAGCGCTTCGAAGCTGGCGTCACCGCCGGTGCCGAAGAACCCTTGCGCCGGATTCAGCTTGTGGCACCCCTCGCAGGTGAATGAGGTCTGCCCAAACAACTTGTTCAGGTCCAGGTTGCCCAGGCCGGGGATATTGCCGATCAGGTCTGCGAGCCCACCGCCGCCGATGTTGCTCAGCAGGTTGTTGACGTCCACGCCATCGGACGGACGCGGCCCCACATAGAAGGCCTTGCCGCGCTGCTGAGACGCATTGAGCGAGTTGTCCAGCTTGCGGACCGGGTTGGGTGGCAGCAACACCGACAACTGGAACTTGGCGAACTTCTCCATGTCCACCTCGCTGGCCGCCTGGGCATTGCCCAGCAGGGCCTTGAACGAGCCGGCGAAGTTCTTGAACGACAAGGTGCTGTCCAGCGCGTCGGTGCCGAATTGCCCGGTCGCACGGTCGCCGCGCCAGTGCAGCGCGCCGCTGTTGCGCATGCCCCGCAGGGTCTGCGTGGTCATCGGGCCCTTCATCGGGTGGAAGTCAGCCGCCTTGTCGCTGCCGTTCACGGGCGTTTCCGGACCGAACAGCTTCCTGCCGAGCTTGATGAACAGGTCGCTGGCCAGAAAGCGGTTCAGCGGACTGGCGGTGACCACGTCGTCGGGGTTGCCCAGGTCCCAGGCCAGGTCGTCCATGTCGCCGAACGGGTGGCAGCTCGCGCAGGCATTCTCGCCATTGGCAGACGAGCGGGTGGCGTCATACAGGAGCGGGCGTCCTTCGATCACCTCGGCGGGTTCCGGGGTGGGCATGGATGCCGCGGCCACTTCGGAGCCGCTGGCCAGGTTGATCACCTTGACCGCATTGTCGAACCGCGTGCTCACGTACATGCGGCCCCGTGCTTCATCCAGCACGATGCCGCTGGGCCCGCCACCGCTCACGGTGATGTACTTGGCGCTGGCCGTGCGCGGGTCGAACGTATCCGTTTCGAGTTCGGAGGTGCTGAACACACCGATGCGGCTGGAGCCGAATGCGGCGACGAAGAGGGTCTTGCCGTCGCGGGTGACGGCCATACCCAGCGGCAGGGCCAGGCTGTGATCCTTGGTGGTGGGGTCAAAGGCCGGATCGCTGGCCAGCTTGCTGTAGTCGATGTGCTTGTTCAGGTGCCGCGGGGCTACCTCCGACCCGGAGATCACGGTGATGCGGGCCTCGGCCAAGTGGCCTTGCAGGGTCTGCCCGGCGAACTTGCCATCCCCGGTGAAGCGGGCCCGGTTGTTGGCGTCGGTGTTGGACACGTACAGCGTGCCGGTCACCGGGTTGGCCACCATGTTGAACAGCGTCGTGCCCACGTGCGGAAAGGCTGCGGTCTGCGTCAGGGTGTTGGCATCGAGGGCGAACACGTCCTTGTCCGGCAGCGCGAAGAGCACTGCTTCGTTCCAGTTGCGGCCCAGTTCGTCTTCCCAGGCCTGCTTGGCGTTGTTGAACTTGACGATGAGGCCGGTCTCCGGCGCCGCCTTGCCCTGGGCATTGGTCTTGGGCCCGGGATTGCCGCCGGGGGCCTTGACCGTGCCGAGCGTGCAGGTCTGGGTGGCGTTGAAGCCGTCGCACACCAGGGCATCGGGAATCACGGTGGTCTGGTTGCCCGACTTGAACGCCGCCACATAGACCTTGGCACCGTCCGGGCTGACGGCCAGTGCCCGTGGTGTGTCTGCAAAGAAGCTCATGATGCGCAGCGGCTTGCCGCCCACGCCGCTGCCCAGGTTGGCCGGGTCGAACACCCACACGTCGGCGCGCGGCACGCCTGGCGTGGTGAGTTGCGGGTCACCCGCGCCCGGCACGCCGGCCAGCGACGGATCGGTGCGCTGCTGGCCGCGGTGCGCGGTGGTGATGAAGGCGCGCCTGGGTGAACCGGCCATCACGATGTCGCGCGGCTCGTCGCCCACCAGCAGCGTGTGGGTCACGCGCGGCAGGCCCGACAGGCTGACGACGCTGACGCTGTCGGACAGGTGGTTGACGACCCAGACCTCCGTGTTGCTGACCAGGGCCACGGCCACCGGCTCCAGCCCCACCGGCACACGTGCCGCCAGGGAAAGGCCGGCATCGGAGACGTTGAACACGTCGAGGGTGTTGTTGGGCGTATTGGCCACGAAGAGACGGGTTCCGTCTGGTGTCATGGCAATGGGCCGCACCGGCCCGCTCTCGAACGCGGGGGTGGCAGCCGAGGCAGCCGCGCCCTGCAGCAGCGACGCGAAGAACACGACCAGGGATGCGAGAGCGCGTCCCGTACATCCGGATCGCACCGGTGGATTGAGCATGAATGGGTACTCCAAGGCGGCAGGGGCTCGACACGCAGGAACCGGGCGCCAATAGCGGGAAGGCTGTCTGAACGGCGGGCTCAAGTCATGCTAAGGCGTTGCACCCGACGAGAGACTGGGCAGTCGCAACCATCTGTCACCGTGGGTAGGGGAGGGCTGTCGAGGACCGTTCCAAATGCCGCGCGGTCACAAATGGAAGGGCTTGCAAGGTCAGGTGAACAAAGCTCCCCAACCCGGCAGCACCGCTTGAAGACCGACTTGCCCGCGGTGACTGCGTGGTTCAGTCCAGGTGTTCTGCGACCAGACTCAGCGGGTCTTGAAGTCTTTGTTGGCGATGCTTGACAGAACCCGGTGCAAGCCACCGGGAAGCTCCCCCTTATCGACCAGAAGGCTCGCCGCGGGATGAAGGTTCGCGACGGCCGGTCCGCCGCAGCACGACGGCCGCCGCCAGCACGGCCATCCACAAGGCCGCCAGCCACTCCAGGCTCGTCGCACCACCACCCTGCGCATCGTCACCCGCCGTGGCTCCGCCGTTGCCCAATCCGGGCAGTGAACCCTGCGCATCCGCCACGCCGATGGACGGGTTGTAGGCGATGGTGGTGCCCGTGCCGGGTGGCACGCAGGTGTAGGTAATTTCCTGCCCGTCTGTGGCTGCAAGGGCGCGCAACTCGGCATCGCTGCGCCGTGTCCCGTCAGCGGCAGCAAAGTTCTTCGCCACCGCGTCGAAGAGGTAGCCGCGCAGCGCACCGGCCTCCACCAGGCGAGCCGTCAGATCACACTCGCGGGTGGCCCCTCCCAGTTCCTTGGAGACGAATGGCGCCGCGGCGCGCTGCATCAGCAGGTTGATGCGCGGGCCCACCGCCGCGGCGTTGCTGGCGTTCAGCGTCACCTGCTGCCCCACCACCGGAGCCAGGTCATTGTCGTAAGCCAACATGAACTCCACCACGTCGCGCCGGGTGCCGTCCGGGTTGTCCTTCGGAAATCCGACGGTGTCCTTGGGGGCAAAGACGCCGGCGTTGAAGAACCGGAACATGGTGTCCACCGACCCATCAAAGCCGAAGCCGAAGCCACGGATCTGGTCGCCCGTGAAGGTGATGTTCTCCTTGTTGGTGTTGCCCTTGGTTTCCGGCCCGCCGAACATGCCGACCTTCTGGTACATGTTGCGCAACTGCGGTATCTTGAAGATCTGCGGCAACGCTTCGAAGCTGCCGTCGCCGCCGGTGCCGAAGAACCCTTGCGCCGGATTCAGCTTGTGGCAGCCCTCGCAGGTGAACGAGGTCTGGCCAAACAGCTTGCCTATGTCGAGGTTGCCCAAGCCCCCACCGCCCAGGCCAGGAATGTTGCCAAGGCCCGGAATATTCCCGATCAGATCAGCCAGCCCACCGCCGCCGCCGATGCCACCCAGCAGGCCACCGATGTCCACGCCGTCGGACGGGCGCGGCCCGGCATTGAAGGCTTGCCCGCGCTGCTGTGAGGCATTGAGCGAGTTGTCCAGGTTGCGTACCGGATTGGGCGGCATCAACACGGACAACTGGAACTTGGCGAACTTGTCCATGTCCGCCTCGCCGGCCCCCTGGGCATTGCCCAGCAAGGCCTTGAACGAACCTGCGAAGTTCTTGAACGACAAGGTGCTATCCAGGGCATCGGTGCCGAATTGACCCGTCGCGCGGTCCCCCCGCCAGTGCAGCGCCCCACCGTTGCGCATGCCCCGCAAGGTCTGGGTGGTCATCGGTCCCTTCATCGGGTGGAAGTCCGCCGCCTTGTCGCTGCCGTTCACAGGCGATTCCGGGCCGAACAGCTTGCGGCCGACCTTGATGAACAAGTCGCTGGCCAGGAAACGGTTCAGCGGGCTGGTGGTGACCGCGTCGTCGGGGTTGCCCAGGTCCCAGGCCAGGCCGTCCATGTCGCCGAATGCGTGGCAGCTGGCGCAGGCGTTCTCGCCGTTGGCGGACGAGCGGGTGGCGTCGTACAGCAGCGGCCGACCCTCGGTGATGCTGGCCGGTTCGGGGTTGGGCATGGACATCGTCGCCAGTTCGGCGCGGCTGCCCAGGTCGATCACCTTCACAGCGTTGTCGAACCGCGTGGTGACATACAAGCGCCCGCGGGCTTCATCCAGCACCATGCCGCTGGGTCCGCCACCGCTGACAGGGATGTAGTTGGCACTGGCCGCGCGCGGGTCGAACGTGTCCGTTTCAAGTTCGGCGGTACTGAACACGCCGATGCGGCTGGAGCCGAATGCGGCGACGAGCAGGATCTTGCCATCGCTGGTCACGGCCATGCCCGTCGGCATCGCCAGGCTGTGGTCCTTGGTGGTGGGATCGAAAGCCGGATCACTGGCCAGCTTGCTGTAGTCGATGTGCTTGTTCAGGTGCCGCGGGGCCACGTTCGACCCTGAGATCACCGTGATGCGAGCCTCGGCCAGGTGGCCTTGCAAGGTCTGCCCGGCAAACTTGCCGTCCCCGGTGAAGCGGGCCCGGTTGTTGGCGTCGGTGTTGGACACGTACAGCGTGCCGGTCACCGGGTTGGCCACCATGTTGAACAGCGTCGTGCCCACATGCGCAAAGGTCGCCGTCTGCGTCAGCGTGTTGGCGTCGACGGCGAACACGTCCCGGTCCGGCAGGGCAAAGCGCACGGCATCGTTCCAGTTGCGGCCCAGTTCGTCCTCCCAGGCCTGCTTGGCGCTGTTGAACTTGACGATGAGGCCGGTTTCCGGCGCCGGTTTGCCCTGGGCATTGGTCTTGGGCCCGGGATTGCCGCCGGGAGCCTTGACCTTGTCGACCGTGCAGGGCTGGTTGGGGTTGAAGCCGTCGCACACCAGGGCATCGGGAATCACGGTGGTCTGGTTGCCGGACATGAATGCCGCCACGTACACCCTGCTGCCATCCGGGCTCACGGCCAGCGCTCTTGGCGTATCGGCAAAGAAGCTCATGATGCGCAGCGGCTTGCCGCCCACCCCGGTGCCCAGGTTGGCGGGGTCGAACACCCACACGTCGGCGCGCGGCACGCCCGGCGTGGTGAACTGCGGATCACCGGCTCCCGGCACGCCTTGCAGCGATGGATCGGTGCGCTGCTGGCCGCGGTGCGCGGTGGTGATGAACGCGCGCCTGGGTGAGCCGGCCATCACGATGTCGCGCGGCTCGTCGCCGACCAGCAGCGTGCGCGTGACGCGCGGCATGCCCGCCAGGCTGACGACGCTGACGCTGTCGGACAGGTGGTTCACGACCCAGACCTCGGTGTCGCTGAGCGCGGCCACCGCCACCGGCTCCAAGCCGACGGGGACGCGGGCAGCCATGGACAAGCCGGCATCGGACACCTTGAAGATGTCCAGCGTGCCATTGGGCGTGTTGGCCACGAACAGGCGCGTCCGGTCCGGCGACATGGCAATGGGGCGCACAGGCCCGCTTTCGAAAGCGACGAAGGAGGGGCCGGCGGCGGATGCAGCCGCAGTCAGGAGCAGGGATGCGAGAAACAAAATCAGGGACGCGAGGCTGCGCCCTGTGCATCCGGATCGCATCGACAGAATGAGCATGGCTGGGTACTCCTGGGTGGGGTCGGACATAGGGAAGCCGAGGGGACGCCCGCAGCGGAAAGCCAGCTGGAGGGCGGATGAAGGCCATGCTATGCAGGAGGTACCCCGCCTGCACCCGTCGATGGGATGGGGCGGCTGCAACCGCTTGTGAACGGGGCGGGGGTGGGCCGCAAAAGGGCTCCGGCAACAAGTGCGCCGCATGGACCTCTGCTGGTCACAAGTTGAAGGGATTGCAAACTTTCGTGAACAGGATCCTTGGCCGTTTGTCGTGACACTTCAGTCCGCAATTGTTTCCACCTCGTCAGGCTGGAAACCGGCGATGCAGGACCGTGGTGCTTCTCCGCGGATCAGCGTTCAAGGACAGGCGGCACATCGCATGAATCAAACCGTGGCCGATTCCTCGACAGATGCCATTGCCACCGGCGACAGCCCGGGTCTGGTGGGACCTCTGGAATACTGTGCGCCGCTGTGCGCCGACCTCGTCGATGCGGGCTCCCTGCACCTGGTCAGGTCCAAGCTCAAGCCGCCCCTGCCGGCAACCACCTGCGTGCACCGGCCTGCGCTGCTGGCACGTATCGATGCGGCCTCACACCTCAAGCTGCTGCTGCTGGAAGCACCGGTCGGCTCCGGCAAGACCACGCTGTTGACGCAATGGCATGCCCAAGCCGCCGGGCAGCGGGCGGTGGCCTGGCTGTCGCTCGACATGGGCGACGACGACCCGGTGCGCTTCTTTCCCTACGTGGCCGAAGCGATTCGCTGTGCAGTCCCGGGCTTCAATGCCTGCCTGCCGGGCTGCCATGGCAAGGAGCAGCAGTTTCCGCTGCAGCAGGTGGTCAGCGTGTTCGGCGAGGCCCTGGAGCGCTTGCAAGGGGAACTGGTCATCGTCCTCGACGACTTCCAGTGGATCACCGCCCTGTCCACCGCGAGGGCGTTCGATTTTCTGGTGAACCGCTCGCCGCCGAACATCCACTGGATCCTCTCTGCCCGCCGGGCACCGAAGCTGAACACGGTGCCGTTGCGGCTGAGCGACCAGTTGGCGACCCTGGACGCGGTGGACCTGAACTTCTCCAGCGCGCAGATCCTGCAGTTCGGCCAGGGCTTGTGCGGCCGGCCACTGGCTGCAGCGGAAGCGGACTGCATCCTGTCGCGCACCGAAGGATGGGTGGCGGGCGTCAAGCTCGCCCTGCTCTCGGCCACGGGTCCGCGTGCCGCCGAGGGCGCCTTGCATCAATTCACAGGGTCTCACTACGAGGTTGCCGAGTACTTTGGTGCCTGCCTGCTGCGGGAGCAACCCGAGGACCTGCGCGGGTTCCTGGTGGCCAGCAGCGTGGTCGACCGGATGACCGGCGACCTGTGCAATGCGCTGCTGGACATCACGCACGGCCAGTCCATGCTTGAGCACCTGGAGCGGCAGCAATTGTTCATCCAGCCGATGGACAGCCAGGCGCACTGGTACCGGTATCACACGCTGTTCCACGGCTTCCTGCGCGGCTGCCTGCAGCGCGACACGGCACGCCTGGACGCCCTGCACGAGCGGGCCAGCCGGTGGTTTGCCGAGCACCAGATGTACGAGGAAGCGTTGCATCACGCTTTTGCCGGCAGCAATGCGCCGTGGCGCCGCGAACTGCTGGCATGCTGCCTGCCCGTCTGGCGGCAGGGCGGTGAAGTGGCCCAGGTGATCCGCTGGTGCGAGAAGCTGCCGCGTGCCGAGGTGATGGGCCATGGGGAGATCTGCGCGACGTATGTCAGCAGCCTGTTGCTGTCTCGCCGCTTCGACGAAGCCGCCACGGTACTGAACGAGGTGCAGGCGCAGGCCGGCAGCACGCGGTCGGTGAGTCCGGCTCGTGTGCGCATGCTGCAGACGATGCTGGCCCTCCTGTCCGACAGCGCTGGCGGAGACGATCCGGACGGCAGCGATCCGGTGCGCCACGAAGTCGCCGACCGCTACCTGGGCGGGGTGCTGCTGACGCTGCAGGCGTATCGCATGCTGCGCCGGCATGAGTTCGACGCCGCCTGGCGGCTGGCCATGCGTGCCGGCGACCAATTGGAGGATCTCAGCCTGCATGGCTTCGGCTACGCGAGCATGGTGGCGTCGCTTGCCGATCGGGCGCGCGGCGACGTGAAGGCGGCCGCGCAGCGCACCAAGCTGACCTATGCGCGGCTGCGGGGCGGCCGCCGTACGCCGGCCTGGACCCATGCCGCGGCCGCGCTGGCCCACGTGCGCTACGAAGAGAACCGGCTGGCCGAGGCCGAGGTGCTTTACACCGAAGTGCTGCCCCTGTTGAGCGTAGCCTCGACCATGGAGGGTTTCAGCACGGCCTATTGCACGCTGGCACGGATCAAGGCCATCGATCGACATGCGGGTGAGGCCTTTCAACTGCTGGACTACCTGCACAGCGTGCTCGAAGGCGGCCGCCAGCAGCGCTTCCTGGCGCAGTTGTGCGTGGAGAAAATGCGGCTGTGCCTGGCGCAGGACGACCTGGAGCGCGCCCGCAAGGTGGCCGGCGAGTGGGGCCTGCCGCAACGGGCCGCCGCACGCGAATGGCACGTGGTGCGGCCTTATGAAGACACCTGGGAGCGGCTCGGCTTTGCCCAGGCCTGCCTGCTGATGCACCAACAGGCGCCCGTGGAGGGCCACGCGATCCTTGCGGTGCTGCGCGAGAGCGCCCGGGCGGTGGGCTACGTGCACCGCGAAATATCCCTCGATGCCGCACTGTCGGCCTGCCACTGGTTGGCCGGCGAGGCCGAGCCCGCCTTCCGAGCCCTGAACCGCGGCCTCGCGCTCACGCAAGGCCTGGGCTTCTCGCGCGGCGTGTTCGATGAGCAGCCGCTGCTGCCGCAGGTCATTGCCGCGGCCTTCGGCCAGCGCAAGCTGCAGCAGCCTTTGCCCGCGGAGTACTTCAGGAAGTTCAACATGATCCGCGGCAGCGGGGCCGACAGCCCGCCCGCGCAGGCATCGATGCGCAAGCTCGCGCTGCCGCTGGAGCCCCTGACCGACCGCGAGATCGAGATGCTGCGCCTGCTGGCCCGCGGCCTGAGCAACCAGGAGATCAGCTCGCATTCCCAGATCGCCCTGTCCACGGCCAAGTGGCACCTGCAGAACGTGTTCGCCAAGCTGGACGTCAGCACGCGCGTGGGAGCCGTGGCGCGGGCGCGCGCGTTGCAGTTGATCGACTGACAAACGCCAGTGGCGCCCCGGCGGGCGCATCGCCAGACTCGCTAGACTGGGGCGACGCACCTCGCCCCGGCTCCTGCATGTCTTCGACCACGCACCTCCCGCCCCCTGAAGGACTGGCCCCGACCACCATCGCGGCCCAAGCCCCGGCACCGGCCAGCCGCAGGTTGCGCCGCATTCTCTGCCTCGATGATTTCGAGGCCGCTGCCCGGGCCCATCTGCCGCGGCCGCTGTTCGGCTACATCGCCGGCGCGGCCGAGACCCACCTGTCCTTGCGCAGCAACCGGGAGGTCTTCGACGAGTTCCGCTTCGTGCCGCGCGTGCTGGTCGATGTCTCCCGCCGCAGCCCGGCGCGCGAACTGTTCGGGCGGACCTACGCCGCCCCCTTCGGCATTGCGCCGCTGGGGCTGTCGGCGCTCACGGCCTACCGGGGCGACATCGTGCTTGCCAAGGCCGCGGCGAACGCCGGCATCCCGATGATCATGAGCGGCTCGTCATTGATCCGCCTCGAAGACGTGGCCGCGGCCAGCCCGCAGGCCTGGTTCCAGGCCTATCTGCCGGGCGACGTGGACGCCATTGCGGCGCTGGTCGCACGCGTGCAGCGCGCCGGCTTCGGCACATTGGTGGTCACGGTGGACATGCCGATTGCCGCCAACCGCGAGAACAACGTGCGCGCCGGGTTCTCCACGCCCTTGCGGCCCAGCCTGCGGCTGGCCTGGGACGGCCTGACGCACCCGCGCTGGCTGCTGGGCACGCTGGGGCGCACGCTGTGGCGGCAGGGCATGCCGCACTTCGAGAACAACTACGCCACGCGTGGCGCGCCCATCCTGTCGCGGCACGTGGAGCGCGATTTCTCCGACCGCGGCCACTTGCACTGGGGCCACCTGGCGCAGGTCCGCCGGCAATGGCCGGGCCGGCTGGTCGTCAAAGGCATCCTGCATGTGGACGACGCCCGCCGGGCGCGCGACGCCGGTGTCGATGGGCTGATCCTGTCCAACCACGGCGGGCGGCAACTCGATGGCGCGGTATCGCCCTTGCACGTGCTGCCGGGCATCGTGCAGGCCTGCCCGGAGATCCCGGTGATGCTGGACGGCGGCATCCGGCGCGGCACCGACGTGCTGAAGGCGCTGGCCCTGGGGGCGCGGTTCGTCTTCGCCGGGCGGCCGTTCGCCTTTGCGGCGGCCGTGGCCGGCGAGGCGGGGGTGTCGCATGCGATCCGCCTGTTGAGCGCCGAAGTGTCGCGCGACATGGCCATGCTGGGGATCACGGGCCTGGACGAATCAGCCGGCGCCGGGCCGCCCCAAGGCGGCTGAGCACCCGCTCGGCGGGTGGCAGCGGTACCCCGCTGCCGGGTGTCAACACCTCATCAACGCAGCTTCGTCACGTCCAGCGCGCGCACGGCCCCGGCTGATTCGCCCCAGGACTGCCGCACGAAGCTCAGCACGGCGGCGATCTCGGCGTCCTGCCACTGCATCGGTGGCATGCCGTAGGGCTGCGGGTTGCCGGCCGTCGCCGGTGCAAAGCCACCGTGCAGCACCGACTGGATCAGGTTGGTGGGTGTGGCCAAGCGCACCGATGGGTTGCCGGCCAGCGGCGGGTAGGCACCGGGCACGCCCTCGCCGCGGGGGCCGTGGCAGTCGGCGCAGTGCCGGGCGTAGAGCTGCGCGCCGAGCGCCATCTGCTCGGGCGGTGCGGGCTGGGCAGGGCGTGGGGCCGGCGCGGCGGGCAGGTCCTGCAGGTAGAGCGCCGCCGCCTGCAGGTCGGCCTCGGACCAATGCTGGGTGCTGTTGAACACCACCTCGGCCATCGGGCCGCTGGCGGTGCCTTGGGGCCCTGTGCCTGTTTTCAGCAGGGCCACCATGTGGGCCGCTGCGGTCTCGCCCAACCCTGCCAGGCCCAGTGCCGGCGCATACCAGGGCTGCATCGGCAACTGGCCGCCGGCCAGGGCTTGCGCATCCTGCGTGGCGCCCAGGACATTGCGTGGCGCATGGCAGGCCGCGCAGTGGCCCAGGCCACGCACCAGGTAGGCACCACGGTTCCACTCGGCCGAGCGGGCGGGCTCGGGGCGGAAGCTGCCCGGTCGGAAGTAGAGCGCCCGCCACACCGCCTGCGCAGCCTGGGTGTTGTATGGAAAACGCAGCTCGTGGGGCCGGTTGGGCTGCGGCACCGGCCGCAGGCTGCGCAGGTAGGCGAACAAGGCATCGCTGTCGGCCCGCACGATCTGCGTGAACTCGGTGTAGGGGAAGGCCGGCACCAGCAGCCGGCCATCGCGGGAGCGGCCGTCATGCAAGGCGCGCCAGAAATCATCGGCGTTCCACAGGCCCAGGCCGGTGAGTGGATCGGGCGTCAGGTTGCCGGCAACCACGGTGCCGAACGGTGTGGCCAGGCCGCGCCCGCCGGCGTAGGCCAGGCCGCCGCGGGCGGTGTGGCAGCCGGCGCAGTTGCCCAGGCGAGCCAGGTAGGCGCCGCGGGCCACGAGGCGGGCATCGGTGACTGCCATGGCGGACGCGGCGGGCAGGTCGGTGACGCGGTTCAGCCGCCACACCGTGGCAGCCATCGCCAGCAACACAACCCCCAGGCTCCCGCTGGCCAGGGCGGCCCACCGCCGCCAGGTGATCGGCGTGGTGGTCACGGTGCCACGCTCCCGCAAGCCACCGGCAAGGGCTGGGCCGCGGCCACGGCGGGCCGGGTATCGGCCGGCAGTGGCCGGGTCGACAGCCATTCGGCCACGGCGCCGATGTCTTGCGGCTGCAGCCGCTTGGCCAGGACGGCCATGCAGTCGGGGGCGGTGGCCTGGCGCGCGCCGGTGCGCCAGGCGCCCAGCTGGGCGACCAGGTAGTCGCGCGGCAGGCCCAGCAGGCCCGGGATGGCGGGTGACACGCCGGTCATGGCGGCACCATGGCACTGCACGCAGGCGGGCAACCCGCGGCCGGCATCACCTTGCTCCACCAGTTGACGGCCCAGTGTGGCCGAGGCTTCGTCCACCGGGCGCCGCGGCGGCGCCGGGTAGGGCAGTTCCAGTGCCGCAAAGTGCCCCGCCAGGGCCATGAGGTAGTCGTCGGTCAGGTTCTGCAGCAGGCGCGCCATGCCGTCGTGCTGGCGCCGGCCATCGCGAAAGCTCAGCAGTTGCTGGTGCAGGTAGCCGGCCGGCTTGCCGGCGATGCGCGGCAGATAGCCCGTGGGCGTGGCCCGGCCCTGCGGCCCGTGGCAGCCGGTGCAGGCCAGTGCGCGCTGGGCCAGGGTGTCGGGCACCTGCAGCACCGTGGCTGGTTTGGCCGGTGGATCCGCGGCCAGGGCCGGAGGCACGGGCCAGGCCAGGCCGACGAATGCAGCCAGGATGAAGGGCAGAAGGCGGCGGATCACGAGGTGAGGCAGGGGTGGGCGGAGCACAGGCCGGTCAGTGGGGGGGATTGGGGCGCGCAATTCTCGCAATCAAGTTCGCAAGGGATGCGCCCGAGGGGTTTGCCCGGAGCCTTCCACCGCGGCGTGGCGTCGTAGCCCCCATGGCCGCCTCCGTCTCACGAGACGGCGCTGTGCGCCCCTTCCACCCCGATCACCGCCAGGCCGCCGATCACCGTGTCCAGTTCCCGGGCCAGCGCTTCGCTGAGCCCGTCCAAGGCCAGCGCCGACGCTTCAGCCAGGCAGGCTTGCTCGAGTGCCGTGGCGATGTGCTGCACCGTGGTTGCGCCCAGGTTCGCGGCCGTGCCCTTGAGCGTGTGGGCGAGTTGGCACGCCGCGCCGCGGTCGCCGCGCGACAGCGCAGCGTCGACGCGCGAAGGGAAGTCCGCGAAGCCGTCGCGGAACAAGCGCAGCAGCCGGCGGTACAGCAGCGGGTCGCCTCCCATCAGGGCCAGGCCGGCCTGGATGTCGATGCCGGGCAGGGCGCCGACGTGACTGGCCGGCGCACCCGGCGAGTCTCCTGTCCGCCCGTGCGGCGCCGTACCCGGGCCCAGCCAGCGTGCGATCGTTGCGTACATCTGCTCGATGTCGATCGGCTTCGGGATGTGGTCGTTCATGCCCGCGGCCAGCGCCTTGTCACGGTCACCGACCATCGCGTTGGCCGTCATTGCAATCACCGGCAGGTCGCGCAGCGCGGGCTGCAGGCGCAGCGCCCGCGTGGTGCTGTAGCCATCCATCACCGGCATCTGGCAGTCCATCAGCACGCAGTCGAAGCACTGCCGCTCCAGCATCTCGAGCGCCTGCTGCCCATGTTCGGCCACGGCCACCTCGGCACCCACACGCTGCAGCAACACGGACGCCAACTCGCGGTTGATCGCGTTGTCCTCGACCAGCAGGACGCGCACCCCCGCGAGCCGCGCCGCCGCGTCGGCGGCTGCCGGCACCGTTGGGGGCGTCGCACGCACCGGCGCCGCGCCCGCCTGCAGCCCGAAATCCAGCTCGAAGCCCACCGTGGTGCCGCGATTCGGTTCACTCGCCACATGAAGCTCGCCACCCATCAGCCGCACGAGTTGCCGGCTGATGGTGAGGCCAAGGCCGGTGCCGCCATAGCGCCGGCTGATCGATGCGTCGGCCTGCTGGAACGGTTGGAACACCCGCTGCAACTGCTCCGGGGTCATGCCGATGCCGGTGTCGCGCACCTCGAAGGCCAGCGCCGCGGCCGAATCGCTGCGCCGACGCAGCCCGACCGCGATGATGATCACGCCGCGTTCGGTGAACTTCACGGCGTTGTTGCACAGGTTGATCAGCACCTGGCCCAGGCGCAGCGGGTCGCCCACCAGGGCTGTCGGCAGGCCCGGCTCCTCGTCGAAGCGCAGCGCGATGTCTTTCTCGCCGGCCTTCAGCCCGACCATGCTTGCCAGGTTGGCCAGCACGTCGCGCAGGTCGAAGGGGATGGCTTCGATGTCGATCCTGCCCGCCTCGATCTTGGAGAAGTCGAGGATGTCGTCGATGATGCCCACCAGCGTGCGCGCCGACGCATGAACCTTGGCGATGTAGTCGTGCTGCCGCGCCCCCTTGTCATGCAGCGCGAGGTACGACATGCCGAGGATCGCGTTCATCGGCGTGCGGATCTCGTGGCTCATGTGGGCGAGAAAGTCGCTCTTGGCCTGCGTGGCGGCTTCGGCCGAACGCTGCGCCTGCTTCAGCTCGCTGATGTCGATCGCCATGCCGCCGACGCCGTAGACCTTGCCTCGCGCGTCGTGCAGCGGGAACTTGTGCATGAGGACGGTGCGCGGGCCGAGCACGCTGTCGCGCTGCTGCTCCAGGCGCAGCGGCCGCGCCTCGGCAATCACCTGCCGGTCTTGTGCCTCGATAGGGGCCGCCACCTGCGCGTCCATCAGGTCGGCATCGCGCAGCCCCACCAGCGACTGCCCGGGCCGGCCCAGCAGTTGGGCAAGCTGCGGGGTGTGGCTCAGGTAACGGCCCTGCAGGTCCTTGGTGAACACGATGGCGGGCGCGTGCTCGAGCATCGCGTCCCAGGCATTGCGGTTGCGCTGCAGTTCGGCGGTGCGGTTCGCGACCAGCGCCTCCAGGTCGCTACCGATGCGCGCGTTTTCGTAGGCGGCGGCAAACTGCAGGCCGATCAGCCGCAGCGTGCCCAGTTGCTGCGGGGCCAGCGTGGTGTGGGCCTGGCGGTTCTCCAGGTACAGCAGCCCGATCGGCCGGCCGTGAAAGGCGATGGGCAGGCCGACGATCGACTTCACGCCGCGGCGCTGCACGAGCGGGTCGTTGCCGAAGCGCGCGTGGCGCGCCGCGTCGGTCAGCAGCAGCGGCTTCTGGGCATGCATCAGGTAGTGCAGCACCGATTCCGGCACCGCCGCGTTGCCCTCGCGGGAGGTGCGCGCGTCGGCGTCGAGCGCGAACCAGTGGCCGCCGGGCTCGAACCCGGCGCGCGCCAGCCAGGCGTCGCCGGCGCGCCACAGCAGCACGCCGCGCTCGGCGGCCGCGTACTGGCGCAGCAGGTCGAACAGCACGTGCAGCAAGGCCTGCGGGTCGCGCTCGTTGGCCAGCAGGTCGCCGGCGCGCAGCAGGCTGTCCAGGTCCAGCGCGGCGGCGGAGGCATCACCGCGCGCCGCCGCCGTGCCGGGTGGCAACTCCCGCGCACGCAATTGCGAAACCTTCGGGGCCGCGCCCCAGTCTTCCCAGCCGCGCAGCGCTGCGCCGAGGTAGGCCGTGGCGGCCCGCGCGAGGCCTTGCGACGCATGGAACGCGGCCGCCATCTCGCAGGCCAGCGCCTGGTGGCCGGCGCGGCGGTGGCGCTGCGCGCCGTCGATGGCGGCCTCGAAGTGCACCGCCGCCGGGCCGAAGCGGCCGTGGGCCCAGTGGTGCTGCGCATGCAGCAGCTCGCACCAGTGGCCAAAGTTCGCCGGCGCGTCGACGGCGCGCCGCTCCAGCCACAGGACCAGCGGCTCCAGCTCGGCCGAGAGCGTGTCGCGCTCGCAGGGCAGGCCGCCGCGCAGCGCCTGGCCCAGGGCCAGTGCGTGGATCCACCGGCCCAGCGCGAAGGCATAGGTGCCGGCCAGCATCGGTGCACCCGGGGCACCGGCGCGGCACAGGTGCAGCGCGCCGGCCCAGTCGCCGAACACCGCCGCGGCATAGGCCCGGTAGATCGACGTCAAGGCCCCGGCGATCGGGTCGGAGGCCATGCGCTGGCCCGGCTCCGCCTCGGTGCCGTCGGCATCGTCCCATTGGCCGGGTGAAGGCGTCAGTCCCAGCACGCAGCGCACGAACCGACGCAGGACGAGGATGCCGCCGGCCGAGCCGCGGTCACCGACGCGCTGCGCGACCTGCAGTGCGAGCGTCACTTCCTGCAGCACCTCGTTGAGATCGTCCGCAGTGTCGATCAGCGTCAGCAGGCTCATGAACTGGGCCATCGAGGCGCATTCGGTGTCGCCGGCCTCCACGGCCCAGCGGTAGGCCAGGCGCGCCTGCTCCACGCTGCGCTCCAGGGGCTCAAACCAATGCGTATTGACGCTGGAGAGGCAGAAGTTCGAGCGGGCCCGCAGGCGCGCGCTCGGGTAGTGGACGCCCAGGCGCACGCCGGCCTGCGCCAGCGCATAGCCGGTGGCCGGGTCGTCGCGCAGGTGCACCAGCGTGATCGTGGCCAGCACCAGCACCTCAGGCAGGGCGGGGAAGCGGCCGCGCTCCAGGCCCAGGCGCAGCAGCCGCATCTTGCTCCAGTGGCTGATCATCGGGCGCCAGTATGCGGCGGCGGCCAGGCTGGCGACCAGCATGAAGGCTGCCGTCTCCAGGCGCTGATCGGCCAGCGGCGCGAGGGGGTCGAACGGCTCCGCCCCGCGCGCGTGCAGCGCGGCGTACAGGGCGTCGACTTCATCGCGTAGCGCGGCCTCCCACTCATCGTCCCCCGGGTGGGGGATGCCGAGCGTGCGCGCGACCTCCAGCGACAGGCGCACCGCCTCCTCGTGGCGGCCGCGGTTCGACAACGCCACGCATTGGTGGGCAATGGCCTCGGCGATGTGCCCGGGCTCGGCACCCGGCTGCCGCAGCAGGCGGGTGTAGGCCTCGTCGCAATCGTGGTACTGCGCCAGGCCGAACAGTGCGCCGTGCCGCAGCAGGGCGTGTTCGAGCCGCTGCGAGGCTTCGGCATCGTCCGGCGCGCCGAGCACGGCCGCGGCGTCGACGAAGCGCAGCGCATGGGCGAAGGCGCCGCGCTCCAGCGCAGCGCGGGCAGCGGCCAGCAACTGCCGCAGTCCCTGTGCACGGTCCGCGGCGTCGGTGATGGCCTGCAGCGCAGCGTGATAGTGCTCGGCCAGCGCGAAGCCCGCACTGGCCGAGGCGCCGCGTTCGGCCTGGCGCTGCGCCAGCGCGCGTGCGATGTGCAGATGGCACAGGCTGCGTGCGGCGGGTTGCCACAGCTCGTGCGCGGCCTGCTGCACGCGGTCGTGGCAGAAGCGCAGCCGCTGCGGCCCGCCCACGGCCGGGGCACTGCCGCCCGGGGGGCCGGCCAGCAGCATCTCGTGCCGCAGCAGGGGCAGCAGCAGCGCATCGACGCGTTCGGGCGCGAGGCCCAGCACGGCCGCCAGCAAGTCGGGGTCGATGGGGTTGCCGAGGCAGGCGCAGACCGCCGCCATGTGCTGCACCTCGTCCGGCAGCAGGCGCAAGCGCTCCAGCAGGCCGGCCACCAGCTTCTCGCGCTCGGGCAGCGCCTGCAGCGCCGCGGCGTCCCAGTGCCAGCCGGTGGCGTTGCAGCGCAGCCCGCCATCGTCGAACAGTTGCTGCAGGTGGCGCAGCACGAAGAAGGCATTGCCGGAAGTCTTGCGCCGCAGCACCTCGGCGAGCGCAGCCACGTGCGGCGGCTCGGCTTCGAGCACGTCGGCAACGAGGGCCTCGACGCTGGTGGCCGGCAGCGGACCGAGCGCGATGTCGATCAGCCGCGTGCCGGCTTCGCGCACGCGCGCCAGCACGCCATGCAGGGGGTGGAGCGTGTCGACCTCGTCATCGCGGTAGGCGAGCACGAGCAGCATCGCGCCATCGCTCTGCTCGCGCGCCAAGTGCTCAAGCAGGCCGAGCGTGTGCGCCTCGGCCCATTGCAGGTCGTCGACGAACAGCACCAAGACCCCGGCATGCCGGCGCAGCACGCCGATCACCGCCCCCAGGGCCTGGCGCAGCCGGCCATGCAGTTCGGCACCGGCCCAGGCCTGGCCAGTTCCGGAGGCCCGGTCCGCGTCGGGCGCCTCGCCGGGCAGCAACGGTGCGAAGCCGGGCGCCACCTGCACCAGCAGGGCGGCGTTCGTGCCGACGGCGCTGCGCAAGGCCTCGCGCAGCGCGGCCAGCGACGCTGGCGGCTCGCACAGCCAGTAATCGGCCAAGTCGGCGAGCAGGCCGGCCAGCACCCCGTAAGGCAGGTCGCGTCGGAACTGTGGGAACGCCGCGCTTGCAAAGACCTTGTGGTCCGCCTGCGAACGGCCCGCCTGCGAACTGCCCACCTGCGACGCGGCAAGCGCGGCGCGCACCACGGCCGTCTTGCCGACGCCCGATTCGCCATGCACCACCGCGACCCGCGCCTGGCCGGCGTCGGCATGCAATGCGGCCTGCAGCGCCGCGAGCTCGGCCTCGCGGCCGAACAAGCGCGAGGGCAGGGCGGGCCGGCTGCGGCGGTCGTCGTGCCCCGGCGCGAAACCCTCGTCGTCGGGCTGTTCGCCCTGCGCCACCGCCACGCAGTGCCGCAAGTCCGCCAGCAACCCGTGCTCCGACTGGTAGCGTTGCTCGGGCTGCTTGGCCAGCAGCTTCATCACCACCGCCGACAGGCAGGCCGGCACGTCGCGCGCAAGCACCCGCGGCGCCGGCGGCATGCGCGTCAGCAGGCCGTGCAGCAGCGCGAGCGGGTCTTCCTCCACGAAGGGCGGGCGGGCGCACAGCAGTGCGTAGAGCACGGCGCCCAGCGCATAGTGGTCGGCGCGGAAGTCCGCGGCGCGCGCCATGCGCCCCGTCAGCTCGGGCGCGCCGAAGGGCAGCGCGCGCCCGAGCTGCGCGGCGTGGCGAAACCCGGCGTCGATGCGGCCCTGCACCACGGCCGACCCGAAGTCGATCAGCGTCACCCGGCCGCTGGCCGGGTCGAGCACCACGTTGTCCGGGTGCAGGTCGCCATGCAGCACACCGGCGCGGTGGACGCCATCGAGAATGGTGGCCAGCGACAGCCCGACGGCGGACCAGCGCGCCACGTCGCGCGGCAGCACGGCCGTGGCCTCGCTCAGCAACAGCCCTTCGGCGCGTTCCTGCACCAGCGCGCCGGCGCCCGGGTCGAGATGCAGCAGGCGCGGCACCCCGGGCACGTCCCCAAGCAGCGAGAGCACCTGTGCCTGTGCGCGCAACTGCGCGCGGGCCAGGGCATCGGCCGGGTCGGCTGCGACCTTCATCACGCAGCGCACCCCAAGATCGCCCCAGAGGCCCGTGAACACCAGCAAGTGCGCCGTGCGGCCGATCAGGCGCGCCTCCACGAGCCGTGGATCAGCGATGGCATCCATGTGGTGATGTTACGCCCGGCCCTGGCC
>Ga0307516_10000915_pt1 | contig 40530 bp, 49 predicted proteins | sample 19_EM_MG_FD_203310 | JGI IMG/M metagenome (GOLD analysis project Ga0307516, IMG submission 203310) | Populus trichocarpa ectomycorrhiza microbial communities from riparian zone in the Pacific Northwest, United States - 19_EM | ecosystem: Host-associated > Plants > Roots > Unclassified | place... | reverse complement strand
GTCCTTTGCAAAGTCCTGCCAATCTCTGGGTCCGCTGGATGTAACGTCGGAATGTCTCATTTGGTCTCTGTCGCAGGTTGTCCATAGGATTCACCTCGTCCTCGACCCCAGTATCTCCCATCCTCCGGTATCGGCATAGCATTCCCTCCTGCACGGCCGTGGGGTTAACTTCCCAATCCCCGTCCATGGTGTCAATGTATTCCTGCACGCGAGGCGCGCAATGGGAGTAAATTAGGGTAACATGATCCAGGTTTTGTTCCACATCTGATTTGTACATTCCGTTCAGGGCCTTCAGCTCAATGTATCTTGTGACATTCCTCAGGAATCTCTCAACATCCTCGCCTTCTTTTCCTCGGAACATCTTAATCAGTGGGTAGCCCATTGCCGCCGTCACAATGACGTTCGGAACCTTCACGGCGTCCGTGACAATGCCATAAGCAGCCTCTGCGGTCGACATTTTGAGGGGTTCTTGCTCGACGGGTTCTTGTTCGGAGGGTTCTTGTTCGACGGGTTGTTGCTCGACAGGTTCTTGTTCGATGGGTTCTTGCTCGACAGGTTCTTGTTCGACGGGTTCTTGCTTCTTGACAGATTTTCTCCTGGTCGGTCTTCTTGGGGATTCCTGTCGCTCGGCAAATTCGCTCAAATCTTCTTCTTCTTCGATCGACAGACTCCTCAATCCTGCCAAGACACCGTTCTCTAGGACCACTCTGCTGACCACCCAGCGCTCCCATCTTGGAAACTCGTAATGATCCCGAGCTCTCTCTCTGACTCTCTCAGCTAAACGTTCCGTGCGGAGCTGACGCTGGCTCTGAGCGTCCGCCAGTTCGGAATCCTTTTCAGATGAAGTCTTCATCAGCGGAGCTCCTTCACGATTTTCTTCACAGAGAGACGTTCAATATCGGGCCACGACACGCCGGCCCCGCGCTTACCGCTGGCTGCTCGCCGGCAGCTACGTTTGACACGAGGATCCTGTTTCCAGCCGCTAGAACTCTGATGAAAATTCGCTCGACCCGGTGTTGAATATCTAAAGGTCAGTCGACCCCGTTCCGGGTTTGGCGCACCAGATGAAGACTAAACCTATGCGGGGAGGGCGAGATACGAAGAGACAGGTCACCGAAAGAAAAGAGGGTGGGTAGAGAAAAAAAGAATTGTGACCCCGTTGCTAGTATGTCGTGTACAGGATGTTGTCTAGGGTGAGGAGCAAATCCTCCTCAGAGACGAGCTAAAGAACCATCCGTGCTAGCTAACCCTAAGTCTCCCACGCTAACCCCATCCAGACTACCCGTTCCACCTTTTGGCCGTTCGGCGTGCAACTCCCCCTCACTGTGGACGGCAGAGGTACAGAAGCAATCACTCAAAAGTGTCAGACTCAGCCTAATCATTATTTAAGTAACCTACATGACCCTAACCACCCGAGCCACTCAAGATCCACCAGGCACAAAGCATGAAGAATATCCTGTACCGCCTTGATGTCCTGCTGCGAGGCGGCAATTAAGTCATCTCTCTGCCAGCTTTTCAAGCACTCCAATGCCTCAACAGCGTCATCCCCCATCCTACATCATCTATCACTCAAGGTAAGCTTTGCTGCACTAAACACACGTTCTGGCTCTGCGCTCATAGCCGGAATAGTCAAATAGTCGAGGGCCATCTTTCCAACGTCGCGCCAGCGGGAATCCATGGACTTGCCGAACCAATATTGTATGACAACAGTCACCTGCTCCTTCAATGGTGGGTCTTGTTGAAAACGACACATCATGTCAACATTTTCGTTCTCCTGATTGAGTGCAAGACACTTCCTATCCCAACGACTCAACGGGTGCCCTTCTTCGACGCCGGCTTCCTGCTTTGCCATCTGGCACTCGTCGGGGTGTGCAGCACTCATACCTCGTTTCCTCACCGCGAGCGCTACTCGTGGGGGCTCGACTCAGGGAAGTTACGTGGCGCTCGACCTCCGGGCGACACAGGCCGTGGTACAGGCAGTCGACGTACACCACGCACGATATCCGGAACGACCTGCATCGATTCGACTCGCCCACGTCGAATCTCGAGCCTTAGGTGGCTGCTCTCACGGCTCGCAACGGAGGGTCGCAGGAAGGGGGAGTGCGGGAACGTAGAATGCACAAGGCAACTTGTCTTCGCAAGCACCACCCTCCGCCCACCCGACAAAACCACCGCCATTTTGCCGGAGCCATTGGAGTCTGCGGGCACAAACACCTTACTCTCCATTGCGTTCACGTACACGAAATACATCACTCTACGTAGGCGCCGCCACCACGTCCACTCCCAGGTCGCACGCTGTCCAGCCGCTTGTCGCACACCACAGGTCGCCCATCCGGGTCGCTGAGTTAGGGATCTTATCGCCGCGTCGTGACGCTGTCAATCACTGGCCGGCGATTCGTCGGACCGAGACAAGTTGTTCTTCTAAGCCATCAACACTGCCGTTGTCGGCACATTCAGGATGGCTCGCGCTCAGCGTCTGGACATGGACATCGGACTTCCGGGGGCAAGGCCGATGACGCTTAACTGATCGCAAAGGTGCAACGGAGATGTTGCGGCACCGCAGCGGTGTCTTCATCTGCAAGAATCAAGTGACCCCTGCACGTCGGTAACAGGCCGCGTTGACAATGAAGGGATGAGCTTCGCGCCCACTGGTTAGCACCTTGGGCGGCATATATCAAGCCGAACTTCACTCTCAATTCATTCAGCTTCTGAATTTAGCGAATCCGAGACCGCCACGATCTTCGCCGCGATACGCCCGGTGCAAACATACTACTATATCTTCACACCAATGAAAGAAACTGTACGACGAGGTACTGGAGTACTCCTAGTAGAACCTATACCACCGCTTGAAGAGCCGCGGCACGGCCGTTGCTGCCCTATGTCTGAGCTGATAGCCAGTTAGTATGGCATTCTGCACTAGGAGCTGCCGATGCACATCACTGCAATTCGAGGGGGCACGGCTCCCACGCTGCTTGGTAATTTTATTTTGGTGTACCAACGAGCACTTGTAGCATTTAAAACGGGTAACTATGAATCACTCTAGTAATGGCTAGAGCGCCTCATGGTGTGGACGCTAAGGGCACCACTCCGCATCCTCGCCACACAAACTGCTCAAATCTGACCGCCAGATATTAATTCACCACGGCCTTTCTATTTTTCGGGCGTTGGGCAGGCCTACTCTCGATGTCACTCTATTGCCTCCCAATATTCTTTTTAATTTAGATGTTGAGTTGGAGGAGAAACGCCGGGGTTGTAAATGAGGACGAAGTGGTGTCGGCTGCAGGTGTCCCCGACAATTGAGCAAGGGAACCAGCAAGCGGTGTGGCGTTTGCAAAGCACCTAGCAAGAACCACGATGACTTCCCTTCGAACAACTCAACAACAAATGCTTCAGTCAAGAATCAGAAAACAGCGCGTAATCTGCAGTAATATCATCTACTTTCTGTACACTAGGCAAAAAAACTTAATTGATTTCGCACAGCGGGGGTGGGAATTTTGGGCGGAGTTGTTGAACGGTCACCCGTCAGGTCTCGGCACTGCTGTGGCGAGTGCAGTGATTTATTGGATTAGATTAGTGGATGAAAGCAAAAAAATCCCCTGCTCACAAAAACGATGGCCGGGTGTTCGCAGGGATAATTTGTGTGGGAGAAAGTCAGCACCTAACCCGCCTCACAGAGGTGCACTGGTGAGCCTCACCTAATCCTCACCTAATTTGGTAAGGTTAGCATCTTCCACTCACATACTGCGGATACTGACAAGCGAAAGATTCTATCTAGCTATCTATCCAACGAGAGGCGAGGCTGGCAAGGCGGCGGCAAACCGAGGAGACGAGGAACCCTGCGTGGCACCCGTTAGGAAAGCCTTCGGCGAGTGGGGCGGATGGGCGATCCGACGAGCGGGCTGACGAATCATCCGGCAAGCGATCCGACTAGCGATCCCCGGGGATGCCGCCGACGTGCGCAAGACATGCGGGATCCGGCAAGCGATCGGTCAACAGCCACAACAAACGAGCAACCCAACGAGCGAGCCGCCGACGACCGAGCCGTCGGCGACCGGGGGGAGTGAGCTAACAAGCGACCCTACGGGTGAGCGCGGACACAATATGATCTGCTATGTATCAGTTGGGAGCTCTGCAGTAGCTCGCTTGCGAAACGGATCTGTTGCGGCATACGGGAAGGTTCTGGATTTTCTGTTTGTCGCTGGACGAGGAAGTTCCGAATGCGCGACGCGAAGAAATATCTGTGCGCTGCAGCTAGAGGCAGGCTCAGGATGCTCGCTCTGTGTGTCGTGGCATGAGGATTGCGTCACGCCTGAAGGACGTCATTTACCCTGTCTTGCATGTTATCTAGCAATGACAACTGTTTCCGTCCGGCTGCCCTCTTGCGCCGTAGAGCCTTGTCCTTGGCCTCGTCCTCGCCCCCGTCCAGCCACTCACGAGCGCCTTAGCCATCGCTCGTTAGAAGTAGTTCCGCAACCACCGTCTTTCCTCACCCCAGCTATATCCTCGGCACGACTCGTCTCCCCACGTGCCGTCCCGCCATGGCCATGCAACAGGCTCCTTCCCCGCCGCACGCTTGTCGGCTTATCCCCTTACGCGCTCACGCCTCGCCACGCATTGTCTCGGCTTGCTACGAGCCACGCCGTGACGCCACGCTCGCAACAGCCTCACCGATGACAACTTGGCGGACTCCATAACTAAAGTGCTGGGACCGAGGACGCATAGGTTCTTCACACAAAGCATTGGGCTACGGCGTTAGCTAGGATGTTCAGGGTCTTGCTGCCGTTTTAGGTCTTTGTATACTCGCGTCGAGCTGGTACTCTTTTGACCTCTAGAAGCTGGTTTTTCCACCGAAATTTCAGCGTTTCTTACTTAATTGCTGCTTTGACTGCGACGGTAGGCAGGAAGGAGTGTCATGATATGTCCCTCGTGCTGGGCCAGCGCAATTCTCGGAGATGCCTGAGTGCGTCGGCGTATTGTTCGATGGAGTAGCCAGCGAGACTGACGAAGAGGAGCGCCGCACACCGGGAGGTCCAATCGGTACGTTCATCGACTGTCTATCCATCGACTCACATCGACGGTATACCACCATGAGCTTTCTGGTTTCAGTTTCGCGCAATAGCGGACTCTGAAGGCATATAGTCGGCTACAAAGAATACAAGCAGTAGTTTAGATGTCCTTTGAGATAATGCGCTAATTTTCGCGGTATTGAATGAGCTCTATAGGTTAGATTGGTTAGGCACTCATTCAAGTTTCTCCACCACCGCACGTGATCCTAATGATATGATGTGATGCCGTACGAACTTAGAAAGTTTCATGTTAGCGCACTATTTGTGTTGGTGAGCGGGATAGTGTTTCGTGCGTTGGCTATTACTTGCTGTCGCCATGTGTGCGGTTCTACTGACCCTGGTTTCGCAGATGAACATATCTCCACCGCGACCATATATCGCAGTTGCTAGATTTCCGAATTATATTCCAAGCAACAGATTCACCATGCAGACGAATACGCACTGCGAGTGCCGTACATTTTGTTCCGGATTGTTTTATAGCTATATTTGTACCCGGAGACTTGGTGTGTCATCCTTAGTGTTCTACATCGTCCTGTCCGGACATCAGGCCCGCCGTTGCAACGAGAAGTCCGTCCCAGTCCATCATAATGTGGAAGGGGGGCGCAGACTGTGGTGGACTACGCTCCGAAGATGTGTGCATTCTTGCACTTACGCGGAAGAGAAGAAACGTTCAGGCGGCGAATATTCCCTGGCGCGAAGCGTATCCAAGAATACCCAATTGCGCAACATTGCAGAGGTGACGCGTAAGTTGCGATGGTCACATCGCATCGGGAGTGATCTACTGCATCACCATTGCTAAGAGAATGAATTTCCGGATGTCTGCTGTTCCTAGGTGATGCAGCAGCCGCAATGATCAGATCACTCAGCCGTATGTCAAGTGCGCTGCCAGATAACGTCATGCTGTAAACACCTCACACCCTTACCGTCACCTAGACCCCCACGGTGCACCCGGAAGCCCTACCTCCTCCTGCTTGGAATTACGGTTGGAATATTCTGACCGAGCACCACCCCGGACGAACCGAGTAGATTCGGCCCTGTCCCGTCCGACGCACGGGACGGACTGACTGGGCCAGGTAGAGCACTGAGCCCAGCAGCCGGCCGCATTCGACTGCCGTCCGTACTGTCCGTCGAAGACGGACATTCTGGCAGTCCAGCTCCGCGGCTCGGCCAGACTTGGACAATTGAGAGAACCGGTGAGACGCAGGCAGACATGCCAACTGCACGCTGACGGGCCCACCGCGCCGACACCCGATATCCGGTCCTTGCCGAAGTATAGCAGTCGTCCCGCCGGGTTAGGTGGGTGCCGTGCACTGGAACCAAAAATAAAAAAATATCCCCCACCGTCCGTATCGATCGAGGAAGAAGCCATGTCGCCGACGGCAAGCTCGCCCAAAACGAGCGCTGGAGCGTCAGCTATCACCGCGCTCTCTTGCCTCCTAACGATCCAGCCACCTCGCTCCATATACCCATTCGGACCGACCTTTCCCCACCACCTTGTAGACGGCGAACTCCATCCAGCTGACCATGAGATCCAGAAATCTATCGCATTCGTACTCCTCGTCTAGCTGGATATTGTAGAGCTTGGCTACAATGCCTACTGCGGAGGGGGAGGGTGGCCGGGTTTGCCCCCCCCATCGTGGGTATATCGATGACGTTCCGTGCTGAGATAGCTGAGAGACACACACCGCCCGCCGGCACGACTTCGTATAGTTACAGCCAGCAACAAAAGGAAGCCCACTCACTGGCTTGACATGGTGGAGTAGAAGCTAAGCCACAGGTCTCGTGCACCGGTGGCGCTGGGGAATGACCGCCGACAAGGAGTGTGGCGCTGCTCGCCCGAGCTGCGCATTCTTATCCCTCCTCCACTGGCCGCCAAGAAACGCTTCCGGCTCGCTGGCAGTGTGACAATAGCTGCCGTTCCCTAGTCTTTTGTCCGCTGCACTGACGGGTATCTAGACGTTTGCCGGCTGTACGTCTAGAACAGAATCCATCTCCGCCCGAGCACACGCGTCGTGCAACGCCTTATCGCGCTCGTTCCTACGGCCGCATTCTCGTGATATCTATCTCGTTTGCCTTCGTCCGCCCTACAGATAATCTCCAGCCGTTGCTCGCACCTCGCTGTCTTCGTGGGGGCGCCCGCTGTTCCCAAAACCGTGCGTTATGCAGAGCTGAGCGCGCACTCCTTCCTGCTGCTCGTGTTTCTTGGCCTGTTTCACAGCCAGCTCGTCAGCGCTGGTAGCCAGACGCAACAGCGGTAGATATGATATCCCTGGCGACGGGCCTCATCGCCGCGCGACCTGATATCGATACCGCTGGGCCGGTCAGGACTCCCGTACGCCGACTATTCTGTTCAAGACTTGCGCCGTGCGGAGATGTACTCAGCTCGGCGCTCGGGAGTCGAACTTTCTCTTCACGTAGCAGTACAGATACTACAGCGCACAGCCAGAACCGCAGCCCGCAGACCCCAGATCAGCCGCAAATGACGCCATGCACTCTGAGCCCTCGTCCTCCGCGGAGGACGGACTCGGTTGCGGACCTCCGGCCCAAGGCGGGAGCGCCGGAGGATCGAAATAAGCCTCGATCGTGATTGGCCAATCGCGCTACATCGTTTTTCCGACGGAACATGCCGCCCCACCCCACCCTATCGCCGCCACTCGTCCACCGTTCCGACCACGTGCAGTCCAGCCTACGCATGCATCGAGCGTTCCTGGCAGTGCGATGCGTGCACTTCGTATCCCGTTGCCGATATCTAGTCGCAAAACCAGTATATGCAGCTGTTGATTCTTTTTCTTGTCACTCGTACCCCGCAACCTGATGGCCTGACACTTCCCATTTCATCGTGTGGCAAACATCTGACCGAGCGTACCCCGTATCCTGCGCCAATTGCGAGTGCTTGGCGCCGCCGGCCAACGCGGATGCTTCTTCATTTGGTGCTTCATTCGGCGCAGATTGAGATACGACTGTTCACGGCCGGCCGGGCTACAGCGAAGCACAACCTTCGAGCTGCCCTACATTCGACGCGGCCACAGCGGAAGGAAGCGGATGGCCGCCGCTGCGAACGAACGGATTGGCTCGTTCGAATACGAGATGCACGCCGTGGCATTGCTTTCTGCGTCTCTCCTCCCCCGTGTAACCGGCTGCGTGCGCCCATGCGGAAACCACAACTTCACCATGAACAAAGTCTCAGCCCAGCACAGTCCGTCCCCGGTGGCCTCCCCAGTCTCTCCCCCTATGTGCACGTATCGAGCTTCTCATTCCACCAGACCCGTTTGCCGGTAGCTCCTGCCGACAGCGCCTGCCGCTTGGGTGTCTCACTTCCTTCGATGTCCAGCTAGAAGGCGGTGCGTGGGATCGAGAATAAATGCCCACCGGCCACCCGCCTCAACCCTTCCCCATCACTCCACTCCACCGCAACATCTTCACACCTCACCACCGCAACAACACCTTCATCCAACAAGGTAGCCTCGCCTCTCTCCCTCCCTCACTCCTCTCTTCCGCTCAGCTAACGTCGCTGCCAGTATCAATCACTGCAATGAAACTCTCTCTCATCGCCCTCTCCCTGCTCTTCGCATCGCTCGGCGCTGCGATCCCGTCCGCGGACGCGGACGCGGATGCGGCCGCTGTCCCGGATGGCGCGGGCGGGCTCGGACTGCTCGAGGCGCGCGACGGTGTTCTCGAGAAGCGCGCGTGCTCGTTCAACGGCTGCTCCTGCAGGAGGGGTACGAGGCACGGTTACTACTGCCACGGCTGCGGTGTTCTCACCAACACCGGCCACTCCCAGAACATAAGCGGTAGCCCAAGAAGCTGGGTCTATGAGTGCTGGCCCAGCGGCAGATGCTGCACCTACGGCTACCACCAGCGTTGCGACAGGTGGTGCGGGAGATGGTAGGCGATTGTCGGGGCGAGAGGCTTGGCGCCACGGGAGGACGGAAGGATGGAAGGACAGAAGGACAGAAGGAAGGAAGATCGGAAGGTTGGGATGTCGGAAGGAGGGACTTCATTAAGGGGAGGGATTGTGACTAAACTTTGGACATCTGTTTTATTCAGGCTGCGGAAGTAATCTACTACTTAGTCGGACGTTCACTCCCTCTTCTTCGCCGTGCATAGTGTGGTTCCAATTCACCTGCCGCTGCCTAACACCCTCCCGCAACCATCTCTCGTACTCGGGCCTCCGACCAATAACGTAGCCCTTCTTCGAGGTGCCCTGCCAACATCACTGAGGAAATGACACTCTCTTATTTAATGATTGCATACGACCTCTATAGACCATGGCAATATACACACCGCTTTTCCCCGTCCACTGTCAACAGTCAACAATCGACCCGCTGAGGCTTCCCCTGCCCTACGCCCTGGCCTCGGATATGACCCTAACGAAGATTGTCATCGCTGATGTAAATCTACCAAACGAGACGTTGCGCTGCCTGTCATTCCGCGATCCTCACGCGGATGTCGTCGGTCGTAGAGAGAGCCGCTGGGTTGGCCCGTGTCTGGTAGGTCGGTTCGTAGGAGGATGTGTCTTGAAGCGGTCCGACGTGAAGAGCACCACTAGTGTCGCTCGTTCCGCGTAGCCATCATCCGTCGGTTGGTGAGATGTGAAGAGATGGCTGTCTATTGTAGGACTAGCGCCGCTGTGCTAGGTGTGCGGGCAACACGGCACGTGCTCTGACTAAGCATATTGTTTGACGCACGATAACACAATCTGAGAGGCTCATTCCGACGAAGATACAGTCTGGAAACGCATCGAAGGGGGCGTGGAACACGGCCATCCAACGGTGACTGGACCTGGAACTCCGCTCGCCCGCTGTGTCATGATTACGAGCACCTACAGTATGCGACCCCACGCCCGCCTTCAGGGCGCCTCGCCATGATCTCCCTCGGTCGCATGCGAGTAATGAATTCCTCGCAAATTTGGTAATCTACTTCTTTTTCTCCACATTGAAAACAACAAAAAAAAAAGGCCCGCCTTCACGGCATCTGCAGAAGAGGAGTGAGAGCGAGGAAACGGTCACCGCCACAGTCTAGATAGGCTATATGCGAGCATGACAAAGCTAAAAAAAAAACAGTATACGACGACTTCGCGGATTCCTTATAGATGTTGCGTCGCCGAGGCCGGTTACTCACCGAATAGCGTGTGGTCTTTGCAGCAGTGGTGAGTTGCGCCAGAGCCAACAACCGAGATCCATGCGCTCAGATGGGCCCTCCACGAGCTGTCAACCACACCTGGGCCCGCCCTCGTTGAACTCTAGAATGAAGGATCCGGCCCGCTCCGTAAGATCGTGACCGTCACCGCGAATGATGTTGGTAGGATAGCGAAACGTACGCCTTGAAGCTTCTGAAGCATCTCAGCGTTTTTTTTTGGCTTTCAGAGACCCCCTGAGTCGCCTCTAGGCTTCCACCATTCTCTCTAGGTAGGTGTTGATTGTGTCGCCAGCGGTCAGGCGTAGGGCATTGAACCTACAAACCAAAGCCCCGGTGCCCAACGTCAGCGGCATCCACTGGAGCAGCTAGTCGTGTGAATATCTCTTCAGTGTCAGGGGCATACGTGTAGTGGTTGCCGTTCGGCGGGGTCGGTGACAGCGCAGGTACGAGTTGGAGTCAGCGGGCTGTTCGGTGAGGGTGGGGAAAAGAAAAAAGGATCAGGTTGACGGGAGTGCCTTTCCAGGGAAATTGAGTCTCGGCACGTGGGCGTCACGTTTTTCGCTTTCGTCGTTGGTAGCTACATACAGTTACTCTACGGGATCAACAGCTCGGAGGGCTTACTGAGATAAAGAGGTATCAGACGATTCCAGGTTCGCTAGTAGGAAGCCAGCCGCACCGTGGCCTGCGCATAGGCGAAAATGTGCAGGAGAGACTAGAGTCTAGAGACCGTCTGCTTAGAGAAGCACCTCGGGCGAGACCCAGTGAGTGTAGTGCATCTCCGCCTCAGCGAAGTCATGATTGTGTTTGTCCGCTCGCTGGACCGTCGACAATGAGTAAGTCAGTGGATTACAGCAACGTTCCTAGAAATTCTACCACACAGAGCGATTGCGCGAACATGAAGTGAGTAGCGTGATTGCGCCGGAGTGGTGAAATAACCGGCGTCCGGACCAATGATAATGATCCATCGCAGATGAGGAGCGTAAGTCCTGTTGTTTAAGTTGCGCTGCCTCGCCGCTCTGAAGGCAAAAGGCAAGGGAGAACCGCACAGCAGGGGCGGCAAAGATGTGTGACGGCTTTATGGTATTGTACCCATCACTGCACCGCAGTTTGTACGCGACTACTGAGGGGGACCACTGCTACCCATACCATCATACCAGTGATCTGCATATTCCAGTCCGTCCGCCCTGGACATAGGATGGGACTACATATAATTCAAGCCGCCTGTCCAATCTCTCGACTGCACTGATCCCGTTGGGAGTGCCTTAGGACGGGACGGACTGTGGTCGGCTGCGGTCGACTGGCAAGGCGCCTCCAAAATGGTGCGCATCGTCCGGGTGACATCCACAACTGGAATGCAGTGGCGTTCCGTCGCTCTCCTTCGCGCGAGGCGCGGCATGATCGTGGTGGGCTGGTTGTGGAAGGAGTGCCGGTCATCGGCGCAGAATGATTAAGGAAAATTTTCTTTCGCTTAGTACTACATTACCACGTGACATATTACCTAACAATACGAGTGCCGACCGACTGTCGAGCAGCGTGTTTGCGTCGTCGGTCATCCAACAGGGGACGGGCCGTCCTCCCCTTCTTGGACGAACTATCCCAGTACGGCTGTCCAGAGCTCGGACTCGGTGCGCGAACTTTGGAACAAATTTCCTGCAGTAGCCAGATAGCCCAAGGAATCCCCAAAGTTCTGTAGTTGTTTTCGGTGTTGGTCAGTCCCATACCGCTTTGATTTTCTTTTCTTCTGGGCGGATGCCATGTCTGTTGACTCTGAAACTGACAAATGATGTTGCCAGAGTACCAAATATGCATTTTGGCTCACTGAGCCTCAGTCATACATTCTATAGTGATTGCAATACCCCTTCCACATATGACTTGTACTCTGCCAGTGTCTTTAAAAAGATGAGAACGTCATCCAGGTACACGAGTGCATTCTAGCGATGGGGGTGTAGGATTCCATGTATCATGCACATGAAAGCTGCTGGGGTATTTGCCAGCCTGAATAGAATGACCTTGTACTTGTAGAAGTCATCTGGTACAATGCAAGTAGTTTTGTGGCAGTTGTCTGGGTGCACATGTACCTGGTGGTATCTTCTTGTAAGTTCAATTTGGTAAAAACATGGGCACCATGCAGTTTGTCGAGAAGGTCATCAATGTACAGCAGTGGATACTGGTCCTTGGCCATTATTTTGTTCAGTCCCCAGTAGTCGACACACATCCAAAGTAAGGTATCTGGCTTTTTGACAAAGAAGATTGGTGCAGCTTAGCATAAGTAAGAATCCATCACCCACCCATTGGCAAATAGCTTTTGATCTGTACTGAGACCCGACTCCATCAAGAGGGCTCCCAGGTTGGTTGTCTGGAAGCAGCCCATTGTTGCCCAGGCTTCCTGGTTGATCAGCCACTGGATCTCCTCCACCCACCCTTGAGTGCCTGTGGTATAATCTTCTTTCCACCACAGCTCTACACCAAACATGGTGGCTGACTGGACGCACACTGTCATGACTTTCCTGCAATTAGCTAGTGTGAATCCCATCTGCCTCGTGAGCCACCAGAGTCTCATCAGAGCCTTTTTGCCTTCGTTCATTCGGATGGCATGGTGTTCCTTTAGGCAGAGCTGGGCATCGAGCCAGATTCCCAGCCACCTAGTCACCTCCTTATTGAACTGGTCGTTGTTGGTGCCCACTGCCACTGTTACTCTAGGTGCTGACTGTTTCTCATAAAACAGCACTGCCTCCATCTTACCATAGTCAAACACTACTCCATTCTCAGCCACCCATTCAATCGAAGCTGTAGCCACTGCTGAGAGCTTTCCTACCACTGCTGTAGTGTCTCTGATGCCTGCCTACCAGCTTATGTACTCCACAAAGGACAGGTCTTGAATGCTTGGTACAGCTGCCTCTACCTTGTCGAAGATTCCTAACAGGTAGGTGGTGAAGAGGATTGGTACCACTGGAGACCTTTGGGGGATTCCTGTGTCCACTGGATTTACCTCACCCATCTTGCCGTCCAGAACAAGTTTTACCTGACAGTCTGACATGAAGCTGCCAATCCATCGGATCAGGTCTAGCTCAATCCCCAGTGCCTGCATACGCTTACCCAGGTGCACTTTGTTGACATTGTTGAATGCTGACTTGACATCCATGAACAGTGCACCTACCACCTTCTCTGCTACCACGTCTGCTGGGCGCAGTTCATTAGGACTGCCACTGCATCCATACAGGATCGCTGCTTGCGGTACCCATACTGACCCTCATGGAGGGCTTACTTGCGTGCCAGGTAGTTGGCAATCAGATGGGCCGCCGTTCGCTCCACCAGTTTGCCGCAGATATCCAGAAGTGTGATCACTCCGTATACTCTCACCTTGGCGTAATCTTGCTTCCAGTGCTTCAGGATGACTACCGCCTTTGCCATCTTCTATATCTTCGGGTGGTAGCCAGTCCTGATGTACACTCATACCAGTTGCGTGATCCGCTGTTGGTCCCACTGCCAGAAGACTTCATGATGTCCGCCGATACCCTGTCATCGCCTGGTGCCACTGTGTTGGCTGCCTTGGCCATTAGAGAGCCGACCAAGTGAGTATCAACCCACTTAAAATTTCACCCACCCACCAATAGCTGATATACGCTTAGTAGTCCCTTTGGAAAGTGGGCTTTGAGGATTGCTGTCTCCCTCTCATCCTGACTGTCAGCAATATTGCCCTCCTCATCTACCAGTTCCTGTCAGTCCGGTCGAATCTGGGTGCAGTATAGTTTGCTGCCATCCACACCTTCCCCCTCTTTACCTCCTGTAGGAACTTGTTCCACCATTTCTTTTTGGCATTGCGAATAGCCTGCCACAGGTTGAGTCGAGCATTTCCAAGCATGCCCTGTACCTGTCAGTCGTCGCTTCTCCCTCCCTCACATTCCACATCTGGCTGTGGGCGTTCATATCCGCAGCGATGACCACCTGGTTATGACTTGCAATGGCCTTTCAGTTTACCCTCTGGGCCAGCTGCTCTTGACTACCAGCTTGCCGCCCACAATCATATACGTTGACAATGATGATCGCGGTACCACTTGGAGGCTTGACCTCTACTACCTGCGCGTAGTTTGCGCTGTCCCGGATTAGGTGCTTCAGCTCCGTTACCTGGTATCGAGACTCCTGGTTGATTGCCACCCAGCACTTGGCCGCCTCACCCTCCTCCCCTCTAATAAACCAGAAGCTCAGGTGTGACCTTGTGATGTCATTTTCCATATCCCAGCACGGCTCCTGGATCAGGACCAGATCCGCTCCCTTCTGCACTGCCGTCTCCAACACTCCCTCCAACACTTGTCCCCCCCGGCACAGTTATGCTGGAGCGCCACCAGTTTGGAAGCCCGTAAGCCCGCCATCAGATGGCTACGGATGGGGCAGTGCCACTTGGCAACTCCCTTGTGGGCTGGGCACCATCGAATTTCGATGACAATGTCCAGCCTCGCCCTACACAGCGTGGCAATGTGCTTCTGCGCCTGCATCAGGAAAAAAATTGAAAGTTGAAGTATATTGCTTTTTTTACAGGTGAGACATAAATTTGAACTAATATTTCTCGAGGTTTCAGCTAAAAATAAACCACATATTTTTTTTCAAATCCTTACAGGAGCAAAATATAACTTCTCCTCTTACGGGAGTTAGCGATGCTTACAGGAGCTACAGGAGCTACGGGAGCTCTCTAGGAATTCACAAATTTTTTGCAGATGTGGAGGGTGTACCATTGCCCCGGGCCGGATTCGTCCGACGCCATCCGCCTGATGGCTGCCTGTGCATCCGAGAAGATGGTGACCCGTTTGGGGGTCATGTTTCTTCGCGCTGCCTTCTCCAGCGCGTGGGCAAGGGCGGCGCACTCTGCATCATAGGCCTCTTGGTTGCTTCCCATATGCACTTTGGCGCCCACTCAGGTTAGGCCCCTCTTCCACACCACCGAGTATCCGGAAGCCCGGCCGTTCAGTTTTGACCCATCCGTGAACATGGTCAGTCCGGACCGGGTTTTCCCGCCTTGGTTTTCGCCTTGGCTTCCTCCTCTTGCAACAGCTCTGCGTCAAGGGTTTCCTCCTCCTCGAGCAGTACTGTCTTCTCGGTCTGACCGCCGTATACGAGGGCACTCTTGAGCTGCCCCCCGATTTCAGTGTGGGCTCCTACCACCTCCCATGCCTGATCCCCTTCCGGCAGGCTCAGTAGCCGTAGCCCGAACCGCCGCTGTCAGTTCTCCAGCTGCGCTGTTGCTGCTCTGAGACCCGTCTCCATTGATAGGGCTCCCAGGTTGATTGTCCGGAAGCAGCCCGTTGTCGCCCGCGCCTCCTGGTTGACCAGCAGCTGGAGCTCATTTGCCCGGCCGATGGTGCCTTCTGCGAGGTCCCCTTTCCAAGCCTAGAGTGGAGATGTTATGTACTTACGCCAGCCTTAGCTAGTTGGTTCGGTGGACCTTGTGCCACCGCTCCACAGGGCTCGCAATTGTCTGTCCTGCCCAGCCGAGCTCGTCCGTCTCTTGGGACAGTCCCGTCCCGGCGGCGGCGACAACTGGCCTTGTCGGGCCTGGTATAGGATGTGGACAGGCTGCCGAAGCTCGCCGGACGCCAGCAGTACAGGGAACCGAATTAGCGTGAATTCTTTAGTCAGCGCCTTAAGGTCCCACCGACCAACCTCTAAGTACGTATTCGCATCGCCATCTCCACCCTACACGCCGGACATACCGCCGCCCCCAAGTCGATTCCGGAGAAAGAAGAGAGATCCCTCCCGGGTTACCCCTAAACCGCGGGGCACGCGAGAAAAGGAGAAGAAAGAAAAGGACAACGGTACTGGCTGTACGTACTCCTCTCCGTCACGCATCGCAGGACGAGACGAAAAGGCTGTGAGTAGGGAATGCAAGGTCGCACCTAGAGATTAGGGAAAACGTGTCAACAGGATAAGTAGCATAGAGTAAGAGAGATGAACATTGTGGAACTAAGAGGCGACTCGTAGTGCGACATGTGGATTCACGGGAATTGACTGCACGCGGAGAGGCGACGGCGGTCATGCCCCTGCGAGGGAGTATGCGGATTCACTCAGATGCTACAGATCAAAAAGCACCTGCAGATGCTACGCGTAGTATGACAGAGAAGAGAAGGAAGTAATCGAGGATCTCCCCCCAAGGCAGTAATTTTATTCAGTTGCTGACTAATCAGGAAGCCATGTGTTTAGCAATCATGGACGCCGCAGTACTCCTAACACACACCATCCAGAAACCATCTCAATCTTGAAAGTGACAGTTACCAGCAATTACTAATCAGTATTCATCCTACCCGCCGACTGCCAGGGAGGCCCCGCGTGCGCCTCTGATCTAGCTTGGTCGACTGCCGGTCGGACTGGGGTCGGGCAAGGCGGCCCTGCAGAGGTCGAAGAATGCCTCCGCATCTTTGCCCTCCTCAACGAGCTTGTTGTAGAAGACTTGCGCCGGCCCACTCGAGACTAGCTTCGAAGTACCTCCTTTCTTGGAGTAGGCCAGCAAGACGTGGTCGACTTCTATCAACTCCAGATCAGCAGCCTAGGAGAGGTAAGTTAGTATTGCCCAGTGCCGTGTGATGGTGTGGGGCGGACGGATCCGGGGACTTACCAGACGTTTCAGTTCGTCCATGCCCTTGCGTTGGGACTTTCTGCAAACCTCAAAGTCCATGGAAGCCGCGTTCAGCTTCCTCGCCTTTTCCTGGTACTCCTCCTTCCTGTCGGCGTACCGTGCCTTGAGACCCTTTGCGTACGACCCGCTGAGCTGCGGTCTTCCAGGACCCGCCTTCCTCTTAGGGCCATCGGGCTCAGCCTGGAAGTCCTGCTTGTGCTCAGACTGGAACAAGTTCCACGCGCTGTACCTCTTGCGAGGCTGAAAGCGAAACACCTTGCGGCTGTACTCAAGGCCAGCGAATTGAAGGAGCTGCGCCGGCGTAAACCTCGGGTTTTCGGACGATTTTTTGACGGCCTCTTGCATGATCGACGCCGCGAAGCCGGCGAGATATTCCCGGTCGGCCTGGTCGACCTCGTCGTAGTCGATTTCGGCGTCGGAGTTGCTCGGTGACCGCTAGCAGCGATCGTTAGTGTCGTTCACCGTATTGACAGGAATATATACATACCTGTGGACGTCTGCTAGTATGATTTCGACGAAACGTCGCCGCATCTGAAGCGCTCACGCTCTTTCCCTTACTACCAGGAGAGGGCGTACGAGTGTCGTCGCTCTCATTGTTAGACCTAGTCCCGGTGACGTCGAAGTCCTCCAACCCGTTCGGGTCGAAGTGGTCGATGAGCAGCTGCGGCGGCTCAGATTGCAGGCGAAAACCTGGCGTGACAGCACCTGAAATGCCGGCCTCGCCGTTGGCCCCGTTGCCATCTTCCTCGTCGTCTACCTTCTTCTGGTCATCGTCGTCCGAGAAGATTTCGTAATCCTCCCGGCGCAGATTGACGTACGACTGAGACTCTCCACGAAAGCCGTTAATCGGCAGAAGAACCTGCGGGATTTTGCCACGGGGTGGGACAGCGGAACGTTTTTCTGCGTCTCCACCAGGTGGAGCTCCTCGGCGCTGTGGTGGGGCTTGCTTTTTCTTTTGGATACCGTCTTCCTCATCGTCGGAGAAGATTTCATAGTCTTCACGGCGAAGAATGATGTACGACTGGGTCTCGCCACATACACCGTTGACCTTTAGAAGAACCGGCGGCATTTTTGTGGCAGGGTAGGATTGCTGTACGTGCTTCCTTTGCCCTTCCGGTGATGTGGGTTAGATAGTGAAATTATGTGGAGGTGGTGGGGTGGTGGGGTGGTGATGCGTGGGGGGAAGGTTGGGAGGGTGATGGTTGCGGACGCTGGTTGTTGGTGACAAGAACCGGAGAAGTCCCAGTAGAATCGGAGGGCAGAGATATGGTAGGAATTAGAGAGTGGTGGAAAGATTTGGAGTCGGCGAGCTGGTTGATTGTTGCGCTAGCGTAGTGTCGATTGCTCGAAACAATAATAAGAGAAATAATATAAGGGCAACAACCCTACACACCCTTGTGAAAAACAGGGTCAATTTTAGTAATTCGACAGTAGTCCTACTATTTCGCACTGCAAAACGTAGCCAAAGAAAAAACCTACACCGAGATGGTTGAGAATTTGGCAAGCGTGGGGGAATGAGACATCTTTTTCGGCGCAAAAACAGTGCTCCCGGTGTGTAGTATATACAAACCTTTTGATATGAGAAGCCGAAGAAGTAGCTCACCTGTTGGGACATATTTACTCGAAACCGACGATACTATTTTGTGCAAGTGACAAGCCCTTAAGCTCAACTCGATATTCAGAGAGTCGTGATTCTAACCATGTTTGCAAGTCATGATTGACAATGAACAGATACATTTCAAGTGCCAACTACTGGTGGGTTGCCTGTTTGATCCAATGGGCTCTACAGGTACGAAAGAAAGTCCAAAGCGGCCCAGCCTCTTCACCGTTGAAAGCAATCGCAACATGTTACATATGGACTTCAAACCAATTATATCATGCACCACCATGCCGTAAGCGATGTCCTCAGAGACGCGAGATGCGGCCCGAGTACGAGTGACATTATTTGAAAGGCCATTTGCAAAGGTAATATTGATTTTTTTTGGGATTATTTAAGATATGGACTTGTAGATCACAACTACTCTGATGGGAAATGCCACGCTCAACCCAAGAAATTATCGGGCGATGGTCCCGCGATAGGTATCGCATATTTAAGGAAGATCTGATTTTCTTCATGGGTAATTATCGCGATTACTAGTCTGGATCTCCGGTTACCGCCTCTCCGTCCTAAATACGGATTCTACACTTCTTCAGATCTCGCGGATCCACGGCAGCACACCATGCCTAGATTGGAGCGAACCAGAAGCTGAACGAGGACCGCAGGAGTGAGGGGGAGGTGGGGGGGAAGAAGGCTGGCCGGCGGACGCAGAGGTGTAATGGTGACGGAGAGCGACTTACTTCTTCCTCTATCTCTCTGTCTTTCTTCCTTTCTTTGTACCTGTGAATCCCGTAGCCGGCCAGCCACCGTGACAGCAAGCTACAACGGACGCCTGCGTCCTCAGCCGTCCTCCAGTACGCACGAGAAGGCAGAAACACAGTTCGCAAAAGTCGGTGCAGCTAGCAAGACAACCACGCCCACCGGGCGTTGTCACAGCGCATTCCGGGATCCGTACGCTGGTGTATCTGCCCTTCTTGAAGTTGCTGTCCGATTCCCCCACTGTCCAGCCGCCATGTCGACCATGGCCGCGGCCATTCTTGCTTGCTACGGTGGGTGATACACTCGCCGAAGTAGAAGCTGCTTAGCACTTCCTGCGCCTTCTTCTATGGCACCCAACCCCACCCACCGAGTCGTAGCGGCGCTTGGGCTTGTAGACAGCCTGCTCACCCGCTAACTCATCTGATCACGTGTAGGTAGGCTACGGCTGCTGAGCCTGCCGCAGGGAGACCAGGTACGGGAGAATGTGGGTGTGCCGACAGAGATATGCCGGCGGCTCCCAAATGCCCTTGCCTATGCCGGACGAACGGAGAGCATAGTGCTATTGGAGGAACCCGAGACCCTCGACGCGGTGCCGTCGCAGGAAGCGCATGAGGAAGCGAAGGCGGAAGCGGAGAAGGCCCGGCCGGGGCTCACCATGTTCACGGACGGGTCGCGAATGGAGGACGGAGCCGCCGGCTATTCGGTGGTCTGAAAGAAGGGGATATCCTGGGCGGGCATCAAAACCCACATGGGATACAACTAGGAGGCTACGACGCGGAGTGCGCCGCCGTTGCACGCGCACTGGAAGCAGCTTCGAGGAGAAACATGGCCCTGGAACGGGTCACAATCTTCGGCGCACAAGCGGCCATCAAACGGATGGTATCGGATGAACCTGGCCCTGGGCAGCAGCACGCCCTCCAGGCGCGGAAGCACATCGCCGCGCTGCGCAGGGCCAGGCCGGGCATCATCACCGAAATCCGATGGTGCCCGGTACATACGGGAATCGCCGGCAAAAAGAAGGCCGACGAGTGGGCAAAGATTGCGGCGGAGGAGCCAGACACCCACGAGGTGGAATGGCTGAACTACTCCTATCGGATGGAAGTGCGGCCGATGCCCCTCCCACGATCCCTTGCCAACCTCAAGCGGGAGATCTCGGAGAAGAAATGGGCAGAGGCGCGCCAGTGGGCTGGAGGCCGGACCTCCAAGACGGAGTACCGGATGCCGAAAAGCTAGAGGTTGGACAGCGCAGTTGCTGGGAGCACCAAGAGGCTAGCCTCGAGGTTCTACCAGATCAAGACGGAGCACTGCCCGACCGGGCAGCACCTCAACTGGACGAAGAATCGGCCCACCCCGCAATGCTGGTGGTGCCGGTACCTGAACCAGGCTCGGGAGCACCTCTTCCTCTTCAAGGTGTGCCCGGAGTGGAAGGCCCAGAAGGAGGCCCAGTGGGTGGAGGTGCGGAAGGAGACCGGGAGGTGGAAGGACCGGGGGAAGATCCGGGACCTCCTGGCGGACGCGAGATGCGGGCGGGCGGTTCTGGGCTTCCTCTCCACCACGGAAGTGGGAAGGCGGGTGCCGAGGAAGACGCAGTGAGTGAGGTGTCGGAGGCAGAGCTACTTTCTTTGGACAGGCCTGGGCGGAGGGCAAAGAGGAGCTTGCAGTGTGCCGCCACCGCGCAGACAGCGGACAGGAAACGGACTGTACATAATCTCGCCGTGATCTAGATAGGTCGCATGTGAGTAATAACTAAACAACCCCCCCCCCCATTCCACTTCCGCGGATGCCATGAAGGAGGGCGTGGGCAGAAACAGCGGCAATCCCTCCCCGGTGCCCGACTCCTCAATCCCCACCCTCCGCTGCTCTTCCCGCTCCTAGCACTCCCTACGCTCCCATTCTGACACTTCCTCAACCGGGACCAGCTGTACTTCCCATATCCGTATGTAGTGGAGACGAAGTCCAGTACCGCCTGCTGCACCTCCCGTCGGCAAGGAGGTCCCGTAAGTCTTCCGCTTGCAGCGGACTCCGTGCTCCGCTCTGCCAGTCCTTCTGGAGACCTGAGATCGGTGGTCCTGCAGCCATCTGTCGAATATGCACGCACGCCAATACGATGGCGGATGAAAGATGGGCCGATCGGCAGACGAGCAGTGATGAGATAAGACAAGGAGCGACTAAACTGTATACGGTTAGCGCCACGCTCGTGTCCACGGCATTGAGGACATTCGGCGCCGGGAGAGCGAGTGCCACAACTCCACTGCATGGGTCGCAGCAGTGGCCAGCTCCGTTCATCTGCTGTTCTGCTTACTGTTCCTTCGTCTCCGCGACTCATTGTTGCACGAATTCGTATCGATCGGTTTTGCGGCAACCACTCCCGCGCTCTACCCCGACTCGTCCAAGCCACGGCAACATCGATGCCTGCGTCTCCGGACCATTGAGGCGGTTGGAAACGCTGCGCCCCACTGTGGCTAAGCCGCTGCACCACAGCGGTGCCCTCGGCGATCGCACCGTCCCTGCAGATGCCGACTGCACGGTGACCGCAAATAGCCGCGTCGCCCTGCCAGGTGATGCGCCCAGATGTGCGCATCGCCCGATCGAACTGGCTGCCTGCCGGCCGTGGGCCGTAGTGCGAGGCGGGACAGCCCTGCGGTCGCCTGAAACGGCATATCGCTGGGCCACCTCTGTCGGACTATATATACCGCTCCGACTCCCCCCACTCGATGTCGTGGAAGCATCCTACATCCTACACCGCTCGCGACAGCGCGACAGATACACGACAGCCGACAGATACACGACAGCCGACAGATACACGACAGCCGACAGATACACGACAGCCGACAGATACACGACAGCCGACAGATACACGACAGCCGACAGATACACGACAGCCGACAGATACACGACAGCCGACAGACGCGCGATGGCAAGCAAAGACCAGCCAACCAGAGTTTGCGTGATCGGCGCAGGTCGGGACCGTCCCCGCGGGCCGAGGCGCGCAGTGGCTAATGTGCACAGGCTTCTACGGGCTCCAAGCCGCGAAAACGTGCGCGCCCACCTCCCCGCCTCGTGGCAGCAACTGACGGCCTGTCAGATACCTCCAAGTGGACCCGACGATCCTGCTGACGGTGCTGGAAGCGGAGGACACCGTCGGCGGCACGTGGAGCCGCCGGCGCATCTACCCGACGCTGCAGGCGCAGCAGACGTACGGCGTGTACGAGTACGGCGACTTCCCGGTGGACACGACGGGCGTCGACAACCCTGATATGAGTTTCATCACCGCCGAGAAGCTGCACGAGAACATCGCCGCGTACGCGGAGCGGTTCGGCATCACGGACAAGATCCGCTTCGGCGCGAGCGTGAGCAGGCTCGAGCGCGCGGGCGCTGGCTGGGCAGTCTGGATCCACGGCAAGCCCGCGCCGCTGACATTCGACAAAGTCGTCGTTGCGACGGGGCTGACGTCGAACCCGTCGCTGCCGGACCTCGACACGGCGGGGTTCTCGCCGCCGGCGTTCCACACGTCCGATCTTGGCGCGCGCTACCAGTGGCTGACGTCGGCGGAGGTCGAGACGGTGACAGTGTACGGCGGCGGCAAGTCCTCCGTCGACGCCGTGTACATGTGCGCCAAGCACGGCAAGCACGTGAACTGGGTGGTGCGGTCGGATGCGAAGGGCAACGGCGCATCCCCGTTGGTCCCCGGCATTTTCAGGGGCACAAACTCCAACGACATCCTCTCCACGCGACTGGCGTCGAAGCTGCACCCGGCCCTGGATGCCCCCCGCGGATGGTGGTACTGGTTCTTGCACACTGGCAGCGGAATCGGGTACTGGCTGCTGTGGAAGTACTGGGGCTGGATCACGCGTGCGCTCATGGCCGACTCTGGCTACGGCACGAGCGAGAACCTCATTAAGCTCCAGCCCAAGACCACCGATCATGCGTGAGCTCCATCCCACCGCCGCGAGTCACGAGACATCCAACCAATTAACACGCTCTCTCTAGGGCCTTCTGGGCGAACATACCCTGTAGCCCACCTCGTTCCCTCCGGGCTGTTCTGTGGACGAAGCTGACGCTCGGCAGTCGCGGTGATCACCGTTCCCGAAGTGCTCGACATGCTGCACAGCGGCGAGCACGTGACGGTGTTCCGGGCGGAGATATCGGCGCTGAGGGGGCGCGATGTGGTGCTCTCCGACGGCGAGCACCTGCGCAGCGACGCGGTGATCTTCGCAACGGGCTACCACCGCAGCGCCCCGATCTACAGCGCAGAGCTGGCTGCGCATCTCGGCGTAGTGTCCGCCGCGGCGACATACCCGGAAGCACTGCGGGAGAAGTGGGACTTACTCGAGAAGCAGGCGGACGCGGAGGTCGTGCGGCTGTTCCCGCGGCTCGCCGACTCGGCATCACGTATGAACGTGAAGCCCACGCTCATGGCGCCCTGCCGACTGTACAAGCACATCCTGCCGCCCGCGCTCGCGGCCGAGAACGATCGCTCGCTGGTCTTTGTCGGCGCCGTCGGCGTCGCCAACACCGCCATGTAGCTACCTTAACCCCCACCCCCGGCCCCTTTGCACGCAACAGCTAACAGCGGCAGTTTTTCCGGCGTGTCGGCGCTGTGGGCTGTCGCGTGGCTCACAGGCAACCTGTCACTGACGGAGCTCGGGGTCTCGCAGGCGGAAATCGAATGGGACGTGGCGCTGGGCGTCGCCTTCTGTCGCCGGCGGTATTCGGCCGTGGGCGTGGACGGGACCTACGCACTGTTCGAGTGGCTGCCGGTAAGATTCATCCACACACACACACACACTCATCCCCACGGGGAAGCTGACAGTTGGCGGGGCGGGGCAGAAGGTCGATTCGATGCTGCAGCAGCTCGGGGTCGAGACGCGGCGGAATATCGACAAGGGCGTGCTCAAGGACTTCGTCCAGACGTACCACGCCCGCGACTATCGCGGCATGGTCGACGAGTGGATGCGGTTGCGCGGATTGAAGTAGGCGGACGGGGCATCGGGACGGGGCGTAGTCAAGAAGAATTTAATGTCAAGGGACACGATTTGCGGGTATGCTGCGCTTTGCTGTGACGCTCTATCGCATTGGGACTCCGTAGATGACAGCTCAAGAGCACGATGGTGTAGAAAGGCTAGGTATACGTTTGAGGCCTGGGCGGTCACGCCCGCCGTTTCGGTTTGCGTGCAACTTGGGACAGGTCCGACCATGGTTACTGAAAACGCGCCGGAAAAACGTGGACATCCGTCCAGTGCGCTGACTGGCCACGGTATTGACCGAGCATGAAGCCTATTGGTTTATGGTCGTGCAGTTGGGAAAAGTCCGTCGGGGGAGACACAAGGCATCACTCGATTGGCTTACTAAATCACGGGGGTGAGGGCAATGGAGCTAGTCGAAGGAAAGGGTCAGCGCTTTTTTTATTTTTATTTATTCATTACTCGCATGCAACCTATCTAGATCATGGAGAGGATATGTACAGTCCGTTTCCTGTCCGCTGTCCGCGCAGTGGCGGCTCGTTGCAAGCACCCCTTTTGCCCTCCGCCCAGGCCTGTCCCGAGAATGTGTGGTGCGCACCAAAGAAATTACAAAAGAAAAGAACAAAAGAGAAGAGCGAGCGTGTATGACAAAGGAAAGGACGAAGGAGAGAACACCGCTTCCATGCCTACGCTGTTTCTGAGGACGCCATGAAGTCGGGTGTGGGCAGGAACAACGGCGGTTCCCCCCAGCGCCCGGCTCCTCGGCCCCCGCTCCCTGCTCCTCCAGCCACTCCCGCTCCTCCAGCTCCGACACCGCGCTCACAGCGTCGTCCTCTGCTTCAGCCGGTACCCGCCTTCCCACATCCGTAGAGGAGAGGAAGTCAAGTACTGCCCGGCTGCACCTCCCATCGGCCAGATGGTCCCGCACCTTCCACCGGTCCTTCCACCTCCCCGTCTCCTTCCTCACCTCCGCCCACAGGAACTCCTGCTGTGGCTTCCACTCGGGGCACTCTTTGAAGAGGTGGTCCCGGGTCTGCGTTCGGTACTGGCACCATCAGCACTGCGGGGTGGGCCGTTTCTTCTCCAGTTGAGGTACTGGCCGGTCAGGCCGTGCCCCGTTCTCAGCTGGTAGAACCGAGCGGCGAATCTCTTGGTGCTGTTGGCCACCGCGCCATCGGGCTTTTGGCTCTCAGGCATCCGGTATTTCTTCATGGAGGTCCGGCCCCCAGCCCACTGACGCGCTTCCGCCCACTTCTTCTCCGAGATCTCCCGCTTGAGGTTGGCCAGAGATCGTGGGATGGGTCTGTGGCTGCCTACCTGCTCTGCTGCCGCCTTGGCCCACTCGTCCGCCTTTTCATTGCCGGCGACTCCCTTGTGCGCTGGACACCACCGGATCTCAACAACAATACCCGGCCTGGCCCTGTGTAGCGTGGCGATGTGCTTCCGCGCCTGGAGGGCGTACCGCTGGCCGGGGCCAGGTTCGTCCCATGCCGTCCGTCTGATGGCTGCTTGGGCGTCCGTGAAGATTGTGACCCGTTTTGGGGTCGTGTTTCTCCTCGAAGCCAATTCCAATGCGCGTGCAAGGGCGGCGCACTCCGCATCGTATGCCTTCTGGTTGTGTCCCATGTGCATTTTTACGCCCGCCTAGGCCACTCCCTTCCTCCAGACCACCGCGTACCCGGTGGCGAAAGGGTCAGCGTGGCGTACAAGATGCTACGGACCCAGCCCCCGGGCCGGGGGGTGGCCCGGGGATCGAAGCGGCTGGCAGGGCGGTTCATCAGCTCAGAACGGGGCATTGCCGCACGGGCAAAAGACGTGGACCACGGCGGAGTGCGGGTGGTGCCGATACAAGACCGAATCATGAAAGCCGCATCAGGAGATCCTGTGGGTGGAAGCGAGAAAGGAGACGGAGAGGAGGGAAGAGCCGTTTCACGATCCGGGACCTCCTCGCGGATGGACGGTGCACCCAGTCGATCCTGGGCTTCCTTTCTTGGTCGCGATGCAAACTGTCGTCGTCACCTTTTCATCCTTCCTTTCCTTCTTTCAGTGCGACGCTCTGAGGATAGCTATAGGCCAGGCGGGGAGGGGATAGGCCAGGCTGGCAGGGAGCTGCCGCAGCTGCCGGCGGACTGTACAAGGTCGCGGCAGACCTCGAACAGGAAAGGACTGTATGCAATATCTCCAAGATCCGACAGGGTCGTATGCGATCAGTGATCATCACAACCCTCTGGTGGATTGGCTGCTCGGCTGAGAATAGGCAACAGTGGCGGCATGTGACGACGTCTTGGCATTGAACAGCATCCATTGAAAAGCCGGTGGAGTTGAACTTCACCTCAGCAAGTCTACAGCGGGTTCTAGAGGACATAAATGCGCCCTCCAGGCTCTCAGTGTAGCGCCATGGAGCCGACATGCATTCGAACTTCTCCCGACGTCCCCGCCGAGCTCATCTCGGCACCTTAGCTAGCTGCTTCCCCTACTGACGCCAACTCTGGACCCCGTGGGACCATCTCAGCCTCGAGCCGGCGCTCCCACTCCCGTTGCGGCTGCTACCTCCCCCTTACTTGCAGGTTCGCGGATGTAACAATATTCACTTCGGAGAAGCAGTGGCAGCATGAGAACTTGTCTTGGCACGCCGACAAAATAGCCGTCATCGATCCCACTCTTCCTTCTACTCCGACCCCAATAGGGACAAGTATCTGAATCAACCTCCACCCGCTTAGAATTGACCGCCTAGTGTTGCTTCGAGCAGTCGCCAAGCATCTTGCCTGCTCATTAGCCGCTGCCTACGGCCACAAGCACGGCACTCAGACGCCCGCCTTTCCCATCAAGCCCAAGTGCCATCCGAAGCATCTGCCGGCTGCCAATGCTACTAAGCAGCGAGTGAGTCACTCGCTCGGAATCACCATCCTCGTCAACGGATATCTGAGTGCTTCACCAGCTGCCGATAATCGCCACCCTGAGAAACAGCGTTCGGGTTATCGGCAACGCCGCCGGCTTCGACACTGGTGTGCCGGATCTCGGTAACCAGCAAGAGCTGGAGACTCAGCACACCGGCTGCGTACGGTAACCAGACTGAGTTTCCAGTACTTCACCAACATCCCCCGGTGAGAAGCTGTCGGTGTGGAACTTGCAAGTGAGCAGCAGTTGCGAGAGAGCATAGACACCCCCTCCAGCTCTCGGCATGGCGGCACGAAGAACCGGCTTCAATCCCGCGAGGATTCTTGGTGCCGAGTCTGCGTACCCACTCCCACTGCTGCTGCTAACTACTGTATATCCCCCGCGGGTTGTGGCGGTGTGCAGATATCGCCGTCGATCGCGTCGATCGAGAACGAATATGTACATCCATGCTCTGCGGAAGCGGGATGAGGGGGCGATGTTTACATTTACGGACGAGACTGTGCGAAAGGCAGCACGAGTTCAGCGTCAATCACGGGAGCGGGGGTCCGGTGCCGGCCTTCCACCCCGACCGAAGAAGAAGCGGGACTCTGCCCGGCTCATATTCTGGAGAGGCGGAATGAAGGGTTCTCGCTTCACCTGGGAAAAGGAATTGAAGGAAGAGCTTGCAGCTACCAATGAATGCAATCGTTGCAAAAGAGATGCAAGGGTGGGAGAGTAGTGTCGAGGAGTAACGAGGGAACGCCCATTTCCCGGCGCCTCGCTGGGAATATCAGATGACGCAATAAATATGCTACGAGAACCTCCACAAACCCCTCTAACTTAGCCGGAGACGGCGCCGGCATCCTCCTCCCGAGTAGATGTTTGAAATGACCGAGCGTGGAGACCGGAGGAAGGGGGCAGTTGATTGAGTGTGCTACCGCGAAGCGATCTTCCATTGAAACGACGTGCCGATAAACTCGGCAGCACCAGATGACGGCGACTGAACGCAGGCAGCAGGGCCCGTTTCAGTGACCGATCGGGGCTGTTGGAAGAGCGGGATGTGCACTGGAGGCAGAATGGAAAAAGATGACGGTTGCAATAACAGGTGTGAGGACCTCAAATGCAAGCTGGATGGAGGTCGTAGTTCGACTTGGCAGCGTTCAACAAATTCAACGGGTGAACCCCACCCTAAACCACAAGGATCTAATCTGAGATAATCACCGAGGTAGGTCACGTCAGATCGACAAGTGCGACCGTGCTCGCGGTAGGACTTATCTAGTGGTTATGTAGGAACTTTGGATTCGAAACGTCCCTGCTTGTTTCCGTTTCTGCTTTTGTTCTTTTGCTCACCGTATCGTCGGCTTTTTTTTTGTCATTGATCGCACGCGACTTATCTAGATCATGGCGATATGCACTGTCCGGCTCCCAACCTCTGTCCTACCCAGTCTGCAAGTGGCTCGCCGGAGCCCTCCGGCGCCCCACTATGGCCTGTCCCAAAGACGAATAGCGCACCAATGATACAACAAAGGAAGGGGAAAGGAAACTGCCCACTGACTGCCCACCCTCTTCCGCCGAGGCCATGAAGGAGGGATAGGGAACAACTGCAGACGTTCCTCACCCTCAGCCACTGCCTCCTCGGCCTTCAGGGTCCCCTTCCCTACACTCTCTTTCCGCTCACGCTCCGACGACTCGCTCGAGGCGTCTTCCTCAGTCTATTTGAGTTTTGGACTCGTCTCCCCACCTCCGTGGTGGTGAGGAAGTCCAGGACAGGCCTGCTGCAGCCATAGTCTGCGAAGAGGCCATGGATCTTGAACCGATCCTCGCCCTCCCTATCTCCCTTCCCAACTCCACCCACAGTGACATCTGCCGGGCACCCCTGAAGACGTACTCCTGCGTCCGGGTCCTGTACAGATACCACCAGTTCTTGGCGGTGGGCTGGTTTTCATCCGTTCATCGTACCGCCGCTCTGTGAATGAGCTTGACGATGAAAATCGCCCCCGCGCGATTGCCCGTGGCCGGAGTTGCAGGACGATCGGTAGCGGCCCAAGTTCAGAGGATACTTGTTGTATGGGCGGCCTTTGAATGCGGTCAGGCCGATAGTACACAATCTAGCGAGCACACAGGGAAAGTCCAAGCACCCCCGACTCCCGTGCCCAAAGTACCAGCGCCCCAATCCCAGCACCCTCAGTCCTTCCGGCCAACACGGCTGCTACTCTTCGTCCTCCTGCACGGCGGCAGCGTGAGTGAGATCAGGCTTGAACATTTCCCTGTCCTCCATCGCTGAGAACGCCCGATCGTCACCCATAGCGTCGACCTGGGCCGCGGTCAGCCGAACGGAACGATTCCAGTGGTAGATGGCAGGGACACACTGATGGATACAGAGCACCGAGCATGAGTTTCTCGATCTTTACGACAGGAATCAATCGGTAAGCAGCTAGATCGCACGCGCGTGAAGGAAAGGTGGATATTTACCACTTCCCAGTACGCATCATCTCTTTTGCAGCTGATATTGTCCAAGTGCTCGAGCTCGCCGGGCAGACAATTGATCCATTTGTCCGGTGTGTCGTGATCGTTGAGGTCCCGTATCAGCGCCTTGGCGCCCTCATCGTTTCGGAGTTGCGCGAACATGAAGGCAACGGCTGCAAGAGTCAGAGGTCACTTCCGTGAATACTGTCGAACAGCTGGACGCACCATCTTCCGTCTTATCCACGTCCCGATGCAGTTCGTCGACGCAGTCGACGATGTTCTTCTTGGTGAGGCTTCGGCGCTCGCCTTCGACCTTTTCTGTCCACTCAGCGCTGGGCCCCCGGGACAGGAAGGAGGACGCGAAGGGGAAGGGGAGGGACCTCGCCGTCGGTGATAACGATGGTCAGCAGCGGTCTCTCCATCCGCGTCTTCGACAGCACGAATGGGTCCAGGATCTTCTCCTGCAGCTGCGTGCCGATCGCGGTGACGTCGCCGTAACGGATCTTGCCGTGGACATCGGCGACCTTTTCCAACGTCACGTCCTTCCAACCGTTCGGCGCGTTCAGGAGCTGCACTGACACGATGCCCTGCTCGCGCGCGAGGCCGTAGATCTCGGCGATGGCGCTGAGCACGCCCCGAAGCTTGACCTTGCAGTAGCCACCCTCCGCGTATCCCATAGAGCTCCTGTCGTCTACCGCGTAGTTAGCCCTCGCCGCACCCCGAACAGAGGAAGGTAAGCAAACCGAGGAGGACAACGAGGTCGTAGAGCAGCAGGGTGGAGAAGCGCTGCGCGATTTCGAGGGTGCAGCCTTTCGAGTGTAGTTCCTGCGTAACCTTGGCGGCCTTGTCCATGAACTCGGTGTAGCCATTGGGGTAGAAGATGTCCCAGCCGTCCTTTCCGGCGGCGAAGTTCTCGAGTACGCGCAGACACTGGCTGGCCATGCGTGGGTCGGCCTTGGGCGCTGAGATCAGCTTCGGCGCCGCCGGTTCCGCCACTGCCGTTGCGGCCATCGCCGTCGACCGCGACGCCGCCGGCACCCGCGACCGCGACGCCCGCGCTGCCCGCGCTGCCCGCCGCTCCATCCGCGCCTGCTTGCTGTTCTCGTGCGGCGATATTGGTGGCGTCAGGGTGTGCACCGGGATGCGCCGGATCCCAAGCCCGCCCGATCCCGTCGGTGGCATTTCGCTGTTAGAGTCCATTGCGTGCTTGCGTGGGAAGTCCGATTATGGGTAGGGTGTAGGGGGGCAGGTGGGACCCGCTTCGGCGAGACTGGCGACGGATTGCGAGTTCAGCTTTCTCATTGCCCCCTGGAGATGGAGTTTAAGAAGAGCTAGGAAAGCTGTAAGCTCTGCAGCTCAGCGTCTATTGGCCTCTGACGGTTGACCACCCCACCTCTGCCCTTCGCCCACCGACTGCGGTCCGCTGTCTTCTCCGCCTCACCCCTACCTCCACTCGCTCGTAGTGGGGCCATCGCGAGAACCCGCGATCCATTGGCCGAACTCGTGAACTCTCAAAGCACAGTGTGCGTCCTCGGGTGGTCCGATTCGCAACCGCACAACACGCCAATGCGTCGGGTTAGCAGATCGATTGATTGCAGAGTTACGCACCATACTCAGACGTGTTGACTGGCGAGTGCAGGATCGAAGCAAATGCTGCGGTTTCCCAACGATTCCGCTGTGATTGTAGGATATACGGGTCGGACGGGGGAGAGTGCGGGGAGAGTGCCTGCCAATTGGGCAGACCTGCCAATGTTAGCCGGCGCCGAACGTTGTTATATTTTCATTTAGGGCCTTGTTCGGCTGCGAGCTGTATTTCCGGTCTACCACACCAAATTTAGATGCAGTTTGAAACCCTGGGTTTCCGGCGCTGGGTGGGCGTTCGGCACACCACCCTGAATTATCCATTTGAATATCGACTGAGCCATACAATAAACTCTGCTGACAACGGCCAGTAAATACCAGCGTGGCCCCTAGTCAACCCAACCATCACGCCTGGTACGATGTCTAACTCCTATCTACCCTCTACCTTCCCTTAGCCCATCAAACCTCTGCCGTCGGCGTCAGGCGCAGAGCGCCACGGATCACGAGGAAAAATGAGTGAAAGCTTCTATGTCTTTTTCTAGAGAGCTATCGGACCTTTTTCACCCATCCTAGCGCCCTCGTGACTTATCGTCCCGTTAGTCATCTCCTCCCATGACGCTCTTAGTCACCTCTGCACGTGACAGTCAGTGCTCCAATTGCCCAATCCCAGAGCACGCCGCACATCAAAACGCATCACCACACATCAGAGATGACAGGAAAAAAATATTCCGAGTATCTTCTGGAGAGCGTGGCGTTGATGCCCTACGGATGGCACGCAAAGCATTTTTGGCGTTGCGCGATTGGTGCCTGTGGATAGGAGGAGTCGTCCGCTGAGTTTGTCGGAAGGGCCACGTTTCCACTGTAAAAAGCCAGTTAAGATTTTCTCGGAAAATAGCTAACCTTCATGACACAAAATCGCGGCGTGCCGTTGAACATCCGAACGGGTCGTCGGGGGTGATGAGAGTTTACAACTGCAGCTTTGGTAACCTTCAACTCGTCAGAAACCCAAGGTTTGAAAATGCAGCTCGCAACCAAACAGGCCCTCAAGCTATTCGCAATCGATTGCATCTCTTGGTGTAGAGTTGACCACCAACAATGCCCATTCTCATAATCCCGTGTCTTGCCCTCCCAGGAGTTTATAGGCTGCTCGGACTTTCGGCGGAGTAGTCTACGCAAGACGCCCATTTTTCATACCGAGGGAAGACACTTAAAAGTTTTGAACATTCCTATCTAGTCCTGAGCGTGTTTAAGGACATCTCAGGTCCGGCTAGCGCCGAACGTGCAGATTTTTGTTTTGTCGTTGATCACATGCGACCTAAGCCGAACCTGCAGATCCAACTCTGTAAGTCGATTACCCCACGGCTACCGAACATAATCTCATGATTCCTTGCCAATGCGTCCGCGACAACGGTGGGCTCATCTCGCGGCGGAAGAGCTTGGCTCCGACAGGGTGGAGTGAATGTGCTACGCTCATTGGTTCTGCGGGCGACATATGCCCTCCCCAGATCTCTCGCACACGTCAAGCGGGAGATCTCAGAGAAAGTGGGGAAGCCCGGCGTTGGGCTAGGGCTGGATCGCCGGAAGGAAACACAAGCTACCAAGTATGTAAGCAGCGCCCAGATGACAGTGACAGGCAGTGCAAAGAGGCTGGCATCACACTCTTATCGGGCACGCCCTGACTGGCCAGTACTTGCAGTGGACGACAAGCCGACCCAGCACAAAATGCTCCGTACATGACCCAGATGCGGGCAGTTGCATCCGTTCAAGAACTATCCGCACTGGAAACGCCGGCAGAAGATCCTGTGGACGGAGGTGCATATTTGCTCTGTCTGCAGCAGGGCAGCACGCACTGACCGGAACCACACGCCAGTGACCTTGCAGCGTGTGTGTGATGACGTTCGTGAGAATCCACATACGTACGAGATATCAACCACCAAATCACATGCGCGCGGTGGACAATGGCTCCGGCGCAGCGGGGGATTGCCGCGGCGGCGCGGACAGGGTGGCGGAATTGAGGTTCTGCACGGGCACTTTGCTATGTAATGAAGCGGGGACGGCAATGTCGGCACGGAGGGTCGGCTGCGCCACAGCCAGCCACAGTGCCATCTGAATGGCTCTGGTATGTAGCGCCGGTAAGAGTCCAATCATATCATCATTGTTTTTTTTTGTTTTAATCATACACACATTCGGCGTATGTATGCTATAGCGGCTCGTATCATCGCTGTGCAAAAGAACCAGATCGAGAAGGCCCAGACTATGAGCGACTCCGCGCACCTGATGTTATCCGGAGCCGCAGGACAACCTGCCCAAGTTCAGAGGATACTCCTTGTACGGACGGCCGTTGAAGACGGTCAGAACGGTCAATACACACTTTAGCAAGCACTCATGAAGACAAAATCTAAGCACCTTGTCAGAATATTAATGGGCGTCTGGAGATGACGGTCCGGAGACGACACGTCCGGAGATGACGGCTGCCTGAGTCTCCGAGCACCGGCTCGGGAGACAGTCTTCCGTCCCTTCCCCCTGGCGAGTCCTGGGGCCCGTCGCATAAAGAGAGAATGTTCTGCCTTCGACTATGTATCAATCAATCAAGTCACTATCTTTATCTCTATTAATCCCTATATTCCAACACACCTCCACTCCCGTACCCAAAAGACCAACGTTTCAATCCCAATACCCTCGATCCTTCCAGCCAACTCGGCTATTCGTCCTCCAGCGCAGAGGCTTGAGCGAGATCAGGCGTGAACTTTTCGCTGTGCTCAGTCGCTGAGTACGGCCGCTCGTCGTCCATAGCGTCGACCTGGTACGCAGTCAGCCGAACGAAACGATTCCCAGTGGCGCATGGCGGGGACACACGTATGGATACAGAGCGCCGAGCATGAGTTTCCGGATCTGCGGTAGCATCAGCTCCGCAGCGAATACCTTCGGAAGGTGGGGGGACTCACGACGTCCCAATGCGCGGGCCCGCGGCTGCCGATGTCCTCCAGCCGGACGTCCACTGTTTGTCTTGGTCAGCGGGAGCCTCGGCGACGCGCAAGGAAGTAGCCACCGGGTAGACAGTCGATCCACCGGCCTAGCTCGCCGTCGTTGTCCAGCTCGCGAATGAGTTCGCGGGCGCCGGGGTCGCGGCCGATGCGCGCGAAGTAGAAGGCGACGGCTGTGTGTACGCGCAGGTCAGAAGATCGAGGCTCTGCTATCCACCGAGAAGTCTGCGAACAACCGACCGTCCTCCGTCTTCTTCGCGTCCCGCCGCAGTCCGTCGATACAGTCGGCGATGTTCTTCTTGATGAGGCCTCTGCGCTCGCCTTCGACCTTTTCCGTCTTCTCAGCGCTTGGCTCGCGGGACACGGAGGAGGAAGCGGGGAGGGACCTCTCCGTCGGTGATGACCATGGTCAGCAGCGGCTTCTCCATGCGCTCCGGCTGCTGCACGTAGCGGCGCAGCACTTTCTCCTGCAGCTGGGTGCCGATCATGGTCACGCCGTTGTACTGGATGCGCGAGTGCAGGTCCTTGACGGCATTAGGGCGCACGTTGCGCCACGGCATGCGCGTGTTGAGGAAGTGCACAGACATGATACCTTCCTCGCGCGCGAGCACGTAGATGTCGGCGATGGCCTCGAGCACGGTCAGCAGCGTCATGCGGCGGCGGCCGTCGTCGCCGTAGTCCATGGACGTGCTGTCGTCTATCGCCGCCCACGACATCAGCGACTCCGTTCCCTTTTCCCGCCTCCGGGGAGGAGTAGGAGGAGGGTGGGTGGGGGAAGGGATGGAACCGAGCAGGATCACGAGATCGAACAGCACCAGCACCGAGAACTGCAGCGCCATCTCGAACGGACAGTGGTAGCTGACGAGCGTCTCGACCATGGCCTTGGCGCGCGCGCCGTACGTGTTTGAGAAGTCCTCGGGAAAGAGATGCAGCAGCCCGTCCCTATACTGCGTTACGTACTTACGGAGGTTGTCCGAGAAGTACTGTAGGGTCAGCGGCGGCATGGTGGCCATCGTGTAGGGAGGCCGAACGCGCGTAAGGTAAGTAGTGTCGGGGTTCGGGAAGTCGTGTTGTTGACGGTTCCTGCGAGCAGCGGACGGGAACGCCCGTGGGAGCACACTTAAGTACGTACACTGCTGTACGCCTGCTGCAGACAGGTATTCGGCATCCGGCACGCCGGTTGGTCGCGGCAGCCGTCCCTGCGGCGACGACGGCGATTGGCGCCGCTCCCGACGGACGAAGCAGCCACAGCTCGGCCCCTGTCCCTTTGCGGTGCGGCCACTATTAGCGCTACTGCATCCTGTCCATTCACGGGTGGCGTGCGGCGGCGCGGAATCTGGAGGTCTCGGGCGAGTGGCCAACAGAGACAGAGGACACGTCGATACCGGCAGCCAGCCGTCGACCTGGCCGGATACATCGGCTCGCGATTCGTCGACGTGGGCGCGTCTACAGCGACTGAGACATTGGCCACCCTCGACGAGATCTCTGGGAAGTGAAGGCCGAAGCACAGCTTATCTCGGGCTCGGCGAATGGGATGGCGTACTGCTAGCAGTGTCCGCGCTCATGCAGAAGAGGACCTGACCGCCATCGCACGCAGACTGCGATAGCACCAAGTGGTTTCCCATGTGGACAGTACACGGATGGGAGGAGGGTGGCGACCACAGCGGTGTCGAGCCAATCCAGGGAATTCACTTTTGGAGGGCTACCTGATGGACGGCTGCTATTTGTACGGACAAAACAGACACCAGCCACAGAATACGCAACTTGAGCCACAGCATGTATCCTCCCGCCTTCTCCCGGCACCAGCTTCATTCATCTTCATACTGCACCTCCACATCGACTGGCTTGAAGGCGAGGCAACTTTCCGACTCAGGTTCGTCCTGGTCGTCGATCTGGGTGGACACAGTCAGGGGGAGCTCCACCGGGTAAGGGTAGCGGCGGGCGGGACTTACTTCGGGGAACAGAGCGCCGAGCATGAGTTTCTCGATCTTTTCGATAGAAAATCAATCGGTCAGCAACGCCGTCGCACGAATGTGGGAGGAAGGGAGGATATTTACCACTTCCCAGTACGTAGCCTCTCCCTTGCGGCTGATCTCGTCCAGGTATTCGAGCTCGCCGGGCAGACAATCGATCCATTTGCCCAGTGTCTCGTGGTCGTCGAGTTCCTGTATCAGCGTCTTGGCGCCCTCGTCGTTTCCGAGTCGCGCGAACATGAAGGCAACGGCTGCAAGAGTCAGAGGTCACTTCTGCGGGTACTGTGACGAGCTGGACGCACCGTCTTCCGTCTTGTTGACGTCCTTCTGCAGCGTGCTGAGGCATTTGTCGATGTTCTGCTCCAGCAAGCCTTTCCTCTCTCCCTCGACCTTGCAGCGTTTCCATCAGCGCATATTGCGAAGTGAGTACGGGGAACATACGTTGCCGTCGGTGATGATGATGGTCAGCAGCGGCTTCTCCATCCGCGTCTTCGACAGCACGAACGGGTTTAGAATCTTATTCTGCAGCTGCGTGCCGATCATGGTGACGCCGCCGTAGACGATCTTGTTGTGGACGTCGGCGACCTTATTCAACGTCACGTCCTTGCGACCCCTCGGCCCATTCAAGGACCGCACCGACACAATGCCCTGCTCGCGCGCGAGGCCGTAGATCTCGGCGACGGCGTTGAGCACATCCCGCAGCTTCTCCTTGCGGAGGCCACCCTCGGCGTATTCCATAGAGCTGCTGTCGTCTGCCACGGTGTTAGCCCTACATCGCGCCGCGGACAGAGGAAAGTAAACATACCGAGAAGGATGACGAGATCATAGAGCAACAGGACGGAGAAACGCTGCGCGACTTCGCGTGTGCAGCCCCTCGAATGCAGCTCCTCGGCGATCTCAGCGGCCTTGTCCATGAACTCGGTATAGCCGTTGGGGTAGAACATGTCCCAGCCCTTCTTTCCAGCGGCGAAGTTCTCGAGCACGCGGAGACACTGGCTGGCCATGCCCGGCTCGACTTTAGGCGCCGAGTCCGGCTCGACTTTAGGCGCCGAGTCCGGCTTCGGTGTCGCCGCTGGGGGGTCCGTTGGCGGCTCCGATGCTGATATCGCGTCTGTCAACGCCGCCGACGCCGACACGGCCGTCCGCAACTGCCGCGACTGCCGCCGTTCCGCCCGCACCTGCCTATTCTCCGATGGCGACCTCGGCGACATCGGCGGCGTCAGGGCGACCTGCGGGGTGTGCACAATCCCGAGCGAGTCTGGCTCGGTCGGAAATTCGCTCTCGGAGCTCATTGCGTGCTTGTGTGGTAGGTCTGAGTGTGGGTAGGTGGTGGGCGGACAGGTTGGATCTGCTTCGATGAGACTGGCGATGGTTTGCGAGTTCAGCATTCTCCTTGCCTCCCAAGGGTGGAGTTTAAGAAGAGCTGAAGAGCCGGAAGCTCTGCGGCTCGTTCGCAACAGTGTCTATTGGCCACTGGCAACGTCTACCCCGCCTTTGCCCTTCTCGCACCGGCTGCTGTCCGCTGTCCTTCTCTGCCGTACCCGTACGCAAACAAAGTAGAGAGAAAGAAAGAAAGTCAGCACCCCACTCGCTCGCGGCGGGGCCATCGCGAGAACATGCAATCCACAGGCCGGACTCGGGAGTTCTCAAAGCACAGCGCTACGTCCTTCGACGGTCCAGAACACGTCAATACGTCGGGGTATCGAGCGGATTGATTGATTACTGTGGTGAGAGAGTTTCGACTTCCGAGCGAGCCAATCATATGTGCGGGGAAGTACGTACACGGAGCCATCACTTTCACTACGTACCGTTCTTGATTCGTTTTGACTGGCCAGTGTCAATCACAGAATCGAAGAAAATGCTGTGGGCCCCGATTGCGACAACTCATATATCCTAGCAGCACAGTCGGAAGAGTGTGTGCGGGGAATCGTGCGTGCCAACTGGACTGGCCTGACGATGTAGCTAGCAGCGAACCTGCAGATCTAACTAGTCGGTTACCCCGCAGTTGCCGAACGTGATCTCATGATGCGTTGCCATTGCGTCCGCGACTTCGCATACCCAGTCACAATAGGCTAACCAGCTCTTGTTATCAGGATTCCTACAAACACACAGTTGATCTGTCTGCAACGGTGCAGCAAGAACCGACCAGGTCAACACGCCAATTACTGACTCGACTGCATGACAACAGTGCGTGCAGATATGTATGTATGTCGTGCCCTCCGTCGGTGCGTGCGCGATGACGTTTGTGAGGCTGAGAATCCACATACGTGCAGGGTATCTACCAATCATCGCTTGCGCGCGGTGTAGCACTGGCGCAGTGAAGGAGGGCGGGTTCTGTCCATTGACTTGTAGGCGGCGGCAAGGTCGGCATTTGCAGGTCCAGCTGCGCCACACTCAGCCACAGTGCAATTCCGAGTGGCAGTGCCAGAAAGAGTCCATCCACATATCATAGCCGCACTCCACTTCATCCGGTCAGCACGCCGGTCACTCAGCGATCCACGTTCCAGTCCTCTGTCGGCACTCGTTCGGTGAAGTCTCCGGTGATCCCGCCATCGCTCTAGCAGCGGCGTCATTCAAGTCAAGGTTGGGCACTATATCCACTGGCTACCATTCCTCCAGCAACGCGCACGTCATGCGGGACGACGAGAAGCTGCTGAAAGCACACGGGGGGGCGCGTCCGAGTGCTGTACACGACTGCGGTAGTGCTGTAAGCGGCGGAACGGTACGCGTTCTGGTGCCCAGCGATTCCCTATCCTGCGTCTCAGTGTTCGTGGTTGGTGTGCTGCAGATGTGTTTTATTCTGTTCCTGTACGGACAGACTGGACCTACATAGAATTTGGAAGGGAGGGCACGGTATGGAAGTGCGGTCGGTAAGGCCCACCGCTCAGCAGTGCACCCGGGAACCTACTCGCCTGAACGACAAGCAGCGGACGGCAGGCAAGCACCAGAGTCGTGCAATCGACAGATTCCTACCAGGCCTCGGAAGCTATGGCGGTAAACGGATGTCGGTCTGGTGCTGCTATTGGGACGTCCCCAGCCTCCGCCTCGCCCGGTGTCGCGCGCTGAAGTTGCCTCCTGTACAATGTGATGGCGTTGTGCTGGAGATGGAGGACTGAGTCATGTCCGCAGACCTAAGGCAGTCTGAATGTAGGTAGGCCGGTCCCGACCGCACGTGTCTTTGGTCGGTCAACATATCGGGATAACTACAAGAAAAAAGGCAGGGGTTTTTTTTCGTACGAAGACAACGAATCTACCATCACCACCGCCGCGAGTTATGTACCATCTAACACTTAATAACCAACTATACTCAGCACGTCCTCGGCAAGAAAAGCCAGCCAATATCAACAGGCTCGTAGATACCTAGTTCGCGAGAGCGGTTGATGGTGGCCTATCTCACTTTCCCTACAAGGAGTGCCGAGCTAGGCAGAATGTTGCTTCACCGCTGCAAAGATCCATCTCTCTGATCGCCGTTGCCGTATGTGGGACGATGTGCTTGAGGCTGTCGAGGGCCTGAAATGCTGGGGGAGGGACGACTGATATTGGGGCAATTGAGCTGATGCTGGACACCTTTGTGAGAGTGATCTGCTCTATCGTAGTGATGACCTGCACGTCAGAATTGATGGGTCTCTTCTATTTCAAGCGTTGCATTTCTCTTTTCCCTTCTTCCTCCCCCTCCCTGCGGCTAACCACTGTGCATCCAGCGTCACCCTGCGCCACCCCCGCTGGCGCTGGTGCTGGCGCAATGACGAACGTTTCTGCAAAAAAACGTTGTTCTGGCAGACCCCGACCGCACCTGATATTATTCTAAACTGGTCTAGGTAAATGTAGATAGGGAGCCGCTTAGATACTCCTCCCTCTCTCTACCCCTATCGCAATGCTCCTGTGCAGATCCATTGTTCTCTAGGGTGACGCGACACTTGTTGACAGAGGGGATGGTGGGATGATTACCGTATTATCTCACTTAAGAGGTCCCCCCTATAAATGCCACTCAGCTCGCGCTAGTGCGTTTAGAGTTAGCGCGCCGAGCTCTTTCGAACGTCAGGTGATCAGCCCGTACCACCAACTATGCGATCTTCACCGCCTAAAGGCTGCCAACCACAGGAAGGGAGGCAATGTACGTGGCACAACAGGCCGCGCAGAAGAGCTGCAGCTTCTGGTCAACCAACAGGCTCGGGCGACGACGGGAGCCTTCCGGACTACCAACCTGGGAGCGTTCTCGATGGAATCCGGACTCAGGCCAGCAAGCAACCAGTTGGAGAATAGGCAGAGGCGGTTCGGGCTCCGCCTCCTCAGTCTGCCACAAGGGGATGCGGCGAGGGAGGTGATCAACGCCAGGGGGAAAAAACCAACGATCGGCAAGAGGCTGTCCGCGGCCCTAGAGCGCAAATGGACAGCGACGGAGGAAACAGTCTTGCTCGAAGACCCAGAGCACCTCGACGCAAAGCTGGTTCAGGAGGAGCGCGAGGAAGCAAAGAAGGAGGCAGAGAAAGAAAGGCCGG
>Ga0307516_10000914_pt1 | contig 40531 bp, 43 predicted proteins | sample 19_EM_MG_FD_203310 | JGI IMG/M metagenome (GOLD analysis project Ga0307516, IMG submission 203310) | Populus trichocarpa ectomycorrhiza microbial communities from riparian zone in the Pacific Northwest, United States - 19_EM | ecosystem: Host-associated > Plants > Roots > Unclassified | place... | reverse complement strand
TCCCACCTCCGTCGGCGCTCTCGAGAGCTATACCTACCTAGCACACACGTGGCGACGGATGAGATGATGGTACGCTTTAAGGGACGTAGCGCTCACACCGTTCGTATGCCAAGCAAACCGATATCGTTAGATGCAGCTAGGAGCAACGCTGATAGGAGACATCCACTGGTTGCAATGGTGAAGAAGCGTAGATGCATTGTATGTAGATTTGAGTTTAAAAAGACTAAGTGTGGCCGGCAAGCTCCAAAGCTGGCGAAATATGAGTGTACTGGATGCCAACCTGCCGCAGCGCTTTGTGCGCCTGAGGGAGGAGAATGTTGGGATAAGTGGCATAGTGGGGGCGCGGAGGGATCTGCATAATTTTGATATCACTCGACTGTATTAGTCACTAAGCGAGGCGCTAATGCACCATACACACTTTCCGCCATTTTGCCGGACAAAGGGATAGCGCTGGGTAGCCCCCGGACCAAGTACCGGCTCGTGTTCGGGAAAGTGCAAGCGCCGCTACAGGACCGCACCTCAAGGTTCGAGAGTCTATTGGGAAAGATATGGGGCGGTGCCATGCCTTGATGCCGTCGCGGCCTAAGAAAGGATAGCTGGTAGGGTTGAGGGTTCGTTGCTCTGGCTCAGGTCGAGTAACGTAATCAACCCCGCACACAACCCAATCGCGAAACCCAATGACGACGAGAGAACTGAGGCACCTGCACTGGCCACTCACAGGAGGATACGTGGATGCACTACTTTCCGATCCAATCGAGAGATTATTCATGATACGGTGATGAAGTCTAATGCCAAGGCGAAGAGTTTTCACGTCGCGGTGCGGGGTAATTTCCCCGCAGCACGTGACTTTGCCGAGTCGGATACTTATACGACGACCCGCCAACGAGCGGTGGGCAACGGGTCTTCATCGGAAATCATAGGAATCATCAGCGGAACCAGGAACCACAGAACGGTCAATCATCAACGGGCCACCTACCGGTCACCAAGACATCGGGTCAACGACCATCCCCCTACGAGTGAGTCGTCGCCACGGAACCACGAGAGATCCGCCGCCGCGATACTCGCAATCCTCCGGCAGCCGCGGGGCCTGCGTCCCGAATCGACGATACGCCTAAGCGGCAAGCGGGACGACAGTTGATCGGGAAGGACACGGGAGGATACGTAAGGGGCTCGAGAGTCTAGGTGGGAGATAGGAAGGGTCTGATGGGCAACACGTTGGTCGGCACGGATACGACCCCCGTTGAGGGTATAATCCCCGAGGCCGTAGCCAAGGGCTGACGTGGGGTCGTGACTTGAACCCAGCTATAAGCTGAGGGAATGGCGCGGTCCGTGATACCATTGGGCGGATCCTATCGTCAGACCGACCAGGACAAGTAGCTTCGGGCTCCGGCCCGCACCCAGGAGGGTCTGGTGTGTGAGCGTATTCCTTACCTTATCTTACCTGTGAGGCAGTTGTCGCGCGAGCCGTCGGGCAATACACCGGGCCCGTCTCGAATCGAACCATCCTCCGAAGCGCTGCGAGTGAGCCGTCGGGCAGTACGCCAGGCCCGTCTCCAATCGAACCATCCGCCGAAGCGCCGCGAGCGAGCCATCAGGCAATACGCCGGGCCCGTCTCCATCCGAACCATCCGCCGAAGCGCCGCGAGCGAGCCATCAGGCAATACGCCGGGCTCGTCTCCATCCGAACCATCCGCCGAAGCGCCACGAGCGAGCCATCGGGCAATACGCCGGGCCCGTCTCCATCCGAACCATCCACCGAAGCGTCGCGAGCGAGCCGTCGGGCAATGCGCCGGGCCCGTCTCGAATCGAACCATCCGCCGAAGCGCCGCGAGCGAGCCATCAGGCAATACGCCGGGCCCGTCTCCATCCGAACCATCCGCCGAAGCGCCGCGAGCGAGCCATCAGGCAATACGCCGGGCCCGTCTCGATTCGAACCATCCACCGAAGCGATACACAAGCGAGCCGTCAGGCAAGCCGCCGGGCCCGCCTCGAACCATCCGCCGGGCACGCCTCGAACCATCCGCCGAAGGGATACACAAGCGATCCGTCGAGCAAGCCGTTGCCGCGGAGCCGTGTGCGATCCGGCGCTCAAGCCGCAGCCAGCGGGCGCCGCAGATATCGAACCGAACCCCTTAGATTATTCGCTGTGAATCCCCTAACGGTGGGCGAAATTGGAAGGAGGGTCATTGGGGAAGTTATTCTTGTATAATAATTGAACGCCGGCGAAGACCGCGCGCGCCCCATCTCCTTCGTGACTATCGAGAAACCTGACTAGTACGATATTACCGTCACTCAGACGTTGACCTGACGTCCCAGTGTCACACTTCTCCTGTCCGCTACGTTTGTTGTCTCCCGTTGATTGACCTTGCGCGTTCTTCTCCCATGTTCGTTACGAGTATTGTTTTCCCTCGATTAACTTGTACGTCATTCTTCCTTTCCCTTACTGTTACTGCTTGCGCGTCCTTTCTCCTTTTGCGGCGAGTAGCGTGTTGGCCGCGCGGCGGCCGCGTGCGATCATGTGTTTTCCTTGGGCGCGGCGATTGGGTCATGATGTTAGACGGAGGAACTGTGTCAGTCTTTCGGGCAAGCTGTGATTCCACAGAGGGATGGGAAAAGTATAAAAGGAGGGGCGCGGTAGCTAGTCTGGAGATTCTACCCCACGCAATCTATTATCTCTGACCCCCCCCAGCTTTTTCGACAACCACCACTGTCTTCTGCCATCGAATAAGCTCTCTACTACGTCAAAAGAATCTCAAAGAGCGGGGCTACAGTCTCATTAGCTGCCAGCGCGATCTCTTCGATTTTCGGTTTCGACCCACCTTCGACCCTCCCCCACTGTGTGGTGCCCTTGGGCATTGCGTACCCAACCACCACAACCCCGGCCACGATCTCTGACGATGTCTCTGGAGCCTCCTCCTTGCGTGTTAAAAGCTTTCGGTAATGACGCACGTGCGTCACAAGCCAAAGCCTCCCCGCGAGATTTTACCCCATGTCTGCCTTCGGCCGTAGCCAGAGATCTCTCGACGCATTTGTCCGTCCCAGCGCTGCTGCGATCACCGAACTCCTCCCCTCTGCCACTGCCAGCCACTGTTCCCGTTCGTCTGGCAAGGGCCCCCGCACAGAATTTGACTCCAACGCCGGCTCTGAGCCTGACCTCAACAGAAACGATAGCAGCAGCAAAGCAGTAATGGACGAAATGGATTTCCAGCACACCGAACATGTGACGGCAACCCAGGCGATCGGGGATGCCGACGATTCCAACCTCGACACCCCGCAGATGGCATCTCCCATAAGCCCAGAACATGCTGCTATTCTTGCAGATTTCGAAAATATCACTGCTGCCGCTATGGAGCAGCTCTACACGAGGATTACGGCCGAAGTCAACGCATCAGTGACTGCAAGCTTCCAGAAAACTACCAGCCAGCTCAACCAACAAATCAGCCTGCTCAACGCCCGGATTACCCAGATGCAGCAACAACTCCTGACCAACCAACACCCCACACCCCCCACAATTGCACCGACCGCAGCCCCAGTTAAGAAAGTTGTGAAAACGACGATGACGAAGAAAGCTACTGCCGAAAATGCCACCAGAACCACCACCACCACCGACAATGCACTCCTGTAGTGGCACCGGCCACACTACAGACCCCGTCCACCAATCTCCGAGGATGGGAAACCGGACCACCGAAAATCCAGAAACCAAAGGCTGCACCACCAAAGCTCATCCCGAAAAAGTACCCGCAAGCCGAACGTGAAGTGACATGCTACTTCCAGAGTGGTGATGCTGGTGCTGCCAAAGGCATTCACCTTGAGAGGACCTACAGCGAACGGCAGACCATGGCAGATATGGCACTCCATCGGGCCAACTCTGCGATAGTTAACAACAAGGACGTTCTCGCACCTGCATTCATCCGGGCGCGAGTCATGGTTTGCGGCAACATTATATTTACCACCGGTAAAAACCAGAACAACGTGATCTATGAGGACTACACCACGATCATCATAGATGCCCTCTCCTTTTATGGACAATGCCAGAAGGTTCAAATCGGAAAGCGGTACAGCCAGTTCCTGCTGCATGGCCTGCCAACCCATCTCTCCATATCCGAAATCTCACACAGCCTTTCAGGTAACTACCCCCAATTGGTTCAAGGACAGACGCCATGATGGCTCACCCCCACTGACCGACGGGAGCATAAAGCGAACTCGATAGTCGTCATAATGCTCACGGGAACCATCAAGAAAGCCAGTATTGGACACCAGCACCTCATTGTCTGTAACCGTGAATGTCAACTGTACGATTACATTGCGTACGGACGAAGCACTCAATGCCACAACTGCCAGATCTACGGCCATCCTGCTGCACTCTGCCGGAACGATTCCCGGTGTGCTGTCTGCGCTGGTTCTCACGAAATTAAAGGGCACCCGTGCATGCTCCCGATTTGCAAAAAAGGTGCTGCCTGCACTCAACCTCCCATCCGGTGTGTCAATTGCAATTCACCCCACAAGGGCAGTGACCCCAACTGCCCCAAGCGCATCAAGCTACGCAACCTCACCAAGCCAAACACGAATGCAACCATCCAGGGAGACGCCCCCATGGCGGGAGTAGCCACATAAATGACTCTACTGCATGCCGTTGGGTCCGTACAGCTGCTGAACTGTGCGCAAGGCAACGACAATTTCAGCATTGTAAGACTTCTCCCAAAAACCCGAAAATCTCATCTGCCTTCTCCAAGAACCATGGGTTGACAGACATGTGAACCCACCGTCATTACCAGGATTCGATATCTTTACCCCCTCACCTAAAAAGCCTCGATGCGTGACATACGTACGTCACGCACCTGGACTCACCACAAACACAGTCTTTACCGCACAAGACTCCTTCTTGGGAACCACAGTCACTAAGTCACACAACCAGCAAACATTCACCCTCTTTAACTTCTACTCCCCAGGACGGGCAGAGCCACTGGCTGCAATCCTACCAACCCTCAAATTACCAACCGATTGCCTACTCACGGGGGATCTTAACGCACACCACCCGTGGTGGCAGGGACTGCTTCCGCAATCCGCTCATATCTCCACTGCAAGTCACACAATTGCAAATTGGCTCGAAAACAACACCTTCTGTCTCCAGAACGAGCTGGCAATACACACACACAACCCCAGGAATGGCGGACAGCCATCTACCATCAACTTATGCTTCTCCCGAGGTTCACCAACGCAATCCATCCTGACACTCGCCGTGGACCATGATACCACCTCTGACCATAGCGCTGTTATCATCACCCTATCCCTGCCATCTGCTCTGGCACCAACCATTCCCCGTCGGTGGTGGCCCAGGGCTTACTGGGAAACGTTCAATTCCAAGATTCGATCTGCAAAGATGGATCTCTTGCAACTCCAAGGGACGGACGACACTCTTAGAGCAGTCACCAACATTACATGTCTGATTTATGAGGCGGTCGACGAGGCGGTCCCCGTGAGGATGACGCAAAAGACAGCGGCGTCCTGGTGGAACCACAGTCTTACACTGGCAAAGCAGAGTGACAAGTGTGCTGCCAGATGGGCCCGGCTGCACCCCACCGATGTGAACCTCAAAGACAGCCAATACGAACACCACAAGTGGTCGATACTGGTACAAAACGCGAAGACGGCCTACCCAATCCACTAGCTTGAAGCCACATCCACCCGGACCGTTTGGAAAACAATTCATCACCACAACACACACCACAAGCCAACTCCACCTCTTCAGGGACGGTCTGATTTCAAAGGTAAGTGTGAGGTGCTACGTAATTCACTCTTCCCAAAGTCAATATGGAGCAACGAACGTCACTCTCAGCGAATTTTCTTACTTCCAAGAGGGATATACGCCATCACACGCGTCCTGTCACAGCATTCGAAACCCATTTGGCCATAAAACAGCTGAAATATGGCACATCAGCTGGACCAGACGATATCACCTACAGCACCCTACGACGCTTCCACGAGGCTGCCCCACACCTTCTCCCCCACCTCTTCACCGCATGCCTCAAATATACAGCGCATCCACCGAAATGGCAACTGCCAACTGCGTTGTCATCCCCAAGCCCGGCAAGATGACGTACTCACACCCAAAATCTTATTGTCCGATCTCACTCCAATCATGTTTTCGGAAACTGCTGGAATCGATTGTGGCGAAACGCCTCTCCCATGTAGCCCTGATGTGCGGAGTGACACATCCATCACAGATGGGTGCCCAGCAAGAAAATTCTGCAATTGACATACTACTCCGTATGATTTCACCCATTGCCACCTCTATCAGCAAAATGAAAACCACCAACCAGAACCCCACTCGACCGGATGTCCTCACGCTTGACATAGAGCGAGCGTTGAACCAGGTCCACCCGTCAACACTCCTAGAAATCATGTTTTAACGCCAAATGCTATCTTATTTCACCAACAGGGTTGCCGCCTTCAATACTGACCAGAAAATATCCTTTGGGTTTGACCAACAATCCGAGGACCCACAACCGTACCAGTGTGGTCTCCCACAGGGATCTCCTATCTCACCGATCCTCATCCTCATCTACAGTAATACCATGTTGGAGAAGCAGCACCATCCTGGTGACGCTGTTGATACATGTTACACCTGAAAATATCTCAAGTACGTAGCCAAGCTAGAGAGGGGTACGTAAGGAAGACAGAATGCACTCTGAGAGTCTAGGTGTGAGATAAGGTCCGGAGATGAGCTTACGGCCGAGACAGACCTAAGATACGTATCTCCGGAGGTGAGGGGAAGATTGCAAACACAAGAATGTTTGGGCTAGAACCCCTCCCCCGAAAGGAGGGGATGCCCCAACGCCTGCTGATGGCGTACGGACCGTCGGGCTTGGGCTAGGACCCCTCCCACGAAAGGAGGGGATGGCACATCACCTGCTGATGGCGCACGGAAGAGAGTCCGGTGGGAAGAGCACCCCGCCCGCCTGCATGAAACCTCATCTCCCCTTATCTACACCATGCCAGGACCAATGAGTCACTCCCGAGGTCTATGCACCTCGGGGGAATCCAAATCCAAGTCACCACCTTTGACACTGGCCTTACTCAGATAAAAGACCGAGGTTTTCTGCCCTGACGGAAGGAAAACCAGCACTAACATCCTCACCAACACTACCACCGAAACCAACACACAAGATCTAAGATTATTCCATTGTGAATTATCGAAAGTAGCCTGATTACCTTTGATTCTCCTTACCCTCCGGTTACGATACAACCCCAGTATCACACTATAATCTTGATCTCAAATCACACTACTTTCATGACTTGCTTCGACGACACCTACTTCGAAGACCACGTTTATCTACTCGAACTATCTACCTTCTTGGAGCCTAAATCTCAATGCTCTTTCGACTACATCTTTAAGTCAATCGACGACGAAATCTCAAAACACGAGCAGTGGGAAGAATTCTTCGACGGACCTTAGCCGATCCACGAAGCAATTGAGTGCGCCCCATACCCTTGGTATACCCAGCAGTGGTGGAACTGTGCGGTACTGTCCCAAACTGCCGACTTCGACGAAGACGAACTCTTCAACCTGTTTGACTACCACTTCGACTATTACTCAACCATCCACAGTGGAGACTTTCTCGACCTATACTGAGCAATGACGACCTCTTCAGACTTCAACATGTTCCGGCTCGAGGCCCTGTGCGACCTGCTCCAAATCACCGATGGAACAACAAGATCAGAATAGGCGGTCGAAATAGCCAACCCCGCAGTCTGGGTTAGGACCCTGGTGCGCCAGCAACAGCAGGCCAAGAGCAACTTACAATGGCTTACTGAGCTGTCTGGCGACGTCTACGATAGAACCGACTGATGGAGGCGCGAGATCGAATAGGCCTATCAAACCTTGGCGGATGGCAAGAGGTACGTATATGACCGAGTCAACGCTAATGAGAAAATAGTAGATAAATGGAAACGCAGCGAGCTGTCGAGCGAAGCAAATGCGTACTAATCTCTCACCAGAAACGTCTGGCAGGCTATCATCGAGCGTACCAATGAGGCCAACGAGCGACAAATATGTCAGGCTACTGAGCTGGCTTGGGTTAACGATGCCCTGTCCTTCCTGGCGCAAGCTAACATGGCCCGTAATCAACATCAGGCCAACTTTCAGGGAAACGTGGAACTGTGGGCAGCGGCACATCAGAACCGGGTGTCCACCCTGGAAAACCAACTCCGGGAGGCAAGAGCAGAGATTCAACGCATTGCAACAAAAATCCCACTACCCACAACACCACCAGTACTGGTGGGACCACCCGTATGGAGAAGCCCCACCCGCCAGCCCAGCACCAGCGCCCCATCGGCCCACTCACAACTAGCATTGGGAAGCCCGCTACACCTAAACCCGGGCCCGATGTTCTGACGACAGAGACCCCCGGCGGTAGCCACAACGCCTGAAATGAGGCAGCGACTGGAGCAACTCAGACGCCACATGTCCCCAAGGCCACCAGCACCCAAGGCCGCGGCAGGACAAGGGGGAGCTCCTCCCTCAACACACCCTGGATCATCCGCGGGACCTCCCTCCGGCCCGCCCTCCGAACCACCCTGACCACCTTTCAGGCACCCCCGCTCTCCTTTGCCAACTAGGAATCCTGTGCCCACAATCACCACACAGGACCTCATATGCCTAGTGACAGAAGGAGTGGAACGGGCTCTCCAAGACCGATCGGTGGGACCCAAACAGGTCAATATCGCCCGATTAATAAAGAACAACCCGGAATCCTTCGACTGGAAAAGTTTGACCGCCTTCAATCAGTGGTGGGAAGCAGTCACCATGTTCCTTGGGTTCTATCTGGAAATGGGGGATCAACAGAAAATTGCGTGGGTAGGAACAATACTTTCGGATACGGCTCTAGTATGGCACCTACAGCGCTTCTGTGAGCTAAAGGGGAACGACACCTGGGTTAACTATGCAGCAGCCATTCAAGCAGAGTATCGCAACGAAAGGGAAGCAGCCGATGCCCAACTCAAACTAGGGCAACTGAAATACCAGGGATCGATCTGCGTTTACCTCACGGAATTCCAAGCCCTGAACAACTTCGCGAAGGTAACGGGGGAAGGCCTACGAGAAAAAATCGACTTGGCGATGCCAGATAGCATCCCAGATCTACGTTTCAACCAGAACCTGGACGAGCCTGCGGATGATGAAGGTTTCATAAACGCCACCTACCTAGCAAGAATCCAGGTAGAAAAGAAAAAGGCGCTCAAAGCAGCCCGAGAAGTGTCGAAAGGAGGGCATGCCTCAAAGGAGGCACGAAAGAAGGACAATAAACGAAAAGACGACGGAAAAAAGGACCAAGCGAGCAGAAATGGACCGGATCAATGCTCCGAAAAAATCTGGGAATGGTGGGGAGGAAAGAACCACTGGTCCTCAAAAGAGGAAGCCCTGATAGGTGTTCCGCAAAAAGAACAAGAAGCATACTTCCGAAACTGCGGTGATTGCTGGCAATGCGGACGACCCGGGCACAAAACATTCGAATGCTTCTCGTTTAACACGTTGCAAGAAACCGCGCTACCGAAAGCCCCTTAGAAGACTGCAGGGGTTTCAGAAGGAAAAAGGAAATGAGACGAAGATGTAGAGGAGCACCCAGCAGCCAAAGAGCAAAAAGTGGCAGTGGTCGAAACCATGGATACCGACGCTGTTGCCCCGCAGTGGGAAGACTCCAAATCGGATATTTAAGAGGTCGGGAACCGCTGCAGCCTAAGACCTCGACGAAAATATGCGGGCTATCCAAGAAACGAAAAAACGAGGAACCTAGTACTGGAACCCCATCAAAAAATCCAAGGACAGTCCCCAGCAGCACACGCCCAATTATCACTATGATACTACACATGGGTAAAAAGAAACACCAGATCCGGGTACTACCGGATACCGGTTGCTTTGTTATGCGCCTTAATCGACAGTGGAGAAACTCGAGATTAAGAAGAAAGCGCATCGGCAACCTCACAGCATTGAGAATTACACTGGGGAAAGCGTCAAAGGAGCAGGACAATTTTATACAGAGCCAATGCTCCTCCAACACCGAAGACACTATTCCAAGGAGAAATTCGAAATTTCACCAATGGAGACAAATATCGACGCTTTCCTCCCTTGTGACTGGATAACGGCGCACCCACCCCAGGGGGCCTAGACAAACGAAGAAATTCGGTTTGACAGCACGAAATGCATAAGCGAGTGCACCAAGTACGAAACAGGCCAGTACTCGCTAACCTGGGACGAATCAGTAGCAACCGATTCGAACACGTGCGTTATTCGGTACATATCGGCGGCGGAAGGAGACCTGCTAAAGAAAGTCCCCATGGAATTCCTGCAGTATCTGGGAATAATGGGAAAAGAAGCCGCTGACACTCTTCCAATACATCGCCCTTACGATTGCAAGATCGACCTTCAGGAAGGAAGCACGGTGCCCAGGGGACCCATATACCCGCTCTCAGAGGAAGAGCTTCAAATGCTCCGGGAATGGGTAAAGGAGATGGAGCTAACAGGAAAAATCAGGCACTTCATGTCGCCAGCGGGATCCCCGATCCTATTCTTACCCAAACCACACGGATGAGGACTCCGCCTCTGCATCAACTACCGAGCGCTGAACCGCATCACGATCCCAAACTGATACCCATTACCGCTGATGCAGGAACTACAAGACAGAGTTCACGGGGCACAATGGTTCACAAAAATGGACCTAAAAAACGGGTTCCACCTCATCCGAGTAAAAGAAGGGGATGAATGGAAAACCGTGTATCGAACCCGCTACATTCTCTTCGAATTCCAGGTAATGCCTTACGGACTGACCAATGCCCCCTCCACCTTCCAAGACATGATGAATCATGTGTTTTCCGTCATGCTAGACATGGGAGTGACAGCCTACTTGGACGACATACTTGTTTACGCAGGTACCCAAGAGGGACACGACCGCACGGTTAAGGAAGTGCTCAAAAGACTGCAAGCAAACGGGCTGGCAATATCCCTGGAAAAGTGCGTCTGGAAGGTGAAGGAAGTGGAATTCCTCGGGTACATAATCGGAAGAAACGGAATAAAAATGTTGGAAGAAAAAGTGGAGCCAGTATTGTGATGGAAAACTCCGAACTCGCTAACGGAGGTCCAATCCTTTCTGGGATTCGCTAATTTCTACCGGCACTTCATAAAAAACTACTCCCAAGTGGCAAAACCCCTCACGGAGTTAACAAAAAAGGACAAAGGAAAGAAATGGGCATGGAACCAAGAAGCGGAGGCCGCCTTCAAAGCCCTTAAGTACTGATTTACCACGGCCCCAATTCTGGCCCATTTCGACCCAGCAAAACCAGTCTAGTCGAAACGGACGCATCGGACTTTGCCCCAGGAGCCATCCTATCACAACCAAACAAGAAAGGACGCCTCCACCCGGTAGCCTTTCACTCCAGCAAGTTCAACCCACGGAAATCAATTACGAAATCCATGACAAGGAGCTCCTAGCAATAGTGGATGCCGTCAAACACTGGAGACGCTACTATCAGGGAGCTACCCACCAGGTCCAAGTGCTCCTGGACCATCACAATCTGGAATACTTTACCACCACTAAAGTATTAAACCGTCGGCAAGCACGCTGGGCACAGGAACTGGCAGGGATAGACTTCAAAATCTTCTACCGACCCAGGTCGCAGAACGGCAAACCAGATGCATTATCCAGCCGTTGCGAGTATCACCCAGAAAAGGGGGGGGTAGAAAACCAGCCGATCATGATGGTTTGGGAAAAAATCACTTCGACGAACGATTAACGCGATCATTCATCTGTTCCTAGGCACGGCTGGCATCACTCGTGGAAAGAAAGTGGACTCAGGAATTCCTGGCAAATGGCAGGGAGGAAGGGAAGAAGGATGAAGCCTATGAACAGGCAAGGAAACCGGAAGCGGCGGCGGAGGAACTGTCGCCGAAGGACCAAAGGGTCAAGGAACTAAGTTGCGAAAACAACCTACTGTACCGACGAAACCTGCTCTGGATACCAAGGGGACTGGTGCAGAGGATCACGGAATCAGAACACAACACGAAAGTGGCCGGACACATGGGGTAGGACAAAACCATCGAACTAATCCGACGAAACTTCTGGTGGCCAAAGATGAATAAACGAATCAACGACTTTGTCAGACGCTGCCCCGAATGCCAACAGAACAAGGCGTCCCGACACCAACCCTATGGGCTCTCCGCCCCACTAGAACTGCTTTACGCCCCATGGCAATCCATAGCAATGGACTTCATCACGGAAATCCCCATCTCGGGAGACTGTGACCAGCTATGGGTAATTGTCGACCGATTAACCAAGATGGCGTACTTCGTCCGTTCGAGGAAGGAAGGGAAGACGGCGGCAGACCTGGCTGTCATCTTTGCCCGAGAAATATGGAAGTATCACGGACTCCCCATTGACATCGTGTCAGACCGCTCCTCCAGGTTTACCTTGGAAGAGTGGAAAGAGTTCCTATGACTCTGAGGAATTCGGCCTTGAATGTCGACAGCGTTCCATCCACCGACGGATGGCCAAACGGAACGACTCAACCAAACGATCGAAGCCTACCTCCGAGCATTCGTCAGCAAGGAACAGGACGACTGGGTATGCCTGCTACCGATGGCCGAGTTCGCCTACAACAACTCGACCACCACGGGTAATGGTATGTCTCCGTTCTACGCTAACTATGGCTTCCACCCGGCAGCCATGCACCCCGTGTCGACAGAACCCCTCAACCCAGCAAGCCAAGTCTATGCCCATTGGATGCACACTGTGCACGACGAGTCCTGGAAAGGGCTGGAAGATGTACAGGAGCGAATGCGCTGGTACACCGATCCGACGCGAAAAGAACCACCAGCATACCAAGTAGGTGACTTGGTAATGCTGAACGGCCGCAACATCAAAACGCGCCGTCCATCGAGGAAACTGGACCACAAGAATCATGGTCCCTGCCAGATTGAGAAAATCATTTCCCCGCTAGCCATCCACCTCACATTAACGCGGAAATGGAAAATCCACAATGTCTTCCATGTCTCGCTACTCAAACCCTATCGAACGAGTGAACACCGCACACCTCCCCACCCATCAAAGGCGCTATGCGAGGCAGACGACATTGAACAATCGCAGGAATATGACGTCAAGGATTATGTCCTGGGTTGAATGCGGCCACGGAAATAACAAAAGAATCCTATACCTTGTCAAATGGCACGACTATCCAGAACGTAAGGACTGGACCGAAGAACCGTTCAACAACTTTTCGGTAGGCGGTCAGAAAAAACTACAGGAGTTTCACCGACAAAACCCAGACGCGCCGAGGGACTACCGACTCACCGACACCTAGGCGGGATGTCCATAAAAGGGCTCGGCAAAGCATGAGCGGTAGTAGGGCTGAGGGGGTTGGAGGACCTCATTTCATGAAAACCGGTTGACCGACTTTCGGAATAAGGAACCGGCGGTTCAGATCCAGGGCTGCGGGTGCACGCCCCCACGATAGCACAGGCACTCCTTGGCACGCGTTCAGGAGGCCGCTACCCGGATCCCGGTTACCATCACAAAGGGCACCATGGGCTCTCCCCGCACAAAAAGAGCTGGGTTCGAAATGACTCCGTAACTGAAGTCCGAAACAAGTATCAACCCCGCAGAAAGACCCACTTCTCGGGCACTCAGCCTGCTAAGGAACCCATGCCAAAGAAACGCCAGGTACCACACAAGCCGGTAACGAGAACTCAGGAAAACCTGAAGCGAGATACAGGATGACGATCGAGAAGGCGCGGGTACCTCTTGACACGTATTGCGTCGCTCGAAACGAGTGTTTTTGCCTCTATCTGAATCCCGGTTTCAGCCCTCAGCCTACCGAATTCCTTCTCACTCTTCTGACGAATTGAATCCTGGTTGGGACGCGGCGTGGCAGCGAAGGAAAAATATTCGAAGACCCCACGAGGGGCACGACAGAATGGGTACGCACCGGCCTACTCAGAGGGCCCAGTCATTCCAACGGATTACAGAGTCATGTCCTGATCCGGTGACTGGGAGGGCTGTAGGGGAGGAGGACTACTGTCACGGTAACTACATTGCAAGAATTACCCCACAAAAGACACACATCCAGAAAGTGACGAGCTACCTAGATAAAAAGAAAAGTGTTAGTGCTCAGAACGAGGCTAAGGGGGAGAGGAGGTAGTGTTACACCTGAAAATATCTCAAGTACGTAGCCAAGCTAGAGAGGGGTACGTAAGGAAGACGGAATGCAGTCCGAGAGTCTAGGCGTGAGTAAAGGTCCGGAAATGAGCTTACGGGTGAGATGGACCTAAGACACGTATCTCCGGAGGTGAGGGGAGGATTGCAAACAGAGGAATGCTTGGCCTAGAACCCCTCCCCAAAAGGAGGGGATGCCCTGACGCCTGCTGATGGCGTACGGACCTCCGGGCTTGGGCTAGGACCCCTCTCCCAAAAGGAGGGGATGCTATGTCGCGTGCTGATGGCACACGGAAGAGAGTCCGGTGGGAAGAGCACCCCACGCACCTGCATGAAATCTTGTCTCCCCTTATCTACACCCAGCCAGGACCAATGAGTCACCCCCGAGGTCTATGCACCTCGGGGGAATCCAAATTCGAGTCACCACCTCTCACCCTAGCCTTACTCAGATAAAAGACCGAGGTTTTCTGCCTTGACGGAAGGAAAACCAGCACGAACAGCTTCACCAACACTACCACCGAAACACACACACATGATCTAAGATTATTCTATTGTGAATTATCGAAAGTAGCCTGATTACCTTTTATTCTCCTTACACTCCGGTTACGATACAACCCCAGTGTCACAATACGTCCTATGTTGATGACGTCTGCATGGTACAGATGTCGCCAACAGTTTCCAGAGCGAATACACTCCTCGAAGAATGAACCGAATGACAACTGAGGAATGGTGCTTGCCTCAGACTCAGTTTTGCAGCCACAAAGACCGAACTGCTCTACTGCCTCCTGCTTACCAGTAAAGACAAAGGCAACAGCCTGTCATCACACCTACCACTCCGAATCCTCAACACCACCATCCCAGCCAAACGACATATCAAATATTTGGGGGTATTTATTGACAAGTCACCTACCTTCATTCATCACGCCACAATGGCAGCCGCCAGAGGATATAAGTTTCGAGGCAGCCTGAGCTTCCTACGCCATCAGTCCTGTGGCATCCCAGCCCACATCGCCCACCACCTGGCAATGACAGCGATTCTCGAGGCCATGTTCTGGGCATCTCCAGCATGGTGGACCGACATGCCAGCAGTATCTGCCACACTCAGCGTAACGTACAATGCTATTGCACGATGGATTACTGGCCTGCCGCTCAATATGAGAACCAGGAACCTCATCACACTTGCCCACCTCCCCCCGATGGCTGCATATCTGGACTACCTGTCGCTACCGTATGCTATTCGCCTCCATTTTCTCCCGACTTACCATGCCCTTGGTCCCCCGCACAGCCAGCCGAATACCTATTCCAACCTTCCAGGACTACACCATCTGTACAACCTCAGCAAACACCTCGTGCAGGGCAAACTTGAAGATTGTACAACATCAACAGTGCCAGGAATAGCGAAGACCACACCTCCTAATCCAGACAAGACGACGCGGCCACAACAACTTTACGAAGAATGGCTATGCACGCTCCTCACCCCAACCATCATCATATATACTGATGGCTCCAAACTGGAGAATGGCGCTGTCAGCTGTGTATGGGTTATTTACCACTGAAGGAACCAGCAACTCCACGTGCTGGAGGACGGACACTGCAATCTCGGCAATAGGGCTGAAGTGTACGATGCCGAACTCCATGCGGTCCAAGAAGCCGTCACCGCAGTCCTCACTACAACAGCTCCACGCGTCCTGGTTGTTGTCTGCATCGACATCCAGGCTGCCGCTGAAACCCTCCAATTCAACGAATCCAACCATGAAGATGCGCGGCGCACCCTCGAAGTCATTGTCAAACTCCAGCGTCTCGGATGGCATGTTTCCACTGTTTGGTGCGCCTCCCACTTCAATATTGGCGGTAACGAGAGGGCTGAACTCTTGCCAAGGCAGGGGCGTCCTACACAATCTCCTGCCTTTTCGCACTTACCACCATGGCCAGGCTATTCGCCCAGGCACGGATGTCATTCCTCAAGCGATGGAAGCAAGAGCTCCCACTTTCCAATCCTTTATTTAAATTCCCTGCCCACCTACACGGTGTCGACTGGGCAGTTACCCGTGCAATGTGGAGGGTGTTTTGGAACAGATCGCCTACAGACTCACTACCCAATATTCCAGCAGACCCGTGCCCATGTGGCCTCGACTTGAATACCTCACACCACCTTTAACACGACTGTCAGCTACTCGTAGTGGAGCGAACGAAGCTCCTCCAGTCCACCACCAGCGACATCCACATGTCAAGCTACATCACAGCGCCCCAGAATGACCTGGCAATCCAACACTTCCTCCGGGCAACAGGCCTGGGTCACACCCCGCATCTTTGGCTGGACAAACACCACCATCCTGCCAATGGTCTCGACGAAAGCGACTCACACTCACCGGAGCCAGACTTCGGTTCCTTCGAACCTTGTCCATGCAATGACAACTGGGGAAGAAGAGATGATGGCCAGCTACTCCCCAGTGTAGTGCTACGTTTACTTGCCTCGCTTGCTTGCTTTCTTCTTTGTTGCGCAAAAATTTCCTTTCTGCGATTACTTTTGTTTCTTCTGTTCTTTTGTTCGGTGGGTTTGGGAAAGATGGGAGCCCTACGGGGGTGGTACGGTGGGTGGAACGCCAATAGCCTGTAGCGTTATGCGCAATTAATTGAAGTTGCATATTATTGCACTACACAGACCTACCTCTCTCTACCCATGAACCGGCGCTGCGACCGCCAACCGCTGCGACTGCCAACCCCGATCAGAACAACAAGCCCACGCAAGGCATGTGAGAAGACCGCGACGAAACCACGCCAGACATGACAGATACCGCGGGAACGACGAGCCCACGCAACATCAGGAAAAAAAAATTTGCGTTCTGAGCAACCGGACACACTAGACACTCTTGATGGTTCGGACGCAACCTGCTTAACTCGGACGCAGTTCGCCATGGCACCGTGCATCCAGATGCAGCTCGCCACGGCACCGTGTGTCCGGACGCAGCTTGCCATGGCATCTGCTTACCGGATGGAGCGTGTTAGGGCATTTTCCTTCTGGACACAGCCGTGTCAGGGCATTTTCCTTCTGGACCAAGCCATGTCAGGGCATTTTCCTTCTGGACCCAGCCGTGTCAGGGCATTTTCCTTCTGGACGCTGCCGTGTCAGGGCAAATGGCGTCTGGACGATGCGTGTCATGGCAACGCGGTCACGCTGGCTGTAAAAGCACGCAACATCGCAGCAAATACTCTTGTCGCATTCGCAAACACGCAGTGGGTTCCAGGCATTGTGACTCAGTCCAGTTCTATTCATTCTATCTAATGTACATCTATATATGCTACTACCACACTTTGTGCGGAAACAAAGGAAAGTTGGCAAATACGACACGACACGATGAGCACAACACGATGAGCATGACGTGTTGAGCACGACGCGATGAGCACGACGTGATGAGCACGCCGCGATGAGCACGACAAGATGAACACGACGTCATGAGCACAACGACTATGAGAAGGATGGCGATGAGCACGCCGCCGGCGGCTAGGACGATAGCAAGTAGGACGTGGCAAGTATGATTGCGACCTTTGTGACATCGTTAGAGCAGTTCTCAGAGTGACAGACAGCGGGAAGTTGTGCAATACAACGTGACAAGTACCATATCAATGAGGGTGTCGGCGGCGAGAACGATAGCAGGTAGTACGAGACGAGTATTATGTCAATCAGGGTGCCGGCGGTGGGAACGATAGCGAGTAGGCCGTGGCGAGTATGAGTGCACCTAAGACACGGCGAGTATGATGTCAATGATGGTGCTGGCGGCGAGGACGATAGCAAGTAGGACGCGGCGAGTATGATTGCAAGTAAGACGCGGCGAGTATGATGGCGAGCTTTGTGACATGGTTTGCACAGCTCTGGGAGTGACAGGCAGTGGGAAGTTGTACAATACAACGTGACGAGTACGATGTCAATGAGGGTGCCGGCAGCAAGAACGATAGGGGATAGGACGCGGCGAGTGTGGGCGAGTAGGACGCAGCAAGTATGAGAGCGAGTAAGACGTGGCGAGTATGATGGCGAGTTTTGTGACATGGTTAGTGCAGCTCTCAGAGTGACAGACAGTGGGAAGTTGTACAATACAACGTGACGAGTACGATGTCAATGAGGGTGCCGGCGGCGAGAACGATAGGGGGTAGGACGCGGCGAGTGTGGGTAAGTCGGATGCAGCAAGTAGAGGAGCGAGTAAGACACGGCGAGTATGATGGCGAGAAAGGCGCAACGAGTAAGATGTCGATTAGGAAAATGTCGACCAGTAGGACGAGGTGAAAGGAGAAGAAAAAAGGGGTCTATTCATGAGTGATGAGCCGAACCTTGCGAAAGCGCAAGCGTTAGTAGTGGATTGGCGCTTTCTATTGCCAATGTACTTGTCGCGTCTTTCACGCCATCATACTCGCCGCGACTTACTCGCCGCGTCCTACTCGCTATTGTTCTCGCCGCTGGCACCCTCATTGACATCGTACTCCTCACTGTGTATTGTACAACTTCCCGGTGTCTCTGTCACTCTGAGAGCTGTGCTAACCTTGTCACAAAGCTCGCCATCATACTCGCTACGTCCTACCTACTATCATTCTCGCTGCCGGCACCCTCATTGACATCGTACTCATCACGTTGAATTTCACAACTTTCCGCTGTCTGTCACTCCGAGAGCTGTGCTAACCATGTCGCAAAGTTCACCATTATACTCGCCGCGTCTTACTTGCAATCTTACTTGCCGCATCCTACTTGCTATCGTCCTCACCGCCGGCACCCTCATTGACATCATACTTGCCACGTCTTATGCACACTCATACTCGCCACGGCCTACTCGCTATGGTTCTCGCCGCTGGCACCCTCATTGACATCATACTCACGGCGTCCTACCTGCTATCGTTCTCTCCGCCGGCACCCTCGTTGACATCGCACTCGTCACGTTGTATTGTACAACTTCCCGCTGTCTGTCACTCTGAGAGCTGCGCTAACCATGTCACAAAGTTCGCAATCATACTGGCTGCGTCCTACTTGCTGTCGTCCTCAGCGCCGGTGGCGTGCTCATAGCCATCCGCCTCATAGTCGTCATGCTCCTCCCGTCGTGTTCATCTCGTCGTGCTCATCGTGTCGTGCTCAAGGCGTCATGCTCACGGCGTCGTGCTCAATGCGTCGTGGTCATCGCGTCGTGCTCTTCGCGTCGTGCTCAACGCATCGTGACGTATTTGCCAACTTTCCTTTGTTTCCGCGCGAAGTGTGGTAGTAGCATATATAGATGTACATTAGATAGAATGAATAGAACTGGACTGAGTCACTATGCCTGGAACCCACTGCGTGTTTGCGAATGCGTGAAGAGTATTTGCTACGATGTTCCGTGCCTTGACAGACAGTGTGACCGTGGTGCCATGACACGTGTCGTCCGGATGCCATTTGCCCTGACACGGCTGCGCCCCGAAGGAAAATGCTCTGACACGGCTGCATCCAGAAGGAAAATGCCCTGACACGGCTGCGTCCAGTCGGAAAATGCCCTGACATGGCTGCGTCCAGAAGGAAAATGCCCTGACACGCTCCGTCCGGTAAGCAGATGCCATGGCGTGCTGCGTCCGGATGCACGGGACCCTGGCATAAGGCGTCCGAATGCACGGTGCCATGGCGTGCTGCGTCCAGACGTACGGCGCCCTGGCATACGGCGTCCGAATGCACAGTGCCATGGCGTGCTGCGTCCGAATTCACATTGCCTGTGCGTTTCATGATGGGAGCGGTATGTGCCCTGCCAGGGTGCGTCCAGAGCGTCCCGAGCGCCTGGTGCGTCCGGATGCAGCCTGTGCATCCGGACGCAGATTTTTTTTCCTGATGAAGGCGTGTGAGAAGACTGTGAAGAGACCACGACAGGCGTGATGGATAATGCGAGAACAATGAGCCCACGCAAGGCATGTGAGAAGACCACGACGAGACCATGTCAGGTGTGACGGATACTGCGAGAACAACGAGCCCACATAAGGCGTGTGAGAAGACCACGACAAGACCACGCCAGGCCTGACGGATACCGCAAGTACAATGAGCCCATGCAAGGCATGTGAGAAAACCACGACGAGATCAGGCCGGGCGTGATGGATACTGCAAGACTACGAGCAGCGCGTGAGTACACCAGAAGCATGACTACGAGCTTGCCCCAAAGAACCAAGCCTATGTTACCTGTCGAGCAGTACGGAGTAGTCAAGGCAGGATCTTGATACTAGATTGCATCCCCCTACCGACATCTAACGTAGCAACAAGAAAGACACAGTGGACTCCGCAGACCCCCTCAACCTGAGCGAATTCAGGAACGTCCCTGACGACCAGCGAGCACTGATTCCAGTAACCCCAGAGCAAAGATCCAGGCCACAGACCCCCGAGTCACCAGAACAGACCAGAAGAATGACGGAAGGACTCTACCTGTTGACCATGGAAATTTTGAAGGCCCTCCTAGCGGCACGCGACAGACCGCCGCAAACCAGATACCCAAAGCTTGGGGAGCCCGAACCGTTCGAAGGAGAAAAAGCAAAATTCGAAACGTCCCTGGCCCATTGCGAGATGAAGTTTACAACAGAGAGAAATCGATTTAGTGACGATGAGAAAAAAACGGGATACGCATTCTCCCTACTCCGAGGTTTGGCATGGAACTGGGGGAAAACCTTTCTGAACCAGGAGGGAGGAATCAACTTAACATGGGAAGAACTGAAAACTAACATGAAGCACGCCTTCGGCCAGATGGATGCCGAGGAAATTACCTTCAAAAAATTCCAGAAAATCCAGCAGGGAAATCGGACAGCAGCAACCTACTGGGCGGAATTCCATCGAATCAAAGCAGATCTCCCGTACGTGGACAACGTATGCATTGGGCGATTTCGAGACGGATTACAGCCAGAAGTAAAAATGCACCTGGTCATAAGCGAAGTACCAGCCACCATCCTGGTAGACTATGCCACCGTGACCATCAAAACAGACAGCCGCCTATGCAACCTTAGAGTCATTAGTCGGCGCCCTGCAGATAGTCCAGAAGCACACTTCCATGTCCACACGAAAGAACCCGTCAGCACACTGGGGGATCCAATGGACATAGACACCACCCAACGGTTCAAGTTCGCAACAAGAACACCGACCCGGTTTCCCTGACGACCACAAATGGATGAATGCTACAATTGTGGGAAAATGGGGCACTTTGCAAAGGAATGCCCCCAGCTCATGAAGGCATGAGTCCCATGGAGGAGGCCATACTGGGCAGCAGAAGCCGCGTACGAAGAAGACACCATAAACAATGAAGCAGGGAAAGAACCCGAACCAGCAGGATATGACTGCCCTCGGGAATTGGCCTAGGCAGCAGCCACCCGAGGGCAAAACCCGTTGCAGAACCAGACCCACCCTACAGAATACAAACAACCAGGTACGACCACAAAGAAAAGATCATGATCAAAGTATGAATCATAGGAACCGACGGATATGAACACAACACCACTGCCCTAGTGGACAGCCTTGTGTCCGTGAACTTTGTCGACAAGGCTTACGCGGAAGCAAGAGGAATCCCAATGCAGCAAAAAGTGACACCAAGACAGGCCCTGACCGTGGACGGGAGCGAGGTCACTGGCGGGCCGGTAACCCACGACTCCCAAGTCCACCTCACAATCAATCATCACAAGGAAGACATCCGGCTACACTGCATCACAATCGGAAATGCGCCAATCATCAACAACAAAATCAAGGAAAACTCCAAGACCAGCAAAGATCCAATTCCACCGAAATATAACGAGTTCCTCGAAGTATTCACCGAAAAAGAACCTACGGCACCTCCGCCCCACTGCACTCATGACCAACACATTCCACTGGAGGAAGGAAAGACGCCCCCGTACAAGCCCCTGCGACCCCTGAACGAAGAAAAAACAAAGGGTCTCAAGGAATACCTCGAAGTCAATGAGAAGCAGGGATGGATCCGGGCATCAATCTCCAGCTGGGGCAGCAGGAGACGACTGGAAAACAGCCTTCCAAACCTGGTACGGACAATACGAGTACTGCGTCATGCCTTTCGAGTTGACCAATGCACCAGCGCCATTCCGACGATGGATGAACGAGATTCGGAGTGAATACCTTGATATCTTCTGCATGGCATATCTGGACAACATCCTCATCTTCTCGCAAAATCTGGAGGACCACCGAAGGCACATCCGGACAATCTTGAGATGAGTTGAGGAAACTAGGCTCACGCTGAAAGCATCCAAATGCGAATTCCATACAACGGAAATAGAATACTTGGCACCACACCATGCCAATTTGCACTTACCACAAAGACCTGGCTGCAAACCTAGGCGCGCACTGAATATTTTCGACGATGGAAGACCGAGCTCCCTCTGTTGAAACCTTCTTTCAAATTTCCTGACCATCTATGCAATGTCGACTGGGCTGATACACAAGCGGTGTGGCAAGTGTTCTGCAACCGCTTACCCACCGACACCCCACCGAATATCGATGCAGGGCCATGCCCATGTGGATCGGCCCCATGCACCTCGCTCCACCTCCTACGTGACTGTCCACTGCTGGCAGTCGAACGCACAACCCTCGTCTCCTCGGCAGTCGGTAATATACAGTCCCCAGACTTTATGCTGGCACCTGAAAACTCGTTGCCATTGCAGCGCTTCCTGTGCACCACCGGGCTAGGACACTCAGCACACTTCTGTCTTGACGGAGATCACACCACCACATATAGCACCAATGACTCGGGCTCTGACTCCCCAGAGCCAGACTTTGGTGCATTCGAAACCTGACTTGACAACGAAGGGGGGAGGAGGAGAGATGGGATGTTGTGCTCTTTCTTCCCTGGAACGTCGCAGATGCTCTTTATGTTGTAATGTTGATTTGCTATTTGTTTGTTTTGTTTTGTTTTGTGATTTTAGGTGGCTTTGGAAAGATGGGAACCCCATGGGGGCGGTATGGTGAGATGGAGCGTACATAGCCTGTAGTGCTGAACACAATAGATTGAAGTTGCATATTATCTCTCTCCACAGACCTACCTCTCTCTACCCGTGAACCGGCACTGCGACCACCACCCCGATGAGAACAACGAGACCACGACAGGCGTGACGGATACCGCGAGAACAATGAGCCCACGCAAGACGCGTGAGAAGACTGCGACGAGACCACGCCAGGCGTGACGGATACCACGAGAACAACGAGCCCACCCAAGGCGTATGAGAGGACCGCGACGAGACCACGGCGGGCGTGAGGGATACCGCGAGACGACGAGCGGCACGTGAATACGCTGCAAGTGTGACTACGAGCGGCGCATGAGTACGCCGCAAGGGTAACTACGAGTGGCGCGTGAGTACGCCGAAAGTGTGACTACGAGCGGCGGGTGAGTACGCCGAAAGTGTGACTACGAGCGGCGCGTGAATACGCCGAAAGCGTGACTACGAGTGGCCCGTGAGTACGCCGGAAGTGTGACTACAAGCGGCCCGTGAGTACGCCGGAAGTGTGACTATGAGCGGCGTGTGAGTACACCGGAAGTGTGATCACGAGCTTGCCCCGAAGAACCGAGCCTACGTTACCTGTCGAGCAGCACGGAGTAGTCAAGGCAGGATCTTGACATGGACTATGTCTCGCCCAGCATTCTCTCCCAGTACCTCGACGACGGGGTTCTGCATCCAGTGGCCTTTTACTCCAAAAAGCACTGCCCTACGGAATGCAATTATGAAATCTAAGACAAAGAACTCTTGGCAATCGTCCAGCCTTTCCAGGAATGGAGGCCCCACTTGGAGCGTTCGCGCCACCCGATCCAGGTTTTGAGCGACCATAAAAACTTGGAATACTTTATAAGTACAAAACTTTTGAACTGTCGACAGGCCAGATGGTCCGAATGCCTTTTCCGTTTCGACTTCAGGATCGATTATCGACCAGGAAAGGCTGGCGCCAAGCCGGATGCATTGACTCGGAGATCAGGAGATCTCCCTAAGGAGGGGGATAAAAGACTCCTAACCAACCGGCACGCCGTTTTGAAACCTCAGAACCTGATCTATCTGCCTGACGCCGGACGGATCGGGGTTTCGGAAGCCGAACGGCCGGACACGCTGGACGTCGCCAATTGCTTAAGCTTGATGGCAAACGACGCGCCCGATGCCGGACAGCCAGACGCCGGACAACCGGACGCTGGACAGCTGGACGCCAAACAGCCGGACGCCAGACGGATGGATGTTCCGGGTCCCGAACGGATCGACGTTCCGGACGCTGGACGGATATTCACCTTGCTCGCCGAAGCCTACCAAGCTGACCCATTTCCAGAGCGGATACTGGGATTGCTCCGGAGCGGTGCCAGGCATTGCAAAGAAATATCGTTAGCTGACTGCAAGGAAAGAGATGGCAGGTTGATCTACCAGGATTGCATCTACGTACTAGACCATGTACTGCTTCGGCGGCGACTACTGCAGGACCATCATGACCCTCCCATCGTGGGTCATCCAGGACATGCCAAAACGCTCGAATTGCTCACAAGAAGGTACTACTGGCCGTCAATGAGGAAGGACGTCGATCGTTACGTACAGAACTGCCATGTCTGTTGCCGAACAAAGTCTACCTGCCACGCGCCGTATGGAGTCCTACTACTGTTGTCGGTACTGGAACGGCCATGGTAACACATCTTGGTGGACTTTGTTACAGGCCTACTGCGATCAAAAGGATTCGATGCAATGTGCGTGGTGGTCGATCGCCTGACCAAACAGAGGCTCCTTACCGCCTGTATGACTACGATTACCGTGGAAGGATTGGTGGACCTCTTTTGCGATAGGATCTTCCGCTACCACGGACTACCGGAGACGATCGTATCCGATAGAGGGCCCCAATTCCCATCCCGCTTCTGGAAGCACCTCTGTTCTGGTCTTAAGATTGATCCATGCCTGTCTACCGCTTTCCATCCTCAGACTGATAGACAAACCGAACGGGTGAACGCAGTGGTGGAACAACACCTAAGGGCTTATGTCACCTATCTGCAGGACGATTGGGTGGACTATCTGTTTCTGGCGGAATTCGCAGGCAACAACCAGATATCCGACACCACCTCGCTGTCGCCGTTCTTCGCCAACCTTGGGTACCATCCGCGTTATGACTTCGAGTTGGATATACAAGTGGATGCCCCCGAGGAGAGGGAAGCTCAGACGGCAGCTGAACGACTGGAATGCATCCACGAAGTTGCCAGGGCGGAGATGCGATTCACCCAGATGCTGCAGGCAGACGGTGCTGACCGCCACTGCATGCCCGCGTCCGCTTTCCAACCAGGCGATTTGGTTTGGGTTGATGGAAGAAACTGGCGAACTGCACGCCCAAGCCGGAAGTTGGAAAATAAACACCACGGACCCTACCATGTTGTCCGAACCATAGGGACCCACGCCTATGAGTTTGACATACCTGAGACCATACAAAAACACCGAACCTTTCCAGTGTCACTCCTACATGCCGCTGCAGATGACCCCCTCATGGGTCAGGTGAACCCGCCACCCCTACCGGTAATCGTTGAGGGCGAAGAAGAGTGGGAGGTAGAAGAGATTCTGCACAGTAGGAGGACGAGAGGACGGTTGCAGTATTTGGTTAAGTGGAGGGGGTTTACGGACCCAACATGGGAACCCAAGGAAAACCTTGTCGAGGTGAAACCAGTGGAAATTTACCACGGATGCTACCCAGAGCGGCCGGCAACTGTACAGGCTGCCCTCGTGGGAACTCGGGCCTAAGGGGAGGCTACTGTCATGGCGCATGCCAGCTACTAGGCCTTGACCCTTGGCGCTGTCTGGAATGCGGGAGGAAGGAATGTGGAGTGACGCCGAGCGGGTGATGGATATCCTTAAAAGGAGCTGTTGCCAACTTCTGTCTTTCTTTCCTTCCTCACGCAACAACTTGTTTGTCCCTGTTCTCGAATAGAAGCATCTTGTCAACGCTCTTGTCCTGTCCCGTCCTTGGCTGCCACCGCGCGCCGTTCCTGTCCTTGTCCTTGTCCTCTGTTGGGAGCCTAGCCTGACCCTGCTATTACAGGCTGAGTCCAGCAGGAAAATGTCCTGCCACGCTCCATCCGGAAAGCAGATGCTGTGGCGTGCTGCGCCCGGACGCACAGTGCCGTGGCGATCTGCGTACGAGTTAAGCAGGTTGCCTGTGAACCATCCACAGCGTCTAGTGCGTCCGGACACTAAGGACGCAATTTTTTTTTTCCTGATGTATTGCGTTCAGCACTACAGGCTATGTACACTCCACCTCGCCATACCACCCCCATGGGGTTCCCATCTTTCCAAAGCCGCCCAAAATCACAAAACAACACAAAACAAACAAACAGCAGATCAAGATCACAACATAAAGAGCATCTGCAACGTTCCAGCGAAGAAAGAGCACAACCTCCCGTCTATCCTCCTCCATCTTTCTTTGTCAAATCAGGTTTCGAACGCACCAAAGTCTGGTTCCAGGGAGTCAGAATCGGAGTCGTTGGTGCTATTGGTGGTGGTTTGGTTTTCATCGAGACAGAGGTGTGCTGAGTGTCCTAGCCCAGTGGCGCGCAGGATGCAGCACAATGGCAACGAGTTTTCAGGAGCTAGGAGGAAGTCCGGTGATTGTATATCACCGACCACCGAAGAGAGCAGGGTTGTGTGTTCGACTACCAGCATTGGACAGTCGCGTAGGAGGTGGAGTGAGGTGTATGGGGCAGAGCCGCATGGGCATGGCCCTGCATCGATATTCGGTGGGGTGTCGGTGGGTGAGCTGTTGCAAAACATTCGCCACAATGCTCGTGTATCAGCCCAGTCGACATCGTGTAGATGGTAAGGAAATTTGAAAGAACGTTTCAAGAGAGGTAGTTCGGTCTTCCATCTTCGAAGAAATTCAGCACGTGCCTGGGTTTGCAGCCAGTTCTTCATGGTCAGTGCAAATTGGCATGGTGTGGTGGAGTATGCTCCCAGTTTGGCCAGTGTATCAGCCCATTGATTCCCACGTATACCACAGTGGGAGGGGCACCACACAGTGGAGATCTGCCAGTCCAGGAGTTGGAGTTTTTCAATGATTTCCAGTGTCCGTCATGCATATTCATGGTTATGCTTGTTGAAGTGATGGGTGTCGATTGCGGCCTGGTTGTCGATGCAGATGAATATCGTAGAATGTGGCAGTGTGGTAGTGAGCAGGGTGGAGACTGCTTCCAGTACAGCATGGAGTTCAGCGTCGAAAATCTCAGCCCTACTACCGAGATAACATTTTCCCGAGGTGAACCGGTGGAGTTGCTGGTCGCCGTAGTGGTTGACTGCACTTCCACTGCCAACTGCACCGTTGGTGAGTTTAGAACCGTCCGTATTCATGACAACTGTATGGTCTGCGAGTGTTTGTAGCCATTTTTCGTGCAGCTGTTGTGGTTTTGTCGTTTTGTCGGGGTTTGGAGAAACAGTCTTCACCACTCCTCCTGTGGTTGTGGTTGCTGTCCGGTCCTCCAACTTGCCCAGTACAAGGTCTTTACTGAGGTTGTATAGGCGGTGCAGTCCAGGAAGGTTGGCGTGGGTATTCGGTTGTTCTCGTGGAGGTCCGAGGGCGTGGTGAGTTGGGAAAAAGTGTAGCCGGATTGCCTATCGTAGTGATAGGTAGTCGAGGTATGTCTCCATCGGTGGTAGGTAAGCAAAAGTGGTATGATTTGTTGTTCTGGTATTGAGCGGAAGGCCAGTAATCCATCGGGCAACAGCATTGAATACCACCTTGAGCGTATCGACTACCCCAGGAGTTCCAGTCCACCATGCTGGTGATGCCCAAAACATTGCGGGAAGGATCGCTGTCATTGCCAGGTGGTGGGCGATGTATGCGGCGATACCACAGGACCATTGTTGTAGGAAATTCAGGCTTTCCAGAAACCTGTTTGCTTTGGCAGCTGCCATCGTAGCGTGATACTTGAATGTGAGTGATTCATCGATAAACACCCCCAAATACTTGATCTGTCGTCCGGCGGGGTTAGTAGTACCGAGTATTCGGAGCAGAGGATGTGCTGCGAGGCTCTTGTTTTTGTCCTTACTGGTGAGGGGGAGGCAGTAGAGTAGTTTGGTTTTTGATGTTGCAAAGCAGAGTCCGAGTAGGGTACCATTCTCCAAGTGTTGTTTGGTTCGCTCCTCGAGATGTACATTGGCTTCGGAGACTGTATGTGACAGCTGTACCATTCAGACGTCGTCCATATAGGAGGTGTCGATGGTGTCAGCAGGGTAATGCTGTTTCTCGAGCATTGCATTACTGTAGATAAGGAAGAGGATTGGCGAGATCGGTGACCCCAGTGGTAGTCCACATCGGTACGGTTGTGGTTCTTCAGATTGTTGGTTGAATTCGAAGGCGATTTTCTGATAAGTGTTAAATGCGACAACCCACTCGACGAGATAGGATGGCATCCGGTGTTGGCACATAATTTTGTAGAGTGTTGGCAGGTGGACCTAATTAAATGATTTCTCAATATCGTGTGTGAGTACCGCTGGCCGTGTCGGATTTTGGTTTGTTGTCTTCATCCTACTGATAGAGTTCGCAATGGGGGTTATTGTTCGTAGTAGGGCATAGATTGCAGAGTTTTCCGGTTGGGCACCCATTTGCGACGGGTGGGTGGCACCATACATCAATGCAGTCTGAGAGAGACGTTTTGCCACAATTGTCTCCAGCAGTTTCCCAAAACATGACTGTGGTGAGATTGGACGGTAGGATTTTGGGTGTGAGTATGACTTTTTTCCAGGTTTGGGGATGACAATGCAATTGGCAGTCTTCCATTCCGGTGGATGTGCAGTATATCTGAGACATGCCGTAAAGACACAGGGGAGAAGATGTGGGGTAGCTTCATTGAACCGACGTAAGGTACTGTAGGTGATGTTGTCCGGTCCGACTGATGTACCATATTTCAGATCCGCAATTGCCAGCTGGATTTCGTATGCCATAACTCCACTCTTGTAGAGGCGTGGATCTTTCTTGGAGGTGAGAAGGTCCGCAGGGAGCGGTGTTCGTTGCGCCGTATCGGGAAATAATGCTTTCCGTAGTACATCGCACTTTCCTTGAAAGTCGGGTCGTCCATCACCCGGTGGGATTGGTTTATGGTGCGTGTTGTGATGTTTTAGTGTTTTTCAGACTATTCGAGTGGAGGTGGTCTCAAGTTGGTGGATACGGTAAGCTGTCTTTGCATTTCGTACCTTTATTGACCATTTGGAACACTCGTACTGGCTGTCTTCGCGGTTTGCAGTGCTAAGTTGAAGACGGGCTCGTCGGTCAGCACGTTTGACGCTCTGTTTGGCCAGTGTAAGACTTTGGTTCCACCAGGGTGCAGCCACCTTCTATGCTACCATCAGTGGAACGGCCTCGTTGACAGCTTGGTTGATGATGCGTGTGATGTTGGTTATTGCTTGGAGAGTGTCGTCCATCCCTTGGAGTTGTGAGAGGTCTATTCCAGCAGACTGGACGCTGGAATCAAACAATCCCCAGTCAGCCCTACACCAGCACCGGCGGGAAACCACCAGTGCTGGGGCTATTGGCAGTGACAGGGTGACAGTAACAGCGCTATTGTCTGAGGTAGTATCGTGGTCAACCGCCAACGACAAGATGGATTGCGTGGTTAAACCTCGGGAAAGACACAAGTCGATGGTTGAAGGGCGTCCACCAATCCTGGGGTGGTGTGTCGGTATTGACGGCTCGTTCGGGAGGTGGAAATTATTCTCTTCAAGCCAATTTGCAATCGTTTAGCTTCCACGGGAGATTCGAGCAGATGACAGAAGGGGTCCCTGCCACCACGGATGGTGTGCATTAAAATCTCCCATAAGTAGGCAATCGTTCGGCAGTTTGAGTGTTGGGAGAATTGCAGCCAGAGGCTCCGCTTGTCTTGGAGAATAGAACTTGAAAATGGTGAATGTTTTTTGGTTGTATGAGGAGGTGATTGCAGTCCCCAAAAAGGAGTCTTGGGCGGTAAAGACTGTAGTGGTGCTCAAGCCGGGTGTATGACATACATATGTCACACATTTTGGTTTGACAGGTGACGGGGTAAAGATATCGAATCCTGGTAGAGCCGGTGGGTTTCTGTGTCTATCACACCACGGTTCTTGAAGTAGACAGATGAGATTTTCGGGCTTGCGGGCAAAATCCTTCAACGCTGAAATTGTCGTTGCTTGGCCTCGCGCGTAGTTCAGCAGCTGCACGGACACAACAGATGCAGTGAGGGCCATTTAATCAGCCACTCCTGCGATGGGGGCGTCTCCCTGGATGGCTACACCGGTAGCTTTGTTGAAAGTTCTAAGCTTCGCTCATTCTGGACAATTTGGGTCTGTTGCCTTGTGCGGTGAATTGCAATTTGCACATCAAATGGGAGGGTGGGTGCAGGTAGGATCCTTTCTGCAGGTTGAAAGGGTGCATGGATGTTCTCAAGTTTTGTGGGAGCCAGTGCAAACAGCACAGCAGGATGTGTTCCGGCAGAGCGCAGCTGGGTGTCCATAGGCTTGGCCGTTTCGGCATTGTGTACTCAGTCCGTATGGGATGTAGTCGTCCAACTGGCATTCTTGGTTGCATACGATCGGATTTTGTCGACCGATTGCGTTCTTCTTTTCATCACCCATCAGTGTCATGACAATCGTATAGTTTGTTTTACGCTCGTGGCGCTCCGTGGGTCTCAGGCAGCGTGGTGTCTGTCCTTGTACCAGTTGCGGATAGTTGGTAGTAATACTGTCAGAGATCTCGGGTATCGAGAGGAGTGTCAGGACTCCATGCAACAGTAACTGGCTAAATCGCCTTCCAATTTCCACTTTCTCGTATGGGCCGTAGTAAGAAAGGGCGTCTGCAATGACCATTGTATAATCTTCATAGATGATGTTACTCTGGGTGGTGCCTGTGTTGAATATGATGTTGCCACAGACTGTAACTCGTGCACGGATGAATGGAGGTGCAAGAACGTCTTTGTTGTCAATGATCGCTGAGTTGACCCGACGGAGAGCAACATCTGCCATTGTCTGCCGCTCATTATAGGTTTTCTCAGGGCGGATACCATTGGTGTTGTCCTCATTGCCATTCTGGAAGTGGCAGATCACTTCCCGTTCCGCTTGTGGGTAATTGGTTGGAATGAGCTTTGGCGGGATGGCCTTCGGCTTCCGGGGTTTGGGCGGTACGGTTTCCCATCCTCAAGTATCGGTAGTTGGCACCTGTGGCATGGCCGACACCACTGTGGCAGTAGCATTGCCGGTGGCAGTGGCAGTACTGGCTGTATCTCCACCAGTTGCTTACTTTGTCAACGTCTTCTTGAGAATTTTCTTAGCCAGGGCCATGGGTGGTGTGTTCGACATGGGTGGAGTATGCCACCCTCTTACAAGGAGTTGCTGCTGTATTTGGGTATTTCGTGAGTTTAGTACGGTGATTTGCTGACACAGCTCACTGTTGGTCCTGAGGAGTGCAGCAGTGTTTTCGGTCACCGATGCATTGATATCGGTGGTGACACGTCTGTAACGTTCCTCCATCACACAGGCAGTAATAAGCTAGAAGTCAGCACGCATGGCAGCATGTTCAGGGCTGACTGGGAGTGGTATCTGCAGAGAATCGAATGCAGGCATAGCAGCAGCATTGCCAATTGCCTGAGTTGCAGTCATGTGTTGATCTTGTCGGAAGTCCATTTTGCCATTTTCGTCACATTCTGATTCAGGGTTGCTCGCCATGCGGGTGCGCTTGGTCGGCAAGTGATGTTGGGTTTCGAACATGTGGCTGGATCTATTCGGTGTTATCTCTGCTTCTGAGAGTGTGATTCTGGGACTGGATTGCTCTCCTCACGGGGAGGCTTTGGCCTGTGACGCATGTGCGTCACTACCAAAATCTTTTTTAAAACAGATGCAGGAGGAGCCAGAGAGATATCTGGAGATGGCGACCAGGTGGCGATGGACGGGTACGCGGTCCGCAATCACTGAGGGAGGGTCGAGAGGGTGGGGGTCGAGGGTCGAAAACTGAAGTCAAGAGAATCAACTTTCCAGCTAATGGGGCTGTAGGCTGGCTCTCAGGCAACGTTTTGAGACTGATTCTGATGTATTCGATGGCGGGAGGAAGAGGTTCATGGAGAAAAGGTCGGGGTGGGGTTGAGGATAATACTCTTTTTATTTCTATTATGCTTCAGGACTACAGCCTATATGCACTTCACCTCGCCATATCACCCCCGTGGGGCTTCCATCTTTCCAATCCGCCAAACATAAAATCGCACCCGTGAGAAGAAATCATGAACAGAAATAGCAGGAAGTATGTGACAAAGGACCAGGGAGAGGGGGTATCAGGCAAGTAACAACAGAAAGAAAATTCCACCAGCACCTATCCGCCCCATCATCACGTCCATTATTTTGTCAATTCAAGGTTCAAAGATGCCAATGTTACACTTGAGAATGCGGTGGAAGGAGACCCATGGAGAGGAGACCCAAGGAGAGGGGAGCGGAAGGCGGAAGGACTTTACTCCGGTCCGACCCGCTTGGAAGCGAACCTTGGGTTCAGAGAGTCGAGGCGTGAGATAAGAAACGGAGAAAAGGTTACGGCCGTAAGGCGGACTTAGGACCTTAGCTCCGGGAGATGAGGGGAAACTGCGTAAAAGTGGGAAACTTTACTCCGGTTACCCCACCAGAAACGCAGGAGAAACCCACCTCCCTTATCAACACCCCGGCCAGGACCAATGAACCCTCCCCGTGGCTCAGAGGGCCTCAGGGAAACCTAGGGCCGAATCACCAGGTCTCACCCCGCTACCTCAGAATAAAAAGAGGAGGAAGTCCTCCCGACGAGAAAGAATCCTCAGCACAAACATCACCAACACTACCCCCGAAACCACACACAAGATCTAAGATTATTCCGTTGTGAATTATCGAAAGTAGCCTGATTACCTTTGATTCTCTACCAACTCCGGTTCTACTACAACCCCAGTGTCACACTATAATCTTGATCTGAAAGATCACCCTACTTTCATGACGAGCTGCAACGCTACCTACTTCAAAGACCACCTCTATCTACTCGAGCTGTCCACCTTCTTGGAGCCTAAAATCCAATACTCGTTTGACTACACCTTCCAGTCAATTGACGAAGAAATCGCAAAATACGAACAGTGGGAAGAATTCAACGACGGACCTATCCCTACTCCCTACCAAGAAGGCGACCACAAACCCTGGAACTGGTATACGCAATACTGGTTCAACTGCGCCTATAGCCACAAGAACGCCGAATTCACAGAGCATGAGCTCCGGGACCACTGTGACTATTATTTCACCGACGACAAAACTATCCGCAGCGGAGATTTCCTGGATCAATACTAGAAGATGTCTACTTCGTCCGACTTCAACATGCTCTGATTCGAAGCCCCCCGAGACCTACTCCAGATCACTGACGGAACTTCCGCACCGGAGTAGGCGATAGAGTTAGCCAACCCCGCGGTTTGGGTCCGGACCATGGCACGTCAGCAAAGGCAGGCGGAAAACGACTTAAGGCAGCTCACCGAATTAAGCGGTAACACTATCGATAGAACTGATCAGCTAATGCAACGGATCGAAGAAGCCTACAGAACGTTGGCAGAAGGCACCCGGTACGTATATGACCGAGTACACGCTAACGAAGAAATCACAGAAGCTTGGGTTTGTACCGAGTTGGCCAATGCCGCAAACGCTTATCAAACGCTCGCGCATAACGTATGGCAAGCCATTTTGGAACGAACCGACAAAGACAACCAGCAACAGATATGCCAGGCAACCCAGCTCACCCGGGTCAATGACACCCTTGCATTTCTCGCCGAAGCCAATACGGCCCGAAGTCAGCATCTGGCTACCTTTCAAGGGAACGTGGAACTATGGGCAGCGGACCATCAGAGCAAGATGAGCAGGGTGGAGGAGGAGCTACGTCGAGCCAGAGAAGAAATTCGGTGGATTGCTACCGGGATACCCCTCCCGGGATCACCAAGGCCAAGGGCCCCGTCTCCGGAACCGCTACAGCTCTGGCGAAGCCCGGCCAAGATACCCAGTACCAGTGCTGCATCAGCAGCGGCGCTGCCACCCTTGCCAAGGCGACCGATTCTCCAGAGCCCGATCCGGCTCGGCCCCACTCCCGCTACCCGAAGGCAAAGGCGGCCTGCCATCCCCCCGTCAAGCCCACCGCTACCCCTGCTCCCGCTGCTGCCAATAGTTGGAACCACGGGAGGAGGAGGAATGGGACCTCCGCAGGGACCCCAACGACTGATCAACTCCCACTCGCCCTCACCACTGCTTAGCGGGGACGATGACAACCTATACGTTCAAGACCTCCCCGCAGGAAGACCCCCGCCAGCCACAAGGGAGCCAACGCGCGTGCAGGTAGCCACCATGCTCACGCCGGAAGAAATAGCAAGGCTGGTAGGGACAGGGATAGCAACAGCACGAGTCCCCGAAACAGCCGAGCAACCAGTGAACCGAGTAAACTCCTCAAGGCTGAAGATGGAAAACCCCGAAAAATACGACGGAAAAAGCTCGTCCACCTTCAATCAGTGGTGGGAATCGGTCACAATGTACCTGGGATTCTACCCAGAAATGATCGACCGCCAAAAGATCGCCTGGGTCGGAACCCTCCTGACAGATACCGCTTTGGTATGGCACCTCCACCGATACCACGAGCTGCGGGAAAACGACACCTTGGCCAATTACTCAGCAGCCATCCGAGCGGAATATCGGAACGAGCGTGAAGCGGCGGACGCCCAACTCAAGTTTGGACAGCTCAAATACCAGGGGTCCACTCGTGCTTACCTAATCGTGTTCCAAGCGCTCAATAACTTCGCACCCGCAAGCGGAGAAGCTCTAAGAGAAAAAGTGGACTTGGCAATGCCGGATGCGATACTCGACGTGCGGTTCGCCCACTACCTTGAGGATTTTGCGGACGACGAAGGATTCCTGCAAGCCACCCACCAAGTGGGCCTACAGGTGGAAAAGAAAAAAACCCTCAAAGCCGCGCGGGAAGCTACGAGAGGGCCGACGACGGGGACGAAGGATCCAAGAAAAGAAAATGGAAAGGAGAAGGGAAACCCCGCCCGGGCTCAGCCGCCCACAGAGCAAGGGAAAAATCCCACGGGTAAAGGAAAGAAAGCCTGGGTCAGCTTGGAATCGGCCTGGCAACGTGTTCCGCAAAAGGAACGTGACGAATATAGGGCCACGGACAACTGCTGGAGATGTGGGAGACGCGGGCACAAAACATTCGAATGTTACACCTTCACCACGTCCCGAGGAACCAGCCTCCCTGTAGCCCATTGGAAGGCGGCGGCTGTCACCGGGAAAAGAAAGGCCACGGAGGAACTGGATAAACGAACGGCCAAACAGCAGAAAGTAGTGGCCGTGGAACCCATGGAAATGGAGGGGGCCGCAGCACCCCGAAAGATAGAAGCAACCCCCTGGGACGATTCGGACTCGGATTTTTGAGAAGCTGCGGCTCGCCGCACCCTGAGGCCTCCTATAGAATTAGTGTGGCATCCCGAAAACGGAAAAACAAGGAACCAAGTGCTGGAACCTCAACCAAAAAACAAAAACCCACTCGACCGATCATTACTATGATACTACACCAGGGCAAGGCAAAACACCCCATACGAGCGCTGTTGGACACTGGCTGCTCCATAGCCCTCGTCAACGAACCAACGGTAGAGAGGCGAGGCCTCAGGAAAAAGGAACACCGCCAACCACAGGCCATCAAAAGCTACACGGGGGAAAGGGTCCCAGGAGCGGGGCAGTACTACACGGAGGCCTTGAGACTGCAACACCGAAGACACTACACCTGGGAAAAATTTGAGATCTCAGTAATGGACCCGAAAGTCGACGTTTTCCTACCCTTCGGCTGGCTCTCCGACCACCACCCTGAGGGCGCATGGACGAACGAGGAAGTGCGATTCAACCGTTCCCGATGCCTAGAAAAATGCACCAAGCAGGAGACAAATGAATTCTCCCTGACCTGGGATGAGACGGTGGCATCGGACCCGGAAGCAAGAATGATTGGGTACGTCTTGGCTGTCCAGGACAACGCCAACAAGCAGATTCCCACGGAATTCTGGCAATTTTTGGGAATCATGAGCAAGGAGGCAGCCGACGTGCTACCTGAGCACCAGTCATACAACTGCAAAATCGACCTTAAGGAAGGAAGTACGCCTCCCTGGGGACCAATACACCCGCTATCCGAAACCGAACTTCAGGCTCTCAGGGAGTGGCTTAGGGAAATGGAAAAGGCGGGAAAGATCCAACGATCCACGTCTCCAGCCGGATCCCCAATCTTGTTTGTCCCAAAACCAAATGGCAAAGGACTACGGCTGTACGTGGACTACCGAGGACTTAACAAAATAACGATTCTAAACCGATACCCCTTACCACTGATGCAGGAGCTACAGGACCGCGTCTAAGGGGCCCAGTGGTTCACAAAGCTGGACCTCAAAAATGGCTTCAACCTAATCCGCATACGACAAGGCGACGAATGGAAAACAGCCTTTCGGACAAGATATGGGCTGTTCGAGTTTAACGTGATGCTGTTCGGACTGACCAATGCCCCCTCCACGTTCCAGGATATGATGAACCACGTCCTATCCGACATCCTAGACGTAGGGGTATTGGCTTATATGGATGACATCCTAGGATATGGCAAAACAGAAGAAAAACACGACCGGCTGGTCAAGGAAGTCCTGGGAAGATTGCAAGAAAACGGACTTGCAGTCTCTCCAGAGAAATGTGTATGGAAAGTACAGGAGGTGGAATTCCTGGGCTACATCATCGGAAGGGATGGGATCAAGATGTCGGAAGGAAAAGTAAGGGCGATGCTATCCTGGGAAACGCCGAAATCTCTCACGGAGGTACAATCGTTCCTAGGCTTCGCCAACTTCTACCGACAATTTATCCACGACTACTCCCGGGTAGCAAGACCCCTCACAGAGCTAACGAAAAAAGAAGCCGGACACGAATGGAAATGGAACCCTGAAGCAGAAAAGGCGTTCCAAGAACTAAAGAAGCGGTTCACCACAGCTCCGATCCTGGCACATTTCGACGCAACCAGGCCTGTCATAATAGAATCGGACGCATCGGACTTTGCCATAGGGGCCATCCTGTTGCAACGGGACACGGAAAACCACCTCCACCCAGTCGCCTTTCACTCAAGAAAGTTCAAGCCGGCGGAAATCAACTACGAAATCCACGACAAGGAGCTACTGGCGATAGTGGACGCCTTCAAACATTGGCGGCGATACTGCGAAGGGGCCAAGCACCCAGTGGAGGTTTTCTCGGACCACCAGAATCTGGAGTACTTCACCACTACCAAAGTACTCAACCGACGACAGGCGAGGTGGGCCCAGGAACTCGCAGGCATCGACTTCAAGATCTACTATCGCCTGGGGACTCAGAACGGCAAGCCGGATGCACTATCAAGGCGTTCGGAGTACCGCCCTGAGAAAGGGGGGGTAGAAAACCAGTCAATATCGACGGTTTTGAAAAAAAACCAATTCAAGGAAAGACTCACCCGCTCCCTTATCGTCTCAGCAGCAAGAATGCTGTCGCTCCCGGAACGAAGATGGAACCTGAACTTCGTGAAAGAAGTCAGGAGGGCAGCAGCTGAGGGCCCGGTATACCAACAAGCTGAAAAGGAAACGGTGCTAGGAGCACAGGAAGACCGAACGGTCGAGGAAGGAACGCTACGAATCCAGGACGGAATGATATATCGGAGGAATAAGTTATGGGTTCCCAGCGAGCTCGTCCAGCAGATAATGGAATCAGAACATAACACCAAGGTCGCAGGGCATATGGGTCAAGACAAGACGATCGAATTGATGCGCCGAAACTTCTGGTGGCCAAAAATAACCGAACGAATCATCGACTTCGTGAAAAGCTGCCCCGAATGCCAACAAAACAAGGCATCTCGGCACCAACCCTACGGACTGTCCTCCCCGCTAGAATTGCCATATGCACCTTGGCAGTCAATGGCAATGGACTTTATCACCGAGCTCCTGACGTCGGAAGAATGCAACCAGTTGTGGGTGGTCATCAACAGGTTCACCAAGATGGCGCACTTCCTCCCCCTAAGAGAGGATGGGAAAACGGCGACGGACCTGGCGGTCATCTTCGCAAGAGAGGTATGGAAATACCACGGGCTGCCTACTGACATTGTTTTGGACCGAGACTCCAGATTCACGTCAGAAGTTTGGTAGGAGTTCTTGCAACTATCCAGCATCCAGTCCCGGATGTCCAACGCATTTCACCCGCAAACCGACGGGCAGACCGAGCGTCTCAATCAGACGATCGAAGCCTACCTCTGAGCATTCGTCGGAAAGGAGCAGGATGACTGGGTACGCCTGCTACCAATGGCCGAATTTGCATACAACAACTCGATCACGGCGGGTAACGGTATGTCCCCGTTCTATGCCAACTACGGCTTTCACCCGGCGGCAGCAAACCCCCCGGCAACAGAACCCCTCAACCCTGCCAGCACGGTGTATGCCCACTGGATGCAGGATGTCCACGAGGCCTCCCGGAAAGGACTAGAGGTGGCTCAGGAATGAATGCGACGGTACACCGACCCAAGCCGGAAGCCACCTCCAGCATATCAGGTGGGGGACCTGGTCATGCTCAGCGGACGCAACATTAGGACGCGCCGCCCTTCGAAGAAACTGGACCACAAAAACCACGGTCCCTTTCAGATTGAGAAAATCGTCTCCCTGCTCGCCGTCCGCCTCACGCTGCCTCGGAAATGGAAGATCCACAACGTCTTTCAGGTATCGCTACTCGAACCCTATCGAACCAGCGAACACCGAGCACCTCCAGACCCCTTGAAGGTGTTGTGCGAAGTAGACGACAGCAAACAGTAGGAGGAATACGATGATGACGAAGTTATGTCCTCAGTCAAACGTGGCCGAGGAAATAACAAACAAACTCTTTACCTCGTCAAATGGCTCGACTATCCGGAACGCAAAGACTGGACGGAAGAACCATTCGACAACTTTTCGGTAGGCGGTCTGGAGAAACTCCGGGAGTTTCACCAACGAAATCCGGACGCGCCGAGGGACTACTGGCTCACCGAGGGCTAGACCAGTTCCACTGAGGACCTGGTGGTAGTGGGCTGAAGGGGCGGAGGACTTCAGTACCCAAAACATCTCGATCAACAAAAAGACCTGCTTCTCGGGCAACCACGGAAAGCCGCCGACCGGGCGCCCGACGAAGAGTGCACGTGGCCGAAACCTTTGAGAGCCAGGAAAACCGTTCAGAACAGACGTATCGACCTCTCGGCGACCGACTCGGACCGACGGAACTGGCGCAGATGGCACATAAGCGGTGAAGTGAGTCCCCGACAGCGCGGTCACTGCTCCAGCATACTAGTCTCCCCCCGGAAGGACGTGGGCGCAGTCACTGCCGAATATACGGGATACCAGCTGAGGGGTAGCAAAAAGCATGTCCATTCTAGAGAGGCGAGTGCCGGACACTTTATACGAGTGTCCGTGTGCTGCCTGTGACTGTCTACTGTGACTGTCCTATGTAGCCCTATGTCACACACCCGTAGCACTGTCCGTGTCACCCGAACTCTAGACACCCTGCTGGGCATAGCGTCCGCAGCGCCCGCAGCGGCCCGAATCCTCCTCCTACAACCACTCCCCTCTTAAGAAAACCAGCCCCCTCCCCAACAACGTATACCACTCGACAAAACAAACAACAATAACAAGAAATGTCTAACAAAACATAAACAGGAAACAAAAACACAGAAAACATGCAATCATTCTCCCTTCTTCCGTTTCTTTTCTCCTCACCCCCGTTCCATCCACCGGTAGGTGCGTAGACCATTTGCCGCGTGGTATTCGCGAAGCAGTGCGTTGCTGCTACCTCTCAGGTTTGCCAATGGTTCCCACGTAGCGTCGGTGTACCCCACCCACTTGACCAAATATTCCAGGTCTCGGACAGTACTGCCTCGATGCTCCCGAATGGCTTCCACTTCGTATTCGACTGCCGCTGTAGAACGCAGTGGCGGTGGTGGTGGGTGTTCTCGGCTCCTGTCAACCTTCGATGGCTTGAGGCGGCTAACGTTGAAAATGGGGTGTAGGCGCCAGTGGGCTGGAATATCCAACACGAACGCATTCTCTCCCACCTTTTTCAACAACTTGAATGGTCCTGCGTACGGATGCTGGAACTTCCGAGAGTTGTTGCTGTCATTTGCGGTTCCCGTGACGTTGGCGTATCCGATGGGCAGTAAACGGGTGTCCAAAAACACCTCATCCCCAACCCGGAACGGGTGAGCCTGCCGCTTCTCATTGGCCTCTGCGGTCATTGCTACCTGGGTTTCTTCCATCCTCTCGCGGAGCATCCTGAGGGTCTTGGACAACTTCTCAGCATAAGCTAAACCTTCT
>Ga0307516_10000912_pt1 | contig 40589 bp, 41 predicted proteins | sample 19_EM_MG_FD_203310 | JGI IMG/M metagenome (GOLD analysis project Ga0307516, IMG submission 203310) | Populus trichocarpa ectomycorrhiza microbial communities from riparian zone in the Pacific Northwest, United States - 19_EM | ecosystem: Host-associated > Plants > Roots > Unclassified | place... | reverse complement strand
TTGCGAGAAGATTGCTGCAAGGAGTTCTACCGGCTGTGTGGAGCTTGATTTTTGTTCGTCGATGATGGATAGCCGCATTTTTCTTACCCACTGTAGATACCGTGTAGTTGGTGATACTGCCGCTGTATGCCCCCTATTCAGCTGAGCTGGGCTCATCATCTGACGTTGCAAAAAGGCTCGGCGCGCTAACCTTATGCGCTCTAGCGCGCGCCAGCGCATCACTACCTATATTACTAGCATTTATAGGGGGACCTTATAAGTGAGATAATACGGTAGCCCTCCAGGTCGCTGATACAAGCCTGCTTGCGAGCGGTACTGCTTATTTCCTTCCAGAGCGGGCTTGCCTACCGGGAGAAGCCTGGAGTCCTACTGACTGTTTCCCCGCAAGGTGCCCCCCATTTGTCCCAGCGCTCCAGGTCACGGATACAAGCTTGCTTGGGAGCGGTACTGCTTATTTCCTTCCAGAGCGGGCTTGCGTCATGTCACTGATATAACCTCATCACCACCCCGGTACGGCACTACAGCTACCTCACCCAGTCTCTTGCTTCCTTACCTGCTCACCGGCTACTGCACCTGTGTATTAGATCTGGTGGTATGCACTGCCCCTTTTCCACCAGCTCTGTCAGTTACTGACAAGCTATCCCACTTTATCACACTGTCTCCAGACCTCACCATCACACAGGTTACAGCAGGCCCGCGCTTGCTTACTCTAGTGCTTGTACCGTCCCACTACATACACAGCAGCTACATCACAAACTCTCGCTTTGCTCACCCTAACGCCCACAGCCACAGGTGCTCACTAGATCCGCCAGCACCCCCAGCCGCTCGCTCACATGCTCTCCCATTCCATTGCACACTTGGCAGCTGCCCCACGCACCTGCCCCCACCTGCCCCCTACCTGACATGCTAGTTCCATTCTGTACTGCACACAGCCACTCACTCATCACTACCGGTCCCCTTGAAGGCAACAAGAAACTATAACTCATTGACGAGGCCATCGATCCAAGCCATACGTAGGGCACTGGCCTGGTGCCGGCCAACATCCGGGTTGACAGTAGCTGGTACCAAGTCTCTGTGGTGTCCCGCAGTCATATCGTCTTGGTGATATAGGTGATGCATCCGAGACCCGCCATATCCGTAGCGGTGCATTGCATGTCGGCAAAATATATTCTGCATCACGTGCTGCAAGGTAGGTTTGAGCATGTTTGCAGTAACTGCACAGAGTACCAGTAATAGGGGCAGGGGTTGGGGACCGCCGTTCACCCAGTTGGTCACCAGGCCAGGCTCAAGGTATCTGATTGCATGCGACCAGATACGAACCACATTCACAGGTCGGAGGCACCAGGCATGGAAGTCGACAAATGCTCGCTGTTCGTTGGTTCCAGTGAATCCGGCAGTGAACTGAGCTTGTGACACTGTCTCCGAAAACCATATATGCCATGTAGCGGGCAGGTGACTCTCCGGATTATCTGGCCAAGTAGAGAGGCTCTGACTGAGCCACCACAGGCCCAGTGGCCTTCCCCTAAGCCATTCCAGGACTACATCCGTTATGATGTCCACCAGCTGCTGACGGAACCGGCTGGCAAGCCGGACCATTAGGCTTCTCACCTCCCTGAGAGGGACGCCTTGGAGGTGATGCCAATGGGATTGCAGCTCGTCAGTGAGAATATGAAGGTTTCCACCCTTCCAGTCCCTGCGAAGCAGGAACGCGCCACAGAAGTACGCCCTTGTCCCCAGTTGCCAAGAGGGAGCATTGGCATTAAGATGCACCACTGGTGGCACTGGCAGTGGGTGCGGGTAGGTCAGAAAAGGGTGACGGCCAGGACCTGGATGGTGCAATGGTATCGATCTGGGTGGGGGCTGGGGTTGACCAGCGGGCAGTGGTGGATTCTTCATGATAGAAAGCGTTTGGGTTCTTTGATATAATAGGTTACTAGCGAGCTGTGAGCGCCATTATAATGTCTCCATCCATCCGTGCAAGATGTACATAATGTGGACAAGATGAGTCACCTGCACTAACATGGAATTTCAAGTTGGGGGTGACTTCAAGTGGCAGCACACATCCGAAAACGTTGAGTCAAGCAGGTCCCGGGTGGAAAAGTGTGCGGCCGAAGTGATGAACGTGAAGATTGCTAGTGCAGTGATACCATTATATGATTGCTTAGCGGATTACAGTCCACATCAGTAGGTGGCTCGTTTGCGGCAACTGATCATCGGATTGCTTGTCTCATTTGTTACTTGTCAACGGCTTTCTCTGTGGCTCACGTGTCGAATGTCTTGTTGATGCGCCCGCGGGAGACCTGGACGGAGTCCGGGCCGGACTACCCCTCTCATCCCTTACTCCCGTGGGTGGCTTTCACAGCAGCTGACACGGCTGACGAGTCGGATGTCTTGTTACTGAGCTAGACGTATCACGTCACATACCCCTCCTGGGATCACTTGTCGTACACCTCTTTGGATCACTTGTCGGATTACTTGTTGGATTGCACATCTCATGTCTTACACTTGTTGACAGCTTTCGCAGAGGCTTACTTGTTTGATGTCTTGTCGACGTGCCTGTTGGATCACTCCTGGGATCACTTGTAGGAGTCCGGGTTCCATGTCGGATCACTAGTTGGAGTCCTTGTCAGATGGCTCGTTGGAGTGCTCCTTGGAGTGCTTGTTGGATTACTTGTCGGATTTCTCCTGAGCACTCCAACGAGTACTCAGACGATGACTCCGACCAGAAATCCAATTTCTGTCCACCAAAGTTTTGTCTGCATACTGTTACCCGGAAGTGTCCCCATACAAGTGTGGGGACACTTCCGGGTAACCAACGTATCTGCCATGCCACTAACACCCCAACCTCCACAATGACCCCAACCTCCACAACCACCCCAACCTCCACAACTGCCTCAACCTCCACAACCACCACAACCACCACAACCACCTGTCAAGAACCTGGCGCGACAGGTACCTAGGCCCCACCGCGGGCGCCGCGCTCACCCTCGCCACACTATGGCTGATCCTTGCCTCCGCCGCCACAGCCACCGTCATCCTACGTGACTAGCCGCAGTACCCCAGCCCCTGCCAATATCGCGCCGGTAGCAATATTCCTCAGAACCTGGTTGCGGGCCGCCCCAGGATTTTCCCCGCTTGTTTCCTTACTGTCTGCGTGTCTGCCTTGCTTTACTCTGTGTTATGTTTATTGCTTACCACGTTGCGCTTAACATTTCCTTACTGTCTGCGTGTCTGCCTCGCTTTACTCTGTGTTATGTTTATTGCTTACCACGTTGCGCTTGATATTTTCTTACTGTCGGCATGTCTGCCTCGCTTTACTCTGTATTATGTTTATTGCTTACCACGTTGCGCTTGACGTTTCCTTACTGTCTGCCTGTCTGCCTCGCTTTACTCGGTGTTATGTTTATTGCTTACCATGTTGCACTTGACGTTTCCTTACTGTCTGCATGTCTGCCACGCTTTACTCTGTGTTATGTTTATTGCTTACCTTGTTGTTTCCCTACTGTTGTGTGTGTCTGCCTTGCGTATTGCGGGAGGGTGAAGGGCTGAGTAGGATCGTGTGTTTCCTTGAGCGCAGCGATTGAGTCACGAAGAGCTAGGGAGCAACTGTATCAGTCTTGCGGGCAAGCTGTGATTCCACAGAGGAAAGGAAAGGTATAAAGGAAGGGTGCAGTAGCTAGTCTGGAGATTCTTCTCCACGCAATATATTATCTATACACCTGGACCTACCTTTACCCATCTCTGAGCGGCGTGACGAAACCAGCAACGGGATCTCGGATCACTTGCGCCGATGACCACTGAGTCATCCGGCAGCACGACGAAGTGATCCGGGATCACCTACGACGAACGACATCGAGATACGATTATCTATCTACCTTGACCTACCTTCACACATCTCGGAGCGGCGTGACGAAAGCAATGCCGGGATCTCGGATCACTCACGCCGATGGTCACCGGGTCATCCGGCAGCGCGACGAGTGATCCGGGACCACCTGTGACAGACCCGCATCACCGCCGCGCATACCGGGCCGCGCCAGACAGAACGGAACACCTATGCCGCGCCGGGCAGAACGGAACATCACTGCGCACACCGTGCCGCGCCAGACGGAACAGAACACCGCCGCGCATACCGGGCCACGCCAGACAGAACGGAACACCGCCAGGTATGCCCCACCGGGCAGAACGGAAGACCGTTGCGCATGCCGCCCCGGGCGGAACGGACGAACGCCGTTAATGCCGTGCTTGGCGGAACGGAAAAACGCCGCGTGTACTGCGCCGGGCAGAACGGAGGACCGCCGCGCACACCGGGCCGCGCCAGACAGAACGGAAAACCGCTGTGCATGCCACCCCGGGCGGAAAAGGAGACCGACGCGCATGCCGCGCCGAGCACAATGGAAGAACGGCGCACGTGCCGCGCCGTGCAGAACGGAGGACCGCCGCGCACACCGGGCTGCGCCAGACAGAATGGAACACCTATGCCACGCCGGGCAGAACAGAACACCGCCGTGCACACCGGGCCACGCCAGACAGAATGGAACACTGCCGCGCATACCGGGCCGCGCCAGAGAGAATGGAACACCTCCACGTATGCCGCACCGGGCAAAAGGGAAGACCGCCGCACATGCCGCCCCGGGCGGAAAGGAAGAACCCCACGTATGCCACGCCGAGCAGAATGGAAAACCACCGCGCATGCTGCGCCGGGCAGAATGGAAGACCGGCGCACATACTGAAGGCCGCACCGGACAGGACGGAAGACACCGCGCATGAGCGAAGTCTGCCGTGCATACCGCACGCCACGATGGGCAGGAAGGAAGACGACAAAGACCATGCCACGCCGGGCAGGAAGGAAGACGACAACGACCATACCACGCTGGGCATGAAGAAAGACGACAACCTTGATACCACACCGGGCATGAAGGAGGACGAGCACGACGAGTGAGTGGGAATTACTAGTGCCAAACGACACCGAGATATGAGTAGCGATCCGAGATCGCTCAAGAACAATGAGAGAATGATACCATGCTACAGTAAAGACCACCAGGTGGCAGTAGAAGAAGACCGCGTAAGACCTAGCATGGCCACACGGAAGGCTGGGAGCACAACGCCTCGCAAGTGAGAAAGCCACGCCGCGGAGCTACGTTCCCTGTCAAGCCCAAGGCAGAGAACGGAAGTCGGGGTCAGGTTTTTGACACCACCACAACCACCACAACCACCACTCCACCACCGCACCACCACCACTCCACCACAACCATCTCTAGTTGTCCACCCTAACGAATCAATAAATCCCATGGTTTTCTTGCTGGGTTTGTGTGACTCTGATCCCATATGAGGTCACGTCGTGAGGTCGCATCGTGAGGTCACATCGTGAGCTGAATGACGCGAAGATTGCAGATACTACTCAGTTCAGGATGCCAGAATCAAGCACTCGAGCAATTGCTGCTACCACCAAAGCATCCAACGAGCCGGATGACGTGATTCAAATGGTTTGTAGCACATCAAACAGTGAGTACAACTAGATTACTAATCCATGAGTCTCAGATCCAGTCGACGATGTCCGACCAGGCGAGCAAGCAACCGGCTACTCCAGAGGAATTATTTGCCTCTATTGCTGAATGTCCTCAGCAGATTCTGTTGAAGAAGTTGCTTGATTTGCCCCTGGTGCAATCCGGCGAAGTCCTGGAGTGGTTCATGGAGCGGTTTGAACTGGCGGGCAAAGCCTTAATGGATTTTGCCAATAAAGTCCACATGCTGTTCGATCGGCATCTCAAGAAACACGACCTGATCGCACAAATATTGTCAACCTCCCAGTAGACACGCGCAATCAGGTATCCAGCAAAAATATCAGGATCGAATCTCAGTGACAAGTCGTGTCTAAATGAGAGGGTCCAAGCTGTTTGGGGACAGAACTGGGCTCGAGATGCTGAACCATGTATGTTAAGAATCCTCCTGCTGGGCGAGTATGGCTGACTTTGTGCAGACCTTGGTTCAAATCCGATGGAAATGAGCAGATCTGCCTGGTATAGGGTAGTGAAGATCGCACAGCACCCAGCCTTCAGCGATATGGGATATGCCATGGGGGTTTTGGGGCTACAACAGGACCGGCGGATAAGGGGTAATGGCCTACCCCAAAGGGTGAAATTCCAATTGCACCATCTTGTCATGCCGGGAGATGTCATCAATGCTGCGAACAATCTGGGCAACCCGGAGTTCCTGAAGCAACTGGATAGCGAGCTGCGGAAGCGGGTCCTCCCCATTGCTCCAGGTAACGCCTCAGGTACAGACATAAACACTCCGCCCACCACCAAAAGATTGTCGCCCGCCTCGCCTGCCTCGCCCATCAGAAATATGTCGTCGCATGGCACCTCAACCCCGTTGGCCACCTCACCCGCTGGCAATACCTTGTCACGCGCCAGCAATACCTCGCTGCCTGCCTCAGACTCCGAAGCCCCACCGCACGCCTCGAGGGCTGGCAAAAGCTTGTCTGCCTCGCGCTCCGCCAAAACCTCGTTGTCTGCATCGCGCGCCGGCAATATTTCGTCACGCGCCGGTAATACCTAGTCACACGCTGGCAATACCTCGTCACGCGCCGGCAATGCCTCGTCATATGCCGGCAATACCTCGTCGTCTGCCTCAGACTCCAAAACCCCGCCGGCCACCTCGAGAGCTGGCAAAAGCTTTTCTGCCTCGAGCGCCACCAAAACCTCGTCGTCCACGTCGCATGCCGGCAATACCTCGTCACTCGCCAGCAATGCCTCATAGCGTGCCGACAATACCTCGTCGTCTGCCTCAGACTCCAAAGCCACGCCGGCTGCCTCGAGAGCCAGCAAAAGCTTGTCTGCCCCGAGCGCCACCAAAACCTCGTCATCCATGTCGCATGCCGGCAATACCTCATCACTCGCCAGCAATGCTTCGTCGCACGCCGGCAATACCTCGTCAAGCGCCGGGAATACCTCGTCGTCTGCCTCAGCCTCCGAAGCCCCGACGTCCGCCTCGAGGGCTGGCAAAATCTTGTCCGGATCGTGCGCCGCCAAAACCTCGTCGTCCGTGTCTCGCGCCGGCAATACCTCGTCTGCCTCAGACACCAAAGCCCCACCGCCCGCCTCGAGGGCTGCCAAAACCTTATCATCCGCCTCGCGCACCGCCAAAGCGCCATTGACTGTCTCGAGGGCTGACAAAAGCTTGTCGTCCGCGTCGGGCGCCGCCAAAACCTCGTCGTCCATGTCGCACGACGGCAATACCTCGTCATGTGCCGGCAATACCTCGTCACATGCCGGCTATGCCTCGTTACATGCCGGCAATACCTCGTCGCACGCCGGCAATACCTCGTTGCGTGCCGGCAATACCTCGTTGTGCGCCGGCAATACCTCGTTGCGCACCGGCAATACCTCATCTTATGCCTCAGACTCCGAAGCCCCGCCGCCCGCCTCAAGGGCTGGCAAAAGCTTGCCCGCATCGCGCGGTGCCAAAACCTCGTCGTCCACGTCTCGCGCCGGCAATACCTCGTCTGCCTCAGACTTCGAAGCCCCACCACCCGCCTCAAGGGCTGGCAACAGCTTGTCATCCACCTCGCCCACTGGCAATATCTCGTCGTGCTCTGCCAAAACCTGGTCCGCCTCGAACGCCGCCAAAACCTCGTCGTCCAGGTCTCGTGCCGGCAATATCTCGTCTGCCTCAGACGCCAAAGCCCCGCCTCCCAGCTCGAGGGCTGGAAAAAGCTTGACGTCCTCCTCCTCGGCCGCTGGCAACACCGTGTCGTCCGCCCGGATGGCGGGCAAAATCTTGTCGTCTGCCGCACCCACTGCAAACACCTCGTTGCGCACCGCCAAAACCTTATAGTCCGTCTCACGTGCAGCCAAAACCTTGTCATCAGTGTCATGCGCCGGCAATACCTCATCATGCGCTGGCAATACCTCGTCGTCTACATCAGACTCCAAAGCCTCGCTGCCCGCCTCAAGGGCGGGCACAAGCTTGTCGTCCACCTCGCCTGCTGGCAATACCTCGTCGTCTGCCCCGCCGGCCTCGCCCGCCACCAATATCTCCGCAGACGCCAAAGCGCTGTCGGCCGCCACGCCCACCTCGCCCGCTGCCATTATTGTGTTGCCTGCCCCAGACGCCGAAGCCCAGTTGGCCACCTCACCCGCCGCGCCCGGCGTGCCCACCTCGACCACCTCGTCCACCGCCAATATCTCGTCGCCTGCCTTGGGTGCGGGGGCCCAGTTACCGGCACTTATACCTACCATTGCCACCGTGTCCATCCTCCAGGAACCGGAGACACCGGTATGGATTCCCGTCAGGTCTCACTTGCTAACACGCAACGACCTGGAGGCAACAAATGTGTTTCTCCGGGAGACACCACGGAAGATGCAACGGTTTTCACTTCCATTGCTGGACCATGGCAGTGTGCTTGGTGCATCGCCGGAGGTACCATGGGCTATGACGTCTGTTCCAGACGCCAACGATGATTCTGCGCGCCTATGTTCCCTGGAGAAGGTGACCGAAGTAGTTCTGGGCGTCAGATGCGTTGAGCGGTTGAAAGCTGGAGAAACTCTCACATTTCAAGTTTTTCCGGACGGCCTCGATCAACACACTCTCGACCTGCTGGAGGCAGGGCTACGGATGTACATTCATCATTCGCCTGTGGCTCTTGCACCTGGAAATGTAGTTCCAAATATGGTGCACAGCGTGTTACAACAAGTCACCCGGCAGAGTCTATCGGTCTGGGTTATGTCCGCTCTGCTCTACGGCACCCACTTGGTTGTTGGAATCCCGTCACCAGGATGGATTGGTGAGGAAACGACAGAACGACTGGCACATCGACGTCCCGAACTTGTTCGAAGCAACTGTGTCTCTGGCTGCTGGTATTAGCCACCCCTGGACCGGGGTACGGTTAGAGCCAGTTTGGTATCCAGACGATGACGAGTCAACGTTTGCCGCCATACACGTCGGATCCGCTAAGCAATGGGTCGCGCTTCATGCGATTCAGCAGGCCAACAGCTATCTGGGGGCCATGGAGTGCGGCGACGAAGGCTTTGTGCGCACCGCCTTCTCCGACCACCTTGCATCGTCGGCAACCCTGAACTTCCCAATATCGCGGGCGATGCTGGGAGCGATGTCATGGGAGCAGGACTCGATCAACGATTACATGACCGCCACTCACACGGGAAGTTCCTTTGTCAAAGCGGTCAAGACACAGCTCGCTTTTGAGTAGGTTCTTGCAATGTGCGCCGCGATGAGCATACAATGCGAGTACTGTCGATACGTTAGGGACAGCTGGTTGGTGGCGTACCTGAGGTCAAGTCCTGGGAACGACGTCAAGTGGGTTGCAACCATCAAGGACATGTTGGCCAATCGTTGGGTGGATGCATGGGTGAATGAAGAGATCCAACCTGGAGTGGGAGAATCAGGCTCGACACTGAAGAGACCTGTGAGTCCAGCCAACGAGTCTCCGCTGGGAAAGAAGACAAAGGTGTAGGTAGCATATACGGTATATGTTGGCTGGAGTTATTTTTTTTTAGATGGCATACTGGAGTTTAGAGGATGGATAGGGTCGCATTCGTTAGCCGGTGGCAGCAATGAGAATAATGTTTTAAGTCTGGGTGACTGTACCAATTAGGGCGATGTGCCGAATTATTACGTGTATCAAATTCCAACACTGCAAGCAACCAATAACGGATATAGGTCACACTGGTTGACAGCATTCCCAGCGACTCACTCGCTGGACTTCTCGTCGGATTACACATTGGATTACTTGTCTGATTACTTGTTGGATTGCACGTCTCATTTCTTACACACGTCGACGGCTTTCACAGCGACTCCCTTGCCGGATGTCTCGTCAAGGTGCTCGTCGGCGTTCTCGTTGGAGTCGTCGTGGGAGTTATCGTGGGAGTTGTCGTTGGATACCTCGTCGGAGTGCTCGTTGGATTGATCGTTGGATTGCTCCTTGGATTGCTCATCTCTTTTATTCCACTTATCTACGGCTTTCCCGCCTGCTTGCACGTCGGATTGCTTGTCGGACTGCTCTTCGGATTGCTCCTTTCCTTTGTTCCACTCGCCGACGGCTTTCCCCGCTGCTCGCTCGTGGTATTATGAGTTTGCCGGCCGTCTCTAATGGTGGTGGCAGCCAGTGGCTGGGTTCCAAAGTAGTCGGGTGAGTTCTAGGACGGGAGCGGGAGCGGGAGTGCGAACGGAATGGGAACGGGACCGTCAGTCGCACGTATCAGGCAGGGAACGGACAGCGTCGGGCAGACGTGTCAACTGGGAACGGAGAGTGTCAGACAAACCTGTCAACCGGGAATGGACATCATCGGACGGTCATGTCAGGCAGAAATGAAGGACACTGGAGAAGCGACGCCGAAACGGAGAAATCAAAGGAAACGGAGAAACGGTGGCGAGATTAATTGACCGAATAGAATATAAGAGGTAGCATGAGAGAGAAAGAGGAAGAGGACAATACGAAGCAGAAAGTCCCCTTATATACACGATGCTCACAACTCACATGCATACTCATACCCACACAACTCACATGTGTACTCATACGGACTCCTCTCATGCAACCGAGCCTAGAACCGACACGCCTTCCAAGGGCGAAGCGTTCCAGAATGAGGTGCCTTCCCAGTCGACGAACCGTCCCTATGCCGGAATCCAACAACCAGATCCAAACCTTCCCCAGCAACCAAACCTTACACGCGCCGAGACTTGCCGAGACTTGCGTGGTGACACTGCTCGCTCGTGGGACTGCTCTTCGGATTGCTCGACTCTTTTCTTCCACTAATCGACGGCTTTCCCCGCTGCTTGCTCGTTGGATTGCTCTTCGGATTGCTCGACTCTTTTCTTCCACTTATCGACAGCTTTCCCACCTGCTCGCTCTTGAGATTGCTCGTCGGACTCCGCTTCGGATTGCTCTACTCTTTTCTTCCGCTAATCGATGGCTTTCCTCACTGCTCGCTCGGCGGACTGCTCTTCTGATTGCTCGACTCTTATCATCCACTAATCGATGGTTTTCCCCCCTGCTCACTCGTCGGGCTGCTCTTCGGATTGCTCGACTATTTTCTTCCACTTATTGACAGCTTTCCCACCTGCTCGTTCTTCGCATTGCTCGTCGGACTGCACTTCGGATTGCTCTACTCTTTTCTTCCACTAATCGATGGCTTTCCCCACTGCTCGCTCGTCGGACTCCTCTTCGGATTGCTCGACTCTTTTCTTCCACTAATCGATGGCTTTCCCCACTGCTGACTCGTCGGACTGCTCTTCGGATTGCTCGACTCTTTTCTTCCACTTATCGACAGCTTTCCCACCTGCTCGCTCTTCGTATTGCTCGTCGGACTCCGCTTCGGATTGCTCTACTCTTTTCTTCTACTAATCGACGGCTTTCCCCACTGCTCGCTCATCGGACTGTTCTTTGGATTGCTCGACTATTTTCTTCCACTAATCGCTGGCTTTCCCCACTGCTCACTCGTCAGACTGCTCTGCGGATTGATCGACTCTTTTCTTCCACTTATCGACAGCTTTCCCACCTGCTTGCTCTTTGCATTGCTCGACTGCTCTTCGGATTGCTCGTTTCCTTTCTTCCACTTGTCGACTGCTTTTTCTGCCACTTTCTCCTCAGTTGCCTTAACTATTTTCTTCCTCTCATCAATGACTTTCCCTGGAGCTCGCTTGCCGAATTGCTCGTTTCTTTTATTCCACTTGTCAATGCCTTTCGTGGCCACTTGCTTGTCAATGGCTTTCGTGGCCTCTTGCTTGTCAATGGCTTTCTTGTTGGCATACACGCCGGATTGCTTTCTGTATCACTGGCCAGATGACATAACTGATCGCTCTTTTGATGGCTCTTGCCATTGTTTGTCGGATTGTGTTTCTGCTTGCTGGGTGAGCATTCCTGACCGCTCACTCCCAAGATCGTTTTTCGGATCACTTGTCGGATTATTCGTCAGACCTCAGCCTCTGTTTGATCCTCTTCCAGCTCGATCTGCACTTTGCGCTTCCACTCTGATCCCGCACTCCCTGCATCTTCCTTATCCGATCACAAATACTATCTGTCCTCTCTCATCAGCGAAACTGTTCCTACTATGTTAAACACAGACAGCCGGGACACACCTGATGTTCCCTGAAGGTAGAAATCTCCCACCAATTGGCCCTAAGGCTCTCTCCACTTCCTTTGCAACCGGTGAAGCATTGAGGGTATCCAAGTGTGGTGCCTCTCCCGCAAGAAACCTGTTTTTAGTGCCGACTTCCCACAATGACAAATCGCTCCATTCAACCCTGCCAATAACTCCAGCCTCCAATTGCTGATTCACGGTAGTGTGAAAACTAAGTGGACTGCCCTTCCTTTTGGAGTCGCACACCAAAAAGGAGTGTTTCGACGTCTGAGGAAATGTCCAGTTGTACCTCAAAAATACAGGCACAAAGAAGGAAGCCCATTTATTGGCAACCACTGGATTGCTTGCCCGTTCAACTGCACGAAAGCAGTGTTGGAAAAGATGACGGTAAGTCTTCTCCCATACTCGTTGTTCGTTATTGGTAAAGAACCATTGACCCGCGACAATGCTAACTGTGGTGAACTGGTGTTTGTTGCATGGTTTTGGAAAGAACCAGGTGAAGTCTTTCTCCTTTCTTCGGGAGTTAATAGCACTATGAGTAAGTGCAACCTCCCCATTTAAACACTTTTGTTCATCTTCCTGATCTTTAAAGACGATCAAGTGATTCAATGCACTCCAAACGTCACGTCGGTAGGCTCGAATGCAGACATTATAGAAGTACTTGGTAATATGGCAAATTTCAAGCTCACATCTTTCAGGAAAACATCGTCCCAAAAGCCGCCCCAGATGTTCAATCTCCAGGTAAGTGTCCTGCACTGTACATACACGTCCCCAACATGCCATGTACGATTTTAGCAGGGCCCGGTCATTGAAAATGAATTTCTCCACAATTGTACGTGAAAAGCGATTCCGTAGCCAATCGATACGTCCTTGTAGCAGCCAGCCAAACCCGAATTTCTCCAGTGTTTCCTCCATACCCAAGCCGGATTTTTGATTCCCAGTAGATGTATCGGTTACTTCGGACTTCCCAAGGGCAGACTTATCTCATAGAAGTACATTATTGAATGAGGAGGGCAGGCACCGTAACAACATAACCATCACCTTGGTTTGCTCCCAAGAGACGTGCTGTCCAGATGCTGTAGATCTCGAAATCGTCTCAAAAGGAAGGATAAACCGTAGGCGCCGCTTGTGATGGAGCTGGGGCTGCTGGGTGTAAAGGCGATCGGTGACTCCGCAAGTTGCCACTGAGTGGACTTGGAAGGCGTGTTATATGGAGTCCAGCCAGATGCTGACGTGTCGATATCTTGCCTCCGCAGTCGTGGTGGTAGGGGTACTGCGATGGCCAGAAGTTGCCACCTAGCATCTCCCGTACAGATATCCTTTGTAGTAGTACATACATCAGCAATACACTTATACAACTAGCCGAGCGGACTTCATACCTTACTGTACTGCTGCCCGTCATGTATTTCGACCTGTCAGTCTTCATCATCCACCTTTTCCGCTGGCTGCTCCTCCTGGTCCTCCGGTTTGACCTGCTGCTCCCCTCGCTTCTCAACATCCTTGTCCACCTTCATCTTCTTGTCCTCATCCTCCCACTTTCCCTCCTCCTCCTCCTCCTCGTCGTCGTCCTTGCTCTCGGTCTGCTGCTCCCGTAGCTTCTGCTGGTCATCCTCGTCCACCTCCACCTCCTCGTTCTCTTCCTCCCCCTTCCCCTCCTCCTCCTCCTCCTCGTCGTTGTCCTTGGTCTCGGTCTGCTGCTCCCGTAGCTTCTCCTGGTCATCCTTGTCCACCTCCACCTCCTTGTTCTCTTCCTCCCCCTTCTCCTCCTCCTCCTCCTCCTCGTCGTCGTCCTTGGCCTCGGTCTGCTGCTCCTGTAGCTTCTCCTGGTCATTTTCCTCCTCCTCCACCTCCTCGTTCTCTTCCTCCCCCTTCCCCTCCTCCTCCTCCTCCTCGTCATCATCCTTGGCGTCGGTCTGCTGCTCCCGTAGCTTCTCCTGGCCATCCTCCTCCACCTCCACCTCCTCGTTCTCTCCCTCCCCCTTCCCCTCCTCCTCCATCTCCTCCTCCTGCGTGTCGGCCTCGGCCTCTTGTTCGTGCGCATACTTCTTCCGTAGGATAGCAATCGTATTGAGCGATTTTCCTGACTGTGTTGGCCTCCCAGCAGGCAACGGGGACAGCAGGGAATCTGGTCTCGACAGCTGAGGCACCATGGCGATTTGGCTGGGAGGTCAGCCTGTGGGTGCACTGCAGGAGAGCGGAGCAAAGGGAGCAATCGGGGTGACAACAGCGGTGTTGATGAGTTTTCCTTCCCCAATTAATGTAATGCAGACGTCCCGCAAATACTCATCGTCATCCATCTGAGCGATGAGGATCTCAACATCTACAATAGTAATGTCCTTCATCAGCTGGCCTGGACGCTTTGCCCAGGCCTCCTTCCTGAGTGCGGTTTTTGCCTCAATCCGTTCTTTCATCACGTGGTGTAACTGCTTGGGGGCGAACTTCATTTCGGATTTGAATGCAGGGTGCTTTGCAATCTTTTTCAGCTTGCACCAGCCATGTCTGGCCATTACGAATAAATCTCATGTGAAATCTGGGACAAATCAGCTGCGCATTGTAGTGGGATAGGGGAAACAAACATGGCTGCGCGTACTCCTTCCAATCATCACCCCAACATTCTGCGATCAGTCTGTCCTGCCGCAGCTTCTCACCCTTCGTGGTTAACCCCCTTTCCGCGGGTCGACGGATTGTCATACGGTATTCCGGAGTTTTCAACTCTTCCATGACCAAAGGATCTGAATCTTTCGAGAATGAGTTGTGCACGGGCACAGCCAACTCCACGTAACCCTCCAAGTATTCAACCATAGTCCTCTTTACAATCGGAGGACAGAAACGCGTCGCGATGGATCGATTGCATCCTATATTGCTGTCCATTTGTCGCCGTCTGTTGATGCTACGCTGGCCAGGAAGGAATTCAAACCGTCGTGGCCAATGGTTGGATTCTGCTCAAGGTAAAGCTGCAAGCTCTAAAGATAGAACACATGTTAAGGTTTGATCGTGAAGACAAGTGCACCAGCCACTGACCATAGCAGCGGCAGTCGTCTCCGTTGATTGCATTGCCGATGTCGGCGAAGTTGACTTGCCCTGTTGGCTAGTGGAACGTGGTCCAGTTTACATGATATCGTGTGTTTGCAGAGTTCGATGGGCGAGGTTGAAGTCGAGTGGCTGTAAGGATGATGTTTTCAAGGTGACATGAAGGAAGACGTCGAAGGAGTATGATAATGGAGAAGGGGCTCATCATCGTGAAGAATGATTACTTGAAAATCCTTGCCAACAAAAGTGCGGAAGCCACATTAGGAAACACCTACAAATCAGGCCTAGTGTTAATTCCAATCAAACCCCGGTAACTACTATGCCGAATGCGCAGACCGGAAGTGACGGTCGCGTTCCATATAGGGGCTGCCTCCTGAAGTGGCCATGCTGGGCGGGGTCAGGTGCAGAAGGCAACTCGTTGCCTTCTGAAGTGGCCAATCAGGGCACGACAAGGGTTCTATGTCAACACAGGGGCAGACAAGGATTACCGCTTCGCGCCAGTGCGTAATGCTAACAGAGGTGCGGAAGGCAACTCGTTGCCTTCTGAAATGGCCAATCAGGGCACGACAAGGGTTCTGAGTCAACACAGGGGCAGACAAGGATTACCGCTTCGCGCCAGTGCATAATGCTAACAGAGGTGCGGAAGGCAACTTGTTGCCATCTGAAGTGGCCATTCAGGGCAAGACAAGGGTTCTGAGTTGCCACAGGGGCAGACAAGGATTTCCGCTTCGCGCCAGCGCGTAATGCTAACAGAGGTGCAGGAGGCAACTCGTTGCCTTCTGAAGTGGGTTCTGAGTTGCCACAGGGGCAGACAAGGATTACCGCTTTGCGCCAGCACGCAATGCTAACAGAGGTGCAGAAGGCAACTCGTTGCCTTCTTAAGTGGCCAATCAGGGCAAGACAAGGGTTCTGAGTCGCCACAGGGGCTGACAAGGATTACCGCTTCATTCCAGCGGCAATGCTAGGTGTGGGTTAGCCTTTAGCTCCAATGCCCAATGACGTAAGGCACTTAGGTGGCCGCTGGTAACTACAAAGCCACTTCTTTGTCAGTTGTGGGAATAAAGAAGCTTAGTTTCAAGCTGCTACTTCGAGTTTTGCATACTGGCCATTTCCTTTCAGCTACTTGGCGACGTAGGATATAAGTCGATGAAGAGATGCCTGTTCGCAAGAAAACTAAACTTGTTGGGAACATTCAAAGTGCGAGCATTCAGAACACATCTCTCCGTCACCCACCCCGTACCGACCTAGACGAATTCCGCCACTTAATCGACGAATGGCACTTCCAGCACCGCTGGATTTCGCTCGTGGTGACTATGAGTGGCGTTTGATGTTAAGCGGTTATGCAAAGGGTGCATTTCTTGTGTCCCGGGACCATTCGCAGAATCGCCTCCAGCAGCTAATGGCTACGCTAGCTGCAGCCTACCCGCTGCAGAGGGCCAATCAACTGGTGGCACTGATGGTTAAATTCCTGAGGCGACTGTTTATGAGGTTTGTGTTCCGATCTCCCCCATAGCATTCGGTACTGACGGTTACCCCAGGTGGTACGGCAGGCTAATAAAAAACATGTGCGTGGTGGTTGAGTTGTGGCTTTACACGATGTTGCGAGGTCTCGAGTACGTCGATAGCTGTCGCGACCCCAGCCTCGATGCCGAGTTCCACATTGGGCGTACGCAGCCTGTCACCTGGGAGACATGGTTCCCACTCACGTGGCAAGGCGGCATCCATCATCGGGACCTGGTAGACTTCTTTTCTCGCCCCGGTCGTATGGCATTCATGTGGAAGGACATAGTCGCCTACGTTACCCCATTGTCAAAAACCCTACCCAGACTTCCATTCTCTGTCTTGGGCTCGACAGGCAACGTAGCTCCTCGTCGTGCCTTTCTCACTGGCGAGGTGTCGTGCTCCCAGCCTTCTGTGCAGCCATGCTAGGTATTACGCGGTCTTCGTCTACTACCACCTGGTGGTCTTTACTGTAGCACGGTATCACTCTCTCGTTGTTCTTGAGCGATCTCGGATTGCTACTTGTGTCTCGGTGTCGTTTGGTGCAAGTGATTCCCACTGACTCATCGTGCTCGTCCTCCTTCATGCCCAGCATGGCATCATGGTTGTCGTCTTTCTTCATGCACGGCGTGGCATCGTCGTTGTCGTATTCCTTCCTGCCCGGCGTGGCCTGTGGTATGCGCGGCAGACTTCCCTCATGCGCGGCGGTCTTCCGTCCTATCCGGTGCGGCCTTTGGTATGTGCGGTGGTCTTACGTTCTGCCCGGTGCGGCATGCGCGGCGGTCTTCTGTTCTGCTCAGCGCGGCATGCGCGGTGTTCTTCCTTTCCGCCCGGCGCGGCATGTACGGCGGTCTTCCGTTCCGCCCGGTGCGGCATACGCGGAGGCCTTCCGTTCTGTCTGGCGTGGCCCAGTATGTGCGGCCGTATTCCGTTCTCTCTGGCGTGGCCCGGTGTGCACGGCGGTGTTCCGTTCCGCCCGGCACGGCAAAGGTGTTCCGTTCTGTCTGGCGTGGCCCGGTATGTGCGGTGGTGTTGCGGGTCCATCATAGGTGGTCCCGGATCACTTGTCACGCTGCCGGATGACGCAGTGATCAGCGGCGCGAGTGATCCGAGATCCTGGCGCTGCTCTCGTCACGCCGCTCAGAGATGTGTGAAGGTCAGTTAAGGTAGATAGATAATCGTATCTCGAGGTCGTTCGTCGTAGGCGACCCCAGATCACTTCGTCGCCCTGCCGCATGACCCGGTGGTCATCGGCGCAAGTGATCCGAGATCCTGGCGCTGGTTTCGTCACGCCGCTCAGAGATGTGTGAAGGTAGGTCAAGGTAGATAGATAATCCTATCTCGATGTCGTTCGTCGTAGGCGATCCCGGATCACTTCGTCGCGCGGCCGGTTGACCCGTTGGTCATCGCTGCAAGTGATCCGAGATCCCGGCACTGGTTTCGTCATGCCGCTCAGAGATGGGTAAAGGTAGGTCCAGGTGTATAGATAATATATTGTGTGGAGAAGAATCTCCAGACTAGCTACCGCGCCCTTTCTTTATACTTTTCCTTCCCTCTGTGGAATCACAGCTTGCCCGCAAGACTGACACAGTTCCCACATCATGACTCAATCATCGCGCCCAAGGAAACACATGATCGCACTCGGCCGCCGTGCGGCCAGAAATCTACTTGCGGCAACAGGAGAAAGGACGCGCAAGCAGTAACAGTAAAGGAAAGGAAGACTGACGTACAACTTAATCAAGGGAAAACAATACTTGTAACGAACATGGGAGAAGGACGCACAAGCTCAATCAATGGGAGACAACAAATGTAGCAGATAGGAGAAAGGACGTGCAAGGAGTAAAGGTAAGGAACAGGGAACAGGACGTGCAAGCTTCATCAACGGGAGAGAACAAACGTAGCGGACAGGCAATTAAACAATTCTTAGGTACGACTAATATAGTTAGAAATCCCTCTCGGAAGAGCTAAAAATTTGGTCGCGCTTACGATGGCCTTCCGGCTTTTATACGTTTGCAAGTATAATCAACAGGAAACGACATACGTAACGATGACAGGAGAAGGACGTGCAAGTAACATAATGGAGACGAAGGAGAGAGGTCTAGACCGGCCAGTGGTTGGGGATATCGCTACCGGAACGATATGGCGGAGATCGGTCGAGGCACCTAAGTGCGGAGGATGACCGCGGCTGCGGCAGCGGAAATGAGGACGAGCCGCAGGGCGACAAGGGTGAAAGTGGCACTGGCGCCAGCGCCAAGGAGCCTGTCGCGCCAGGTTCGTGACACCCATACCGGCTCGATCAATTCACCGACCCCTACCTTGTGTCATTGGGCCAGGTGACCGCCAACATGTTGGAACCAGTATTCCAGTATGTACGCACGCACCACTTCTGGCAGCATGTGAGGTTCAACATTTGGGCACAGCTCCTGCTGACCCTCCTACTGCACGACCACCTGACCATTGCAACCGTGGCATCAAATCCCTCGACGGAAAATGGTGGTCTAAATCGCAGCACACTGGCTTCAGACGAGTGGCAGCTGCGTCGGTGGTTGGAGGAAATGGATCCACGTATTGGCGAGAATCTGGCCGAGCTTGATAACAATCCTGTAATGTAGACGTCGACATGTGGATTTCACGGGGAAGGTTTAATAGTTACTGGAAACTTTGGTAGAGAATAGCTGGACTACCACGGTGGACGGAAACCAATGGGTGCTGATCACTATAGCGTGCTACCGTCTTCGTGCTAATGGAGCAAAAATAAGGTGGCATACATTTAGACCACAGTCGGCACAGTGACAGTACATTGCAGGCTCCCCTTTGCACACCGCCCAGGCCTATACCAAGAAGACATGAAGCGAGCACCAAAGAAATAACAAAGGAAAGACAAAGGAAAGAACAGAGGAAAACATGACCTGCCCGTAATTCCCTTTATCGGTACCCAACTCCTCAGCCTCCCACTCCCTCCACCCCCAGAGTTCACACCTCACTCACAGCTGTGAGCTCAGTCGAATTTGCAGCGCATTTGCCTATTTGTTCCCTGCTGGTCCATAGTAGCCCACAAGAGACTACACCTCATCATTGAGGCTGTTGAGCCAGGCATGACGTCGGGCGCCTGCAGGGTACAAGCCAACATCTGGGTTGATGTTCGCCGGCACCAAGTCTCCATGGTAGCTGGCGGTCAGGTCATCTTGGTGGTAAAGATGATGCATGAGGGTTCCCCCATATCCATACCGGTGCATGGCGTGGCGGCGAAATATTTTCTGCATCGTATGCTCAAAGGTCAGTTTGAGTATAGTATTGCGGTAATGGCACGGAGTGCCACGAGCAGTGGCAGGGGTTGTGGGCCACCATTTACCCAGTTGGCCACAAGGTTAGGCTCGATGTATTAGATCACGTGGGACCAGATTTGTACCATGTTGGCTGGTCACAGGCACCAGGTATGGAAATCCACAAACGCCAGTTCTTCGTTGGTTCCAACAAAGCCAGTAGTAAACTGGGCTTGGGTGACAGTCTCGGCAAACCATATTTGCCAGGTCGGGGGCAGGTGACCCTGCGGGTTAGCAGGCCAAGTAGAAATGCTCTGCCGGAGCTACCACTGGCCCAGCGGCCTCTGCCTCTACCACTCAAGAACAATATCCATTAGGTTGTTCACCAGCTGCTGCCAAAAACGGTTCGCGAGCCGGACTATGAGACTCTTCACCTCCATGAGACGGATGCTGTGAAGGTGGTGCCACTGGCATTTGAGCTCGTGGGCGAGCATGTGAAGGTTGCCATCCTTCCAGTCCCTGTGCAGCAGGAAAGCGCCGCAGAAATATGCCGTTGTCCCCAATTGCCATGTGGGAACGTTGTTGTTTAGGTACGCCACCGGAGGCACTGGCAGTGGGTGTGGGTAGGTTAGGTACTGGTGATGCCCAGGCCCGGGATGGTGCAGTGGTGGTTGTGGACCAGCAGGTGCTTGATTCATGTTGCGGTTTGGCTTATTCAATATTATGGGTTAATGGCGAGTGACGAGTGCTATTATAATGTCTCCGTCCTTTCTGCAAGTTCTACATAACGTGACGAGATGAACCTCACCTACCGCAACAAAGCTTCAAGTTGCACCTTCCACAAAGCTTCAATTTGGGCCTGACATGACGCTCGAGCCGGGCTCTACACGAAGCTTCAAGTTGCATGTGACTTGAAGCTTGAAGTACACGTAGCGGAAACTTCGTGCCAAGCTAGGTCTGGGACAGCAGGTGCTTGCTTGGCATAAGTGAATGGTGCACCTGGTGGCAGCGGAGCTGGATTAGTCACGCCACTTGCTGCCTGGTGGCTGCAGGTATATCCTTCAAAAGGCAACCGAGTTGCCTTCTGCAACGGTGAACTGATCTGCACCAAGGACGAGTTCTTCATCATGATTTCACCACGCCACGTCCGATCGCTTCCCACCCGCAAATTCTCTTCGGCCGCATCGATTCCTTCCCCCAACCGCGAGTCCTTCAACATGACATCACAACTTCACCGCGCCAAGTCCGATGTCGGTCGAGTCCTTCACTTGACCGAGTCCAACATCACGTCGAGGCCTTCCCACCCACGAGTGTTCTTCGCCAGAGTCGATTCCTTCACCCTACGATGCATCCTTCATCATAACTTCACCGTGCCGAGCCCGATGTCCCGACAAGTCCTTCGCTTCACCGAGTCCAATGTGACGTCGAGACCCTCCCACCCATGAGTGTTCTTCCCCAGAGTCGATTCCTTCGCCCTACGACGTATCCTTCATTATGACTTGACCGCGCCACGTCCGATGTCACGTGGAGTGCTTCCTACCCTCGAGTCCTCTGCGGCCGCATCCATTCCTTCCCCAAAGGACGAGTCCTTTATCATGACTTGACGCCGCGTGCGATGTCGCGTTGAGTCTTTGCCACCCGCGAGACCTCTCCGCCCGCATTGATTCCTTCCGCAAATGGCGAGTCCTTCATCATAACTTAACCGAATGGCGTCCAATGTCACGTCGAGAGCTTGCCACCCACGTGTATTCTTCGCCATAGTCGATTCCTTAGACCTACGACGGATCCTTCATCACGACTTGACCGCGCCGTATTCGATGTCACATCGAGTCCTTGCCACCCTCGAGTGTTGGTCGCCATAGTCGATTCTTTCGCCCTACGACGCATCCTTCATCATGTATTGACCGCGCCCCATCCGATGTCGTGTAGAGTCCTTACCACCCGCAAGTCCTCTTCGCAGCATCGATTCCTTCCCCCAACAACCTGCCCATCATTATGACATCATGGCTTTGTCGTGCCGCGTCTGATGTCCCATCGAATCCTTCCCGGACCGGTTCCCACTGGTTGCCCCATTTGTTGTAGCCCTCCAGGTTGATCATACAAGCTTGCTTGCAAGCGGTACAGCTTATTTCCTTCCAGAGTGGGCTTGCCTGCCGGGAGAAGCCTGGAGCCCTACTGACTGTTTCCGCGCAAGGTGCCCCCCATTTGTCCCAGCGCTCCAGGTCGCGGATACAAGCTTGCTTGCAAGCGCTACTCCTTATTTCCTTCCATTGCGGGCATGCCTGCCGGGAGAAGCCTGGAGCCCTACTGACTGTTTTCCCGCAAGGTGCCCCCCATTTGTCCAAGTGCTCCAGGTCGTGGATACAAGCTTGCTTGCGAGAGGTACTGCTTATTTCCTTCCAGAGCGGGCTTGCCTGCCGGGAAAAGCCTGGAGCCCTACTGACTGTTTCCCCGCAAGGTGCCCCCCATTTGTCCCAGTGCTCCATGTCACTGATATAACCTCATCACCACCCCCGGTATGGTACTACAGCTATCTCACCCGGTCTCCTGCTCCCTTACCTTCTCACGGGCTACTGCACCTGTGTATTAGATCCGCTGGTATGCACAGCCCCTTTTCCACCAGCTCTTTCAGTCACTCACAAGCTATCCCACTTTATCACTCTGTCTCTGGACCTCACCATCACACCGGTTACAGCAGGCCCGCGCTTGCTTACTCTAGTGCTTGTACCATCCCACTACATGCACAGCAGCTACATCACAAACTCTCCCTTTGCTCACCCTAATACCCACAGCCACACGTGCTCAATAGATCCGCCAGCACCCCCAGCCGCTCGCTCACATGCTTTCCCATTTCATTGCGCACTTGGCAGCTGCCCCACCCACCTGCGCGCACCTGCCCCCTACCTGACATGCTAGTTCCATTCTGTACTGCGCACAGCCGCTCACTCATCACTGGCGGTCCTCTAGAAGGCCACAAGAAACTATAACTCATTGTTGAGGCCATCGATCCAAGCCATACGTAGGGCACTGGCCTGGTGCTGGCCAACATCCAGGTTGACATTAGCTGGTACCAAGTCTCCGTGGTGTCCCACAGTCATATCGTCTTGGTGATATAGGTGATGCATGAGAGTCCCGCCATATACATAGCGGTGCATTGCATGTCGGCAAAATATATTCTGCATCACGTGCTGCAAGGTAGGTTTGAGCATGTTTGCAGTAACTGCACGGAGTGCCAGTAATAGGCGCAGGGGTTGCGGACCACCGTTCACCCAGTTGGTCACCAGGCCAGGCTCAAGGTATCCGATTGCATGTGACCAGATGCAAACCACATTCATGGGTCGGAGGCACCAGGTATGGAAGTCGACAAATGCTCGCTGTTCGTTGGTTCCAGTGAATCCGGCAGTGAACTGAGCTTGTGTCACTGTCTCCGAAAACCATATATGCCATGTAGTGGGCAGGTGACTCTCCGGGTTATCTGGCCAAGTAGAGAGGCTCTGACTGAGCCACCACAGGCCCAGTGGCCTTCCCCTAAGCCATTCCAGGACAACATCCGTTATGTTGTCCACCTGCTGCTGATGGAACCGGCTGGCAAGCCAGACCATTAGGCTTCTCACCTCCCTGAGAGGGACACCTTGGAGGTGATACCAATGGGATTGCAGCTTGTCAGCGAGAATATGAAGGTTTCCACCCTTCCAGTCCCTGCGAAGCAGGAACGCACCACAGAAGTACGCCCTTGTCCCCAGTTGCCAAGAGGGAGCGTTGGCATTAAGATGCACCACTGGTGGCACTGGCAGTGGGTGCGGATAGGTCAGAAAAGGGTGATGGCCAGGACCTGGATGGTGCAATGGTATCGATCTGGGTGGGGGCTGGGGTTGACCAGCGGGTGGTGGATTGTTCATGATAGAAAGCGTTTGAGTTCTTTGATATAATATGTTACTAGCGAGCTGCGAGCGCCATTATAATGTCTCCATCCATCCGTGCAAGATGTACATAATGTGGACAAGATGAGTCACCTGCACTAACATGGAATTTCAAGTTGGGGGTGACTTCAAGTGGCAGCACACATCCGAAAACGTTGAGTCAAGCAGGTCCCGGGTGGAAAAGTGTGCAGCCGAAGTGATGAAAGTGAAGATTGCTAGTGCAGTGATACCATTGTCTGATTGCTTAGCGGATTACAGTCCACATTAGTAGGTGGCTCGTTTGCTGGAACTGATCATCGGATTGCTTGTCTCATTTCTTACTTGTCAATGGCTTTCTCTGTGGCTCACGTGTCGAATGTCTTGTTGATGCGCCCGCTGGAGCCCCAGACGGAGTCCGGGCTGGACTACCCCTCTCATCCCTTACTCCCGTGGGTGGCTTTCACCGCAGCTGATATGGCTGACGAGTCGGATGTCTTGTTACTGAGCTTGACGTATCACGTGACATTCCCCTCCTCGGATCACTCGTCGGACACCTCGTTGCATATTGGAGTTTACGTGAGCGCCCCTGCGAGTTGTCGGTTCATGAAAATATGAACTGTTTTTCTGAGTCGTATAGATAATATTTTGAATATTTTGACTGAGCCACAAGAAAGAAAAAAAACCACTAGTGTCTTCATGATGCTTTACCCCTGAATCAATTCCATTACAGCCACAGCTACAATGTCCGACTCCACTACCCCATTCACTTGTCGGATCACTTGTTGGATTGCATATCTCATGTCTTACACTCGTTGACAGCTTTCGCAGAGGCTTACTTGTTTGATGTCTTGTCGACGTGCCTGTTGGATCACTCCTGGGATCACTTGTAGGAGTGTGGGTTCCATGTCGGATCACTAGTTGGAGTCCTTGTCAGATGGCTCGTTGGAGTGCTCCTTGGAGTGCTTGTTGGATTACTTGTTGGATTTCTCCTGAGCACTCCAACGAGTACTCAGACGATGACTCCGACCAGAAATCCAATTTCTTACCACCAAAGTTTTGTCTGCATACTGTTACCCGGAAGTGTTTCCACACAAGTGTGGGGACACTTCCGGGTAACCAACGTGTCCGCCATATCACTAACACCCCAACCTCCACAACCACCCCAACCTCCACAACCACCCCAACCTCCACCACCACCCCAACCTCCACAACTGCCTCAACCTCCACAACCACCACAACCACCACAACCACCTGTCAAGAACCTGGCGCGACAGGCTCCTAGGCCCCCCCGCGGGCGCCGCGCTCACTCTCGCCACAGTATGGCTGATCCTTGTCTCCGCTGCCACGGCCACCGTCATCCTACGCACCTAGCCACTGTACCCCAGCCCCTGCCAATATCGCGCCGGTAGCAATATTCCTCAGAACCTGGTCGCGGGCCGCCCCAGGATTTTCCACGCTTGTTTCCTTACTGTCTGCGTGTCTGCCTCGCTTTACTCTGTGTTATGTTTATTGCTTACCACGTTGCGCTTGACGTTTCCTTACTGTCTGCGTATCTGCCTCGCTTTACTCTGTGTTATGTTTATTGCTTTCCACGTTGCACTTGACGTTTCCTTACTGTCTGTATGTCTGCCTCGCTTTACTCTGTGTTATGTTTATTGCTTCCCACGTTGCGCTTGACATTTCCTTACTGTCTGCGTATCTGTCTCGCTTTACTCTGTGTAATGTTTATTGCTTACCACGTTGCGCTTGACATTTCCTTACTGTCTGCGTGTCTGCCTCGCTTTACTCTGTGTTATGTTTATTGCTTTCCACGTTGCGCTTGATGTTTTCTTACTGTCTGCGTGTCTGCCTCGCTTTACTCTGTATTATGTTTATTGCTTACCACGTTGCGCTTGACGTTTCCTTACTGTCTGCGTGTCTGCCTTGCTTTACTCGGTGTTATGTTTATTGCTTACCATGTTGTACTTGACGTTTCCTTACTGTCTGCGTGTCTGCCACGCTTTACTCTGTGTTATGTTTATTGCTTACCTTGTTGTTTCCCTACTGTTGTGTGTGTCTGCCTTGCGTATTGCGGGAGGCTGAAGGGCTGAGTAGGATCGTGTGTTTCCTTGAGCACAGCGATTGAGTCATGATGAGCTAGGGAGGAACTGTGTCAGTCTTGGGGGCAAGCTGTGATTCCACAGAGGAAAGGAAAGGTATAAAGGAAGGGCGCTGTAGCTAGTCTGGAGATTCTTCTCCACGCAATATATTATCTATACACCTGGATCTACCTTTACCCATCTCTGAGCGCCGTGACGAAACCAGCGCCAGGATCTCGGATCACTTGCGCCGATGACCACCATGTCATCCGGCAGCGCGACGAAGTGATCTGGGATCACCTACGACAAACGACATCGAGATACTATTATCTATCTACCATGACATACCTTCACACATCTCGGAGCGGCGTGACGAGAGCAACGCCGGGATCTCGGATCACTCACGCCGATGATCAACTGGTCATCCGGCAGCACGACGAGTGATCCGGGACCACCTGTGACAGACCCACATCACCGCCGCGCATCGCGGGCCGCGCCGGACAGAATGGAACACCTATGCCGTGCCGGGCAGAACGGAACATCACTGCGCACACCGGGCCGCGCCAGACAGAACGGAACACCGCCGCGTATACCGGACCACGCCAGACAGAACGGAACACCGCCGCGTATGCTGCACCGCGCAGAACGGGAGACCGTCGCGCATGCCACCCCGGGCGGAACGGACGAACGCCGTGCATGCCGCGCTGAGCGGAACGGAAGAACGCCGCGTGTACTGCGCTGGGCAGAACGGAGGACCGCCGCACACACCGGGCCGCGCCAGACAGAACGGAACACCTATACTGCGCCGGGCAGAATGGAACACCGCCGCGCATACCGGGCCACCCCAGACAGAACGGAACACCGCCGTGCATACCACACCGGGCGCAAACGGAGACCGCCGTGCATGCCGCGCCGTGCAGAATAGAAGAACCCCGCGCGTGCCGCGCCATGCAGAATGGAGGACCGCCGCGCACACCGGTCTGCACCAGACAGAATGGAACACCTATGCCACGCCAGGCAGAACGGAACACCGCTGCGCACACCGGGCCACGCCAGACAGAATGGAACACTGCCGCGCATACCGGGCCGCGCCAGACAGAACGGAACACCTCCACGTATACCGCACCGGGCCAAAGGGAAGACCTCCGCGCATGCCACCCATACCACGCCGAGCAGAATGGAAGACCGCCGCGCATGCCGCGCCAGGCAGAATGGAAGACCGGCGCACATACCGAAGGCCTCACCGGACAGGACGGAAGACCACCGCGCCTGAGGGAAGTCTGCCGCGCATACCGCACGCCACGCTGGGCAGGACGGAAGACGACAACGACCATGCCATGCCGGGCAGGAAGGAAGACGACAACGACCATGCCACGCCGGGCATGAAGAAAGACGACAACCACGATGCCACGCCGAGCATGAAGGAGGACGAGCACGACGAGTGAGTGGGAATTACTAGCGCCAAACGACACCGAGATACGAGTAGCGATCCGAGATTGCTCAAGAACAACGAGAGAATGATACCGTGCTTCAGTAAAGACCACTGGGTGGCAGTAGACGAAGACCGCGTAAGACCTAGCGCGGCCGCATGGAAGGCTGGGAGCACGACGCCTCGCTACTGAGAAAGGCACGCCGCAGAGCTACGTTGCCTGTCAAGCCCAAGACAGAGAACGGAAGTCGGGGTCAGGTTTTTGACACCACCACAACCACCACAACCACAACTCCACCACCGCACCACCACCACTCCACCACAACCATCTCTAGTTGTCCACCCTAACGAATCAATAAATCCCTTGGTTTTCTTGCTGGGTTTGTGTGACTCTGATCCCATATGAGGTCACGTTGTGAGGTCGTATCGTAAGGTCGCGTCGTGAGCTGAATGACGCAAAGATTGCAGGTACTACTCAGTTCAGGATGCCAGAATCAAGCACTCGATCAATTGCTGCTGCCACCAAAGCTTCCAACGAGCCGGATGACGTGATTCAAATGGTTTGTAGCACATCGAACTGTGAGTACAACTAGATTACTAATCCATGAGTCTTAGATCCAGTCGACGATGTCCGACCAGGCGAGCAAGCAACCGGCTACTCCAGAGGAATTATTTGCCTCTATTGCTGAATGTCCTCAGCAGATCCTGTTGAAGAAGTTGCTTGATTTGCCTCCGGCGCAATCCGGCGAAGTCCTGGAGTGGTTCATGGAGCGGTTTGACTGGCTGGCAAAGCCTTATTGGATTTTGCCAATAAAGTCCACATGCTGTTCGATCGGCATCTCAAGAAACACGACCTGATCGCACAAATAATGTCAACCTCCCAGTAGAAACGCGCAATCAGGTATCCAGCAAAAATATCACGATCGAATCTCAGTGACAAGTCGTGGCTAAATGAGAAGGTCCAAGCTGTTTGGGGACAGAACTGGGCTCGAGATGCTGAACCATGTATGTTAAGAATCCTCCTGCTGGGTGAGCATGGCTGACTTTGTGCAGACCTTGGTTCAAATCCAATGGAAATGAGCAGATCTGCCTGGTATAGGGTAGTGAAGATCGCACAGCACCCAGCCTTCAGCGATATGGGGTATGCCATGATGGTTTTGGGGCTACAACGGGACCGGCGGATAAGGGGTAATGGCCTACCCTAAAGGGTGAAATTCCAATTGCACCATCTTGTCATGCCGGGAGACGTCATCAATGTTGCGAACAATCTCGGCAACACGGAGTTCCTGAAGCAAGTGGATAGCGAGCTGCGGAAGCGGGTCCTCCCCATTGCTCGATGTAACGCCTCAGGTACAGCCATAAACACTCCGCCCGCCACAAAAAGATTGTCGCCCGCCTCGCCTGCCTCGCCCATCAGAAATATGTCGTCGCATGGCACCTCAACCCCGTTGGCCACCTCACCCGCTGGCAATACCTTGTCACGCGCCAGCAATACCTCGCCATCTGCCTCAGACTCCGAAGCCCCACCGCACGCCTCGAGGCCTGGCAAAAGCTTGTACGCCTCGCATGCTACCAAAACCTCGTCGTCTGCGTCGCGCGCCGGCAATATCTCGTCACACACTGGTAATACCTAGTCACGCGCTGGCAATACCTCGTCACGTGCCGGCAATGCCTCGTCACGTGCCGCCAATACCTCGTCGTCTCCCTTGGACTCCAAAACCCCACCGGCCACCTCGAGAGCTGGCAAAAGCTTTTCTGCCTTGAGCGCCACCAAAACCTCGTTGTCCACATCGTACACTGGCAATACCTCGTCACTCGCCAGCAATGCCTCATAGTGCGCCGGCAATACCTCGTCGTCTGCCTCAGACTGCAAAGCCACGCTGGCTGCCTCGAGAGCCGGCAAAAGCTTGTCTGCCTCGAGCGCCACCAAAACCTCGTCATCCACGTCGCATGCCGGCAATACTTCGTCACTCGCCAGCAATGCTTCGTCGCACGCCGGCAATACCTCATCAAGCGCCGGCAATACCTCATCGTCTGCGTTAGACTCCGAAGCCCCGACGTCCACTTCGAGGGCTGGCAAAAGCTTGTCCGGATCGCGCGCCGCCAAAACCTCGTCGTCCGTGTCTCGCGCCGGCAATACCTCGTCTGCCTCAGACACCAAAGCCCCGCCGCCCACCTCGAGGGCTGCCAAAACCTTATCATCCGACTCGCGCACCGCCAAAGCGCAGTCGACTGTCTCGAGGGCTGACAAAAGCTTGTGGTCCGTGTCGGGCGCCGCCAAAACCTCGTCGTCCGTGACGCACGACGGCAATACCTCGTCATGTGCCGGCAATACTTCGTCACATGCTGGCTATGCCTCGTTACATGCCGGCAATGCCTCGTCGCACGCCGGCAATACCTCGTTGCGTGCCGGCAATACCTCATCTTGTGCCTCAGACTCCGAAGCCACGCCGCCTGCCTCGAGGGCTGGCAAAAGCTTGCCCGCATCGCGCGCCGCCAAAACCTCGTCGTCCACGTCTCGCGCTGGCAATACCTCGTCTGGCTCAGACTTCGAAGCCCCACCACCCGCCTCAAGGGCTGGCAAGAGCTTGTCATCCGCCTCGCCCGCTGGCAACGTCTCGTCGTGCTCCGCCAAAACCTGGTCCACCTTGAACGCTACCAAAACCTCGTCATCCAGGTCATGTGCCGGCAATATCTCGTCTGCCTCAGATGCCAAAGCCCCGCCTCCCAGCTCGAGGGCTGGAAAAAGCTTGACGTCCTCCACCTCAGCCGCTGGCAACACCGCATCCTCCGCCTGGATGGCGGGCAAAAGCTTGTCGTCTGCCTCACCCACTGCAAACACCTCGTTGCGCGGCGCCAAAACCTTGTAGTCCGTCTCGCGCGCAGCCAAAACCTTGTCGTCAGTATCGTGCGCCGGCAATACCTCGTCGTGCGCTTGCAATACCTCGTCGTCTACATCAGACTCCAAATCCTCGCTGCCCGCCTCAAGGGCTGGCACAAGCTTATCGTCCACATCGCCTGCTGGCAATACCTCGTCGTCTGCCCCACCTGCCTCGCCCGCCGCCAATATCTCCACAGACGCCAAAGCACTGTCGGCCGCCACATCCACCTCGCCCGCTGCCATTATTGTGTTGCCTGCCCCAGACGCCGAAGCCCAGTTGGCCGCCTCGCCCGCCGCGCCCGCCGTGCCCACCTCGACCACCTCGTCCACCGCCAATATCTCGTCGCCTGCCTTGGGTGCGGGGGCACAGTTACCGGCACTTATACCTACCATTGCCACAGTGTCCATCCTCCAGGAACCGGAGACACCGGTATGGATTCCCGTCAGGTCTCACTTGCTAACACGCAACGACCTGGAGGCAACAAATGTGTTTCTCCGGGAGACACCACGGAAGATGCAACGGTTTTCACTTCCATTGCTGGACCATGGCAGTGTGCTTGGTGCATCGCCGGAGGTACCATGGGCTATGACGTCTGTTCCAGACGCCAACGATGATTCTGCGCGCCTATGTTCCCTGGAGAAGGTGACCGAAGTAGTTCTGGGCGTCAGATGCGTTGAGCGGTTGAAAGCTGGAGAAACTCTCACATTTCAAGTTTTTCCGGACGGCCTCGATCAACACACTCTCGACCTGCTGGAGGCAGGGCTACGGATGTACATTCATCATTCGCCTGTGGCTCTTGCACCTGGAAATGTAGTTCCAAATATGGTGCACAGCGTGTTACAACAAGTCACCCGGCAGAGTCTATCGGTCTGGGTTATGTCCGCTCTGCTCTACGGCACCCACTTGGTTGTTGGAATCCCGTCACCAGGATGGATTGGTGAGGAAACGACAGAACGACTGGCACATCGACGTCCCGAACTTGTTCGAAGCAACTGTGTCTCTGGCTGCTGGTATTAGCCACCCCTGGACCGGGGTACGGTTAGAGCCAGTTTGGTATCCAGACGATGACGAGTCAACGTTTGCCGCCATACACGTCGGATCCGCTAAGCAATGGGTCGCGCTTCATGCGATTCAGCAGGCCAACAGCTATCTGGGGGCCATGGAGTGCGGCGACGAAGGCTTTGTGCGCACCGCCTTCTCCGACCACCTTGCATCGTCGGCAACCCTGAACTTCCCAATATCGCGGGCGATGCTGGGAGCGATGTCATGGGAGCAGGACTCGATCAACGATTACATGACCGCCACTCACACGGGAAGTTCCTTTGTCAAAGCGGTCAAGACACAGCTCGCTTTTGAGTAGGTTCTTGCAATGTGCGCCGCGATGAGCATACAATGCGAGTACTGTCGATACGTTAGGGACAGCTGGTTGGTGGCGTACCTGAGGTCAAGTCCTGGGAACGACGTCAAGTGGGTTGCAACCATCAAGGACATGTTGGCCAATCGTTGGGTGGATGCATGGGTGAATGAAGAGATCCAACCTGGAGTGGGAGAATCAGGCTCGACACTGAAGAGACCTGTGAGTCCAGCCAACGAGTCTCCGCTGGGAAAGAAGACAAAGGTGTAGGTAGCATATACGGTATATGTTGGCTGGAGTTATTTTTTTTTAGATGGCATACTGGAGTTTAGAGGATGGATAGGGTCGCATTCGTTAGCCGGTGGCAGCAATGAGAATAATGTTTTAAGTCTGGGTGACTGTACCAATTAGGGCGATGTGCCGAATTATTACGTGTATCAAATTCCAACACTGCAAGCAACCAATAACGGATATAGGTCACACTGGTTGACAGCATTCCCAGCGACTCACTCGCTGGACTTCTCGTCGGATTACACATTGGATTACTTGTCTGATTACTTGTTGGATTGCACGTCTCATTTCTTACACACGTCGACGGCTTTCACAGCGACTCCCTTGCCGGATGTCTCGTCAAGGTGCTCGTCGGCGTTCTCGTTGGAGTCGTCGTGGGAGTTATCGTGGGAGTTGTCGTTGGATACCTCGTCGGAGTGCTCGTTGGATTGATCGTTGGATTGCTCCTTGGATTGCTCATCTCTTTTATTCCACTTATCTACGGCTTTCCCGCCTGCTTGCACGTCGGATTGCTTGTCGGACTGCTCTTCGGATTGCTCCTTTCCTTTGTTCCACTCGCCGACGGCTTTCCCCGCTGCTTTCTCGTGGTATTATGAGTTTACCGTCCCTTTCTAATGGTGGCGGCAGCCAGCGGCTGGGTTCCAAAGTAGTCGGGTGAGTTCTAGGACGGGAGTGGGAGCGGGAGTGGGAACGGAATGGGAACGGGACCGTCAGTCGGACGTATCAGACAGGGAACGGACAGCGTCGGGCGGACGTGTCAACTGGGAACGGAGAGTGTCAGACGAACCTGTCAACCGGGAATGGACATCATCGGACGGTCATGTCAGGCAGAAATGAACGACACTGGAGAAGAGACGCCGAAACGGAGAAATCAAAGGAAACGGAGAAACGGTGGCGAGATTAATTGACCGAATAGAATATAAGAGGTTGCATGAGAGAGAAAGAGGAAGAGGACAATACGAAGCAGAAAGTCCCCTTATATACACGATGCTCACAACTCACATGCATACTCATACCCACACCACTCACATGCGTACTCATACGGACTTCTCTCATGCAACCGAGCCTAGAACCGACACGCCTTCCAAGGGCGAAGCGTTCCAGAATGAGGTGCCTTCCCAGCCGACGAACCGTCCCAATGCTGGAATCCAACAACCAGACCCAAACCTTCCCAAGCAACCAAACCTTACACGCGCCGAGACTTGCCGAGACTTGAGCGGTGACACTGCTCACTCATCGGACTGCTCTTCGGATTGCTCGACTCTTTTCTTCCACTAATCGACGGCTTTCCCCGCTGCTCGCTCGTTGGATTGCACTTCGGATTGCTCGACTCTTTTCTTCCACTTATCGACAGCTTTCCCACCTGCTCGCTCTTGAGATTGCTCGTCGGACTCCGCTTCGGATTGCTCTACTCTTTTCTTCCGCTAATCCACGGCTTTCCCCACTGCTCGCTCGTCGGACTGCTCTTCGGATTGCGCGACTCTTTTCTTCCTCTAATCGATGGTTTTCCCCCCTACTCACTCGTCGGGCTGCTCTTCGGATTGCACGACTATTTTCTTTCACTTATTGACAGCTTTCCCACCTGCTTGCTCTTCGCATTGCTCGTCGGACTGCGCTTCGGATTGCTCTACTCTTTTCTTACACTAATCGATGGCTTTCCTCACTGCTCGCTCGTCGGACTGCTCTTCGGATTGCTCGACTCTTTTCTTCCACTTATCGACAGCTTTCCCACCTGCTCGCTCTTCGTATTGCTCGTCGGACTCCACTTCGGATTGCTCTACTCTTATCTTCCGCTAATCGACGGCTTTCCCCACTGCTCACTCGTCGGACTGTTCTTTGGATTGCTCGACTCTTTTCTTCCACTAATCGATGGCTCTCCCCACTGCTCACTCGTCGGGCTGCTCTTCGGATTGCACGACTATTTTCTTCCACTTATTGACAGCTTTCCCACCTGCTTGCTCTTCGCATTGCTCGTCGGACTGCGCTTCGGATTGCTCTACTCTTTTCTTCCACTAATTGATGGCTTTCCACACTGCTCGCTCGTCGGACTGTTCTTTGGATTGCTCGACTGTTTTCTTCCACTAATCGATGGCTCTCCCCACTGCTCACTCATCGGACTGCTCTTCGGATTGGTCGACTCTTTTCTTCCACTTATCGACAGCTTTCCCACCTGCTTGCTCTTTGCATTGCTCGACTGCTCTTTGGATTGCTCGTTTCCTTTCTTCCACTCGTCGACTGCTTTTCCTGCCACTTGCTCCTCGGTTGCCTTAACTCTTTTCTTCCTCTCATCAATGACTTTCCCTGTAGCTCGCTTGTCGAATTGCTCGTTTCTTTTCTTCCACTTGTCAATGGCTTTCGTGGCCACTTGCTTGTCAATGGCTTTCGTGGCCACTTGCTTGTCAATGGTTTTCTTGTTGGCATGCACGCCAGATTGCTCTCCATATCACTGGCTAGATGACATAACTGATCGCTCTTTTGATGGCTCTTGCCATTGTTTGTCGGATTGTGTTTCTGCTTGCTGGGTGAGCATTCCTGACCGCCCACTCCCAAGATCGTTTTTCGGATCACTTGTCGGATTATTCGTCAGACCTCAGCCTCTGTTTGCTCCTCTTCCAGCTCGATCTGCACTTTGCGCTTCCACTCTGATCCCGCACTCCCTGCATCTTCCTTATCCGGTCACAAATACTATCTGTACTCTCTCATCAGCAAAACTGTTCCTACTATGTTAAACACAGACAGCCGGGACACACCTGATGTTCTCTGAAGGTCGACGTCTCCCACCAATTGGCCCTAAGGCTCTCTCCACTTCCTTTGCAACTGCTGAAGCATCGAGGGTATCCAAGTGTGGTGCCTCTCCCGCAAGAAACCTGTTTTTAGTGCCGACTTCCCACAATGACAAATCGCTCCATTCAACCCTGCCAATAACTCCAGCCTCCAATTGCCGATGCACGGTAGTGTGAAAACTAAGTCGACTGCCCTTCCTTTTGGAGTCGCACACCAAAAAGGAGTGTTTCGACGTCTGAGGAAATGTCTGGTTGTACCTCAAAAATACAGGCACAAAGAAAGAAGCCCATTTTTTGGCAACCACTGGATTGCTTGCCCGTTCAACTGCACGAAAGCAGTGTTGGAAAAGATGACGGTAAGTCTTCTCCCATACTCGTTGTTCGTTATTGGTAAAGAACCATTGACCCTCGACAATGCTAACTGTGGTGAACTGGTGTTTGTTGCATGGTTTTGGAAAGAACCAGGTGAAGTCTTTCTCCTTTCTTCGGGAGTTAATAGCACTATGAGTAAGTGCAACCTCCCCATTTAAACACTTTTGTTCATCTTCCTGATCTTTGAAGACTATCAAGTGATTCAATGCACTCCAAACGTCACGTTGGTAGGCTCAAATGCAGGCATTATAGAAGTACTTGGTAATATGGCTAATTCCAAGCTCACATCTTACAGGAAAACGTCGTCCCAAAAGCCGCCCCAGATGGTCAATCTCCAGGTGAGTGTCCTGCACTGTACATACACGTCCCCAACGTGCCTTGTACGATTTTAGCAGGTTCCGGTCATTGAAAATGAATTTCTCCACAATTGTAGGTGAAAAGCGATTCCGTAGCCAATCGATACGTCCTTGAAGCAGCCAGCCAAACCCCAATTTCTCCAGTGTTTCCTCCATACCCAAGCCGAATTTTTGATTCCCAGTAGATGTATCGGTTACTTCGGACTTTCAAAGGGTGGACTTATCTCGTAGAAGTGCATTATTGAATGAGTAGGGCAGGCACCGTAACAACATAACCATCACCTTGGTTTGCTCCCAAGAGACGTGCTGTCCAGATGCTGTAGATCTCAAAATCGTCTCGAAAGGAAGGATAAACCGTAAGCGCCGCTTGTGACGGAGCTGGGGCTGCTGGGTGTAAAGTCGATCGGTGACTCGGCAAGTTGCCACTGAGTGGACTTGGAAGGCATGTTATATGGAGTCCAGCCAGATGCCGACGTGTTGGTATCTTGCCTCCACAGTCGTGGTGGTAGGGGTACTCCGACGGCCAGAAGTTGCCGCCTAGCATCTCCCGTACAGATATCCTTTGTAGTAGTACATGCATCAGCAATACACTTATACAACTCGCCGAGCGGACTTCATACCTTACTGTACTGCTGCCCGTCATGTATTTCGACCTGTCAGTCTTCATCATACACCTCCTCCGCCGGGTGCTCCTCCTGGTCCTCCACTTTGACCTGCTGCTTCCCTCGCTTCTCATCATCCTTGTCCACCTTCATCTCCTTGTCCTCTTCCTCCCGCTTTCCCTCCTCCTCCTCCTCCTCGTCGTCGTCCTTGCTCTCGGTCTGCTGCTCCCGTAGCTTCTCCTGGTCATCCTCGTCCATCTCCACCTCCTCGTTCTCTTCCTCCCCCTTCCCCTCCTCCTCCTCCTCCTCGTCGTAGTCCTTGGTCTTGGTCTGCTGCTCCCGTAGTTTCTCCTGGTCATCCTCGTCCACCTCCACCTCCTCGTTCTCTTCCTCCCCCTTCTCCACCTCCTCCTCCTCCTCGTCGTCGTCCTTGGCCTCGGTCTGCTGCTCCTGTAGCTTCTCCTGGTCATCCTCCTCCTCCTCCACCTCCTCGTTCTCTTCCTCCCCCTTCCCCTCCTCCTCCTCCTCCTCGTCATCATCCTTGGCCTCGGTCTGCTGCTCCCGTAGCTTCTCCTGGTCATCCTCCTCCACCTCCACCTCCTCGTTCTCTCCCTCCCCCTTCCCCTCCTCCTCCTTCTCCTCCTCCTACTTGTCGGCCTCGGCCTCTTGTGCGTGCGCATACTTCTTCCGTAGGATAGCAATCGTCTTGAGCGATTTTCCTGACTGTGTTGGCCTCCCAGCAGGCAACGGGGACGGCGGGGAATCTGGTCTCGACAGCTGAGGCACCATGGCGATTTGGCTGGGAGGTCAGCCTGTGAGCGCGCTGGAGGAGAGCGGAGCAAAGGGAGCAATCGGGGTGACAACTGCAGTGTTGATGAGTTTTCCTTCCCCAATTAATGTAATGCGGACGTCCTGCAAATACTCATCGTCATCCATCTGTGCGATGAGGATCTCAAGATCTACAATAGTAATGTCCTTAATCTGCTGGCCTGGATGCTTTGCCCAGGCCTCCTTCCTGAGTGTGGTTTTTGCCTCAATCCATTCTTTCATCACGTGGTGTAACAGCTTGAGGGCGAACTTCATTTCGGATTTGAATGCAGGGTGCATTGCAATCTTTTTCAGCTTGCACCAGCCATGTCTGGCCATTACGAATAAATCTCATGTGAAATCTGGGACAAATCAGCTGCGCATTGTAGTGGGATAGGGGAAAGAAACATGGCTGCGCGTACTCCTTCCAATCATCACCCCAACATTCTGTGATCAGTCAGTCCTGCCGCAGCTTCTCACCCTTCGTGGTTAACCCCCTTTCCGCGGGTCGACGGATTGCCATACGGTATTCCGGAGTTTTCAACTCTTCCATGATCAAATGATCTGAATCTTTCGAGAATGAGTTGTGCACGGACACTGCCAACTCCTCGTAACCCTCCAAGTATTCAACCATAGTCCTCTTTACCAATCGGAGGACGGAAACGCGTCACGATGGATCGATTGCATCCTATATTGCTGTCCATTTGTCGCCGTCGGTTGATGCTACGCTGGCCAGGAAGGAATTCAAACCGTCATGGCCAATGGTTGGATTCTGCTCAATGTAAAGCTGCAAGCTCTAAAGATAGAACACACGTTAAGGTTTGATCGTGAAGACAAGTGCACCAGCCACTGACCATAGCAGCGGCAGTTGTCTCCGTTAATTGCATTGCCAATGTCGGCGAAGTTGACTTGCGCTGTTGGCTAGTGGAACGTGGTCCAGTTTACATGATATCGTGTGTTTGCAGAGTTCGACGGGCGAGGTTGAAGTCGAGTGGCTGTAAGGATGATGTTTTCAAGGTGACAGGAAGGAAGACGTCGAAGGAGTATGATAATGGAGAAGGGGCTCATCATCGTGAAGAATGATTACTTGAAAATCCTTGCCAACAAAAGTGCGGAAGCCACAGTAGCAAACACCTACAAATCAGGCCTAGTGTAAATTCCAGTCAAACCGCGGTAACTACTATGCCGAATGCCCAGACCGGAAGCAAAGGTCACGTTGCATATAGGGGCTGCCTCCTGTAGTGGCCATGCTGGGCGGGGTCAGGTGCAGAAGGCAACTCGTTGCCTTCTGAAGTGGCCAATCAGGGCACGACAAGGGTTCTGAGTCAACACAGGGGCAGACAAGGATTACCGCTTCGCACCAGTACGTAATGCTAACACAGGTGCGGAAGGCAACTCGTTGCCTTCTGAAGTGGCCATTTAGGGCAAGACAAGGGTTCTGAGTCGCCACAGGGGCAGACAAGGATTACCGCTTCGCGCCAGCGCGTAATGCTAACAGAGGTGCAGAAGGCAACTCGTTGCCTTCTGAAGTGGGTTCTGAGTTGCCACAGGTTTCACGAACCTCGCGCGACAGGCTCCTAAGCGCCGCGGCCGGGGCCGCCGTCACCCTTGCAGCCCTATGGCTCGCCCTCATCACAGCTGCCGCGGCCACAGTCATCCTTCGTGATTAGCGCGCCTCGGCGGATCTCCGACATATCGCGCCGGTAGCGATATTCCCCGACCGCTGGCCGGTCCAGACCTCTTCCTTTGTTTCTTCTATGTTGCCTACGCTTCATTCTCGTCTTTGCCGTTTCCTATTGATATTGCTTACGCGTCCTTTCTCCTGTCCGCTACGTCTGTTGTCTCCCGTTGATTGAGTTTGCGTGTCCTTCTCCTTTATCGCTCCGAGTATTGTTTCCCCTTGATTAAGTTGTACGTCATTCTTCCTGTGTCCCTTACTGTTACTGCTTGCGCGTCCTTTCTCCTGTTGCTGCGAGTAGAGTGTTGGCCGTGCGGCGGCCGAGTGCGATCATGTGTTTTCCTTGGGCGCGGCGATTGAGTCATGATGAGCTATGGAGGAACTGAGTCAGTCTTGCGGGCGAGCTGTGATTCCACAGAGGGAACGAAAAGTATAAAGGAAGGGCGCGGTAGCTAGTCTGGAGATTCTTTCTCCACGCAATCTATTATCTCTCTCCACAGACCTACCTCTCTACACCCGTGAACCGGTGCTGCGACCAACACCTGTAAAGAACCTAGAACGATAAGGGCGAGGCAGGATACCGCCGCAGCGAAGAAGGATACCGCAACGATAAGGGCGAAGCAGGATACCGCCACAGCGAAGAAGGATACCGCAACGATAAGGGCGAAGAAGGATACCGCCACAGCGAAGAAGGATTCCGCAACGATAAGGGCGAAGAAGGATACCGCCACAGCGAAGAAGGATACCGCAACGATAAGGGCGAAGAAGGATACCGCCACAGCGAAGAAGGATACCGCAACGATAAGGGCGAAGCAGGATACCGCCACAGCGAAGAAGGATACCGCAACGATAAGGGCGAAGCAGGATACCGCCACAGCGAAGCCGAATACCGCACGAGACCACGCCGGGCGTGAGAAGACAAAGGGGCGAAGCAGGACACCGCCACAGAGAAGATGAAGAGCACACCGGGCGTGACGGATACCGCGAGAACAATGAGCCCACGCAAGGCGTGTGAGAAGACGACAAGACCATGCAGAGCGTGTGAGTACGGACGCGACGAAGAGCACGCCAGGCGTGACGGATACCGCGAGAACAACGAGCCCACGCAAGGCGTGTGAGAAGACGACAAGACCACGCAGAGCGTGTGAGTACGAGCGCGGCGAAGAGCACGCCGAGCGTGACGGATACCGCCAGAACAACGAGCCCACGCAAGGCGTGTGAGAAGACGACAAGACCACGCAGAGCGTGTGAGTACGGACGCGACGAAGAGCACGCCGAGGGTGACGGATACCGCGAGAACAACGAGCCCACGCAAGGCGTGTGAGAAGACGACAAGACCACGCAGAGCGTGTGAGTACGGACGCGACGAAGAGCACGCTGGGCGTGACGGATACCGCGAGAACAACGAGCCCACGCAAGGCGTGTGAGAAGACGACAAGACCACGCAGAGCGTGTGAGTACGAGCGCGACGAAGAGCACGCCGGGCGTGACGGATACCACGAGGACAACGAACCCACGCAAGGCGTGTGAGTACGAGCGGCGTGTGAGTACGCCGGAAGTGTGAGCGCGCCGGAAGTGTGAGTACGCCGGAAGTGTGAGCGCGCCGGAAGTGTGAGTACGCCGGAAGTGTGAGCGCGCCGGATGCGTGAGGACGCCGGAAGTGTGAGTAGGAGCGCCCGCTCCGAATACCGAAAGCCTACGTTGCCTGTCGAGCCCAACGGAGTAGTCGAGGCAGAATCTTGACACTAGATTGCATCTCCCTCATCGACACCTGACGTAGCACAGTGGCGTCCCAGGACGAAAACACCGAGGATCCTCTCGCCCTCACAGAATTCACGAGGGTCCCCGACGACCACCGATCCCCAAGCCCGGTAACCCCGGAACCCCGATCAAGGCCACAGACGCCAGAGTCACCAGAGCAAACCCAAAGAATGGGTGACGAAACAGGAGCAGGAGGGGCTGGACCCCACCTCCTCACCACGGAGATGTTACGAGAAATCCTCTCGGCCAGGGACCCGCCACGAAGCAGTTACCCAAAGCTCCGGGACCCCGAACCTTTTGAAGGAGAAAAAGCAAAGTTCAAAACATTCTTGGCCCAGTGCGAGCTGAAATTCAGAACAGAAGGAAACCGATTCAACGACGATGAAAAGAAAACGGGATACGCATCCTC